>Ga0208566_1000140_pt1 | contig 52758 bp, 50 predicted proteins | sample PL_2010_150m_FD_184159 | JGI IMG/M metagenome (GOLD analysis project Ga0208566, IMG submission 184159) | Freshwater microbial communities from Powell Lake, British Columbia, Canada to study Microbial Dark Matter (Phase II) - PL_2010_150m... | ecosystem: Environmental > Aquatic > Freshwater >...
TTCTGAAAAAGCTACATGCCACATATCACTCACCAGTCATTTCAAAGAATGTTTCTTCAAGAGTTGGGAGAACTGCATTTAAAGATGAAAGCGTTATCCCCGCATCAAAAGCTAGTTCGTTAAATTCGGCAGCAAAAGAACTATCTGAGATTACATGTACTGCTCCGGCAATAATGCTGGCGCTATGCCCAGAATCTTTAGCAATTTTAAGCAACTTTTTAAGATCTGTGGTGCGTTTACTCTTAGCCACAATAACTGGCTGTTGTTGCGCTAATAGTTCGGCAGTTTTACCGTAAAAAATTACTTTACCTTCACGAAGCATGACTAAGTACTCGCTAATCATTTCGATTTCACTAAGTAAATGTGATGAGACAAAAACAGTTGTGCCATCGGTAGCAAGGTCTCTAATTAACTCCCGGACCTCTTGGATTCCGGCTGGGTCTAAACCATTAGTGGGTTCATCGAGAACTAACAACTTAGGGTTTGGTAATAAAGCTGCGGCGATCCCAAGACGTTGTTTCATGCCAAGTGAATATGTTTTGAACTTAGAGTTTCCACGATCTCCCAACCCAACTTTTTCTAGTAATGGTTGAACTCGCTCCTTTGAAAAACCGCCGAGAGCAGCTAAAACATTTAAATTCTCTTTACCGGAGAGCGCTGGATAGAAAGCTGGTCCTTCAATCATCGCGCCAACTTTTGGCAAATATTTTTCCGGGTGAGTAATTGATTCACCCAATATTTCACCAGTTCCACCGGTGGTTCGTACTAGACCTAACAACATTCGAATCGTTGTGGTTTTACCAGATCCATTTGGACCGACAAAGCCACAGATTGTTCCGTAGGGAACATCGAAAGTTGCGTGCGATACCGCAACTCGAGCACCATAATTTTTTGTTAGGTCTTTAACTGAAATCGCTAGTTCAGACATGCCTGCACCTTATATAACCAACGCACCGATTACCAATAGAACTGAGAATCCGCTGAGATAAGTAATTGATCCGTGAAATATTGCAGCTGCTGCTTTGTCGATTTCGGCCTTATCTCCCTTTAGCTTTGTCATCAGCCAGATAAAACCTAAACCTAAAATCCCAGTCAAAATTAATATCCAATTAGGTAGAGCTGCGGTTGTAACGACAAAATATGAAGTAATAACCATCGCAATCGTGTGGAACCACATTTGTGCTGCCACATTTTTCATCGGAGCTACGACTGGCAACATTGGTATGCCAGCCTTTGCATAATCATCTTTGTACTTAATGGCTAGCGCCCAAAAATGTGGCGGCGTCCAAAAGAATATTAATAAGAAGAACCAGATAGAAGTAGCAGATAGATCACCAGTTATCGCTGACCATCCAATTACTACCGGAAAACAGCCAGCAATGCCGCCCCAAACAATGTTCTGTGAGGTTCTGCGCTTCAAGCCAATTGTGTAAATAAAAACATAAAAAGTTATGGCAGCAACAGTTAGCCCAGTTGCAAGCGGCGTCGTCCAGATCGCCATTATGGCTAATGAAATGATGGTTATTCCAAATGCGAAATAAAGCGCTTGCGTTTCTGTGATTTGTCCGCTTGCGATTGGTCGCTTAGCAGTTCGCCCCATTAATTTATCTAAATCACTTTCGATTACTTGATTAAATGCATTAGCTGCACCAGCCGCCAAAGTACCACCAATTAATGTTGCAATCGATACGACTAGAGGCGGCGCACCATGGGCGGCTAAAAATAGCGATGGCAGGGTTGTGACCAATAGGAGCTCTACTACGCGCAATTTCATTAACGCGATATATGGAGCGATGCCGGTTACCTTCACAATAGGTCAGCCTACCCACCTTGGAACTAAATATTCCAAGCGGTACTCAAGAATGTGATTATAAAGATAGATAAATTTAGATAAAGTGGCGCAATGTCCAAAAGGAGATTACGCCACTTTTCTTTTTTAATGATTTTGTCGCTTTTGGTTTCAAGTAGCGCCTTCGCAGAAGACTCTTTAACTTCTGATTTAAAGAAAATGGTTCTAATTAAGACCATTGTCGGTGAAATTCAACCTAAATCGGTTTTAGCTTCACCGAATGGATTAGTCAGCGCACATAACATGATGTATAAACATTCGGTTACTTTCTACGATTCAAATACTTTCGAATTGAAAGCCACTGTTTCGGACCGAGTAAACCTAACTGAACTCGGTTTTACTGGATATACCGGCACATACCAAGGTGCACCAGTTGAAGGCGCATATTCTCCCGATGGTAAATACTTATACGTTACCAATTATGCAATGTACGGTAAGGGATTTAACCATGAAGGGCATGATGTTTGCAGCCCTAGTTCTGGATACGATGCAAGCTTTTTGTATCGAATAAATCTTGAAACTTTCAAAATTGATGCCGCATACAAGGTTGGCACAGTCCCAAAAGTTGTAAAAGTTACTCCAGATAATAAATATATTCTAGTTTCACATTGGTGTTCTTATGACCTTCAAGTAATTTCGGTCGCAACTCAAAAAGTTGTAAAGAAAATTAAAATTGGCGCTTACCCACGCGGCATAACTGTTTCAAATGATTCTGCGTTTGCATATGTTGCGCAAATGGGTGGCGCAGTAATACATCAGATTGATCTAAAAACCTTTGCGGATAAAACACTGCCGATTGGTCCAAACCCCCGAGCTCTGGTTTTATCGCCAGATCAAAAAATTATTTATGCAACTCTTAATGCTTCTGGCAAAGTTGTTGCGCTAGATCTAGCCTTAAATAAAGTTGTTAAAACTGTGACGACCGGAAAAGCAACTCGAAGTTTAGATATTTCAAGTGACGGAACTGCGCTCTTTGTAGTGAACTTCAACAGCGCTACGCTTTCTAAAATTAGAACAAGTGATTTTAAAGTTATACAAACAGTGAAAGTTTGCCCGGATCCAATAGGGGTTACATACGAACCAATCAATAACCGAACCTGGGTTGCTTGTTACAAAGGCTCAATAAAGGTGTTTGATAATAAATGACATTAAGGTGTCGCGGGTTGTGCAATAGTTCCCAACATCGCATCAATAGTTTCGCGTGCGCGGTTTCTTGCAACCCATTTAGGTTCTAATTTATCCGCGATAACTGCGAATATATACTCTTTACTTTCAACGGTGACATAGCCAGCCAAACTTACTGTGGTGTTTATAAAACCAGTCTTTGCATGAACTAACCCAACTGCATTAGGAGCGGTAGTAATAAACCGATTCTTTAACGTGCCAGTTTTCCCTGATATCGGCAACCCTTCATAAATTGGTGCAAATAGCGGGTCTTTGCGAATTTGCATTAATACTTCGGCAATAGTTCTAACTGAAACTTTATTATCACGCGATAAGCCGCTCCCATCAATTGCATTCAAACCAATCACGTTAATTCCATATTCACTAAGTGCGGCGACGAATGTGTTTTGTAGCGCGAGTTGATCTGAAGCTCCATACTTAACTCGGGCCGCTGCCCGCGCTAAGCGATCAGCTAACTGGTTATCACTCCACAAAATCGAGAAAGTTACCATTTTCGAAACCGGAACAGATTGTAAAACTCCAATTTCTTCAGTAGCACGAGCAGTTGCGGCGGCAGGAGTTAACTCGCGAAACTTCACATTAATATGTCTAACTTTCAAATATTTAGCGAGATTTTTTAAATCTCTCGTAAATACTCCAGTATGTTCAATCGTGATTGACTTTGCATTAGATTTATTAGCTTTACTGATTAGATTAGGTAAATACCGCTGTTCATTTGCTTTTGCTAATTTTATATCTGAAGTCAACCATGGATCTAAATCACCATCTAATACATAAGTATTCGTTACTGTTGTTTTGAAAATCTTGGTTGTAAATTTAAAATCTGAACCTAGATATTTTAAAGCCGAGAAAGTTGAAATCAATTTAAAAACAGAAGCTGGAGCGCGCGGCACTGTGGAAGCTTCGTCGTATAAAGTCGTATTTGTGCTCGGATCAACAAGTATCAATCCAGGGCCAGCCAACTTTGTAGATTTTGCATAATAAATAAATTTTGACGGAAGCGTTGTACTTTCTGATGGCGCCGTGGTTTCAACAGCAGTTGCGGAAGTGCTTATCAGCATCAAGAAGGTTAGGTAGTAAGCTACCCAAGATTTACTTTTCTGCTTACTCATTTTCGCCTCCGTGATGAATATCAGTAGAGTATTGAACTATGAGCAATCCGCCCGTTATTGGACCAGGTGAGTTTTATCCGGTTGTTGGTGTTGGTCCGCATGATTTGCCATGGCCTACTGAATATCATTTTGATCCAGAACTTCTCGAGAATGGCGATCGACGTAACGTTTTAGATAAGTATCGCTATTGGAAAGTGGCGTCAATTGTTGCGGATTTAGATACAAAGCGAAATCCATTAAGAATTGCCATAGAAAATTGGCAGCACGATTTGAATATCGGGTCGGTAGTTAGAACTGCAAATGCTTTTAACGTTTCAAGTGTCCATATCGTTGGTAAGCGCGATTGGAACCGCCGCGGCGCAATGGTTACCGATAAATATTTAACCGTCATTCACCACCCAACAATTGCAGATTTCAAAGCTTGGAGTGATCAAAATAATTGCCCAATCATTGGTATCGATAATGTTCCGGTTTCAAAGCAACTTGAAAGCGCAAAATTGCCAAAAAGTTGTATTTTATTTTTTGGTCAAGAAGGTGCTGGCATGTCGGATGAAGCAATCGCAGTATGTACTGAAGTATTAGCAATCCAACAATATGGATCAACTAGATCCATGAACGCTTCGGCTGCTGGCGCAATTGCAATGTATGCCTGGGGAATGCAACACCTACCGACTGGAGAACTTCCTAGTGCGTAAATCTTGGTTAAGTAGAAACTTAGTACTGCTGACTTTGGTTTCATTAACTCAAGATGCCGCAAGTGAATTGTTATACCCGCTATTACCTATTTTATTAACGACAGTTTTGGGTGCCGCACCAATTGCGCTTGGGTTAATTGAAGGAGCTGCCGAAGCAGCAGCCGGATTTGCCAAACTCTGGAGCGGTAAATACAGCGATCGAATCGGTCGAAAACCATTTGTTGCGGTTGGTTATTCGTTAGCAGGAGTCGGTAAAGCGTTAGTAGTTTTCGCATCTACTTGGGGGCAAGTACTTTTCGGTCGAATTACGGATCGGATCGGAAAAGGTATCCGTTCTGCGCCTCGGGATGCGCTAATTACAGATAGCGTCGCAAAAGAGCATCTAGGTAAAGCTTTTGGATTTCATCGCATGGGTGACAATTTAGGCGCAGTAATCGGCCCGTTTTTTGCGCTTTGGGGATTAATTATTTTCAATGACGATGTAAAAAAAGTAGCAGTTTTTGCCATTATCCCAGCGATACTTTCAGCAGCGTTAACATTTTTTGTTAAAGAAAGCTACTTCCCAAAACGGGAACCTTCAATCAAAAAAATTAAAGCTCCAAAAGTTGCACTTAGTACCCCACTTAAACGGACAATTGCGCTACTCGTTTTCATTCAATTAATGAATATCCCAGATATTTTAATTTTGCTTCGGCTAAGCGATATCGGTTTTTCTACTCGAAACGTTGTTTTACTTTATATTTTTTACAATGCAGTCGCAACGCTTGCATCTTTGCCTGCAGGCGTGATTGCAGACCGAATCAAACCACAATATGCATATGCAATCGGTCTCTCAGCTTTTGGAATTACCTACTTATTACTTGGTACATCTAATAACCATTTATTGGCGATAATTGCACTTGGAATTTATGGATTATTTCCAGCATTTACTGATGGTGTTGGAAAATCTTGGATTGGAAAACTTTCGAGCAAGACCGAACGTGGACGCTCGCAAGGTGTCTACCAAGCGTCGATGAACTTCGCGATTTTAGGAGCTGGTATTTGGGGCGGTGCACTTTGGCGCAAAAACGATTTTGAGTTGCCGTTAGTTATGGCTGGAATCGGCGCGCTTATCGGAGTGTTGCTGTTGCTGTTAAGTTATTCAGCAATCACATCTTCAACAGATGAAACTCGTCGCTCAATCTCTTGAGCTTCACTCTCGCGGTTTAGCGTTCGCAAAATTGTTGCAATTCTCCGCTCGATTTCTACGATGAATTCAAAATCTTTTGGCTCTGCGTCGGCTACCGAATCTAATACTTTTTCGAGGGATGCTAAACCGGCTTCAGTTTCACCATTAAGTACTTGAGCTTTACCGTATTCAAAAAGTGCGAAGGTTTCGCGAGGGTGGTCGTGCGCTGTCGTGAAGACATCTATTGCTTTTTGGGCTGCGGCGAGCGCTCCTAACGCATCATCCAGTTCGATGAGGCAGTGTGCGATTTTTTGATCGCAACGGGCTACATGAATTACTTCTTTTGCGCTCTTAAATAATACACGCGCCTCTTTAAATGCAGTTAACGCTTTATCAAATTCTTTTAATTCGCGGTGGCTACATCCAATTAAATGAAAATCATTTGCGGCGCCTAATTCATTGCCGTCAACTAAATGTTCTTGAACGCACTCATTCATACATTCAATAGCTTTTTGATATTCCTTTGAAGCAAACCACCACTCACCAAGTGTGCAAGCTAATTCAAGTGCAACTGGTGATTTATTTTCGCGCAACAATTCAACGGCTTTGCTCATCGCACCAGCAGCTTCATCCATTCGTTTCAACTGATTTAAGTTATATCCAATTGCAGAGTAAGCCTGCGCAAGACCTTCTTTTGGAATATTCACACCAAGTTCGGAATAAATATCTCGCGCGGTTTCAGCGAGCGCCAACGCTTCGTCATATTGACCGCGTGCATAAATTCTTGCACTTAACTCGTAATAAGTATTTGCGCGCTCTTCGCCTTCAGTCTCTGGTATCCGCTCCCACAACATTTCTTCCGTAACGATGTCATCGATATTTGCATCATCATCGTTACTCAAAGTGGGTTCCTCTCCAGTACGCCGTTGGATGAAACCTATAACCATTTTGCCTGGTGCGCTCGAAGGGACTCGAACCCCCAACCCTCGGTTCCGAAGACCGATGCTCTATCCGTTGAGCTACGAACGCATTTTCACCTGCAGAAGCAACATTACCTTGAGGCTTATATTTATTTAACCCAAGAAGAATGTAGCGGGCGACCTTCCGCATAGCCGGCGGCCGATTGAATTCCAACGACTGCTTTCTCGGCAAACTCTGAAATGCTCGCGGCGCCAGCGTAAGTACAGGATGAGCGCAGCCCCGCGACAATTTCATCAAGTAGGTCTTCAACGCCCGGCCGTTGCGGATCTAAATACATCCTCGATGTTGAGATGCCCTCTTCAAAAACTGATTTACGAGCTCGATCAAATGCATCTTCATTTGCGGTGCGAGCTGCAACTGCCCGAGCCGATGCCATGCCAAAAGACTCTTTATATAGCCGGCCGTTTGAATCTCTATGTAGATCACTTGGTGATTCGTAAGTACCAGCAAACCATGAGCCAATCATTACTTGCGAGGCTCCGGCTGCGAGCGCGAGCGCGATATCGCGGGGATGGCGAACGCCACCATCAGCCCAAACATGTTTGCCAAATTTTTTAGCTTCTGTTGCGCATTCCAAAACAGCAGAAAATTGTGGTCGACCAACACCGGTTTGCATTCTGGTAGTACACATTGCGCCAGGTCCAACCCCAACTTTAATTATGTCCGCGCCAGCTTCAATTAATTCGCGTGTGCCTTCCGCAGTAACCACGTTTCCAGCAACCAATGGGATTTTTGGCGATATAGCTCTGATCGCCTTGATTGCTTCAATCATTTTTATTTGATGGCCGTGCGCAGTGTCAACAACTAATACATCTGCACCAGATTCAATTAGAGATTTAGCTTTTGCCGCTACATCGCCGTTAATTCCGATCGCAGCTGCGATTCTTAGCTTTCCACTTGAATCAAGTGCCGGTTTGTAAAGCGTTGCACGAAGCGCACCAACACGAGTCAAAATCCCAACTAGCGCTCCAGACTTACTTACAACTGGGGCAAGTTTTCTCCGATTGTTATGTAGAAATTCAAATGCTTCTTTTGGATTACAGGAATCAGATAAATTTATTAAGTCTTTACTCATTATTTGGTGAAGTTGGGTGAAGCGATCAACTCCTTCACAATCTTCTTCTGTAACAATTCCTACTGGCTTTCCATTCTCAAGTACCACAATCGCACCGTGCGCGCGCTTATTTAACAAGCTAACCGCATCGGCAACGGTCTGGTTTGGTGACAAAGTAATAGGAGTATCAAAAAAGGTATGACGCGACTTAACCCATTGAATAACATCATGAACAACCGGAAGTGGAATATCTTGTGGAATTACGGCGATGCCACCCCGCCGAGCGATAGTTTCGGCCATTCTTCGACCGGAAATCGCAGTCATGTTAGCAACAACAATTGGGATTGTGGTTCCGGTGTTATCTGATGTTGTTAAATCAACTTCCATCCGGCTTGCGATAGTGGACCGACTGGGAACCATGAATACATCGTCATAGGTAAGGTCGTAAGTAGGAGTATTTAAGAACCGCACGTGGCAAAACTATACACCGAGAGAGATTGCTCTCATAAGCGAAGTTACCGATGGATATCGAGCCTAGGTTTCTCGATTACGAACATGCAAGCCCAATAAGCTGTGAATGCAACAAAAATTCCACCATATATATCTATGACGAAGTGTTGTCCGAGAAAAACAGTCGCAGGAAGTATCAACATGAACCACGCCATTAAATACCAAGCTGTCTTAGGCGTGCGATAACGTAACCGCCAAAGCGCAATTATTGAAATAACCGACCAAGTTACATGATTAGAAGGAAATCCATTTAGTGGCCGGTCATTTCCATAAATTACATGAACCAAAACCCAATTAAAGAACCCTTGATCGCTGACATTAGCGCGCGGGACTTCAGTCTGAAATAACCAATACGCAACATCTAATGCAGCTTGCCCAAAAATAATTGCAAAACCATTTACAAGAAATGCCTTATAACTTCCAAACTTCAAACTTAGATATGGAACTATAAAAGCTGCCAATAAGTGGAATGACAAATAAGGAACTACAAAAATGGAAACGATTGGAATTTTTGCATCCAACCAGCCACGCATCACTAAGGGTGGATAAGTTGGATCAATTTTATTGAATACTTCGTAAGATAAAAAAGCTAAAATAATTCCAAAATAGATACCAAAAACGCCAAATTTGCTGTAATGCTGCTTCATTCCTGAAATTTAATTACTTTTTTATCAAAAGTCTATGAAAATCACGCATAAATTATGAGTTGATTAAAACATTAACTCTGGTAAACTACCCATGCAACACAAACTTTCGCTAGGAGCGTGCACTTCAAACTTCGGTTCTACACGAACCCTTTGATTGTACAAAATTGCAATGAAAACCCAATCGCATCATTCTCAAACTTTCCGTTCCATACCTACGCATTCAAAACCATTTGATAAGTCTCGTCTTGAAAAGATCATGCAAGAGCAGTTGGAGATGTACAAGAAATCAACACTAGGGTCTGGTCTTGAATATCAACTGGCTACACAATTTATTCCACTCGGTACTCATTCAACTTTTCAATCTTTTGAGCCATATCCGGTTTCCATTGTCTCCGCTAAAGGGGCATGGATGACCGATGTTGACGGCCGCAAAATGCTTGACCTATCAATGGGATTCGGCGCAATGCTCGCTGGTCATTTGAATCCAGATGTAGTTTCAGAACTTCGAGATTCACTAGATGTGGGCACGCTCTTCACAACTCCTTCACCGCTCTCCCGAGATGCTGCCGAACGAATCTGTCGCCGTTTCGGAATTGACCAAGTTCGATTCACTAACTCAGGAACTGAATCAACTATGTACGCAGTTAGAACTGCACGGGCATATTCAGGAAAAGAAGGTGTTGTTAAAGTTGAAGGTGGTTACCACGGTAGCCACGACTCAGTCTTGTTTTCAAATAAGCCATCGCTAGATAAAGCCGGGCCTGCCGATGCTCCAACTCCGGTAATCCCAAAGGCAAGCGTTGCTGGTGAAGTTTATGTAGTCCCGTTTAATGATGCTGATGCTCTTGAAAATTTATTTGAAGAACATTCAAAAACTATTGCTTGCTTCATTGTCGAACCAGTATTGGAAAATATCGGGATTGTGCTTCCAGACGAGGGTTACTTAGAAGCTGTTCGGGATCTTTGCGATAAATATAAAGTGGTGTTGATATTTGATGAAGTAAAAACTGGACTAACTGCTGGACCGCAAGGTGCAGCGCAACGACTTGGTGTAATCCCAGATTTAATTTGTCTTGCTAAATCAATCGGTGGCGGAATTCCGTTAGCTGCATTTGGTGGAAAAGCAGAATTTATGTTGCCGGTAAGTGATGGTCGCATGCCACATCTAGGTACTTTTAACGGACATGCGTTAGCAATGGCTGCAGTTCGCGCTGTAGATAAAATTTGTACTGCTTCTGCTCTTGAAAAAGCAGAATTGTTAAATCGAGATGCGTTGATTCGAATCCGTGAAGTCATCGACGAATACGAATTACCAGCCCATACCGTTGGTTTTGGGGTCAAAGGTTGCATAACTTGGTCTGACACACCGGTTCGAAATTACCGTGATTACAAAGCCACAAACTTCCAAATTGCTGAGCTATCTTTCCTTTGGTCTCTTAACCACGGCGTAATCACGCCGCCAGGTTTAGATGAACAATGGCTAATTAGTTTGGCGCATGGTCAAGCTGAAATTGACTTTATGGTTAATGACTTTAAGGAATTAGCAAAAACAATACGTGGCTAATTAGGTATTTTGTGGGAAACCTAAGTTAATACCGCCATGGCTTGGATCTAACCAACGACTTGTAATTACTTTTCCGCGAGTAAAAAAGTGAACACCTTCAGTACCGTGGGCATGCGAATCTCCAAACAAAGAATTCTTCCAACCGCCGAATGAGAAGTAAGCCATTGGAACTGGAATTGGAACGTTAATTCCGACCATGCCAACTTCGACTTCGTTTTGATATCTACGAGCAGCGCCACCATCATTAGTAAAAATTGCAGTGCCATTTCCGTATTGATGATCATTTACCAGCTTCAAAGCCTGGTCATAACTCTTAACTCGAATAATGCTTAACACCGGTCCAAATATTTCTTCCTTATAGATAGACATCTCGGTGGTGATGTTGTCGAACAGAGTTGGCCCGAGCCAGAAACCTTCGCCATCCACCTTTACATTTCGGCCATCAACAACGAGTGTTGCACCTTCTTTTTCGCCAGCAGTTACATAAGAAGCAACTTTGTCGCGGTGAACTTTAGTAACAAGTGGGCCCATATCGGCACCCTGCGTACCATCGCCAGTCTTGATTTTCGCCATTCTTTCTTTGATTTTTTCAATTAAAGCATCGGCAACTGGTTCTACTGCAACTACTACTGAAATTGCCATGCAGCGTTCGCCAGCCGAACCGAAGCCAGCGTTAATTGCGGCATCTGCTGTCAGATTCAAATCAGCATCTGGCAGAACCACCATATGATTCTTTGCGCCGCCAAGTGCTTGGACGCGCTTGCCAGATTTAGTTCCAGTTTCATAAACATATTTAGCAATCGGTGTTGAACCAACAAATGAAACAGATTTGATGCCAGGGTGTGTAAGTAGCGCATCGACAGCTTCTTTATCGCCATGAACGACGTTAAATACACCATCTGGCAATCCGGCTGCTTTCAAAAGCTCAGCCACATACATTATGGCGCTTGGATCTTTTTCAGAAGGTTTAACAATCACAGTGTTTCCGCACGCGATTGCGATTGGGAAGAACCACATCGGAACCATCGCTGGAAAATTAAATGGTGAAATGATCGCAACCGGGCCTAACGGTTGACGAATTGAATAAACATCAACGCCGGTAGAAACCTCTTCCGAAAATCCGCCTTTGAGTAAATGTGGGATGCCACAAGCAAATTCCACAACTTCTAAGCCTCGGGTTACTTCGCCAAGCGCATCGCTCAATACTTTTCCATGTTCGGCGGTGATTAACGCGGCAATCTTCTCCTTATTAGCATTTACTAGTTCGCGAAATGCAAAGAGCACTTGGGTGCGCTTTGTAAGTGAGCTGTGGCGCCACTCATTGAAAGCTGTAGCGGCAACACCAACAGCCATATCTACTGTCGCTGTACTTGCAAAATTTACGCTGCCCGAAATTTTTCCAGTCGCGGGATTAAAAACTTCGCCGCTTCTCTCAGATTTTTCATTTGTAACTGAGCCATTGATCCAATGCGAAATAGTTTTCATAAGCCCACAATACTTTAGGTTTGACTTAGCCAACTACCTCCTCGCCTACCAAATGGGTCACAAAAGTGCTTAAATTGGCGCATAATTCAGAGAAAACAAAGGGAGCACTGTGAACAGCCCAGAGAACAATCCAGAAAAAGCAGCAAAAGTTTTTGCAGATGACCGAGCATATGTTTTCCATTCCTGGTCGGCCCAAGCTCAAATTAATCCAATGGCAATCGCAAGTGGCGCCGGTTCTTACTTCTGGGATTTCACTGGAAAGAAGTATCTAGACTTTTCCTGCCAATTAGTTTTCACAAATATCGGCCACCAACATCCAAAAGTAATTGCTGCCATTAAAGAACAAGCTGACATTCTCGCAACTATTGCGCCACAACATGCAAACCAAGCCCGTAATGAAGCTGCCAAGCAGATCCTAGAATTAGCTGGCGATAAGTTTAAGAAAGTTTTCTTTACTAATGCCGGTGCTGATGGAATTGAAAATGCAATTCGAATGGCAAGATTGCATACAAATAAACATAAAATACTTTCAACTTATCGTTCTTATCACGGCAATACTGGATCGGCTATTAATGCAACTGGTGATCCACGTCGGTTCCCAAATGAATTTGGCTTCGGACATGTTCACTTCTGGGGACCTTACCTATATCGGACAGCGTTCTGGGCAAGTAATGAAGCGGAAGAATCCCAACGTGCTCTAGAACATTTAGAGCAAACTATTATTTTTGAAGGTCCAAACACAATTGCCGCAATATTAATTGAGAGCGTTCCTGGTACTGCTGGCGTTCTAATGCCACCTGCTGGTTATTTAGATGGGCTACGTGCGCTCTGCGATAAATATGGAATTCTCTGGATTGCCGATGAAGTTATGTCAGGTTTCGGCAGAACTGGAAAATGGTTTGGGTTCGAACACTCAAAATCAATTCCAGATTTAATTGTTTTCGCTAAAGGTGTTACATCAGGTTACCTCCCGCTTGGTGGCGTGATAATTTCTGATCCAGTAGTAACAACTTTTAATGAGCGAGTTTTCCCAGGTGGCCTCACTTACTCTGGCCACCCATTAGCTTGCGCCACCGCGGTAGCCACTATTGCTGCGATGAAGAGCGAGAAAATGGTGGAAAATGCAGCATTTATTGGCGAAAAGATTCTTGGCCCAGGCTTACATGAACTAGCGAAGAAGCATGCCGTTATTGGCGATATTCGTGGCGCCGGAGTTTTTTGGGGAATGGATATGGTTACCGATCGCAATACTCGTGAGCCGCTTGCGCCTTATGGTGCCTCTAGTCCAAAAATGAATGAGATTGTTGCAACTTGTAAAAAGAATGGTTTGATGCCATTTAATAACTTCAACCGAATTCACATGGTGCCACCGTGCAACATTTCAGAGAGTGACGCAAAGTTGGGAATCGAACTTCTCTCCAAATCACTCACAGAACTTGGGCTATAGAATCTAACCTAATGACTTCTTTAATATTTGCGCGCTCTCTTACAAAAACTTATGGCGATTTTGTTGCTGTCGACTAGATAAATTTTGAAGTTCGAAAAGGAGAATCATTCGGATTGCTAGGTCCTAATGGCGCAGGTAAATCAACCATCATGCGAATGATTGGCGCCACCCTCCAACGTTCATCTGGCGAACTTGCTGTTCTTGGGAAGGATCCAGAAAAGTTTGGACCACAAATTCGAGCACACCTTGGAGTTGTGCCGCAACAAGATAATTTAGATAGCGAACTCACGGTTCGAGAAAATTTATATATTTATGGCCGTTATTTTGGACTCTCTAAAAAATTCTTAATTCCAAAAATTCAAGAATTGCTTGAGTTTGCCCAACTTGAAGAGAAGCGCGATGTAAAAGTCGAAGCGCTAAGCGGTGGTATGAAGCGACGTTTAACAATTGCGCGTGCGCTAGTTAGCGAGCCAGAAATTCTTATGCTCGATGAACCAACTACCGGCCTAGATCCACAAGCGCGCCATATTCTTTGGGATCGATTATTCAGACTCAAAGAAATGGGCGTAACGCTCTTACTTACTACGCACTTCATGGACGAAGCCGAGCAGCTCTGTCAGCGATTAATCGTGATGGATAAGGGCAAAATCATGGCTGAAGATAGCCCTGCTGAATTAATCCGAAAATATGTAACTAAAGAGGTGTTGGAACTTCGCTTTGGTTCCGATAAGAATTCACAGTACGTAGACCAGTTACAGCAAAAATGTGACCGAATCGAACAACTTCCAGATCGAATTCTGCTTTATACAAATGATGGTGAAACTCTTCTTACGGAGATTATTGGTTCTGGGCTACATCCGATAACTTCATTAGTGCGACGATCTTCGCTAGAAGATGTATTTCTTAGACTTACTGGCCGAAGTCTGATTGAATAAAATGAAGTTAGAAGTTGCGCAGCGTGAGGTTTCAAGATTTGGTGCACTTTATATCGTAGAAGCTAGATTTAGAAATATGTTTAAGTGGCGCTCCGCAATAATTACCGCTGCAATTCTTAATCCAGTTTTATATTTACTTTCGGTAGGAGTTGGAATTGGTTCGCTTGTAAATGCCAAACAGGGTGTCGGTGGCGTAGATGGCGTTCAATACTTAACTTTCTTAGCGCCAGCGCTTCTGGCCAGCGCAGCAATCCAAGGTGCTATCGATGAAGTTACTTTTCCGACGCTGCAAGGTTTTAAATGGGCAAAAAATTTCTTTGCGATGAATTCAACTCCAATTACCGGAAACCAAATTGCGCTCGGCGTATACATCGCAGCGTTAGGTAGAACTTTTGTTACAGTTGTAATTTACTGGTTGATACTTTTAATTGCCGGTGCCTTACCCACCGGAACTGCATGGCTTGCGATGTTCATTGCAATGTTAGCTGGCGGCGCTTTCGGTTCAATCATGCTCTACTTAACTTCAAAAGTTGAAAAAGAAGATTTCTTTTTAACAGCAATTGGGCGATTAATAATTATGCCGCTCTTCTTATTCTCTGGAACTTTCTACCCACTTTCTTCAATGCCCCTTATTTTGCAGCCAATTGGCTGGATTTCACCGCTCTGGCACGCTACCGAACTCGGCCGTTACTTCACATATGGCCATTCGATAAGCGGGTTAATGATCGGAGTGCATTTTATATTTCTCGCTTCATTGCTAGCGCTCGGTTTGAAGTTAGCATTCCGTAATTTCACAAAGCGGTTAAGTAAATGATTGCTAAAGGAGCCGTCGCTATCGCTGAAGGAAGAATCGGCAAACCGCTAGAGAAATATTATGCGGGTAGAACCCGGGCTCCGCTACAACGAAGTTTTATCGCTTTCAAGTCCTCGGCTTGGTTAGTTGTGCTTTCAGGTTTTGTCGAACCAGTTCTTTATCTTTTCTCTTTTGGTTTTGGTGTAGGTGCGCTAATCGGCGGCATAACTGCAGCGGATGGTTCTACGATTTCATACGCGGCTTACATTGCGCCAGGATTACTTGCAACCAGCGCGATGAACGGTGCAATCTACGATTCCACTTGGAACGTCTTTTGGAAAATAAACGAAAGCAAACTTTACCAAGGAATGCTTGCAACTTCACTTGGGCCATTGGATGTAGCGCTGGGTGAAATCGCGTGGGCGCTACTTCGTGGCCTGATGTACGCAATTGGTTTCATGATTGTCGTAACGCCACTCGGATTAATTGAAAATTGGTGGGGACTTCTTGCAATTCCAGCCGCAGTATTAATTGCGTTTGGTTTTGCTTCATTTGGTATGGCGGCCACTTCTTATATGAAATCTTTTCAGCAAATGAACTATATAAATATGTTGATGCTGCCGATGTTTCTTTTCTCTGGATCTTTCTTTCCACTTACAGTTTATCCAGAGATTGTGCAATGGTTTATAAAGGTATTACCGCTCTGGCATGGAATCTCGCTAATTAGAGGTTTAACGCTTGGCCAAATCGATAGCTCTATTTTGGGCCATGCTCTCTACTTTATTGTGATGATTGCACTTGGGCTCTGGTTTACAACTAAGCGGTTAAATGCGCTCTTTTTAAGGTAATTCCAGCTCTATCCATTTATTTTTTCACCTGTTAACATAAAACAATTATGAGTACTTATGAAATTGAACGACTTCAATTAATTAGAGCCAACAAAGATAAACCTAGATTAGATTATTTAAGCGATCGAGGTCGACTAATTCATGGTCCTACCCCACCCGGTGGTTCCGTTCCTTCGCCACGTGAAAGTAATTTAACGCCAACAGAAGTGGAAGAAGTGGTCGAGTTAATTGCAAATGGCAGAAAAACTAGAACTCCGGTAGTTATGCCGGAGCGATTGCGGGCACGATCTTGGAAATCTATGGAAGAAGTTATTTTAAAGCTAGAGTACGCGCTCGGATGGGAAGGCGCCGGTTGGAAAGTTGGCGCCGCAAGTTTAGATGTTCGTAAAGCTGAAAATATTCCTAGCCCATCTCCTGGTCGGTTATTTACAAGATCAATTATGAAAAGTCCTGCGGAAGTGCCATCTGAGTTTTTTGTAAATTACCGTTTATGCGAATGTGAGTTTGCATTTCAACTTGGCCAGGATTTTCCAGTGCGGGATGAGCCATATAGTGAAGCAGATTTGAGAGCTGGTATTGAATGCTTAGCGCCAGTGATTGAGATTGGTGACTCGGTTTTTGAAGATTGGTACAGCGTTAGTGGATATTTTGGTGGCATGTATGACAATGCCGGTGGCGCCGCTTTTGTAGTTGGTAATAAAGTGAAAGATTGGCAAGAGATAGATCTACCAAAAGCAAATATAGATCTTTACGTAAATGGTTCTTACATTAAATCTGGTCAAGGAATTCAAGCTATGGGGCATCCGGTAACTAGCCTTGCTTGGATGATTAATTGGGTTCGCGAACGCGGCCGACCTGTATTTGCCGGTGAATATGTAAGTACTGGAACATGTACTGGACATTGTTTTGTTCAGCCAGGTGATTTAGTAAGCGTAGATTTTGGCGATTTAGGCTTAGTTGAGGCGAAGTTTGTCTAACGCAGAAACAACTTATTCAGCAGCAACTTTGGTAGAAATTGGCACCAAAGTTATTTGCGGAATGGGCGCCCCACTTGAATTAGCGAACGCGGTTTCTAAATCACTTGTGCTCTCTAATCTAGTTGGCCATGACTCGCACGGAATCATTAGGTTGATGGAATATTCCGGTTGGGTTGAATCCGGAAATTTAATTCCGAACGCGTACCCAAAAGTAGAATGGAGTAAAGAAGCCACATCCCTAATTGATGGTGGTTGGGGTTGGGGGCAGAGCGCTTCTTACCTTGCAACTGAAACTGTTATCGCTTCGGCACGAAAATATGGAACTGCCACGGTTGTCTTAAGTAAAACAAATCATGTAGGCCGGTTAGGTGAATATGTAGATTTAATTTCGCAAGCCGGAATGATGGGAATTGCGTTTTGTAATACTGGTGGGCCAATCGTTGCACCATTTGGTGGTGTGAAACGAGTTCTCGGAACTAACCCATATGCATGGTCGATACCTGGTGCTGATAATTACAATTATGTTTTAGATTTTTCAACCGCGGTTGTTGCAGCTGGAAAAATTATTCTTGCCGGAATGAGCGGTGAAAGTATTGAGCCCGGATCTCTAATAGATAAGAATGGTCAGCCAACAACTAACGCAGCAGATTTGGCAGATGGTGGATCGCTCTTAGCGTTCGGTGGTCATAAGGGTTCTGGGCTTTCAGTCCTCATCGATTTAGCGGCCGGAATTCTCTCTGGAAATATGCCAGCTGCGATCACGGATAGCGGTTTTGGAAATGGCACCATATTCATGGCGGTAGATATATCGCGTTATGCCAATCCTGAACTTTTTAGATCGGTCGCTTCTCAATTTGAGGCAATCATGCATAGCTCTGGAGAGCCAGATCGGGTCTTACTGCCAGGCGAATTCGAATATAAAACAAAGCTGGATCGAGAGGTAGCTGGGATTTCGGTTAGTTCTGGGGTCCGCGAAAATATCCTTGAAATTGCTGAAAAGTATGGGGTTGACCCGATCATTTTGCGAAAAATTTCCAGGAAATAACCCCTCAAGTCTCTTGTTCTAGGCGAGTGCTTGCCCTAGCCTTCTGTAAACCGTTAACCATTAACCGGGGCGGTCTTACCCTAGGAAAGGCAGTAAATGTTAATTAATCGCAAAAATAAAATGATTGCGATTGGAGCAACCCTCGCTCTTGCCCTTACCGGCTTCGTCGGACTTCAATCCGCAAACGCTGCAACAGGTAAAAACTGTAATCTAAAAACAGTAGCAAAAACAGCTGACTGTGATTCAGTTACCTATGCCGCATTGCACCGAGTTGGCTCACTTGATGCAGTCACTCCAGTTGGCGGCTACACCGAAAGTCAAATGGCGACAATTGTCCAAGGACAGCTTTATCGCTTTAATGCTGCTGGATTTCCAGCACGAGATTTGGTTGTAACAGAAACAATTTCTTCTGATTTTCTAACTGTTACCCAAACTATTAGAACCATTAACTACTCAGATGGAACTGCACTAGTTGCAGATGATGTGGTAAACGCATTTGCTCGATGGGTAGCTTCGAAGTCTTCTGCTTCATATATCGCAAAGGTAGAAAAAGTAGTTGCAAAAGATGCTCACACATTAGTGTGGACGCTTAAGTCTCCTTATACTGATTTCCACTTTGCGCTTGCACAACAATTCTTGGGAATTCACCCAGCATCAAGAACTGATACAACTGCAAAAGCTGCTGCATACTTCAAAAACCCAGTGAGTGCTGGCCCAATGAAGGTCAAGACATTTACTCCAGGAACTGATTTATTCGTAGCTGAAGCAAATCCAAATTACTGGGCAAAGCCAGTAACTAAGGAAATTCGTGTTGTAACTATCCCTGATGCAAATACTCGTCTTGCAGCTTTTCAAGCTGGCACCGTCGACTATGTAATGGAGCTTCCATTAGCTGCGGCACAGACAAAGTTTGATAAGACTAAGTATCGTGTAGCTGCCGCTAAAGACTCTGGCACATTCATGATCGCTTTCAACATGGGTGTTGGTCAGCCAAATAAGGCTCTAAAAGATGCTCGCGTTCGTCAAGCAATTTCGCTTGCAATCGACCGCGCATCAATAATGCGAATTGCATTTAATGGGCTATCTGGACCTAACTGCGGTATGCAGTTCAACACCAATAACCCTTACTACCTCTGCTCTGTTCCAAAGAGTGGCGCACGCGATACTGCTGCTGCACGTAAGTTGCTAAAAGAAGCTGGTTACGCAAATGGATTTAAACTTTATCTCCATGTGCCAAACCGCGTACTTTGGCAGGATGCAGTTTCTATCATCAAAGCTAACCTCGCTGTTGTTGGTATCGATGTAACCATCGATATGGTTACTCCAGATACAAACATTTCTGCAGTGATCAACAAGCGCGAATGGGAAGCTATGTGGTTCGGTAACAACGCAGCCACCCCAATTCTGCAACTAAGCAACTGGTTCTACCCAGGTGGCGTATGGGCTGCAAACGCAAACATTGCAGATGCAACTCTTGCTGATACCAAGAAGCTTCTTGATGAAGCCGGTTCAGCCACCAGCGCTGTTGTCATTAAAGACAAACTCGCTCAGGTTGAAAAAATTGCTTGGGATCTTTCAGCATTTATCCCAGTCGGAACTCGCTTCTATCTATCTGGCAGCACTATCGGTGCCGGACTAGTACAAGCACTAATGCCAGGACAGTTGCAATTTGTTATTGGAACTAATCCTGCTTTACCTACAGATTAATTTTCTAGCCAAAATTTTTCTGAAATCGAGGGCTAGTTGAGCGCGAAAGCACTTATCTAGATTGAAGGAGAGTTAACAAGGTAATCGCGAAATTACCTTGTTAACTTTTCTGATTAATAAGTAAATTTTATTAATTAGCGAAGGGGATTGTGTTCGTTTGTTGAAAAATCAGATCGCGCGCACAATTCTTGGTAGATTAGGTAGAGCGCTATCAGTTGGTTTCTGGGTTATGGTTATTTCCTTCGCAATTATGCGAATCATTCCTGGTGATCCAGCCTCAGCCCGATTAGGTGGCGTTGAGGCAGAAGCCATTGCCGAGCTTAGAAAACAACTTAATTTAGATGGCAGCATCGTTCAGCAATTCTCTAGATACGTAATTGATCTTTTACATGGGAATCTGGGTACTTCACTTCAAACTGGACGGACCGTTATGGACATTATCGGTTCCACGCTTCCACTTACAATTTATTTAATTTTATTTTCGACTTTTTTTGCCGTAATTCTCTCAATCCCAATCGGAACTTCAATCGCATGGTCCGGTAAAGCGCCAATTGTTTATACATTTCGAGGCATTACTGCCGTTATCCTCGCAACCCCCAATTTTTTTATCGCAATGGTTGGTATTTTAATTTTCACAGTTCGGGTGAATTGGTCGCCAGTTTTTGGATACGAACCTGAATTCCCACAAAATCTAAAATACTTGTGGTTGCCAGTCGTGGTTAATACTTTAATTATGACTTCGGTAGTTTCAAGAGTTATTTTTAGCTCGGTTGTAGAAACAAAAGAAGAAGAGTTTGTTGAGACTGGAATTATTCGTGGTGTTGGCCGTCGTCGTTTCTTCTGGTTCTATATTTTGAAGCCTTCAATGGCGCCAACTGTGGTTCTGCTCTCCTACATGATGGGCACAATGCTTGGCGCAACTGTTATTTTAGAAACAATTTTTACACTTCCGGGAATTGGTCGTGAGATGGTCAATGCAGTGTTGACCAGTGACTATCCAGTTGTGCAAGGAATATTATTAATATTTGGCGTAATTACAGTTTTCTTAAGCTTTATTGGAGATGTAATCGCATACTTGTTAGATCGTCGGGTTAAAATATGAAAGCTAAGTTTGCAAAATTTAAAGAATGGTTATTACTGCCTGGTGGGTTCGGAATTTTTACTGGATTGTTGATGCTTGGAACAATGATTCTTCTCGGAATAATTATTCCAAATTTTGGTCCGTATAAACCTGATGAATTTATCGGCGATCCATTTCTACCGCCAAGTTGGCAACATCCATTTGGTTTAGATCAATTGGGTAGAGATGTTATGACTAGAACCTTTTCAAGCGTAGGCATCGACCTGGGGGTGGCTTTTCTTGGGGTAAGTATCCCGCTAGCCATTGGAACTGTAATTGGTATTTTGCTGGGGCTAGCTAAGAACAAGTATGTGCTTAGTCTTGCCGGTTCGCTCATCGACGGAATCAATGCGTTCCCGCTTTTAATTATCGCAGTTGCAATGCTTACTTTTCTAGGTTCTGGACTGCGAAGTGTGGTGGTAATTCTTGCCATCACAAACTGGGCCAGGTATGCCCGTATTTCTAGAACGCGAGCAGTTGTGGTTTCCAAGCAGAATTATATCGAAGCCGCTAAAACACTCGGTTTCTCGCGGCGACGGATTGTGCTCAAACATATTGCGCCAAATGTATCTTCTGAAACAGTTGCATACGCGCTTAGTGATTTCATCTTAGTAATTGTAGTTGTCTCCGGACTTTCTTTCTTAGGACTAGCAGCTAAACCGCCTATGGCCGAATGGGGATCGATGATCGCTGATGGACGCGCTTATTTGGCGCAGTCTTGGTGGTTAGTAATTTTTCCTGGACTAGCGCTTTGTTGGTCCGCCGTGTCACTTTCTTTTGTTGTTGAAGGTATATCTCGAAGAGATCGAGGTATTTAAATGTTAGGTAACCATCTCCTTGAAATTAAGAATTTAAAAATTGATGTAAGAGTTACAAAGAAGAGGCGGCTATCTATTGTTGATACCGCTTCTTTGATTATTGAACCGGGAGAGATAATTGGATTGATTGGAGAGTCTGGTTCTGGGAAGACGATGTTGTGCCGATCCTTAGTAGGAACTCTGGGCCGCCGCGGTGCATATATTGCATCTGGTGAATTGAAGTTTGACGGAATTGATTTGATCACTGCAAAACAAAGCGTCTGGAATGACATACGTGGGAAACGAATTGGTTACGTGCCGCAGAGCGCACTTGCCGGTCCAAACCCGGTAATGACTATCGGTGCCCAACTTGCGGAAGCTATCTTGCAAGATGAGAACTTCCCAAAATCCGAAGTTGAAAAACGATCACTTGAGCTTCTAAATATTGTGCAAATTCGCCGGCCAGAGACGGTTTTAAAGCAATATCAACATGAACTTTCTGGCGGCATGAAGCAGCGGGTAATGATTGCATGCGCAATCGCACAACAGCCGCAATTAATTGTGGCGGATGAACCAACCACTGGACTAGATGTAACAGTTCAAGCTGAAATTATGGAACTCCTTAAGCAGATTCGCAAAGATTTTAATACCTCAATTATTTTAGTATCGCACGATTTACCACTCATTAATGAAATTTGCGATGACATTGTGGTGATGCATGCAGGCACAACCGTTGAAAAAATTCCTTCAAAATCAATTAAAGCTTCAAAACATCCTTACACACTAGCGCTCTATAATTCTCGAATCGATCTTGTTTTACCTAAGGGCCAACTAAAAACTATTAATGGCCAACCCCCATCGGTTGGAAGCTGGCCGGAGGGATGCCGATTCTCAGAGCGATGCGATTTTGTTAAAGATAAGTGCAGGACAAAACAAGATTTACCGCTAATTGAAATCGGATCAAACCATCAAACTTCTTGTCTGCGCTATGACGAAATTGCGAGGTAGTGCAACTTGAATATTATTGAAGCTAAAGATGTGTCAGTAACTTTTGATTCTTATGGCGATGTAATCAAAGCGGTTGATCACGTAAATTTTGTATTGCCAAAAGGCCAAACTATTGGAATTGTTGGTGAATCTGGCAGTGGGAAATCCACTTTTGCTCGAGTTCTTTCCGGATTACAAATTCCTACATCAGGCTCGGTAACTTTTATGGATAAGCCAATTCAAAACGGTAAGAACACCTATGAAGGAGCCCTCCGCAAAGAAGTCCAGATGGTTTTTCAAGATCCATATGGAAGTTTGAATCCACGGATGCGAATCGTTAAAGCAATAGCTGAAGCAATTCGGCAACATCAAGGCTTAGATAAAAAAGCCTCGCGTGTTGCAGCGCTGGATTTACTTGAAAGCATGGGCATTAGCAATCTTGATGCGCAGAAATTCCCAAGTAAGTTATCGGGTGGCCAACGTCAAAGAGCTAGTGTGGCACGGGCACTTTCGGCTCAACCTAGCGTTCTGATTGCAGACGAACCAACCTCAGCAATCGATCAAAGTGCGCAAGCCCAGCTATTAGGACTCTTTAATGATCTAATCAAAAAAGGTTTATCAATTGTGTTGGTTTCACATGACCTAGGGGTAATTAGATATCTCTCTGACTACGTTTATGTAATGAAAGATGGCATCTTTGTCGAATCAGGAAAGTCCGAGGAAATTTTTAATAATCCAAAAGAGGAATACACCAAGAAATTAATCTCTTCAATACCTGGACGCTCAACTAAATAATTACCCAAGCGTCAAATTTGAATTAACGCCATCTACTTGCAGCACTGCCCTACCACTTTCAAGTCTTGCTACTGGCACGCGATATGGCGAGCAAGAGACGTAATCAAGTCCAATTTTGTCAAAGAAGTGAATGCTAGATGGATCGCCGCCGTGTTCGCCGCAAACTCCAATTTTAAAATCTGCGCGAATCGAACGAGCTTGATCGGTAGCAGTCTTAACCAGAATGCCAACACCAGCTTGATCTAGCGATTCAAATGGATTGAATGGAAGTAGTTCTAAATCAAGATACCGTGGCAAGAATGAGGATTCAACATCATCGCGACTAAACGCCCAAGTTAATTGCGTTAAATCGTTGGTACCAAAGGAGAAGAAGTCTGCGTAAACACCTAGCCGTTCTGCAGTAATCGCAGCACGTGGCGTTTCAATCATTGTGCCAATTGGAATCGTTGCACTCTGCCCAGTTCCTTTTAGGGTTTTAGTAATTTCATCTTCAAGCGATTCGCGTAAATAAAGTAATTCGCGCTGAGTCGCTACTAGCGGAATCATTACCTCAGGTTTTGGATCGTGCCCTAATTTGCGAACTTCAATTAACGCATGTACGAGCGCACGCACCTGCATTTTATATAACTCTGGAATTAGAATTCCCAAGCGAACGCCGCGAAGCCCAAGCATTGGGTTTGATTCATGCATCCGTTTAACAGCTGCAAAAACTGCGCTATCTCGAGCTGAAATCTCGCTATTTAACGCTTCGGCCCGAGACATATTCGCAGTTAATTCCGCGAGTGGTGGCAAGAATTCGTGAAGTGGTGGATCAAGCAAACGTACTGTTACTGGCAAGCCTGACATAGCCATCATGATCCCGACAAAGTCCGCTCGTTGTAAAACTTCCATCTCGCCAATTACGCCACGTTGCACATCTTCATTTTCGGCTAGTACTAACCGTTCAACATATGACCTTCTTGGGCCAAGGAACATATGTTCGGTGCGACAGAGTCCAACGCCTTCTGCGCCCAAAATTCGCGCCCTAATCGCATCTTCAGGAGTGTCGGCATTAGCTCGAACTTCTAGCCGCCGAATTTTATCGGCGTGCATCAGAATTCGGTCTACTGCTTTAACTACTGGTGAAGCTTCATCACTTGCTGAAGACAGTAAACCTTCCAAATATGAAGTTACTGGAGATGCAACAACTGGCAGCTCGCCTAGATAAACCGCGCCAGTTGAGCCATCAATAGAAATTACTTCGCCTTCATAAACACTCTCACCACCAACTGTAAAAAAGCCACCGCTCTCATCAACGGTAATGCTTTCGGTTCCACATACTGCGGTCTTTCCCATACCTCGCGCGACGACCGCTGCGTGTGAAGTTTTTCCACCGCGGCTGGTAAGAATTCCTTGCGCTGCAACCATTCCAACTAAATCATCTGGGCTAGTTTCACGGCGAACTAAAATAACTTTCTTGCCATCTCGCGAAGCATCTAGCGCACGTTTTGAATCAAAGACCACGGCGCCAACTGCTGCTCCTGGTGAAGCAGGAATTCCTCGAGCAAGTTCTTTCACCGAGCCACGTAAATCAAATTGTGGAAACATTAGTTGAGCTAATTGTGCGCCACCCACCCTGGTTAGCGCTTCATCAATTGTTATTTTTCCTTCATCCACCAATTGAACCGCAATTCTAAAAGCCGCTTCGGCAGTCCGTTTTCCCACGCGGGTCTGCAGAATCCACAACTTGCCCTTTTCGACTGTAAATTCGATATCACAGAGATCGCGGTAGTGTGTTTCTAAATTCGCCATTACTTTTTCAAGTTCTGCGTGAACTTTAGGAAATTCTTTAGCCATGTCATCAAGCGACATAGTGTTTCGAATTCCGGCGACAACATCTTCGCCCTGTGCTCTAACTAAGTAATCGCCATAACTTCCAGTTTCACCAGTTGCTGGGTCTCTGGTGAATGCAACGCCAGTTCCCGAATCATCGCTGAGATTGCCAAATATCATTGATTGCACATTTACTGCAGTACCAAGATCTGACGGAATCCGCTCGCGTTGGCGATAAAGTTGGGCTCGCTCTGAATTCCAAGAATGAAAAACGGCTTGAACTGACCTGGTTAGATGTTCACGGGGATCAGTTGGAAAAGTTTCACCCGTTAGCGCTTCAGTCTCTTTGATATATCCATCAGTTAAAGCTTGTAACCCATCTACATCCAAATCCGAGATTGCATTTACACCGAAAGCGCTTAATACTCGTTGTTGTATCTTGTGGAATTCACTAAGTGGAACTTCACAAACAATTCGGCCGTACATATCCACAAATCTTCGGTAACAATCCCAGGCAAATTTTGGATTGCCGGTCTGTTGCGCTAACGCTTCCGCAACTTCTGGCGTCATTCCAACATTTAGTACTGTCTCCATCATGCCCGGCATCGAAAATTTTGCACCAGAACGAACTGAGACTAAGAGTGGATTCTTTGGATTGCCAAATTTTTTACCTAATTCTCTCTCCAAATTTGTTAGCGCTACTTCAAGTTCTTCTGGTAATAAGTTTGGAATCTCACCCGTGCGTAGGAATTCACGACATGCCAAAGTAGTAATCGTGAAACCTGGAGGTACGGGCAGCCCGATCTTCACCATCTCTGCAAGATTTGCCCCTTTGCCACCGAGTAAATCTGATTGGTTGCGGTCGCCGAAGGAGAATGGGTGAATATATTTTGCGCTCACACTTTGCCTTTTTCTGACTTTGGATTAGGTACAAGTGGAATACCGCGAAATATCTGTGATGGCTCTCTAAGTAGTGGCTTGGCTTTCCCGCTGAAAACCGAGATGTAGTCGGTCTTAGTGTGCTTTTCAAACTCACCGCGATTTTCATATAGTTCATAGAGATAGAAAATGGATGGATCTACTTCATCAACATAGATGACGAATTTTATGGAGCCAGCTTCACCCCAAGTGTTCTCGCTATGCCAAATTAGCGCCTCACTAAATTCTGCAATTTTATCTTCCAGAACTTTAAAAACAACCATTACGGCAAATTTCACTTCTCCCACCCAATCTGATTAATCATCGCTTTGTTTTGAGAAATACGTAGTAACTGTTCCGTTACCAGCTTTCTAGCTCTCGGATCAAAGGAGGTTGAATCACCACCAACATGCGGAACGATTAGAACATTCTTCTCGGACCATAATGGATGGCCGGCTGGTAGTGGCTCCGGATCAGTAACATCTAAAGCCGCATGGATTCGATCAGCTCGCAACGCTTCCAATAAATCATCGGTATTTATTACGCCACCACGAGCTACGTTGATTATCAACGCGCCTGGCTTCATCAAGTCAAATTTCTCTTTATTAAAGAGATTGCGAGTTGAATCAGTTAAGGGAACAATCAAAACTACAACATCGATTTCAGGTAGATAATTGTTGATCTCAGAGATTGGATATACATTATCTCGTGCTGTTTGTGCAAATCTCAAAATGTTAATTGGAAAGTTCAAAATTAAATGTTCAAAGATTTTTCCAATCGAGCCATACCCAACAATCGCCACAGTTTTATCAGCTAATGATCCAGTGCTTGTATGTTCCCATTTACCAGCAATTTGATTTTTTACATACTCTGGAATAAACCTTAATTTTGCAAGCATCAAAGCTAAGGCCAGTTCGGAAGTTGAATGATCATGGACGCCTTTGGCATTAAATAACGTTAGCCCAGGTCGCAAATAAGCGATTGCATCGTCGTACCCCGCATTAAGAAGTTGAACAATCTTCAAGTTTGGCATTTTTGGTATCCAAGTAAGAGCCGCCGAGCCAGCCATATATTGCGGCACATAGAAAGTAATTTCAGAGAGTTCGGTCTCGCTCAAAGTAGCAAGTGGTTTACTGGTTAACTTAAATCCATTTGGAATAGTTAAATCCGGCCATTGGCACCAAATGTTTTCCATCATTAATTTATTTCCTATCTCTCTTTATTTCTAGAAATTCCTATAACGTGGGTTGCAGCTTTAACAATTGAGTCTGTGTCAAGTAAGTTTGCCTTATAAAGATCAGGAATTGTGCCGGATTGCCCAAAGACATTCACCCCTAAGGAAATTTGACGTACGCCAAGAGCGGATCCAAGCCACGCCATCGCATGCGAAGATGCATCATGAATAGAGACAATTGGCGCGTTATTGGATATTAGAGTCTCCAAGTAGTTTCGATTCTTTATTGATTTGATGTCTTTGATTGCGCTAGATAGCGAGCTCTGCCAATTGTGATAGATCCGACTTGGACTTACTACATCAAAAACATTTGCAATAATTCCGATATTTGCTAGCGCCTGCGCAGCTGCTAAAACTTCTGGCGCTACAACCCCAGTCGAAAGTAGATTAACCTCGGGTGCGAATTCTGAAGATATCCCTAATACTTCTAGTGCAAGCCGACCATCAACTAATTGATAAGCACCGCTTATAACTTGGTTACGCAGGGCGGCATCGCCTACTTTGGCTCGTACACTCTCGAATGCTTCTTGTAGGATCGATCGGGTTGATAATCGGAAGTAAAAAACTAACTCTCTCTCGTTCTTTGTAGTTGGCTTTGCGACGCCAGAAATCGCATCGCATAAGAGCCAATCTAGGGCAGTCGCGAATGCCGGTTCAATTAAAACCATGCCAGGCAGCTCTATTCCAACGGATGCAGTTATAGAAGATTGATGTGCGCCGCCTTCGGGGGCAAGTGTTACTCCAGAGGGTGTCCCAGCAACAATAAATCGAGATCCAGAGTAAACCCCATGCACAAGTGAATCTAAGCCTCGTAAAACAAATGGATCATAAACAGTACCCACCGGAATCAATTTTTGATGAGAATGAATATCAGATAACCCGAGTGCGCCTAGCAACATAAAGAGATTCATCTCGCTTATACCAAGTTCAATATGTTGGCCAGTAGGTCCTTCTGCCCACTTTAAAACTGGATCCACATTCCAAGCACGTTTTTCGGTTGGGGAATAAACACCAACTCGATTTATAAATCCGCCAAGATTTGTTGAAGTCGCAACATCAGGAGCAGTAGTAACAATGTATTTAACAAGTTCAGGGTCTCTAGAGAGAGTAGTTAATATCCGCCCAAAAACTTCTTGGGTTGAGTTACTCGCTTTAAATTGGAGATCAGTTTTCTCAGGAATCGGACACTCGATGTTAGAAACCTTATTATCTAATTGCAACTCAGATTTGCGAAGTTCGCATATCTGACCTGATATAGATTTAGAATTGAAGCGATCCCATTCTGTTCCTAAATCTAATCCAAGTTCTTTTCTAAATTCATCAATCTGATTTGAACTTAGTGATGCGCTATGGTTTCGTGGATTTCCAGCTAACGGTAATCCCCAACCCTTAACCGTATAAGCAAAAATCACACTAGGTTTATCTGTAATTTTTTCGCAATTAACTAACTCTTCTAGCAGGGCCGCGAAATCATGACCACCCAAGTCAGTTACAATTTCTAAAACTTCGCTATCACTTTTTGCGGCAAAGTAATCAATAACTGATTGCGGAGCGCCTTCCAGGAAGCGATTTCTAGCCGCCGCCGGGTCCAACCCAAATATTGATTGATACTGCTCGTTTGGGATTTGATCTAGCCATTTTTGGAAACTTTCACTATTTGGCTCTTTAAAGGCGTTCTTTAATTTCTCACCATATTTCACCTCCGCAACGTTCCAACCAGCCGCTTCAAATTGTTGGCGCCATTGATGAATTCGAACACCTGGGATCACGCGATCTAATGATTGCCTATTGAAATCAACAATCCAAAGTACATTTCCTAAATTTGTAGTTGCAGGATCTGAAACTGCTTCCCAAATATTTCCTTCATCTAGTTCGGCATCGCCAATTAGTGCGATGAACTTTGATTTTGGACGCTCTCCGAAGTGAGAGTCGACATACCTTCTAGTTGCCCCACTAAAAAGCGGCGCAGCTGCACCAAGCCCTACCGAGCCAGTTGAAAAATCTATTCGCCCAGGGTCTTTAGTTCTTGATGGATATGACTGCAGCCCGCCAAAGGAACGAAGTTTGGTTAAATAATCTTTATCCAAATTTCCCAATAAATAATTGATGGCGTGCAAAATTGGTGATGCGTGCGGTTTAACACTTACTTGATCTTCAGCCTTCAAATATTTAAACCAGAGCGCTGTCATCACTGTAACTAGCGATGCGCTAGAAGCTTGATGTCCACCAACTTTTATACCGTCAACGTTAGGTCTTTCATTATTCGCATAATCAATCATTCGAGTGGCTAGCCACAGGACTCTCCGCTGAATTTGTTCTAGATCAGCGTAATCTTTAGCCACTGTTGTTACATCCGTGAAAGTGCTTGTGCTGCATATTCATACGCGGCGGCGATGCTTCCGGTAGAAACAATCTCCTGCTTCCATAACGCACCGCCTAAACAGACTCCTTTTACGCCCAATTTTAAATATTCTTTAACTTCTTCTGGAGTCGCACCGCCTGAAACAACGATTGGTAAATCGGGAAGCGGTTCTAGAACGCTTCGCACATACTCCATGCCGCCTACTGCCCAAATTGGAAATATTTTTACAGCAGTAGCCCCCCATTTCATTGCTTGCACCATTTCAGTTGGGGTTACTGCCCCAGGCGTTACTTTCAATCCATGTTTAACTGCAGCTTCAATAACTTCGCGATCTGAGTGCGGCGATACAACAAAAGAACCGCCAACTTTCGCTACTTCGTTAACTTGGGCAACAGTTCTAACTGTTCCAGCACCGACTCGCTCCACACCCTCGCCTACTAAAGTTTTAATAACTTCAATTGCGTTTGGAACGGTGAGTGTTACTTCAATTGAATCTACAACGGTGTCATTAAGCGCCCGCGCAATTAATAGCGCATCATCAGGATTATCTGTTCTTATTACAGCGATCACACCAGAGTTAAACGTTCTGGTCATACTGCAGTTAGCCCTGCATCCATTGAAAAAACTGAACCATTTACAAAGCGCGCTTCTGGACTTAACAAGAATGCAATTCCGTGTGCAACTTCTTCAGGCGTCCCCATCCGACCATCAAGTTGGCGAGCTTCCATTAATTTTCTAGTTGCAACTGGGTCTGGTGCGTCGGAAAGAATTCGGCCAATCCAAGTTGAGTCAACTGTTCCTGGCGCAATTGCATTTACTCGAATTCCATCAAGAGCGTGATCGGCGGCGATACACCTTGTCAGGCCCACTACTGCAGCTTTAGATGCGCAGTAGGCCACGCGGTTTTTTAAACCAACCAGAGCGCCAGCAGATGCGACGTTGACTATTACGCCACCACCTCTTTTAACCATTTGCGGCACAATAACTTTGCACATTATGAAGGTCGCTTTGATATTTACGTCGAAAGTTAAATTCCATTCATCAAGTGTGGTCTGTTCAACGGTCCGCGCAAAACCTATCCCCGCGTTATTTACAAGGGCATCTACCTCAAACTCAGCTATTTTTTTACTTAAAACCTCTAAAACATTTGCACCATCTGAGAGGTCAAGATTCAAGACTTCAACAGTAGTGCCATGTTTAAGTAAGCTAGTTTTAGCTATCTCCAGATTAGACAAATCCTTATCAATTAAGAAGAGGTCATACCCTTTTTGTGCCAAATTATCAGCGGTCGCTAATCCAATTCCATTAGCGCCACCGGTAATTAATGCGAGCTTGCGATTTGAACCTTTGTAGCTCATTACTTCTCAGCTACCACTTGGTTCTTCAGGATTCCGATTTTTTCAATCTCGATCTCAATTACATCGCCATCTTGCATGAAGATAGGTGGCTTATAGAAAGTTCCAACTCCATGCGGTGTGCCAGTAGTTATGACATCGCCGGCTTCTAAAGTTACCCGTTGGCTGATATATGAAATCAGATAAGGCACGTTGAAAATTAAGTTACTGGTATTGCTAGTTTGCATGGTCTTGCCATTTAACCGTGCTTCAATTTTCAAATTATGTGGATCAGGAATCTGACTCGCTGGCACGATAACTGGTCCGATTGGGCCGTAGGTGTCGTATGACTTACTGCGTACCCATTGACCATCTTTACCTTGAGCTTCGCGGTCGGTCACATCGTTCATACAGGTGTAGCCAGAAACGTAGTTAAGTGCATCGCTCTCTGAAACGTGTGATGCTCGCTTGCCAATTACTACTGCAAATTCTGCTTCCCAATCGAGTTGAGTTACGCCTTTATGCAAAGTGATGTTTGCGCCATTCGGGATAAGAGAGGTGGTCCACTTAGTAAATAGAACTGGCGCTAATGGAAGTGGCACCCCGGCTTCTTTTGCATGATCTTTGTAATTCAAGCCAACTGCAATGACTTTTCCAGGCATAGGTAGCGGTAAATTCATGATTTTCCCTCTCTGATGGGGTTGGCGAAATTGATAGGTCGAAAGACTACCCCTCAGATAGCAAATTGTATACAGTAAACCCCTGAGCCTATCCGAGGAGAAATAGATGGCGAAAGTCAAAATAGCTATTGCAGAAGGCGCACTTGCCGACCCAACGTGGGCTACTTCAATTGCTGAAAAATTTGATTTTGAGGTCGTTTTTGGTCCAGTAGATACGTTGGCTGAATTGCAAACAACTGCAAAAGATTGTGCTGTGGTTGTGGTTGCACTTCATAAAATGACTGAAGAAAAAATTTCACAAATGCCGAAATCGGTTAAATGTATTAGCCGTCTTGGCGTGGGTTTAGACAGCATTGATCTAGTAGCTGCTAACAAATACAAGTTGCCAGTTATTTTCCAACCAACTTACGCATACAACGAAGTCGCAAACCATGCTGCTGCGATGGCGTTAGCGCTACATCGCGGAATTTATCAAGCAACTACGACCACTCAAGATGGTAAATGGATCCCCGCAACCCAAATTGCTGAAATTACTTCAATCCAAGATTCAACGCTAGGCGTAATAGGTTGTGGTCGAATTGGTCAAACATTTATTAAGAAAATGCAACCATTTGTAAAAGATATAATTGGATTTGATCCTGCAGTCACTGAAGCAATCCCGGGCGTAACCATGACAAAAAACCTTGATGAACTTTTAACAAAGTGCAAAATTATAAGTATGCACGCTCCTTATATGCCATCAACGCATCATATGATCGGCAAGCGCGAATTAGCTTTAATGCAAAAAGGTTCAATTTTAGTAAACGTTTCGCGCGGTGGCTTAATTGATGAAACTGCGCTAATAGAAGCACTTGAAAGTGGGCATTTAGATGGCGCCGGACTCGATGTATTCGAGAAGGAACCGCTTGCCGAAGATGCACCAATTCGTAAAACTAAGAATTTACTGCTCTCGCCACATATAGCTTGGTATTCGAAGAGTTCAGGTCCTCGGTTGGTCGAATGGGGATTGGTGGACGCAGTAAATTTTGTTACAAAACAATCAATAAGCAATGGCAAATTCGCAGCTGGCCCATTCTAGGAATAAAGGAGCATACAAATGGAAGAGATCTTCGTTCCGGCGCTTGGAATGGCAATGGATAATGCGATGTTGCTTGAATGGTTGAAACAACCGGGCGATGCCGTTAACGCCGGCGATGTAGTCGCAGTAATTGAAACTGATAAAACAACTTTAGATTTACCGGCTGAAACTTCCGGTGTTCTTGGAAAACATAGATATGCAGCAAATGAAGAAGTGCCTGCCGGAAATACGATTGCTGTGGTGCTTGCACCAGGCGAAGTGGAGTAGTTGATGTCAAACCTAGATAAGAGCACTGCATTATCGCTATTACGTCAGATGATGGTGATCCGAGATTTCGAAGAGACCGCCGATAAATTATGTTTGCGCGGGAAAGTGCCAGGCGGAATGCATAACTCCTCCGGCCAAGAAGCGGTCGCGGTTGGTACTTTGTCTGCGATTGCAAAAGACGACGTTATTGCCACAACCCATAGATCCCATCACCACACTCTTGCAAAAGGTTATTCGGCAAAATCTGTTATGGCTGAGTTATTTACTAAAGCAACTGGAATTTCACATGGTCGCGGTGGATCGATGCACTTAGCTGAAGTTACCGAAGGCCATTTCGGCGGCAATGGAATTGTTGGCGCTGGTGTTGGAATTGCAATGGGTGCTGCGCTAGGTATCCAACATATTGGCGATAAGAAAATTGCGGTTGGTTTCGTTGGTGATGGCGGTATGAACACCGGCAGAACTTGGGAATCCATTAACATGGCTTCGATTTGGAAGCTCCCGTTAATTATTTTGGTTGATAACAACCAATATGCGGTGGAAACTTTCGTTGGTCGAGTAACTGGCGGTGGCGATTTAGCTAAACGCGCATCTGGATTCGGATTGCCCGCTTACAACATTGATGGCCAAGATGTTTTAGAGGTACGTAAATATGTAACAGAAGCCCGAGAGCGGGCGCTTGCTGGCGAAGGTCCAACCTTCATAAATGCACTTACATATAGGTATTACGGCCATAACGTAGGCGAAAAAGGGCAATACCGAACCCAAGAAGAGATTGCCCAATGGCGCACAACCCAAGATCCAATCGATAAATTTACTGGAGTAGTTATCTCTTCTGGATTTGCTACTCAAGCCGAAGTCGATGAACTTCGCGCATCAGTGCGTAAAGAAATTGATGAAGCGGTTGCTTATGCCGAGTCTTCACCAGAGCCAGAAATTGCATCAATCACCCAAGGGGTAGATTCAGGAAAGTTAGGAGTACAACTATGACAACTGAGGTAAAAGCCGTTACCCCTACTTACTCTGAAGCATTCCAATCTGGTGTGCGCGAAGAGATGAACCGCAATAAAAAGATATTTATTCTTGGTACCGACCTGGTAGAACGCGGTGGCCACTTTGCGCAAGTAAAGGGCATCGCGCAAGAGTTTGGTCTTAAGCAAGTTAGAGATGCACCTATTTCTGAAGCTGCCATGGTTGCTGCCGGTATGGGTGCTGCCATGTATGGCTGCCATCCAATCGTGGATTTGAACTTCATCGATTTCTCACTTGGTGCGATGGATGAAATCATCAACCAAGCTGCAAAAATTCGATTTATGTTTGACCGGCCAGTTCCGCTAGTAATTAGAGCAACCTCAGGTGTTGCACTTGGTGGCGCTCACCATTGCAACTCGCTCGAATCTTTTTTCGCACATACTGCTGGGCTTTCACTTGCAGTTCCTTCAACTCCTATGGATGTGAAAGGTCTAATTAAGACCGCACTTCGTAACGAAGACCCAGTCGTATTCTTAATGCATAAAAAGTTGTCTGGTATTCGTGGCGAAATTGGCGACGAGAATTACTTCGTGCCATTTGGTAAAGCGAAAACTGTTAAAGCTGGTACGGATGCCGCAATCATTACTTATGGGTACTCGGTAGTCACTGCCACTAAAGCTGCTCAAGCTCTAGAAGCTGAAGGAATATCGGTAGAAGTCATTGATTTACGTACCCTTTATCCAATTGATCAGGATGCTATCGATGCGGCAGTTACAAAATTTGGTCGCGTAGTCGTACTAGATGAAGCGCCATTATTTGGTTCTATAACTGCAGAAATCGCCGCCACTGCTTCTGAACGCAACTTCAAATCGTTAAAGGGTCCCATTGTTAGAGTTGGCGCAGTCCGGGCACCACTTAGCGCAAATCCAGCAATGTCTGAGGCTGCAATTCCTTCAGTGGATCAAATATCCAAAGCAGTTAAACAAGTCATGTCTTACTAAAAAAGGAATCGATATGAGTAAAAACGCATTTAGTTTAGCTAGCAAAGTAATCGTAATTACCGGCGCTGCTGGTGGAATCGGTATGGAAGTTTGCCGACAACTTGGTGGCGATGGTGCCAAATTGATAATGGCTGATATCGACGAAGTTGGACTTGCTGCTGGTAAAGCAGAACTTGAAGCTCGCGGAATATCTGCAGTTACTTTCAAAGCTAACTCTAGTGTTGAAGCAGATGTAATTGCACTCTTTAAGTTTGTTGCTAAAGAGTTCGGCATGGCTGACATTTTGGTAAATAACGCAGCAGCTGGAACTCATACACCACCGCAAGATACAACTTTAGAAATTTGGGATACCGTTATCGGAACTTCGTTAACCGGATACTTCTTAAACGCCCGAGAGTTTTCTAAATTAGTTATTGCTGCAAAGAAGCCAGGCGCAATTGTAAATATAAGTTCAATTGCTGGCAGCTCTGCAATCGGCCGCGGTAACTTCGCTTACAGCGTTGCTAAAGGTGGCGTTAACCAGATGACCCGTGAGCTTGCGATTGAATGGGCAAAGTCAAAAATTCGCGTTAATGCAATTCAACCTTGCTCGGTAAATACTCCTGGTTGGCGCAAATGGGTTGAGACTGAAGGCGAAAAAGCAAAACCGTTAATGGAGTTATTAGTTCGCGGAATTCCAATGGGTCGAGTTGCTGAACCTGAAGATATTGCGCACGCAGTGCACTTCTTGGCTAGCGATGCTGCTGCCATGGTGACTGGAACGATCCTGCCGGTCGATGGTGGAAACCTTGCTTATAACGCTGGTGGAACCCTCGGAGATTACTAAAAGTCCGTTTTGTCACTGTAATACAGTACTTATAGGCGCCATCTCACCTCATTTCGCCATGCGCTAATTATATTTCTGGTCTATTGTTGTTTACAAACAACAATTTAATGGGAGTAAGCAGATGGCACTTAAACCTCTAGGACTTGGGCTCGCTTCACGTCGGGTACTTTCTGATGTCGTAACTGATGATTTACGCGATGCAATTATTTCACATGATTTAGAACCAGGTCGGCGAATAGCTGAAGATGAATTAGCGTTGCAAATGGGCGTATCACGTGGCCCAATTCGCGAAGCGCTTATGCGGCTAGATCGTGAGGGTTTAGTAACTATAGAGCGACATAAAGGCGCGCGCGTAGCGTCCTGGAACGACACCGACATTCAAGAGATTTATTCCATGCGAAGCGCGCTCGAAGTTCTCGCGATTGAGTGGGCCTGCAAAAACGCCACTACTTCAGATTTGAAAGCAATGGAAGAAATCCTAAATACCTACAATAAATTAAGTGAAAAACAACGGACGCCTCGTGAAGTCAGCCGATTAGATTTAGAATTCCACACTGCGCTATTTGCTGCAGCCCACCATGATCGACTCTTTAAAACTTGGGAAGTGCTGCGCTCTCAAATCCATGCATTCTTGGTCTACACCTGGTCACAAGATGGAAAAATCAATAAAGTTTTCTTGCCTCAATGGGGACCTGACCATAAAGTATTTGTGGAAGTAATTAGAAATAAACAAATCGAAAAAGCAAAAGAGACGGTACTTGGCCATGTCGAACGTGGTTTGGCTCGAGTTGCAACTCATTTTATCGAAGAAGTAAAGCCAAAAAAGAAAGTTGCTAAGCGCTAAGTTCTTTTATCGAACTCCAAATAGCTTCTGAAATTTGAATCGCTACTTTATTCTTTTTTCGCTCGTTATTTTCAACATCTCCCGGTACTAATACTGGACGCTCTGGATTTGCTGGCGTGGTTGATCTAATTGCTTTTGTCGCTTCTGAAATTTCATCTTTAAAAAATCCGGTGCCAAAGAACTTATCTGGATCAATTGCAATTAACACAGTGCCAAAACCATGTGAATATCCGGCGTTCATTGAAGGATGGTTTCCCGATAGCGCGCCGCCCAAAAGCTCAATCATTAGGCTTAAGCAATAGCCTTTATGACCACCGAATGGGAGTATCGCTCCGCCAGTATAAAAATCATCAGGATTTGTCGATTCATTTCCATCTTTATCAATAACGGTTCCTAATGGAATTTTGCTACCGTTTGCACGAGCTACTCGTAACTTTCCTTCTGCGCTAGCCGCGGTTGCTAAATCAATTACAACTGGAACGTCATTTGAAGGTATCCCAACTGCAAGTGGGTTTGTACCAAATAGGCGATCTTTCCCACCGAAGGCGGCAACTGCGGGATCTGCGTTGCACCACATCATTGAAATCAGATTCATGCTTGCAAGGGTTTCAATGTATTCACCTAATCGGCCAATATGGTTACAAGAACTAATTGAGATTGCGCTAATTCCAAATTCTTTCGCTTTTGCTGCTGCAACCTCTACTGCAAATTTGCAAGCAATCTGTCCCCAGCCCCAATGTCCATCAATTACAACGGTACCGCCAGTTTCGCGAACAATTGTTGGTACTGCCGCCGGGTCAATAACTTTCTTCTCAATTGAATTCGTGTACTCAATCAAACGAATTATTCCGTGGGAGGCATGTCCGGCCTCTTGCGCTTGCACCAAGGATTCGGCTACGGAATCTGCATAATTCTTAGGGGTTCCAAACTTTTCCAAAATTTTCGCTGAGGTTGCAAACACTTCCGCTCTTGATACTCCAATGTTTTTTACTTGATCTGACACGGTTTACCCCTTGACTGATTGCGCGTTATCGTTAACAATTAACAATTGAGGGTATCTGTGATGGCGCTAAAAATCAATATCTGAACGGAGAGTTTTTATGAAAGTTACCGGGTTAGAAACTATTCGCTTGGCGGAATTTCCAGCAATTATATTTTTACAAGTGCATACCGATGAAGGGTTGATCGGTCTTGGTGAAAATTGTGTTGGCGTTGAAAGTGTTGAAACCTTTCTGCATGAAAGCGTTGCGCCACGGCTATTAGGTAAGAACCCGCTAAATATCAATGAAATTCACGAGGTTTTACACCAAGACTTTATTGGTTTTAATGGCTCATCGATTGCAGTTCGAGCAACTTCATCAATAGATATTGCGCTCTGGGATTTATTCGGTCAAGTAACTGGACAACCAATTTATCAACTGCTGGGCGGCAAGGTGCGTGACAAAATTCGGGCTTACAACACTTGCGCAGGTTCTGCTTATGCAAAAGGCTCTTCTAATATTGATAGAAATCGAAAAGCTCAACTCGGAACTGTTACCGATCACGAATACGAAGACTTGTTTGCATTCTTAAATAATCCAGAAGATTTAGTAGCCAGCCTTAAAGCAATGGGTATGACCGCGATGAAGATTTGGCCTTTTGATGAAGCTGCAATTAGATCTGGCGGCCAAACTATTCATAAGAAAGATTTATGGGAAGCGGTAGATTTATTTAAACGTGCCCGAGTAGCCGCTGGTGATGATTTCGACATTATGTTAGAGATGCACTCACTCTGGTCAACCCCGGCTGCAACCATAATTGCAAATGCCGTCGAGGAATATTCACCGTTCTGGTTTGAAGATCCAATTCGTAACGAGAGTACTGATGCGCTAATTAGATTAAAAAATTCGATAAATTTGTCGATTACAGTTGGTGAGACAACTGGAACTCGTTGGGATCATCATCGATTGCTCTCATCGAAAGCCGTTGATCATTTAATGTTGGATCCAGGATGGGTCGGCGGCATTACTGAAGCTTCAAAAGTTATAGCGCTAGCTTCAACTTATGGCGTACCAGTTGCGCCACATGATTGCACTGGTCCGGTAGTTCTAACGGTTGGAACTCATCTCGGTGTGACTTATCCAAACGTTGAATTACAAGAGATGGTCCGCGCTTTTTATTATGGCTGGTACCAAGATATGGTCACCGTGCTTCCTAAATACGAAAATGGATTCTTAACACCACCATCTGCACCAGGTCTTGGCACCGCGCTGCAACCAGGCATAAATCAGCGCCCTGATGCAATAGTTCGATGGAGCCGCCTTGGCTAATGATCTAATCCTGGGATTAGATGTCGGCACATCATCGGTAAAGGCGCTCTTCATCGATGTTGCTGGTGCGATTTTAAAGCGCGTTGAAGTAAAGATTGCTACAACTACAAGTCAGAATTCAGTTGCGGAGCAGAACGCTGATGATTATTTAGCAGCGCTTGCTGAAATTTCTAAAAATAACTCTAATTTAATTGCTAATGTAATTGCAATTGGGCTTTCTGGTCACACGCCATCGGTTGTATGTGTAGATAGCACCGGTAGCGCCGTGCGCCCAGTAATGACTTGGCAAGATAATCGCGCAACTAAAGAAGCTGATGACTTACTAACAAAATTTGGAAATCCCTTTGAAATTATCGGTACCTCTTTACCTTGGTCAGCGAGCGCTTGTCCTGCAAAACTATTCTGGTTAGCAAGACACGAGCCCGAGATTGTCAAAAAAACGCGGTGGGTCTTACAACCGAAAGATTTTGTAGGCATGCACCTAACTGGTAAAGCTATTTCAGATCCTTGGTCTTCAAAAGGAATCTGTAATGTGCTAACGCGTGCGCCTATCAGTAATTTATTAGAATTTATTGGTTGGGATTCAAAAGTGGTTCCAGAGCTTGGTGATGGCTACAAAAGTCGTGGCGGCGTTAGCGATGCCGCTGCTAAAAAATTTAGACTTCCGGTTGGCATTCCGGTAAGCATTGGTTGGTCGGATGCCATGTGTGGCATGGTCGCTCTCAACGTTATGAGCGAGTCCAGTTCATTTATTATTACTGGAACTTCCGCAATTGTTGGCGCCTCAACCAGAACGCCACCTAAAGATGGTGGCTCGCTCTACATAATTCCTAATACCTGCGCTCCACTTGCCATCACTTATGGACCAACTCAATCGAGCGGTAGCGCGCTCTCTTGGATATCAACGCTCTTAGAAATCAGCCAAGATGAGGCGATCAACCTGGCTGGGCGCTCGGAAAGCCTAGATTTACCTATCTTTTTACCATATATATATGGTGAACGAGCCCCACTATGGCGCACCGATTTGCAAGGTGGCTTTTATGGGATTGGCGGCGAAACCAATAAATCAGACCTTGTTGCATCGGTATTAGAAGGTATCTCTTTTGCTGAAAAGCAAGTTATTGAAACTGCCGAGGCTCTAAATCGTTCTGTAAACCAACTAATAAAACTCGGCGGCCATGCTGGAAATGACCAACGATGGGAAAATATCCGATTGAAAACCCTAGGCAGAGAAATTTCGCGGTACGAAGATACTGATACCACCACTCGGGGGTCAGCAATTCTGGCTCATGCTGTAATAACCAAGAATTTGAGTGAATCCACTAAGCGTTTGAGCTTTAATTCGATAAAATCAACCCCATCTAAGCTCCAAAAAGATTATTCTAAGAATAAATTTAATGAATTCTTATCGGCTCAAGCAGAAGCCTTACGGCTAGCAGACCAGAAAAAGGAACGAGGGTAGGTTTTGAAACAGAGCAATCGATTAAATAATTTAAAACAACTTTTTAACATTCGTAAACCTGTTTTATCACCAAAGAAACGGCGCGTGCAAAGATCTAACACGATTTACGATCTTCGCTTAGCGGCAAAAAAAGCAACACCTCGTGGACCGTTTGATTACACCGATGGCGCTGCAGAGCAAGAAATTTCGTTAAACCGCGCACGTAAATCTTTTGAGAATATCGAATTCTCGCCCCACATTTTGCGCGATGTATCAAACGTATCCTTAGAAACTAAAATGCTCGGCGTTAATTACAAAATGCCGGTCGGAATTGCGCCAACTGGATTTACGCGCATGATGCATACTGATGGTGAAAAAGCTGGTGCATCTACTGCGGCAGCTTTTGGTATCCCATTCACACTTTCAACTATGGGCACAACTTCAATTGAGAAAGTTAAAGAAGCTGCACCTAACGGAAGTAATTGGTTTCAACTTTATCTTTGGCGCGATCGTGATCGAAGTATCGAGTTGATAAAAAGAGCGGAAATCGCTGGTTATGAAGGTCTAGTTCTAACTGTTGACGCACAGGTAGCGGGTGCTAGGTTGCGCGATGTTAGAAACGGTTTAACAGTTCCACCAACCCTTACTTTAAACACTTTTTTAAATGCACTGCCACGTCCAGGCTGGTGGTGGAATTTCTTAACTAAAGAACCGCTAAATTTTGCAGCACTTGAATCTTGGAACGGCACTGTTGCGCAATTAATGGACACTATGTTCGATCCTTCGATGACCTACGATGATTTAAAATGGATTAGATCTATTTGGAAGAAGAAGTTGATTGTAAAAGGTGTACAACGGCTTGACGATGCACTTAAATGTGCTGATTACGGCGTCGATGCGGTTGTGCTTTCAAATCACGGCGGTCGTCAATTGGATCGCGCACCTGTCCCATTTGAATTACTTCCTGAGGTAAGGCGAGAACTTAAATCAACTATGGAGCTACATATCGATACTGGAATCATGCATGGCGCTGACATTGTTGCTGCTAAAGCGTTAGGTGCTGATTTTACTTGGATTGGTAGAGCTTACTTATACGGTTTAATGGCGGGCGGTAAAATTGGTGTTGAACGCACTCTCACAATTTTGCAGACCCAAATGGTGCGGACTTTGAAACTGCTTGGTGCAAACTCTTTTGCCGAAGTCGACGCTTCCATGATTAAATTTTTAAAATAGTTAATAATGAAAACGGTATTAGCGCCAAAAAAGAGTGAGAAGACCAAGATTCAAAAGCTCGCTTTTGAAATAGTGGAAAAATTGCGCGAAGGTGGCGTAGTTGTTATCGCTATTGAAAGCGCTTATGTAGCTATTGCCGACCCTGCTTGCGATGATGGCGTTGCCGCCTTTAGATCTTTAAAGGATTTAGATGTTGATATTTCGTTCCCGGTTTTTGTAAACGAAATCAGTGATTTACTTTCATATTTGCCGGAGATCTCAGATCGCGACCGCTTACTGACCGCTTCATTTTGGCCTGGGTTATTAAATATTGAATTTAAAAGTAACGAGGTTCTGCCTTGCAATTTAGGTGCAAACTCCAACCCCGCCTCGGTTACGGCTCGAAAGCCAAGCAATCCCCTCCTAAATGTGGTCTCCGAACTTATGGGCCCAGTTATTTATACGGCGCTCCAAGATAAAAATGGGAAAGTTTTAAAATCATTAGTAGGCCTAATCCCGGCAAATAAAAAAATCGTTGCGATTGCCATCAACTCTGGAGTAATCAAGTCCACAAAACAAACGAGCATAGTTTCGTGTGTCGAAAGTCGGCCAAGAATGGTTCGCGAAGGAAGTATTCCTGCATTCGAGATTAAGAAAGTTATTCCTAGTTTGCAGGCAGTTTAACTACTTCATCTCCAACGGTTTACCAAGTTCTGGAATCCAAACTCGACCATTTGGTTCAAGGCGTTTGTAAGTATCGGTAAATTCGTTTAAATCAAGAGTCGCGGTCTTGTTAAATTCTTCATCTTCGCGCCACAACCCGAAGTGCATTGGAACTGCAACTTGGCAACCTTGACGCCAAGCAAGAAAGGCAGCTTCCTTAGTATCCATATTTCCAGTAATTCCGTTAATACAGATAAGTGAAACATCAGTTCGATTTTCAGTATCATCAACGATTCGAGCATCGTATTCAGTATCGCCAGAGTGATAAATCCGCCACTTGCCAACGGTAATTAAATATCCCGCAGCATCTGGAGTTGGCTCTGGTTCAAACATATGGCGCGCGTAAACCGCTTCAATCTTAATATCGCCAACTTCTACAACTTCCCCACGATTAATTAGAACAGAGCGATCGCCATAAAATCCGCCAGCTCTCGCAAGTTTTATTACATTGAAGGGTCCGATGTAACGAGTCTTTAGGTGTTTGGCAAAAGGAATTATTGCCTCAGGATCTTGATGGTCATCATGGGAATGAGTTGCCATTACTGCATCAAACTCGGACTCTTCTGGTGAGAGCGGTGCTGGATAACCTCTACCGATACCGTAAGAAGTTTTCACGGAATCAGTTAAGTAAGCATCAATACAAACCGTAAAACCTCCAGGGCTTTTAATTACAAATCCGGCCTGTAGTAACCACCAAATATGCACTGCGCCTTGCGGGACCGGTGTATCTCGGATTGCCGGCCAAAGTGAACCTTTCTTATCAACCATTTCCAGCCTCCTTCTTAGTCGAGTGATTAACCTTTAATTGCGCCAGCAGTCAAGCCAGAGATCACAAATCGTTGAATGAACATATAGAGAATTACTGGTGGCAACCCATAAACAATCGCTCCAGATAACAAAGTCTGAATTGGGGTATCAAGTTGTGACATGGTGGAAGCAAGCCCAACCGAAGCTGGATATTTTCCTTCCGTAGAAATCATTGTTACCGCAATTAAATACTCGCCCCAACTTGCAAAGAATGCAACTACGCCAACCGCAAGAATGGCTGGTGAGCAGAGTGGAATAATTATTTTGCGTAGCACACCCATTGGAGTGCAACCATCAATCTGCGCAGCTTCATTAACTTCTTTCGGTACGCCTTCAAATGCAGGTTTGAGGATCCAAACTCCTACCGGGATAACAAATGCTGCGTGAATTAGCGACAGTGTTGCTAGTGAATCAGTCCAGTGCAAATTACTGTAAATTTTAAAAATTGGAATTACGATTAAAGCCTCAGGCAACATCTGTGTAAATAGCAACATTAAGCCAAAGGCCATTTTGCCCCGCCATTTAAACCAAGAAAGCGCATACGCACCAAGTATTGAAAGTATTGAGGTCAAAATTGTTGTGAGAATCGCAACAAATCCAGAATTTATTAACCACTGACCCATTTGTTTCTCGATAAATATTGCATGAAAACCTTTTATGTTTGGATCAATGGGATATAGAACTGGTGGGTATCGAAGAGTTACCTCAGGGGCTTGCACTGCGGTAACTAACATCCAATAAAGTGGGAAGATAACTAATAAGCTGACTAGAAAAATCATTAAATATCTAATTGTGGTTCTAACGCCATTACTTAGTTTTGTCCCCCTTACGATAGCCATTATGAATTACTCTTCTCGGCTCGGGATTGCAAAGCTAAGAACGCAACTGCAATTAGGAAAGTAAAAATTAAACCTACAACTCCTATTGCGGAGGAAAGTGCCAAATCGTAATACTTAAATGCAGTGTTATAAACGGCTAGAACTAAGGTTTCGGTATCGCGTTCTGGGCCGCCACCGGTTGTTAAATAAATCATGCTGAATTGACGGAAGGCAAAGATAAACGCTAAGAGGGCTAGCAGTACAAAAGTGGGGCGGATGCTCGGCAAAGTAACAGTTTTAAATCTTTGGAATGGACCAGCGCCATCTACAGTTGCAGCTTCAGTTAGATCTTCCGGTACCCCTTGAAGCGCTGCTAAAAAAACAATGCTGTAAAACGGAAACGTTTTCCACATTGACATCACGATGATCGAAATAAATGCATACGGGCTAGAAGTCAACCAACCACCCGATGTATCAAAAGGCAGATGCTGATTTAAAATTCCAATTACGCCAAAAGCAGAATTCAAAATCCAAATAAAAATAATTACAGAAGCGATATCTGGAAAGGCCCATGGCGCAGTCATAAGCGCGCGAATTCCGCCTCTACCTTTAAACTTTTTGTTTACCAATATCGCGGTTAAAAGTCCGGCGCCGACTGAGAAAATGACATTTAAGAGTGCGTATGTAGTTGTGATTCTCAAGCTAGCCAAGAAAGTTGAGCTGTGTAGTAATGAGTTGTAATTACGGAGTCCAACAAAATTTATCTTCTCGTCGACAGCTGCGCCTAGCGTTTTATCGGTGAGGCTGGTCCAGATCGCTTGGGTTATCGGATAAACCACCAAGAGCGCTACCAATAAAATAATTGGAAGTGTTAATAGATAAGGTAATTTTGCATGAAAAAACCGAGACGATGATCTATTTTTCATAGAGCCATCATCTCGGTTTTCTCTCCTCGTTTTTACTCCCGGTCTACCAAAGCATTCTTCAAATCTTAGAGCTTCGTGGCCAATACCAGAAGTTCTTTTTGCGCCTGATCCATTGCTTGCTTAACTGTCTTCTTTTTATTGACGGCAGATTGCAAGTTGGTCAAGATGATAGTTCCGTACTCATCACTCTTGGTGATGAAGTCACCCATCATGTCCATTGGAGTAATAGGCACGCTTGGTGGTGTTAGGAAGCCATCAATCCAAGGCAAAGTCTTTAGGTATGCCTTGAACGCAGGAACGTTCGCCATTTCTGGGAATGGTGGAATGAAATCTAGACATTGCATAGTTAAATCAGCCATGTTTTCTGGCTTGAACAACCATGTCAAGAATTCAGTTGCAGCAGCTTTGTTCTTACCCAATTTGTTTAGTGAGATTGGGTGAACGCGAGATGCAGCTTTGTGGCTTGCATGTGGCAACGCAACGCTGCGAAGTTTTGCGTACACAGCTTCGTTAGTGCTCTTAAGCACGTTAACAGCAGCTGATACCCAGAAACCTTGAGCGATACGACCGTTAGCTGCGAGTTGTACTGCAGCGGCGTTGTTAATTCCTTTAGGAATTGCAGCATTGTAAAGGTCTAACCAAAGTTGCATAGCTTTAACAACTTGTGGTGAGTTAGCTTTTGGAGTCTTACCTACAGCCCAAACGCCGTCATACATATTGACCCAGTTCTGCATGTTAAACCAGAAGTCACCTTGTTCGGCCATAATGTTTGGATGCCAGAAACCATATTGGTTTGGCTTCTTTGTAAGTTTCTTAGCGGCAGCCAATAACTCTTCTGGAGTTGTTGGTGGCTTAATTTTAGCTTTTGAGAATAGTTCTGAGTTGTAAAGTAAACCGAAGTTAACGGTCACGATACTTACACCGTAGCAAGCTCCGTCTTTTGTTACATATGCGTGAATCTTTGGATTTGGGGTTACGCCCGCAGCCTTGACCGCATCGGTAAGTGGCAAGAAGTAGCCGCTCTTAAATAGACGAACAGCTAAGTCAGGTGTTGACATGATTAGGTCGTCAGTAAGAGTTCCAGCTTCTAAACCAGTTAGAACTTGGTTTACATATTGCGCAAATGGCCAACCAGTTAATTTAACTTCGCTAGTTGTGCTCTGTGCATTGAACTTTCCTAGTACAGATTCCCAAGCTTCTTTACGGCCTGGTTCTACACCCATCCATGTTGTGATGTTTAACTGAGTCTTTGCTGCTTTAGCGGTAGTTGCTCCTGCAACTGATCCGACTGCAACAGTTCCTGCAACAGCTCCTGCACCCTTAATAAATCCACGACGACCAACAGTCGCGTTTGTTATTTCGAGAGCATCTACTGTTTCATTTTGCTTCTTGCTCATAAGCATTCCCTCCGGTGGAATCTCAAACTAAATAGGCCACATTTTGTGAACTGTATTTAGTTAACAGTTCCCGCATACTCCTCCGTACTAAGTGGTAGGTCAAGCGTTAAATCGTAACTTTTTTATAACATTTACGCTCAATTGGCTAGGTAGCCGCCATCAACTGGGAGGACAACGCCGGTTACATAATCCGAAGCCGCCGAGGCGAGGAAGAGGGTGGTGCCAGCCAAATCGCTGGGCTTGCCCCAGCGCCCCATCGGAATTCGACTACTTAGAAATTCAAAACGCGCCTTATCTTGTCGAACTGCGTTGTTGATATCGGTCTCAATAAAACCCGGCGCGATTGCATTTACATTGATTCCCATTGGTGAGAGTTCATTTGAAAGTCCACGAGTTAATCCCCCGAGCGCGGTTTTTGCGGCGGTGTAGCTAATAACATTTTTCCCACCTAGGAACGTCCACATGGAGGCTGTGAAAATTATTTTTCCACTCCCGCGAGCTGCCATGCCGCGAGCGAATTCTCTAGAGAGAAAAAACGGCGCATTCAAATCAATTTCAATGGTTTGATCCCATTGCTCGTCAGTATGTTCTAAAACTACGCCTCTACTTGCAATGCCAGCGTTGTTTACCAGAATATCAATTTTGCTATCTTTTAAAGTTGAGATTAAAGATTTAGTTTCAGATCTTTCGCGTAGATCGCAAGCAACCGCGCTAAATTCAACTCCGAAGCTCGTAACAACTTTTTTTAAATCATCATCAGCTTCTTGTTTTGAGCTGATCGCAATTATATTCGCCCCAAACTCCGCAAGAATTGAGGCCATTGCAAAACCAATTCCTTTGCGCGCTCCGGTGACAACTGCAGTCTTTCCAGATAGGTCAAATATTCCTCGATACGACATTACTCTCCCTTAAAAAATAATCTGTCAATAACTACCAACTCTGCTACAGATACCTTAGGATTGTCAATAGTTAACAACTCGCGAGCTTGGCTTCGGTAACTAAGGAGATATTTCATGCAAGGTTTGTTCATTCCACAATTCACCGCATTTGATAAAAACAATAACGTTGATTACGGCGCAACTGTTGAACACGCAAAATGGTTGCTATCAAATGGCGTAAGCGGGCTAGTTCCGTTTGGAACTTTTGGTGAAGGTGCGTCGCTTAGTTTGCGGGAAAGAATGAAAATAACCGAACAATTAGCTGACATCTCACATAATTCCGCGCTGATCCCAACAATTATCTCCAATAGCTTGGGCGATATTTGGGAATATTTAGACTTTGTTAAAGATATCCCGGTCGAAGCGATCATGGTAATCCCACCAAGTTATTTCCGACCAATCGATAATCAATCCCTAATTGACTTCTACAAAGCGGTGGAAGATCGAACCCGACATAAAATCGTTGCTTACAACATCCCAGCTTGTTCATTAAAAATAGATGTTGAAGTAGCTAAAAATATCCCAATTTGGGGCATGAAGGATTCCAGCGGTGATATCAATTCGGCAAAAGCTTATCTAGAAGGCGGTGTCAAAGTTCTACTCGGTAGCGATATCTTGCTTGCAAAAGGAATTGCACTTGGCGCCTCTGGTGGTATTTGTGGTCTTGGCAACTTCTTCCCTAAGCACTTAGTCAAAGTTTATAAGTTAGCCAATGAAGGAAAGAGCGCAGAGGCTGAAGCACTAATTCAAGCAACTGTTGGTGTTTTTGATGCAATTTTAAAGCCAGGTTTTGATTTTGTAAAAGCTATTGGTTGCTTGAAAAACGCTGCACCGCAAATAATCCCAACAAAGCTTGGTGATATGCGATTGCCATGTCCAACACTTAGATCTACTGATGCCGAGCTGAAGAATTTAGCGAGCGCAGTAAAAGAGTTAGAAAGCCAAGCTATTTAAGTATTTTGTAACTGTAACTTTATCTGGGTAAGAAATTTGTGCACCTTTTCTAGTAACACTTGTTGTTGCGCATACGACTCCAAGTTTTGTGGCGATTTCCGGGCGCAAGCCTTCATTTAAGCCAGCCGCGAAAGTGCCTACAAAACAATCACCAGCACCAGTCGTATCTACAACTGGGACTTTTTCGCTTTCGATTTTGAAATATTTACCACTCCGGTCAATTAGTGCTGCGCCACTCTCTCCCAAAGTGACCACAAGCCCAACCCCATGTTTCTTAGCAAAATCGCTCATGGAAGCTTCGTTTGGCTCACTCTTTGAAATGGCTTGAAATTCAATGGCGTTCGGAATTAACCAATCAGTATTTTCTAATAATTCCTTTGAAAGCTCCTTGGCTGGGGCCGGATTTAGAATCGTTATCAACCCTAATTTTTTAGCTGCTTTAAATGCTGCCAACGTCACTTCTTCTAATATTTCTAGTTGCCCGACTACAACTCCTAAATCTTTAATCGTTTGAATTGCCGTTACAGCATCTTTTGCCGTAAGCAAATTACTTGCACCTGGAACCACAATTATCCGATTAGCACCAGTTTCATCTACCCAAATTGGCGCTACCCCGGTACTTTCAGAAAACTTATGAAGATGCTCTATATTTATACCTGCTAGTTTCATATTTTCAATAATTTGATCGCCAAAAATATCTGAGCCGACACCAGTCACCATATAAACCGTGGCATTAAAACGGCTCGCCATTGAGGCTTGATTTGCGCCTTTCCCACCGAAATTTGTTGAAAAAGATTTACCTATAACAGTTTCACCACTATCTGGGATCTGAGATGTGTAGGTGACCATATCTATATTGGAACTTCCAACTACCGCAATCGCTCGCATTTTCGTGAGGATAGACCTCTCTCGCCTGTCAATCAACCAAATTTCAACTTATACTCCGCGTACTATGAAAAACAATCAGCGCCGCTTCATTGGAAAATTGGAAGTTTCACCAATTGGGCTTGGTTGCATGCCACTTTCAGGTTACCCACCTGAGAAAAGTTTCATGTTAGATAATCGTGACCAAGCTATCCAAACTGTTCATGCTGCGCTAGATGCTGGGATTAATTTTCTAGATACCGGTGACTCGTACTCGCCCACCTGGAATCCCTACGGTCATAATGAAAAATTGATTGCAGAAGGAATTAGAAGTTGGAGCGGATCTGCAGCAGCGAAGGCAAAAATTATTGTTGCGACGAAAGCTGGAATAACCCGCGAAAAAAACGATACTTGGTATGGCGAACTTGGCTTTAACTCAACTCGAAGTTATTTATACCGAGCAGTTGAAGGCTCGGCGGCGCGACTCGGCGTGGATAAAATCAAACTTTGGCAACACCACCGGATTGATCCAAAACTTACAATTGAAGAACAGTACGAAAATGTAAATACTTTAAAGGAACATGGAATTGTTGAAAATATCGGATTGAGCAATGTGACGGTTGCACAGCTAAAAGTAGGTTTAAGTATTATTGGCGGGCCTAAAGATGGTGGCGTAGTTTCGGTACAAAATGAATTCAGCCCAAGATTTAGAGTTAATAGCGATGTCTTGCAGCTCTGCACTGAATTAGGTATTGCATTTCTGCCATGGTCACCACTTGGCGGAATTGGTAAACCTAAAAATGTAACATCGGATAGTTACGCAACGCTCCATGAGATGGCTAATCGAAAGAACGTTTCGGTATTTGCGCTTACGATTGCTTGGCACCTGGCAAAGAGTCCGATAACAATTCCGATTCCAGGATCTTCGCAACCGGCAACTATTTTAGATTCACTATCGGGTTCAGAAATTGATCTATCTGCCGCTGAATTTGCGGAACTAGATAATGGTTTACCTGAAACCAGTATTGAAACTGGAACTTATATTCCTAAAAAACCGGCCGCTAATTAGTAGGTAGCGCGACCGCCAGTTAAATCAAAAGCAAAACCAGTAGTGAAACTGCAAGCGGGTGAAATTATCCAAGCTGCCATATCTGCAACTTCGCTAGTTTTCCCTAGTCGGTTCATTGGAATTCTCGATTTAAGTGATATCAACTGCGCTTCTGAAAAACTGTCACTCATTGGTGATTGAATTAGCGCGGGTGCCATGGCATTAACAGTTACCCCAGTTGTTGCATACTCTTTCCCAACGCTCTTAACTAACGCGATTAACCCAGCTTTTGTCGCAGAATATGCAACCAATAAAGGATTTCCTTCTTTGCCGGAGATGCTAGCTAGATGGAGAATACGACCATAACCACGATCGGCCATTCCTTTGATTACCGCTTTGGTGAGAATTAAAGCCCCTCTTAAATTAATGGCATAAACCAAATCAAAGTCAGCGATATCAACTGACTCTACTTTTTCACCATTTTTACCAAGAATTCCCACGCAATTAACTACTGCTTTTAGGGGACCAAGGTCGGATTCAATTTTATTAACACAGCTCACGATCGAACTCTCGCTCACAAAATCTACTTCGAATACATGAAAATCATTGCTACTGATCTCACTCTTTATCGACTGCAGCGCCGAAATATTCTTATCGCACGCAGCGATAATGGCGCCACGCTTAATGAATGAAGTTGCAATTTCTTTTCCAATTCCGCTAGCAGCACCAGTTACTAAAACTAGATGGCCCTTTATATCCGTGGCTTCCATTTACGCTCCCGTTTTCAAATAGTCATGCAAAATACTTCCTGGTACAAGTGCAAAGTCAGCTTTCCAATAAAAAGATTCTATGGTTTCAAGCACTGGAAGTAAATGAAAAGGTGCGCTCTCATTAAATTCAATTGTTAATTTAGATGGACCACGCCAGCATTCCTTCACAACTACATCTCCCAAAATTCTAGAAGTTATCTGATTAATACCCTGGGTGCCATCTATATTTCGAATTACTTTATGGTTTATGTTCTCGCGGAACGGGAAATATTTTTCAAGTTCACTCACTTGCGCAGCTTGCTTACTCACCGGCATAACAACCCTGGAAATTAAGGCGTTGCCTCGAAAGACTTCTGCCACGATTTCATTATTTACAGTTTTAATTTTGGTGCTACCCATTTTCTTAGGTTGGCCGTGAATTTCACGTCCTTGGGTTAGCCCGACTTCGGAACTAATCAATAAATTAGTGCTGAAACCGCCAAAATGTTCTACCCCGCCAGCATTAACTTTTACGCCAATCATCACGTTGGTTTCTTCAACTTCGCCCATGCCTTCAACAATTGGCATGTAATAGTTATGAATCATGACTAAATCGCCATTGCTTTCCACTGGGAAATCAAGATGTTTTTCGATTGCCGCAGGATCGGTGCGATAAACCGTAGTCAGAATAGTTACATCCTTATACCGAATTGGAAACGGTGGATACATCGGCGCAAGCTTGGGCGTGGACCATATGCCGGCAACGTTCTGATCCATTTTTCTCGATTCCTTACGGTTATTTTTGCGCTAAAACTTTACCGGGATTTAAAATTCCATTTGGATCCATAGCGCTTTTGATACTTCGCATTAGGGCTACGGCGTTCTCGCCGGTTTCTTCAACCAAGGATTCGATCTTTCCCATCCCAATTCCATGTTCCCCGGTACAAGTTCCATTCATCGCAATAATTTTTGAAGCAAGTGAATGAGTTATTTCGCGAATATCAGTTAGCTCGTTTGGATTTGAAGGATCGGTAATAATCAAGCAATGAAAATTGCCATCAGCAACATGCCCAAAAATGCTAAATGGAAAGTCATGTTTGCTTAAAATTTCATTACAAGCTTCTACCGCTTTGGCGAGCGCTGAAAGTGGCACTGCCATATCGGTACTTACAATTCGCTTCCCAGGATAGATATGTATGTTTGACCAATATGCATCATGTCGAGCTTGCCAAAGTTTCCGACGTGCGCTCTCATCGCTAGTCCATTCAAAATTAGATCCGCCGAATTCAGCAACAATCTCCGCAACACTTTGCGCATCGGATTCAACATTTGTTGGGCTGCCATGAAATTCAAAGAGAAGTGTTGGCTGTTCCGGGAGCGTTAATCCGCTGTGTTTATTGGCATTTCTAACGCTAGCCGCATCTAAGAATTCGCAGCGAGCAATATTGGTACCCATCTGCACAATTGCCGCAGCAGCAGCTACGCCATCAGCAAGGGTTTCAAAGCGCACAATCGCTGCCGACATCTTCTCCGGAATACCAAA
>Ga0208566_1000141_pt1 | contig 52709 bp, 50 predicted proteins | sample PL_2010_150m_FD_184159 | JGI IMG/M metagenome (GOLD analysis project Ga0208566, IMG submission 184159) | Freshwater microbial communities from Powell Lake, British Columbia, Canada to study Microbial Dark Matter (Phase II) - PL_2010_150m... | ecosystem: Environmental > Aquatic > Freshwater >...
CGATTTGGTTCGACTTCGTCCTTCGATATGCTCAGGACTCGGCCTGAGCGCAGTCGAAGGCCTTCGCTCACCACAAGTCACTCAGGGCGAATGCTCAAGCGTAGTCGAATGCATTCGAGGTATGGTGAGCCTGTCGAACCAAAAGCCGAGGCCTGTGATGGTTGATACTCAAGCAAAGCTTCGTTCATCCTCGCCATGAATGACGGGGTTTGCCTATTGCGAATGTATAAAGTAGACGTCAAGGCTGTATTTAACCGCGAATTAATCGATCTTTCGGATTTCTCCGGCCTGAAGGCCAGGGTTTGCAAATCGTCGAATGAATCAATTATATACCGCTACGGATGAGGGGTCAAGGGATAAAAGACTGCCAATTATTCCAGGTAGGTGTAAATCTTTCCCTTATAGTTACGCAGCACATATTTGCCTTTGGCCTGAGAAAGAATGTAGTTTGGCCCAATAGGAATCTTGCCTCCACCTCCCGGCCCATCAATTACGTAAGTAGGCACGGCATAGCCCGAGGTATGACCGCGGAGCTTTTCCATGATATTGATACCTACCGAAACAGGGGTGCGGAAATGCTGCGTGCCCCTGACCGGATCGCACTGGTATATATAATACGGCCTAACCCTTATCTTTAATAACTCATGAGTCAGCCGCTTCATAATATACGGCCGGTCATTTATGCCCTTTAAAAGCACGCTCTGGCTACCTAAGGGCATGCCGGCATCTGAAAGTATATCACAGGCGATCTTACAGCGCTTGGTAATTTCTTTGGGGTGATTGAAATGAATACTAATCCAGATCGGCGCATATTTTTTAAGCATATTTACTAGTTTCTCGCTGATGCGTTGTGGCAAACTAACCGGGATGCGGGTGCCAATCCTTAAAAATTCTACGTGCGATATAGAGCGGATCTTCTGCACTAAACTCTCAAGCTCATCATCTTCTAAGATAAAGGGATCCCCGCCTGAAATCAAAACATCCCTGATTTTCTTATTTGATTTTATATATTCGACCGCCGCGTCGAAGCGCGTAGGGGCTGAATCGGTATCTTGATGGTTACCCACTAATCTGCGGCGAGTACAATGGCGGCAATATAACGCGCAGTGCTCGGTAGCTAATAGCAAGACCCGATCCGGATAGCGATGTACTAGATGCGCAGCAGGAGAATCCCTATCCTCGGCGCAAGGATCAATCATCTCGTGTGGCCCGACCACAAATTCGGAAGCCACCGGAACAGCCTGGCGGCGCAAAGGGCAACTTGCATCTTCCGGATCCATCAATGTCGCCCAATAGGGGGTAATCGCCAGGGAAAGCCTGCCGTTTGCCTTCTTCAGGCCTGCTTCTTCTTCGGGAGAAAGTTTAATCACCTGCGCAAGTTCTTCTTTATTACAGATCCGATGTTTCAACTGCCAATGCCAATCCTCCCAATCTAAGGGGTTGACATCCTTATACAAACTGATCTGCTGATAATCTTGAGATCTTTTGCTCAAACGAACAGGGACAATTGTTTCTTGTTGTAATTTCTGACTCTCCATTACGACAAGATTATTCAATTTTGCTCCCTTCTGCGTTGCGAGGCGCTCAATAATATCGCCTCGATAAGATCCTCATACTTCATGCCAGCGGCATAAGCCATAATCGGAAAATTTGATTCGTGGGGATCAAGTCCCGGCAAAGGATTAATTTCCAATACATAAGGAATATTATCTTCGCTTAAGCGTATATCCGTTCGAGAGATATCCAAACACCCTACTGCCTGATGGGTCTGTAAGGCAGTGTTTTTTACTATCTCCTCTGTTTCTTTATCTAATCTTGCCGGACAATGAAAAGTGGGGACTAAACCGAGCTCGGCATTACCCTGATACTCCTTCATCCTCCAAGAATAAAAATATTCACCACTTTGTTTACAGTTGGAAAAATCTATCTCTAAGATTGGTAATACCGTCGTCTTGCCATTTTCCAGTATACCCACGGTAAGCTCTTTACCCTCGATGAATTCCTCGACAATTACTTCCTGGTTATAATCATGGATGATTTCCTGAACCCTCTTATACAGCTCCTGTTTATCAGCCACTACGTTACTGATATTAATTCCCTTGGCTGAACCTTCGCGGTTGGGCTTAGCTATAAGAGGAAATTTCAATTCTCCGTCTAACTGCTCATTTCCTTTGCTAAAAACTTGGAAACGAGGAGTAGGGATGTTTTCCGCCTTTAATATCTTTTTGGTAAGGGCTTTATTTAAAGCCAAGGCCAGAGAAAACGTGTCTGAGCCGGTATAAGGTATATTAAAATAATCAAGGATAGCCGGTACTTCTGACTCGCGAAATTTTCCTCTTTTGCCCTCGGCAATATTAAATACCATATCTACGCGGTTTTTCCTAAAATAAGAAAATAACTCCGGGCTTTCGATATCGATAGGATTAACCGTATGGCCTTTCTGCCTTAACGCAGAGATAATGGCATTGATTGTACCCTCGGAGTCAAACTCTGAAAAATAATCGAGCGGCCTGTTGGCATCTCTTTTCTTTAAATTGTAGGTCAGAGTAACATTCATTTAATTCAAATCGTACCTTTTTAAAGCGCTATTTAATATCTTACCGATCATCTCTGGATAAGAAATACCGATATTCTTAGCTAAAAGCATAAAGACATCTTCCGTAGATAAAGAAGGGAGGGGGTTGATCTCAAGTACGTAAGGCCTGCCCTGGCTGTCTACCCTAAAATCTACCCGGCCAAAATCACGGCACTCAACGGCGTTATAGGTTTTTAGTGCCAGATCGATTATTTGTTTATTTAAGGTTTGGCTTATGCGCGCCGGGCAGATATATTCCAGCCTATCAGAAGTAATGCGTGCGAAAGTATAAAATTTATTATTGAGCTTTAAGCGGCCGTCTATTTTTATCTGCACCACAGGTAATGCCTCCGGAGGATCATTGCCGACGACAGCGACGGTAAATTCCTGGCCAGAGATAAATTCTTCAATCAGTGCCGGCTGCTTGTAGGTACTTGTTATATACTTCACCTGCTTCTTTAATTCTTTGAAATTTCCCACACGCGAATTATCACTTAACCCTTTGGAAGACCCCTCAAAGCGCGGCTTGACAATAAGGGGAAATTTTAAATGGTCAATATTCAAAAGAGGGTCGCAGTTTTTTACCTCGAAGAATTTTGGGGTGGGTATGTCTTCGGCGATAAAAATCTTTTTCGCCATCACCTTATCCAAGGTAAGCCCCAAGGTTAAAGCATCTGAGCCTACAAATGGAATCCCGGCCATCTCCAATAATACAGGAACCTGGGATTCCCTATTTCTGCCTGAAATACCTTCAGAGATGTTAAAAACAATATCTACATTAAGATGATCGATTTTTTCTAAGAGGCTTGAGGCATTACCGATCTTTTCTACTTTTACCCCTTGAGATTCTATAGCGCGGGCGATAACATCGATAGTGGAAGGATGATCAAATTCGGCATTGGCATCAGGAGGATCATTCTTTTTAAATTCGTAATCCCTTTTTAAATCGTAAGTTAGACCGACTGTTTTCATTTGAGCACAAAAAATAAGGGCTCAGGCGAATCTTTATGAGCCCTTAACCTGAGCTTATTTTTTCCAACTTAGCTTATCCAACCTCCCAAAAATATAAATTACTCTCCAAAATCTTGTACACTATATATTTTTTATCACAATATATTGTTTTTGTCAAGAAATTTTTGTATTTTTCGTATTTTTTTATTCTGCAATTTCTCGACGGGAAAAACGGATATTCGCTTAAATATTGCTGCGTTGGCAATTATTTTAAGATTTCAATCTTTCCCCAGCTAACAAGATTATTTTTTAATATCGCTGAGGCTCCGCAAATTCCTTTTACGGAGCGGGCGAAATTTACGGCTTTCTCTAAATCTGCGGAGGAATTTATTCGATTAGCGGCAGCAGTAGCTACCGCATCGGCTAATGTTGTATCTTGGGCTAAAATAACCACGCTATCCGCACAGCCAAAACTCAAGGAATGGCCGATTGTCCCGGATGATGTACATATCCCCAGAGGCGAATCTTTGGGTTTAATTACCAACTTCAAATCTTTCCAGAGCCGGGACTCTCCGGCATAAACAGCTACGCTGCGCTCCTTATGCGTAGCTAAAAATATATCCCCGCCGTTTTCGATGATAACTTCTCTATAGCCATTTTTTAATAAATCTTGACCTAAAAATTGCGCGATTGCCCCTGCCACCGCAGCCATCGGACCTACATTGGCTTTCTTGGCTGCCCGGGACATAGCCTTAATAATCGGCCTGGCATTTAATTCGACCTCTATTGGCTTGAGCTCTGTCAAGAAACGACTATCTTTGTTAATATAGCTTTCGATATCCCGGCGATAAAGTTGTATTCTTTTCAGCGCAAATTCTCTATCAACCGGTTTATCGGTAAGAATTACTAAATCGGTTTCCTTGACTATAATCCCTAACGAATATAAACCTTTTTGTTTAACCCAATTTCGGTAAAAGCGTTTTTGATAATTTAGGCTCTGCATTTCTTACGACACTTTTATTCCCAATTAGTTAGAAGACCCGGTCTTAGCAGATACGGGGAAGGGGTTCGCTGGTTAACATATCCACGATGCGCCTGCCGCCAACAGATGTGCTAAGTATTACCCTTCCTGCTGGCTTTCGGGTAACCTCGCCGATAATTTGCGCCTTACGGCCTAAGGGATTTTTCTTAAGTAAACGTAAAGCCGCTGATGCATCCTGTTGCGCAACTATTAATATTGCTTTTCCCTCATTCGCTACATATAAAGGGTCTATACCTAGTAACTCGCAGGCGGTTTTAGTTTTTAAGGAGATCGGGATTCTCCTTTCATCGATAACTATACCTAACCCAGTATCCTCTGCGATTTCGTTTAGGGTAGTAGCAATCCCTCCCCTAGTCGGATCACGCAGAAATTTAACGGTTTTAATCTTTTTTAATACCGGTATGATTAATTCATGTAGAGCTGCGCAGTCGCTCTGGATATTAAACCCTAAATTTAACTCTTTTCTTTTCCCTAAAACTGCTAACCCGTGTTCAGCGATAGATCCGGTAAGGATAATCTTGTCTTGGGATTCAATTCTTTTTATAGAGAGCTTCTTGCCTAAGATCCTTCCTATCCCTGAGGTGTTAATAAAGATTTGGTCGCAGGCTCCTTTTTCAACTACCTTCAAATCACCGGTAACGAAAAATACCCCTGCCCTACGGGCAGTTAAAGCGATAGAATCGATAATCTTTTCTAAAATTGCATAATCCAATCCTTCTTCGATGATTAAAGCCAAGGATAAATATTCGGGAATTGCCCCGAGCATGACTAAATCATTGATTGTCCCGCAAACAGCTAGTTTCCCGATATCCCCGCCGGGGAATACTAAAGGGCTAACCACAAAAGAATCTGTAGTAAAAGCCAACCTATCCCGATAATCGATTACCGCGCTATCAGAAAGTTCTCTCAATATAGGATTGCCCAGCTTCTTAAGCAAGAGATCCTTGATAAGGTTATGGGTTAGCCGTCCGCCGCTGCCGTGACCCAAAATAATTTTTAATGAATGTGCGTTTTTCAATTAACCTGCACCCCTATGCTTAAAAGATTTTTTTTTAGCGATGCGATGCCGGTGAAAACAGTTCCCGCCAACCCAAGCTCCTTGGCGCTGGCTATTAATTCCGGCCGGTCATCGGTATAGAAAACTTCTTTCGCTTCAACCCCTATCATCTCTAATGTTTTCTGATAAATTAAAGGATGGGGTTTTCTCCGCCCGAGTTCAAAAGACAACATAATATATTCGAAAACATCAAAAATCGAAAAATTATTTTTTAGGTAATTATAATGCAAGATATTAATATTGGATAAAAGGGCGATCCGGTAGCTGCCTTTTAAATTCTTAGCTAAATTATAAACCTGGCGATTCCTTTCGGTTAAAAAGAATATCTCGTTCCAGATCGGCAGAAATGACGCATAATCTATTTTTAAACTAAGCAACTTTTTGACTTCTCTAAAAAAATCTCCGGGAGTGACTTTTCCTTCTTCAAAAAGCGCGGTTAATCCTGAATCGAAAAACAGGCGATAAACCTCTTGCGTAGTCTTACCGTTCAATCCGCAGATTTTGCGCGCTGCGATGGTGTGGTCAAAATCAATAACCACATTACCCAAGTCAAAGATTATAGCTTTTATAGAGCGGTTAATCATCAATTACTCTGGTCTTTGGCTTTTTTAAAAAGGTCCAGGAATCTATCTTCGTATTCCCTATAAACATTCCACTTATCCAGTTCTATTTTTAATTCGTTAGCTTTAGAGATATCGGTCTTGGCCTGTTCAAAAAGTTTTTCAATCTTCTCTTTAACTGATATCGGTAGTTTAGTAAGTTGGCTTAGCGATTTTTTGATCTTTTCAACCTCTTCTTCGCCGATAGGGCCAGTAGTCTGTGCCCCGAGCTTAAGATAATCCAGAAGCTTATTGATCTCCCCCTCCATCACCCGGCCCTGATCGTTTAGTTCGCTTAAGTCAATTTTAATGTTTACTATTTTCATTAGAGCCTCCAGTACTGCGCAGGAAGCTCTGGGATTTTCAATCTGGATTGTATAGATAGGGATTTCCCCCAACAGGCACAGGCCGGGGAATCCCTCTCTCTTAGCAATCCCCAGAAATAAACCGTTCATTCCGCTGATCTGACCTTCGGCCAGAATATTGAAATTATATTTTTTTAAAATATTAATCAATTCTTTAGAAGTGGCCGAAAACCAGATATTGGGTTGCTGCGTATGTTCGATAGGATGCGGCATGGCGGCAAAACTGACGACCATTTTGATCTTAAAGCTTTTAACGAACTGAAGAATTTTTTTGGAATAATCCTCGGCCTTAGCTAAATCTGGCTGGGCGTTGCTTATAAAAATAATCAAGTCGTTTTCTCCTCCTCTATTCTTCCAGTAGTAAAATTTGCTGCTGGGTAACTCCGGAGTATTCAAAATCCCCTCCTCGATAACGCTTGCGGTCGGATAAAAGAAATCTGCCGCAAGTATCTGAGCAAACTCCTCAGCCCTTAATTTTTCCACTAGATAGCTGATTGCTTTAAAAGCGACCTCCCCCATCCCCGGCCAAGCGACGATAAAATAAGGATTCCGTAGCCTTGGCCTGCGGGTAATTTTAACTCCTTCCATTATTTCCCCTTTCTTTTAATCGAATTTATAATTTTTTAAGAACTCTTCTAGGGCTAATGCCCCTTTATAAAGGTCTTTGATCTTGATATATTCATTTGCGCTGTGGGCGCAACCGCCAGAACCAAAACCAGTAGCAACTGCTGGTATGTTTTTATCTTGAAAAAAAGTTATCACGGTCGCACCTTCTGATCCGCATATCCTGGGCTTGGCTTTTACTCGCCGCATCGCCTGCATTAAATTACGCACCAAAGGGTGTTCCTCTCCTATAGAATAATGATCTTGTAACCCTGCGATCTCGATCTTAAAGCCAGAGGTATACTTAAGAATTATCTCTTTTAATTTTTTTATCAGGGCCTGAGCCGACATCCCGGGAAGAAAGCGCAAGTCCAATTCAAACTCGCACCAATCAGCCACGACGTTAACCCTATCTCCTCCTTTAATGGTTCCGATATTCAAAGTAGGCGGCCTGAGGTATTTATTCTTCTTGTAAGTAAACCTATAACTCTTCAGTTCTTTTAAAATATCCACGGCAATATCGATGGCGTTGACCCCCAACCAGGGATAGGCACCGTGTGCTCTCTTGCCTTTTATTGCGACCTTAAGATGTAACAGGCCTTTTTGCGCTACGACAATATTGAAGTCGTCGGCATCCAAAACTACTGCAAGATCAGGCCGTAAAATATTTTTTTTTAGTATCGGGATTAAGCCCAGGGCCGAACCGCTCTCTTCATCTGCGGTAGCGGCGAAGACTAAATTATAATCCAAGAGGCATTTGTCTTCCACTAAGCTATGAATTACCTCTAACCCTGCCGCCAAATTACCCTTACAATCAGTAGCTCCTAACCCGTATAATCTACCTCTAAATACCTTGCCGGCAAAAGGAGGAAAGCGCCAATTACGGCCCTGAGGTACTGTATCCAGATGCGGAGTAATAAGCATGGAATATTTCTTTTTCTTACCAAGTAATATAGCTATAAGATTAGACCGTTTTTTTTGCAAGGAAAAAATCCTAGTCTTTAAACCTAGATTATCCAAGTAATCCTTGACGAATCCTGCGATACGGCGTTCATTTCCCGGCGGGTTCTCAGAGTTTATACGAATTAGTTGCTGGGCCAGTTTTATTAAGCGCTGCTTATTAATCATTCTTTATTACCTTCGGGTCTAAAAACTAAAATTTAAGCTCGCGGCGCAGGCTTCGCTATCAAAAACCTGCCCCTCTAAATTAAGCCATACCTTTTCTGTAATCGACAGGTCTAATCCCAGGACCAAACCAATATTTTTAGTACGGTCGGATTTCACCCTTTTCCTACTCTCGTCTGTCCAGTGTATATAATCTACTTCCGACCACTTTACCCCAGCGTAAGGAGTAATCTTAAGGAAATCACGGGAAACCAGAAAAGAAAACTGCCAGTCATCTAAGACTGCGGTATTTTTTATATCCCCCAGATAAACTTTTTTAGGGTGTACGCTTATATGTTGGAATCCAAAAACCATCTTGGTTTTTTTATGGTCGTAAAGTTTTAACCTGAACCCGTAACCTCCGGCAAAAGCAGAAGGATAATTAATCTCGTCGCTTGAGGATGGGTGCTGTTTTATATTCCCTGCCCCTGCTTTTAAATCAAGGGATAACCAATCATAGATACCGTATGAAACAAGAAGAAAATTCTGCGTGCTTCTTAATTTACCCTGCTCGTCTTTTAAATACCTCTTAAAAATAATATGGGTTTGCGCACCACTAAAAAATTGTTTGCTCTTAGGCATCCTGGTCCCATAGCAGGGCGCAGCATAAGATGAGGTAGACAAAACAGAGAAGAAAATAAAAAATAGCAGGCTTCTACGCATGGGCCATCCTTTTATTAGTCGTCCTTAAGGGGCACTGTTGGCAGTCAGGCTTGTTTTTTAAACAGAATTCTTTAGCTAATCTAACCAGAAGGGCATGGTATTCGTTAAACACTCTTACTGAAGGCCGGAGATTACGCATAAATAGGTTCTGTGCCTCTTCATAGTTTGAGCCCTCTAAGATAAGCCGGTGCCGCAAAAGAATCCTCTTCGTATACGTATCGATCACAAAAATAGGCTTACCCAGTGCGTAAAGCAAAATTGAATCGGCGGTTTCCGGACCAATGCCCTTTACGGATAATAAACGCTGGCGCAGGATATTTTTACCCGACGCCGCCATTTTTCTGACGTTACCCTGGTAGAATTTAAAGAAAAAATCTAAGAAATCTTTGAGCCTTTTGGCTTTAATATTATAATAACCCGACGGCTTTATATAAGCAGCTAATCTTTTTTGCGATAACTTATAAAGCTTGACTGGCTCAAGTAACTTGTCTTTTTTTAGATTATTTACCGCTTTTTCAACATTACTCCAATTTGTATTCTGGGTAAGGACAGCGCCTATTATTACTTCGAATGCGCTATCCGCCGGCCACCAATACTGAGGACCAAAAAAAGTATATAGCTTTTGATAAATTAAATTCAGCTGGTTAGTCATTCTTTAAGTTGCAGGGGATTGTAGCCATAATAGGCAAAGAGCGTATAGGTAGTACCGGCGACAGAGCCGGTGGATTTACCCTTAGGAGTAATCCAGCCATGACCTGTATCTACAGAATCCTGCGTGGCATAAGGTAGGCACCCTTCGCCCTGACCGGTAGGGGAAGGACTAGAGATTACCATCTTGCTTAACTCTCTAAGATAATCGTTAGCTTTATTGCTATAAATACGCGTCTTTTCAGTTATTTGTTTTTTATAGTAAGCATCCGACATAATCTTAAATGCCAGGACCATCTGGGCGGTCCATTCCGGAGAAACCACACCCCCCCGAGCGATATGTTTTTTAGCTGCAAAATCAAAACCTTTGATTTTTACATTCTGGCCGTCCGGGCGCTGATAAATAACTTCTACAGAACAATTCTCTTCGGCGAATTCTATTATCTTATCCGGATCCATGCCTAGTTCTTTTAATTTCTCCGGGCCGATCGCTGCGATTGACCAGGCATAGGTATCGGTAGCAATAGTAGAGTCGCCTTTGCCGCGCTTAATCGGAATATCAGCCCTAGCATAACTATTCTGGATCAGCCAATTTAATACTTTATCTCTGGACTGCCGGTATTGCTGTTTGGCAGTAACCTGATACAACATATTAAAGAAGGCATAGGCATCAAGGTTGTGTTCGGTGGCATACCATGATACGTTTGGCCCGCCGCGAATACCTCCTTCTGTATCCTGGTTTTGCAGGTGGATTACTGATTGGGCGATTCCTTCGGCTAATTTAAGGTACCTGGTATCCTTGCTCTTTTGAGTATACTGCATTATGGCAATCCCCAGCCAGATATTGGGCCCGCTATGCACGACGAATTCTGCGGGATCTCCGTCATTGGCATAATATGCATTTAAGAACCTTCCATCTATTGTCTTGGCCTTTCTATCAAAAAAATCCAGTATTTTGCGGGCACGTTCATAATCGGCAAAAAGGGTATAGGCCTGGATGACTAATGCCTGGTCGTAAATAAACGCCCAATTAGCAATTTCCCCGTCCCCCTCAAAACTCATCACTAAACCAGTGCGCGGATTCTGGTGTACCTTGAGCCACAGGTACATTTTGTCAAAATTGGCTTTTTCTAGTATGTTTTTCTTTATATCCAGGCGCAATAGTTCCTGCGTGGCAGTAGTTTGTTGATTATGCAGTATAGCCAACTGTGATTGTAAAGAAGATTTTTCTTGACTTAACTTTTGGATTATCGCATTGTACTCGCTTATTTTTTGCGTAATAGCCGTATTTTCCTGCCCGGTCTTTTCATCTAGCCTAGCCTTGACCTCAAGCCTGGCCATGGTTTCAAGTTTTATCTTCTCCTCTAACTTGCCCCTTTCTCCTTCTGCCCTCCGAATACTCGATTGCAAATCCTGGATACCCGCCTGAAGATTTTCCCTGTCTTTAGTAATCTCTCTTATTTTTTCTCTGGCCAGATTGGTTTCCTGAGTAAACTTAACCAGTTGGCTTACTAATTTCTTATTACCTCTGATTAACTTCAGATTTATAACGCTGTTTACTGCCAGGCCAAGAACCAACAGAATGATTAGCGTGTAGACTGCGGGCACAAATATCTTTTTGGTAACAACGTAACGCATAATCATATTGTTCTGAGCTGGACTGATCTTTTCATAAGTTAAACCGACAAGGCAGCGATTCTTGCCGAGTGTGGCTTCCCTGAACCAGGCGATTCTGGCTTCCGCAGGGATAGGGGTTTTGGTTATAGGCATTTCGATATCAAGTAAAAATCTTGCCTGTTGGTTCTTCAGGATCTGGGTTAATTCGGGATTCAAGCTGTTGATCGTAAGGCAAATCCCCCCCTTACTGATGTCATTAGTAAAGCCCTGCAACCAGTCTGATAAAAAGCGCCTACCATCCAGGCTCAATAGACGAAACTGCACCGGAAATACCGAATCAAGACGTAAATACCTGCGCTGCTCAGACCCGCTATAACCCTGGGATTTATTCATTTTTATCCTGCTCTCTCTAAAACGATCCTCTGTTTAATTTTTTTAGCCAGATTCTCAAAAAAGCGCTTGAAATCCGGATATTCAGCCTCCAGGATCCTGTTTTTCTTTAACTCTACGCTCTGTTTAAAATAAATCTTATTGTCTTTATAGCCATACTCGGTTGAGTATTTTAACCAAGGGCTATCCTCGTTTACGCTCTCAGGCATATATTTTATAACAAAATTAGCCGGGATTGCAACCTCGAATACACTATCTTTAAGATCTAAGATATGGAGGTCAATAGGGTACTTGCGTTTTTCTTTGGCTACCAAGGAGGCATCGAGATAGCTTAATTGAGGCAAAATCATTAAGTTCCCGGCACTGGTAAAATACTCCGGTCCACTGAACCTATAATCTAGTATAAGCGGGATATTCAGATTATCCAGATTCCTGATATTATAATCCTTAAGCTTTGCCCCTATAGAGATACTCTGTATATTCTCCTGCAGCGCGGCAAAGATTAATTCTGGCGGCGTATATAATAACCAATTCCTCTGAGACTGGTCATAAATCCCTTTAGTCAAGACAGACCTATCGGCTTCGATAGATTCATCGTCATTGATCCTAATCGTCAAAGATTGCTTAAGCAGGTTATGTCCCGCAGGATACAGGGGCGTGTCCTTTATCTGATAACCATCCTCTTTGAATACTAATACCTTGCGCTCCTGGTCTAGAGAAGGCAGGCCACCGAAGGAGCAGGTCTCCGCAGTAGGATCAAGGAAAATTATCTCCCCCTTTAAAGATAAAGCGACAATACAATGGTTAAAAAGTACGGAAGGAAAATCAACAAGCAGATCATAATAACCTTTGGCCGAGATGAGCACCGGCCAGGCAGAAAGGCCTGCTTCATGCAGCATGGCGACTAAAAGCATCGACTGGTCTTTACAGTCTCCGTATTTATTTTTAAAGATATCCTCTGCCTTATGCGGCTCATAACCGGCCTGCCCGTACTCTACTGCTACATAGCGGATCTTCTGGGCGCAGAAATTATAGATTGCCCTGGCCTTTTCTTCTTCGGAGTTAAGGTTTTCCGTTAATTTTTTTACCTCTTGCCGGATGGCGTTATCGGCAATGATTTTATCTTTGGCTAAATCCCACCACCAGGCATAAATATCCTGCCAATCCTGAAAAGTCGATAAGATAACGGTGGGGGTAACCTCAACTGCCGCAGGCATATTGGCTTCCGGGATAATCTGGGTGATATTTTGAAATCCCCAACTATAGGTTAAGCTAGCTCCGTTATCTCTTAATACCGGATCAAGTTTTGCCCCGAAATTGTTAAATTGGTTATTCAGGATTTTGATTCGCAGCTTTTTATTTTTCGGGATGGTTAATCTAAAATCAGCCCGGATGATCGGTTCGGATGTCTGCAGCGGGTAACTTAAAACAAAATCATTTTTGTTAATCAACTGATTGCGCTGGATTTTGATTTTATATTCTACGCTGGCGCCTTCGACGATCTCCGGGAATGATATAATATAAATACGCGCGTTACTGTAAAGCGGGAAATTAAGATATTTGGAAACATCGCGGATATGCTCTTTACCTACCTCTATCACTTCACCATCGGGCTTGATTGTCCGGGCAAACTCCAGCTCAACCTTCTCATAGGTGGAATCGTATTCGATATGCGCTTCGGAAAAATCTTCTTTTCCCCGCTCATTAAGAATCTTGATCAGATAATGCGCCTGGGAGACCTGGGTATTTTGGGGCGTCACTTCAACCTGCTCATCGCAAAGTAAAATCAGCGCACCAGCCTGAGGATACTGCTTCAGCGAGAAATCCCCGGATAACCATTTACCTACTTCAGGGCTAATATCGCTAATATCCATAGACCCGCTCTCTCTTTTAATAATATTAATACGCTCAAGAGCAAGTTGGTTGAACTGGCGGGATTTTATTTTTTGTAAAGCCTTGACTGCCTGGTTGAAAAGATTAAGTTTTTCTGAGACAAGCGCATAGTAGTAAAGAGCTTCGTCGTCTGAACCTTCCTTATACTTATCTAATATTTCCAGGGAATCCGTAAAATCACCTAGGCGATAATAACAGATACCCAGATACTTCTCCGCCTGAAGGTCATTGCTTTTCTGAAATGCCTCCTTTGCCAACGTGAACTCTCCGCGGCTATAATAAAGCTTGCCGAGTTCAAAATAAAGCCGGTCCAGGTCCTCTCCGTATCTAATGAGGGCCTTATATTCTTCCAGGGCCGATTTGTAATAAGTCTCCGATTGCTTCAGGTAATCCTGAGCTGAATTTAAGCTTGGCTTAGGCAGGCAGCCTGCCAAGAAGAATAAGAGGGAAGAATAAAGGAAAGCGTAACGGATATGACTGATAAATATTTTCTGCTTAAAATCATTTTTTAATTTAAACATAACTTTTTTATCAATGATTAGCGATATTTATAGTAAATACTGCACGTGCCTTCTTTGGATACCATGCAGGGGCCGATCGGATATTCCGGGGTACAAACGCCCGAGAATAAAGCACACTCCGCAGGAGTAACTAACCCTTTTAAAATATCCGCACAGCGGCATGATTTCTGTTTGGCACTTAATGCCAGCCGATTTTTACGCAAAGGGAAAACTCTTTTTGCGTCAAATTCAGAAAACTGACTTTTTATTTTCAGTCCGCTCCCCGGAATCTCTCCCAGACCCCGCCAGGAAGCATTATCTGTCTGGAAAACCCTCTTTATCGCCTTAGAGGCAGCGAGATTACCTTTTTGGGTGACTACCCGGGAATATTGATTACCTACCCCCGGTTTACCGCTGTTGATTTGCCGAAGAAGCATATAAATACCCTCTAAAATATCTAAAGGCTCAAAACCAGCAACACAACAAGGCAAAGCAAATTTTCGCGGGATAAAATTATAGGGAATTAACCCTATGATGGCTGAGACGTGCCCTGGACAAAGCAGGCCATGCAAATTTAATCTTTTATCTTTAAGTAGATAGGCTAAGGCCGGAGGCATCAATTTTAAAGAAGGGAGAAAAAAAAGATTGCCTAAGCCTTGCTGTTTAGCCAAAATTATACTTAAGGCAATCGTTGAAGCGGTTGTCTCAAAACCTACGGCCAAAAAAATAACTTTTTTTCGGGGGTTAGATTGCGCGATACTTAAACTATCTAGCGCAGAATAAACTATACGCACATCAGCACCCTGAGCTTTTTCTTGTTCAAGGCTAGAATAGCTACCCGGTAAGCGCAACATATCCCCGAAAGTAGCAACGATTGTGTCTTCTCTTTGGGCGAGTTGGATTGTTTGATCAATATAGTCCTGCGTACTAACGCACACCGGACATCCTGGCCCGGAGATAAGCCTAATATTGGAAGGAAGAAATTCGCCTAGCCCAAACCTAAAAAAACTCTGCGTATGCGTACCGCAGACCTCCATAATCCTGATCTCATCCCGGGGAACAACCTCTTTAATCATACGGGAGAGCCTTTGAATAAGATTTTTTTGACGGAATTCATCAATGTATTTCATGGATTAACTTAAGGGTCTGTTCTGCCTTCTGGCAATCGATTTTTTGAATCGCAAAACCAGCGTGCACAATCACGTATTCCCCCGCCTTGACTTGCGGAAGCATCTGTATATTAACTGTACGGGTAAGCCGTCCGCTTTCTACTTGGGCGAAATCTCCTTTAATACTTTTTACCTTCATCGGGATACCTAAACACATTCTTATCTCCTAGAATTGGCAATAATCGCCTGGCCTAAAGAAATACTGGAGTCATTACAGGATAGCTTACGGTGGCATAATACCCAAAAACGTTCCTTATATAATAAATCTAAAGTCAGCTTAAGTAAAAGGTTATTTTGAAAGACGCCCCCGGACAAAACTACCTGATTGATTTTTGTCTTATGCCTTAAAGTAACAACCGCTCTCCTAATCATCTGTGCCATCGTCAAGTGAAAGCGATAGGCCATTTTAGAGTTATCTTCCTTAGCTTTTAAATCAGAGACTAATTCCCTGAATAACGGTATGGGGTCTATAATATAAAAACCCTTATTGTTATAAAAACTAAATTTGTATCCCTTTTTCTTTAATCGGTAATCTCTTGCTGCGTTTTCTAAGCGTATGGCCAATTCTGCTTCAATATTAACTTTGGGAAGATTAAAAATTAAACTAGCCGCGGCATCAAAAAGCCGGCCGGCACTGCTAGTAAGAGGAGAATTAAAGCCTGATAAATACATTTCTTTTAATACCCCCCAATTTTTTCGTTTTATTCTCTTAACTAAATCTATTTTTAAATTTAAAAACTTATCCCCGTAAATTAGATAAAGCCAGGTTGCCGCAACGCGCCAAGGTTCCATTATAGCCTGCTCTGCTCCTATAAGCGGGATTTCTCTTAAATGGGCCATCCTTTGATAATTTTGATAATCGCAGATAAAAAATTCTCCTCCCCAGAAATGATTATCAATACCTAGGCCTGCCCCGTCAAAAGCCACGCCAATCACCTTCTGATTCTTCAAGCTGTTTTCTGCCATGCAGGAAACAATATGTGCATGATGGTGCTGAATAGGCTCTAGGTGATAGGTATTAGGTTTTAGGTAGAAGATATATTTGGTTGATTGATATTCCGGATGCAGATCATAGGCAATAATACGTGGCTTTTTCCTTAGTAGATATTTAAAGTCATTCTGAAAACTGAAAAAATCCTGCGGGTTATTTAAGTCCGGATGCTCCGGGCTCAAATAGGCAATATACCCTTGCGCAAAACAAAGGGTATTTTTCCTCTGTGATCCCAGGGATAAAACGGGTTTTTTTATTTTATGATCCAATTTTATTTTTTTTAACTTCATCTGTTCTGACTAAATAATTTCTAAATGCAGGATATTATCAATTCTAAAGGTCCGCTCCTCATTTCTTAAGCAACAGTGGCCGATTAAATAGGTATATTTCTGCTCCTGGCGAATCTCTTTAGGGATAACTTGGCGTTCAGACACCCTGGCTTCGGAGCTAGAAATGTATCTGATCTTAAGCTTTACTCCTAAATCCATCGCCTCTTGAATTTGCGTTAGCTTTTGGTTATTCAGGTTATCTAAAAGCTGTGCCTGGACACCGAAAAGGTTGGTAAAGTTTTGAAAATCCGTAATCCCTTTATCGCTTAATGTTTTTTTTAGTTTGGTAAAGACACTTAAAGCCAATTCAACGTCCGAGAACGCGCGGTGCTCCTGTTTAATCTTGATACCCAGCTTATCCGCAACAAACCAGAGGGCATAGCGCTCCATACCCGGCAATAACCGCTTGGCCATCTTAAGCATATCCACTACGACAATATCCTTCGGCAGTTCTCTGCCGCTGAGTTTCAATTCATAATGCAAGAATCCCAAGTCAAAATTAGCATTGTAAGAACAGAGGCAACTACCCTCTATGAACGCCAGGAACTTCGGCATTACTACCGCTATGTCCGGGGCATGCTTAAGCATCTGGGCGGTAATTTTATTTACGGCAAAGGCAGCCGGGGAGATTGACCGCTGAGGGTTAACCAGGCTCTGAAAAATATCCATCCTCTCCTGGCCCCTTATGCGAAGAGCAGCAATCTCCACGATCCTATCACCTGACTTTGGTTCAAGGCCGGTGGTTTCGGTATCAAAAATGGTAAAATCTACTTCATCAATGTCTCTCTGCATATTGCCTGCTGATAATATAGTTCGGGATTACCCTTACCGGGCGGTAGGAAAGCTTGGCTCGCCTTAGGTTCTCCAGGCCCGAATCATCCATAATATTTATGTAGGTATAATTTTTTAAGTCGCGGCAGAATGCTCTAAAAATAAACTGGCTCAACCCCTTGATTGATAAATCCGTGATCTCAAAGACAATACAGAACGTATCTTGATTTAACTTAAAGCCGAAACTAAATCCCTTGAGCTCGCCATTAACCAGGACTATTTTTCCGGATAAACTGAAATCCCGGTAGTTCTCCAGTAATTCTAAAAAAGAACTTCGGCTGTCGCCAAGCATGCCCCGGTAAAACAAATCTTCTTTTTTATCGCCTCTTTCTTTACTCCATCGGTCGTATAATTTAAAACAATTATCGCGATATTGCAAAATAAAATCCAGGTATTCAAATTTATAGTGTTTTATAAAGTAGTTATAAGCTGCTCGCTTGGATTTAAAGGCGTTTCCCTTAAGTTGCGTCAGGGAGGATCTTCTACAGAGGTAATCCCCGGGCTTTGTTTTGCATCCATAGCCTTGCGTCCGATAAAATAAAACTTCCCTTTCTTCAATATTTTCTATGCGTGATATTTCTTTATTCTGATTGTAAGCATCCATAATCCTGAAAGCTTTCTCCACTACGTCCGGCGCTAAATCCCTGGAAAGCGGGGGCAGGTATGCAAAACAACCGAATTTATCACTAAAAAAAATACAAAGACTGTCCTTGATTATTCCCCATCGAATCTCATAAATACCCTGCCAGATAAAAATACTTTCAAAGGCATACGCAGATAATTCGTGCCTCTTTAAGCTTAAATACCGACTAAATAATCTTTTATCTCTTATTTGTAATTTATAAAGCTGCATAAACTAGGCGCTTAACTCTTTAAGGTCAATTACCTCTTGATATTCCTGAATAATCTGGGGGTTATCTTTCAAAATCGATGAATATTCGGGGGTACGGAAGAGTTTAGCCAAATAAATTATATAATCCTCGCCTTTTTTGCTCTTGAGGTTCTCCCTGGCAAAAGGACAATGCAGGTCTATAGCTAAATAAATCTTCTTCCCGCGGCGGTTAATCAGGAATGGGTAAAGCTGACATTCGAAAGGGCGCCTGGAATAAATTTTGCACTTATTGGCTGAATAGTTAAAAAAACCGCAGATAAAGCTTCCCTTTTGCTCAAACGGCTGAAGGCAAATCCTCTTGGTAGAAGCAATGTCCGAGGATAAGATATGCTTATCGGTTAATTCTTTAACCTCTTTATCTAGCAAGGCCACAGACCAAATTGTATCCTGATCGGCAAACCTACAGCAACCATTACAGTTTAGGCAAATTTTACTTGGGACAAATTGCTTGAGTTTAGACATATTATTTCACAATACTGCCTACGCTTACTTCCTTCTCCGGGCTAATAATCACTATGCCATTCTCATCGTGGGTTGCCAAAAGCATAGCCTGGCTTTCTACTCCTCTTAACACTGCCGGCTCTAGGTTATCCACTACTACCACCTCTTTGCCTACCAGCTCCCCTGGCTGATAATAACCCTTAATACCCGCCACAATCTGTTTAGTTTTATCCCCGAGGTCAATGATAATCACATAAAGCTTGTCTGCATTGGGATGATCTGTAACTTCTTTGATTCTAGCTATTTTCAACTCTAATTTTTTAAAATCTTCAATGCTCACCATTGCAGCCTCCTATTCTTAACATATTGATATCACGCTGTTTAAAAAAACACAAGGCTACTTTAGAACTTGATTTCCATTACCAGCTCAAGTTGATACGCCGGGTCAGCGTTTCCGTCACCGCGCAGGTAAGGGCTAAAAATACTCCCATCAGTATCGTCTCTTTTTTCTTTATAGTATTTTCCCGGTAAAAAATATCCCCCCAAAAAACTAATTAATACGTGTGGGGTCAGTTGGTAATCTAGGAATAAATCCACCTCATAACCTAATTCCCTGGATAGGTATCTTGCTTCGTTTTCTAAGACGCCGACACCTCTGGTAAAGGACATCATGTAATATCCGTAAAGACCAATAGAAAACTTCTTGTTTAAATCCCAATCAAAACCCAAAGAGGGCATAATCAGGTTGTCGTAGTCTGTAGCGCAAAAGGTCTCCGGCCTGGCTATGCCGTAATTTAAACCATAGCCTGCCCCCATCGCAACAATCGGCCTGGCATCGCTATTGGCTGAACTGATAGAATCGCCCAGATTCAAATTTAAAGGCGAGGTATAGCTAAATGCCCGGTTTTTTGCGCTGGTCAAGGTTGTATCCTGAGCTTGGGCCATTTCCGGGGTAACCTTATTGCCTGAACAGAGCAGAAATTGAAAAGCAGGGACAAAATTATTAAAGCTATAACTTAATTCCGTAAAAACCATATACCCTGTGTGGGTGATATCTTTATAATTTTCGTCCGCGCTTTCCGCCTCGCCAAAATTATGCGCAAATTCTAACGAAAAAGATAAATCCTCCTTTTTTAACCACCAGGCAAAACCTAAAGTCCCTAAAAGGTCCTTTTTGATCGGCGCGCTGAAAAGATTATCCCGCTTACCCGCAGATGTATAATCTGCTAAGACACCCAGGTAGGGCTGAAAGGAGAAGTTTTCCCTGCTTAACTTAAAATCTCCGGCGAAAAAGTTAGATGCGCCGTGGTTGTAAACCATCCCCTGTTCTTTCTCTTGGTAAATAGGCGGGCCAAGGCGGTTTTTATATTCTAAATCTGGACGGCAATAATAGATCCTCCAGGTAAAATTATCTTTTTCTTCATAAATGCTGGCACCGTAATTCTCGTAGCTGCCGCTTAGGCTAAAACCATTGCCTACCTCATAAGGGTACAGCCCGATCTTAAGCCTTGTCTTGTTAAGTAACTTTGTATCTAGCCAGAACTCCTCCAGCTGAGGTAGTAGTTCTTCGTTGCGGTACCGCTCAATTACTCCTCCGGAAGTCATCAGCGTGTTGTGTATAAACAATGGTGCGTCATCATCAAAAGGGCCGTTTCTTTCCAGCTTAAGATAAAATACCGGACCTTCGTCTTTAAACTCGGATTTAATACCAAAACTATAGTCTATTCCTAAATAGGTAGAGCTGTCGTCTTTATTATGGCTATCTAGGCCTACTACATTTTTAAGGCTGACGATATCCGTCCTTAGGTAGCTCTCCAGCGATAACACCATGTTCTCTGTTTCAAGCAGGGTTTGGGCATAACAAAGGCCGGTGAGATAGAATAGTTGGAATAAAGATAGGATTGCTTTCTTTAGCATTGCTTCCGGGCTTAAAGTAAAGCATGAGGGGGACAGGGCTTATTTTTTGATCTCTATTGAAAAGCAACCTTTAATTACTATGAGTAATCTATTCCTGTTGCTGATTTTTAATTACTATTACGTCTGAATAAAAATCTCCGCAATATATGATGAGGCGAAAATTTTTGGCGGGCCCGAAGGGATTTGAACCCTCGATCTTCAGATCGACAATCTGACGTGCTAAACCAGGCTGCACCACGGGCCCAATATCAAAGCATAAATTGTAATGTAAAACCCGCTCGTTTACAATATATTTTTATGGTGGGCGATAGAGGACTTGAACCCCTGACCTTCTGAATGTAAGTCAGACGCTCTAACCAACTGAGCTAATCGCCCCAGATGCGTTACGTATTATAGCATCCTTATAGGAAAAATTAAGCTTTTTATTAACTGGACAAAAAATAAAATGCATAATAACGTATCTGCGGGTAAAATTTTTTGGTCTGCCGGAAAAATTACTTTAGTTTAACTATAAATCCGGGAGTAATCCCTCTTAACTTATTCTTTTGTTTTGAGTGCCCTGGCTACCCAGATGATAAAGCGGATCAATAGATAAATAGGGTAACAAAATATCACAGCAGCGATCGAGGAATATACCTTATTCTCAAGCATAGGATTATCCTGCCAGACAATATCTTGATGGGCAATATATTTATCGTATGAATTTTCTACGAACAGGGCGATGCGGGGAATAAATACTAGAAAAATAATTAGCAATATAAATCCTAACAGAACCAAGATTTCTCTTATTATTATTTTCTTGAAATTCATCTTATTATTTTTGTTGGTACTAAATGCCCGCTAATTTGCCTAATAAACCCATGGCAAAAGCCATAACAAACAACGCTACGGTTTCTATGATGCCTATCACCACAATATAATTGCCAAAACCTTTGCCTGTTTCACCCATAGCGTCTGAAGCCACTGCCGCAGCTTTCCCTTGCATCAAAGCAGAGGTTCCCATAGCTACCCCACATAGTATACCGACCCCCCAGACATAATTTCCCTTTATCGCCAAACCAACCATCCTGTTCATTAAAATCATCCCGTAGATCGTCTGGGTAAGGGGGGCGCCTACAAAAGCAACCAACATAAACGAGGCGACCTTATTCTGCGTAAATGCCTTTTTCCAGGCTCCGATAGCAGCCATCCCGGCAACCCCGGCCCCGAGAGCTGATCCTATTGCCGAAAGTGCCAATACCGCACTCACCCCTAAATCCTGAAACTGCGCCAATACACCTGTTTCCATAGCTACGCTCCTTTTTTTAGATTAGGTTAAATTCTGCAAAATATATAAATTACTTTTGCTTCTTTTACAGTGCGCGATTATGATAACTTATGCCATTTAAGCGGGTTATAAGCGAATCCACTCCATTTAATGTCTAAATGATTAGAAAATTCTAATACGTTAAGCCTGATACCATGCACCAGAATTGACATCGGACCCAGGGCAAGGTTAAGCGCGTGCCCTAAAATTAAGATCAGGGAAGCCATTGCTCCGCGCAATAAATTGCTATACCCTATGCTCATCCCCATGGCATTAAAAGAATCGGCAACCGCCACCGTAGCCAAACCAACGGCAAAAAGCCGGATGTAAGAAACTACATCCGTGAAGCTATTGACGATATTCAAAAGTAAATTCCCCAGCCCTATCCCGATCCCCTGAAAGACATTCTTTCTGGGGCTGGAAAAAAACACGACTAAAATTGGTCCGGCGATGAAAAACCATTTAGCGGCTGCTGGGAAGAAATCCCCTAATACCAGTGTGCGGGCCAGAAAAAAACCCCCCCATAAGACACTGATCCACCCTGCGTCAGCCAGGGCGATGACAGAAGGCAACTTAGTAATAAAACGCCAGAGATGAGCTATGCTCAAATGCGTAGCGCCGAGAAAAAAACAGAATGCCTGCAGGTTTTTGTCATTTTTCAAAGCAGGCATCAGCGGTCTAAAGTATGTAGGCAGCCACTCCTGCCCGAAAAAGGTAGCGGTTAATAAACCCCAGATGATAGCGCTAGAACTCAAGATATAAAAAAGTATGAATACGGATTTATCCGTTAACTTCCTGGACCATTTCTTCTGCGCCATAAACGTAAGCATCAAAAAGGTTGCCCCGTAACCGGCATCTCCGATGAGCATACCGAAGAAAATTGAGAAGAATAATAAAAACCATAGGCTCATATCCAATTCCCGGTATCCCGGAATGATCTCAATCATCTTAAATATAGGGTCAACGATCGAAACCCAGCGCGGATTGCGGATCAAGGTAGGAACTATATCCTCTTGCGCAGGATCCCTGACTATTATTCCCCATTGCTGAAAGCGGGAAACTTTCTCTATCTGCGCTACGGCATCAAACGGGATATAGCCCGTAACATAAGTAATCTCTCCATCCTTACCCATCCCCCTCAGGGTCCGCTGAAATTCCAGTTCATTCTCTAAAAATTTTTTAGCTTCTATAAGGGTATGCCGATAAGGAACGTATTTTGTAATCTCCTCCTTAAGCGAAGAGATTACCTCGATATCCTCCTCCAAGCGCTGACGCAGCTTATTTAATCCCATCTTCGGCAAGCTCAGCTCCTTAAAAGGCAGATCTGGCTTCCGGGATGCGATAATAATGTAATTAACCATGCCGGCACTACCGGATATTTTTTTTACGATCAGATTGCCGGGTAAATTTTTTATTTCACCCGTAGGAACCTGATAGAATCCCAGGTAGACTTGTTTTTTGCTTAAATCCGCAACTGCCAACGGATCAAAATCACCCCAAGGCTCACATTGACTAATCTGATTCCGCAAATCAAGAGAATCCTCTTTGAGATTATTAATGCGCATATCTAAATCCACGATATGGCCTGCAGTATTTTTCCAATTTATATCGTGTCTTCCCGTTACTTTATCCGCAGTAAGACATTGCTGCTCTAAAAGCACCTTGATCGCTTTATCGACAACCTGGATTTCATCTTGGATTGCGCCGGTTTCCTGGCTCCGAGAGAGTTGTTGATGCTCGATATGAAGTAGCCCCAGAGAGCGCAGGCTTTCCAAAGCACTGCCCGCGTCCTTAGGCTGCATAAGTAAAACGACTTTTTTCATCGGGACAATCATGCAGCAACCCCCTCTAATACAGCCTCTTCGATTTTCCGCTTGGCTATCTTACTGCGGCCTACCGCATTAGTCATTTGATCTCCGATATAAATCTTGATCAAACGAATGGCTTCCTCTGATTGGGGAATCTTCACTTTCTCAAAAAGATTAACCCTTTGCGTGGCAACGCGAAGCTCTTGTTTTAAAATTACGATCCCCTTTTCTATTACGCTAATTTCAACCCGTAAGCAGATAAGCAGGCGTAATGCCTCTAGCGCGCTATCAACCCACGGCGGCGTAATAAATAGATCATATTCTTCCGGAACAAATTCTAGGTGGTCAAAGACAGGCAAATTTATCCCTGCGATATTTATGATATTAGCCACAACCTCTCTGGGCATAAGCCAATCACCTAACTTTACTTCTTTGTCCGTTAATAAGCCCACCCATGCTTCTATCGCTTCCCTTTTAGCGGTTTCAATCTTTCTCTTCTCTTCCAAAAGAGATAACTGATGCAAAATCTCTATCTGCAGTTGTTGTTTCTTAAGTTGCAAAGTTGGCAAATACCTCTCATACTGTTTAAGCGCGTCCCTTTGCCTTTTTAACTCTCCCTTGGTAAGTTTGATCTTTGCCATCATAACCTACGGTTTTTGCTTGGCCAATATTGCTCGATAATTGTTTTCTTAATCCCCGTTTCTTCGGGGGTAAAACATTCGGCCATAATCTGCCATCCTAGATCCAAGGCCTCCTCTAAAGGAATATTAATTTTAAGGGGCATCATCTGTTGCTCAAAGAGCTTGCCGTAACGCAAAAGCTTATTATCCCAGTTGCTCATTTGAAAACCCATGGATTGCTTCTCTAGCGATTCGCGATAGTTAGCAAAAAGCTGTATCATACTATCCATCACTACCCTGTGGTCCGGACGGGTTTTCCCGTTAACCTGCTGTTTGAGTCGACTAAGCGACCCGAAAGGCTCTATCACGCCGTTTTTTAAATAAAACTGTCCCTCGGTGATATAACCTGTATTATCGGGGATAGGATGCGTCACATCGTCTCCGGGCATAGTGGTGGCAGACAGTATAGTTATTGATCCGGCAGTATCAAAATCAACGGCTTTTTCGTAACGCGCAGCGAGTTGGCTATAGAGATCGCCGGGATATCCCCGGTTTGAAGGCACCTGCTCCATAGTAATAGATATCTCCTTCAGCGCATCACAAAAGTTAGTCATATCAGTCAAAAGAGTAAGCACGCGTTTTCCCCGGAGCGCAAATTCTTCGGCGACCGCCAGGCTTATATCAGGAACCAAAAGGCATTCTACCGTCGGATCAGCTGCAGTATGCACAAAAAATACCGAACGGGTCAATGCGCCTTGCTGTTCTAAGGTATCCCTGAAAAAAAGGTAGTCGTCATGCTTAAGCCCCATGCATCCCAAGATGATGACATCGACCTCCGCCTGAATTGCAATCCTGGCCATTAAATCGTTATACGGTTCACCGGCTATAGAGAATATCGGTAATTTCTGGGATTCCACCAGAGAGTTAAAGAGATCGATCATCGGAATGCCGGTACGGATCATTTTATTGGGGATGATCCTTTTGGTTGGATTCACAGAAGGTCCCCCTATATCGATAAGATTTTCAGAAATAGCGGGGCCCTTGTCCAAAGGTATTCCGCTACCGTTAAAAATCCTCCCTAACAGGCTATCACCGCTGGCGATACGCATTGGGTGTCCTAAGAAACGCACCCTATCCCCAGTAGAGATTCCCCGGCTACCGGCAAAAACCTGCAGGGATACCCTTTTATCTGCAAGACGGATTACCTGGGCTAAAGAAATACCGCGTTGTGTAGAAACCTCGGCGATATCCATATAACCGACACCTTCGGCCTCAACAGTAATGACGTCTCCGGAAATTTGGATAATATTCGTATAAATCTTATACATCTACATCGCCTGCTTCCTGGGGCGTTATGCGTTTTGATTCAATAATAGAAGAAATTTCCTTTTCGGCTGCGCGGAATTCCGCAGTCTCCCAAGCAACAGAATTCCATCCTTTAAACTGCTGCCGCAGTTTCTGGAAAAACTGCAAAGCCTTTTCTTTATCCTCGAGCGCGAACTCTGATTGCAGAATCTCCCGGCAGAGGAAGTTAAATATATACTTCTGCCTATCTAAGCTGGTTGCTTCATCAATCTGATCAAAAGCATTCTGCTGCAAATACACAGAATCCAAGAATTCTCCTTTTAAATAATTTATGTAATCCTTGAGCGCAGTCCCTTCTTCGCCGATAACCTTCATCATCTGAGAGACTTCATGGCTCTTACGCAATATCTCATACCCATTCTTGACTTGTGCCTCCTCAATAAAGCTGGCATATTTACTCCAGCTTATCAGTGGGTCAATTGCCGGATAGCGCCGAGCGTCTGAACGCTCGCGGGAAAGGCCATGAAAGGCGCCTACGACTTTTAAGGTTGCCTGGGTAACCGGCTCCTCAAAATTTCCTCCTGCTGGGCTAACCGTACCCCCGATAGTAACTGATCCTGTGCTACCGTCGTGCAACCTCACCAATCCTGCCCGCTCATAAAAAGAAGCTATCCGTGACTCTAAATACGCCGGAAACGCTTCTTCTCCGGGAATCTCCTCCAGCCTACCCGACATCTCGCGCATAGCCTGGGCCCAGCGCGATGTTGAATCGGCCAACAACAATACATTAAGGTTCATTTGGCGATAATATTCCGCGATCGTCACGGCGGTATAAACGCTGGATTCCCTTGCCGCTACAGGCATTGAGCTCGTATTGCAGATAATAACTGTGCGGTCGATTAAAGGTTTGCCTGTCTTAGGATCTTTTATATCCGGAAAAATCCTCAGGGTCTCAACTACCTCTCCTGCGCGCTCCCCACAAGCAGCAATAACCACAATATCCACATCCGCATGCCTGCTGATTAGTTGCTGGAGAACTGTCTTACCGGCTCCGAAAGGACCCGGTATGCAGTATGTACCACCGCGGGCAACCGGCAATAACGAATCAATAATCCGCATTTTAGTTACCAGTGGCTCAGCGGGTTTTAATTTCTCGGCATAAGCCCGGATAGGAATCTTTACCGGCCATGTCTGATTCAGAAATACTTCATGATCTCTTCCGGACTGATCGCGCAATAATGCTATAGGATGCTTGGGTGAATATGCGCCCGGGTTAGAAATCCGCATCAGCTCTAAAACTCCTCCTAAATGAAAAGGGGCCATAATGTAATGCTTAAAGATTTTTTCCGGGACAAAACCGAGTTTTTCACCACCCAGCAGCCGATCTCCGACTTTGCGCAAAGGGGTAAACTGCCATTCCATTTCATCAGAAAGCGCCCTAAGATAAACTCCCCTCTTAAGAAAGAATCCGTATTGTTGGGCAATTTGGGGAAGGGGGTTTTGCAGTCCGTCGAATATTTGTCCCAATAATCCCGGCCCTAACTCAACCGAAAGCAACTGCTCGGTAAACTCTACCTTATCACCGATCTTTAACCCGCCGCTATACTCAAATACCTGCATTTGCGCCTTATTTCCGCGCACGCGGATAACCTCGGATTTAAGGCGTTCCTGCCCGTGGATAACATAAGCTACTTCGTTCTGGACTATAAAAGAGTCCAGCTCTACCGTAACCATGTTACCTTTTACCTCCGTTATTTTTCCTATCCTTTTTATAGCCATCTAATGATCCTGTTAATAGGAATCAATATTCCCGCTTCCGCGCAATGCCTCATTAAGTACCTCTGCTTTATTGGCGCTAGCGATCCTCTGCCATTTTTCCAATATAAGCAACTTACGGGCATAAATAATAAGGCAGTCTATATCAAAATAATGCCCCGAGCTAAGCTCATCGAGCATGTGCCATCTTGCTAAATCCAAAAGTTTCTCCCCCTCCATAATTTCCGGGTTTCTAAAGGAGGTATGCGCAATGTACACTATGGAGGAATCTACGTATCCTTGATCCACACGTAAATACTTCTGCGGGTCTAGGTGTTTACGCGCAGCTCGAATTTTAACCAGTTCATTTCTTAAATTCCTCTCAAATAAACACAGCCGCAGGAGTGTAGACTGATTACCGTTATACAAACACTCTTTTAGCCCGAGGACAATAGGTAAAAGCTCAAATTCCTGCGCAGAAATGAATCCTGCGCAAAGCTTAAGAAACTCAGAGAAAGTAAAAGGTGGTTTTGTTGCGAAGTGGAGCGCGGGTAAACTAGAAATTAGATAGGTGTAATAGCGCGGCATAAGGGGCTGTCTATTCCTTTTTTTCCGTTGATGCAGCGGATTCTAATATCTTATTTAGGCAAGGCTTAAGATAAGTGCCGATATATTCGGCAAGCGCCTTATCTGTAAAATCATAATACGACTTACCGCTATCATAGCTGATGCAAAAACCTGCCTGGATATCAGAAGAAGATTTAAGAATAATGCCTTTTTTGATCTCTTCTTTAATTTCGCTTAAAAAACCTTTTTCTAATTTTTCAAGGTCTTCCTTATTCAGCAAAACAGTGATATCCCCTCCGCCCTTAACCTCGTAATTTTTAATAAGCGTCTGTAATATCCTAGACAATTCTGCCGGCGTAAGTTCTTGACGCAGGCGTAAGACAAGCAGCTTGTTTAATAGAGCATCAATTTCACCTCTTAGATTAAGGAGTAAATCGCGGCCCGCCTGCAATAAGACAGACTCCGTATTTGTCTGCATCTGCTTAATCTTATGCTGAGCCTCTTCTAAAAGCTTTTCTGCCTCAGCCTTACTTTTCGCCAGTATATCTTGGGCTTTTCTCTGAGCCCTTTCTTCTATTTCTTTGGCCTTGCCTTCAGCAGCCTGGAATCCTTCCTGTTGTATTTTCTCTATTAGGTTTTTAATATCTTCTGCCATTTTGTCTCCTGCTCGAAAAGCTTTTATTTTTAAATTATATGCCACTTATTGGGTAAATGCAACTCCTTTTCTTTTTTATGGCGTAAAAAGGTGCTCTAGTAAAAAATAGGGGGAGTTATACTATCCGCTGACTTTTTTTATCTGAGCTATTATCTCCTGCGCTGCCAAGAGGGGGTCTTTGGCCTTTAAAACCGGCCTACCTACTACTATAAAATCACTTCCTGCCTTAATAGCCTCGGCTACGGTGGCGGTCCTTTTCTGGTCATCACCAGATATTATATTTGGTCGTATGCCGGGGGTTACTGCGTAAAATCTTTTCTTGATCCTGCTGCGTAATAAAGGCAATTCCCTTACCGAACAAACAACTCCGTCTAAGCCGCAGGCAATACCCTTTTTTGCCAGTATTAATACATTCTGGGGATTAGTCTTCTTGCTCGTTAATATTGTCACCCCTATTAACAGAGGTTTTTTAATTTTAAGGCGCCTGGACTCTAAACGGGCCATCTTTACCGCCTGTTTAAGCATCTCCTCATTACCCATAATATGCAGGGTGAGCATTTTTACCTTGAGATATACTGCCCGGCGCACGGCGTGGGCAACGGTATTGGGGATATCGAAGAACTTCAGATCAAGAAATACCTGCGCTCCTTTTTGATTAATGAAATCGATAATCCGCGTCCCGGCGGCAGTAAACAAATGTATGCCTACTTTAAACAATTTGATTTTCGGATAAAGCAGATTAATAAGTTGTTTTGCCTCTTTAAGGCTGTCGACATCCAGCGCGACTATGATTTCCGGTTTCATTCCTTTAGGCTCCCGATCATATGCCTGATATCTTGAATGCGATTCTGGCGCAGATAGTTTTCCAATCCGGAGATTACTTTAATCGCTGAGGCAGGGTTAATAAAATTAGCTGTACCTAAACTCACCGCAGTTGCGCCGGCGATCAAAAACTCCAAAGCACCTGAAACATCCATTATGCCGCCCATGCCGATGATAGGAATCCTGATTGTACGATAAACCTCCCGGACCATATAAACCGCTACCGGCCTTATCGCTGGGCCGCTTAAGCCGCCCTGGACCATTGCTAATTTAGGCTTTCTACTGCGCACATCGATGCTCATACCCATAAGCGTGTTAATCAAAGAAATTGCATCACTACCTGCGTTTTTAGCTGCCCTAGCAATCTCAGCGATAAAGGTGACATTCGGAGATAGTTTAGTGATCAACGTCTTTTTTGTTACCTTGCGTACTGCTTTTACCAGCTCATAGGTAGCCCGGGCATCCTGAGCAATTAACTTTGTGGATTTGTGAGTTTGTGAGTTTGTGAGTTTGATGTTGGGGCAGGAGATATTAAGTTCTATAGCAGCGACTCCGGCTGTTTTGTCTAAATGCCTCGCTAATGTAACAAATTCCTCAGGACCTGTTTCTGAGGCAATACTGACAATAAGCGGGGGGCCGAATTTTCTTAATATAGGCATCTTCTCGCTGATAAATTTATCTAAACCCGGATTTTCTAATCCAATGGAATTAAGCATTCCTGCCGGCGTCTCACAGGTACGCGGGGGCGGATTACCCTCCCTGGGGTTCAAGGTAATTGTTTTGGTAACAATTGCTCCTAATCTGTTCGGATCGACCAGTCCTTTGAATTCCTCCGCATAGCCAAATGTCCCAGAGGCAACCATGACCGGATTCTTTATTACCAGTTTTCCTATCTTTACTGATAATTTTGGCTTCATCTTATTTACCCATAATCATGTTTAGCGAGATTGCCAACAAAAACCAACCAAAAAGCTTTCTTAAAAGCGAACCGGGGATACCCTGTGCAAAATATGCCCCCAGCAGCCCACCGATAAAAAAACCTGCGCAGATAAAAGCAGCCTGAGGAATCTTGACGTTGCCCTGTCGCCAATATTGTAATACTGCTAAAATTCCTACAGGGGGAAGTAGCGCGGCTAATGCCGTGCCCTGCGCCTGATGCTGATTAAGCTTAGATAAATATACCATCGCCGGAATTAGAATTGTTGCTCCTCCTATCCCGAATAGACCGCTAAAAGCTCCGGCCATCAGACCTAATAATATATAAAATGTTTGTTCCATATTCTCTCCTCCCCAATTTAGGGACGGTTCTTAAGTCGTTCGGAAAGTGTCCCGCCGTAGGCGGGACACTTTTGCTTTGAGTTGAGAACCGTCCCTAAAAACTCGGCTCAATACATAGGATCTTATACTTCTTAAAGTCTTTTAATCCCCCTTGGATAAAACTTAGGTTAGTCAGGTATTTCATTTTACACCAGGTAAATAACCTTGTTTTCGGTTCCATATCAAAATTCCATCTGACATACTGATAGGTAAAATATAACATACCTATAAACGATGCTAAAGTAAAAATTCCTAACCCCCTGGCGCCAAAACCGAAGAAACCAAATACCAGGCCTATAAGCGTAAACAAAGCTAATAAATGCATCAGATGAAAATTGCCTAAGTAAACAAAGCCTCTGAAAGGAAATGGCAGGACTAGCGCGGGGTTCCCTTTTAAGCATTGCAAGATAATCTCCAGTTTTTTGCGCTTAACATATTTATCAATCAGGGGCAGGTGAGCCTGGCCGTAAGTAACCCAAACTTTCCTGAGAGACTTAAGGTCTGCTCTGTGCATATGGTCAACCTTGGCCAGGGGAGCAAAGTAAAATTTCCATCCCTTACTGCGGTGCTGATAGCTTAAATCCATATCTTCTCCGGTCGGCCTTTCCCAGAATTTGGCAGAGATATCGCGCATAGCAGACCGGCGATAAGCAACGTTGCAGGTGCCGAAAAAATATGCCTTGTGCCCTCCGATATCAGAAGGGTAGGGATCTTGAGGAAAATCTGGGTAATACCCTTCTTGAATAAAACCGTAGCGGGGTGAAACCATGTTAAACCTGAAGTGTTGACACCATGCTTCTACTAAATTATCCGGGTCAACCTTTAGGGTATAAACCTCTCCTCCTACGGCGGCGATAAGCGGATCGCGCATAAAATGATTAAGCATTTCATTAATCCAGTTCTTAGACGGTGCACAATCTGCATCGGTGAAAAAGAGAAAATCTCCTTTTACAACCTCCAGGGCCTTATTGCGCGCAAAACCAGGAGAAGGGCAGTTAGGAATTTCCACTAATTTAATAAAGGGATACTGTTTCTGCCAATCCTGGATGATACTGATGGTTTTATCGGTTGAGCCGCCGTCAGCAATCACCCACTCCCAGGAATCACGGGGATAATCAACTTTTAGCAGGTATTCGAAGGTTTTTACGATCGTGCGCTCAAAATTCTTCACCGGGATGATAATGGAGACAAAAGGTTTATATTCCATAACCCCTCCTGGTATAATCTTCACCCTAGATATCCTAGAGCGAATTGGTTAATAATATGTTAAAATGTTTTTATGTTTAAACCGCGTTCTTTTTCTAGTAGGGATGACAGCCTGCGACCCTCCTTATGGTCCGCCAAAGAATTGTGGCGGAACCATTCGATAAAGACTGCTGCTTCCTGCTTGTTTAACTGGAACCATTTATTTAGGATGATATGGGGTAAGGTTGATGCCTCTGCCACCATTTATATTCCAGGATATGGTATATGTTAAATAAAGCAAGAAGATTTATCCTGACTATCTAAAAGAACAAAATTACTAACCTCAAAAGGAGGATTTATGTTTTATCTAGGTATCGATATCGCGTTAAACACCCACCGCCTTGTTATGCTTGATGACAACGGCGAACGAGTATCAAGCGGCATCTCCTTCCAGAATAACACTGCTGATTTTGAAAAAGTATTAAGCAAACTCAAAGAGCTGTCTATTAATCCTGATAACTCTATCTGTGGCCTTGAAGCCACCGGCAACAACTGGGAAAATCTTTACTGCTTCTTAACCAGCAATAATTTTAAAACTATCCTTCTAAATCCACATCAGACCAATAAATTCCGCGAAGCCCTGCGTAAAAAGGCTAAAACCGATGATATTGACGCCTTTGTTATTGCCGGGCTCCTAAGATCCAACGAATTTGCTTCCAGTTATGTGCCGGAAGATAAAATCCAGACCTTAAGAGAATTAACCAAGCTCAGATACGAATTTATCAAAGACCACAAAAATTACCAAAGGCAGGTGCTGGCCCTGCTTACTATCATCTTCCCGGAATATAGGCAAACTGCCCTAAAGAACCCTTTTGCTATAGCCTCTATTGCGATATTTAAAAGCTTTGCTACGGCAAAACATTTGTCTATTGCCAAGCCTAAACATATTGAGAAAATAGTCCGTTCAATAAAAGGCAACAACTTCAATGTTAAAGAGATTGAGAACTTAATCTCAATAGCAAAAACTTCAGTCTATTCAGGACGCTGCCAGGAATCACGCGCCTTAACCCTTAACATACTGCTAACCCAGGTTGAAAACTTCGGCAAATCTATCCAACAATTAGAAGAACAGGTTAATCAAATCCTGTCTCCCGCGTCAAACGATGACATTAACAGTTTCCCGGGAAGCAATCTTTTAACTATACCTGGCGTAGGGCCTAAAACATTAGCCGCGATACTGTCCTGCGTAGGAGAATCCGGACAGGCATTCTCTAACGGCGTTAAGCTTATCGGACACATAGGATTCTTCCCGCAAATTTACGAATCCGGTGAAACCAAAAGAGCTAACAAGCTGTCTAATAAAGGCCCCGCTTATTTAAGGCATGCTCTTTATATGGCTTCTGTTGCCTGTCTAAAACATAATCTTCAGTTGCGCAACCTGTATCATACGAAGATATCCCAGGGCAAGAAGCCAAAACAGGCGCTTATTTGCGTGGCTAAAAAATTAGCCCATTTATGCCTAAGCATGCTTCACAGCGGACAAGACTATAACCCTGCCCGGGTCTTTAGTTACATTTAGTTTTAAAAGAACAATTACCTGCCTGACCGGTAGGCAGGCTCTTTGAAAATCTATTAAAATTTATCTTTACTTCTTATAGGATGTCTTTAATTTAAGTTCGCGCCAAGCTTTAGATCTGCGCGGAACCCCTCTTTATATAACCTAAAACCGAGGCCGGCGATCATCGCGGCATTATCCAGACAAAACTCTCTCGCAGGAAAATACACCTTCATCCCTTTTTCGGCGAATCTTGTTTTAAATTTCTCCCTTAATCTGCTATTCGCTGCTACTCCTCCCCCCAATACTAAAACATTTGATTTTTTTAGTTTACAGGCCGACAATGACTTATCAACCAATCTATCGATAATTGCCTCCTGAAAAGAAGCAGCGATATCGCTCTTCTCCTTAAGGCCAAGTTTTCTATTCCTGGTTAGGTACAATACTGCGGTTTTGATGCCGCTAAAACTAAAATTTAAAGGATCCTTTGTTTGCGAGCAACCGAACTTAATCTTTGCGGGATCCCCCCCCTTAGCTAAACGTTCAATCAACGGCCCGCCCGGGTAACCTAACCCTAAAATTTTAGCGACTTTATCAAAAGCCTCTCCGCAGGCGTCATCCTGAGTAGTGCCTAAAATATCTATTCGCCCGAACTCCCTCACTAAAAACAAGCTCGTATGCCCGCCGGAAACAACTAAAGATACAAAAGGCAGACGCAGCCCTGGGCTGTTTAAAAAATTGGCGTATATATGGCCGTGGAGATGATCTACCCCTAACAGGGGAATTCTCAAACTTAAGCTCAATGCCTTGACAAATGTTATTCCTACCAACAATGACCCTAAAAACCCGGGGCCATTAGTCACGCTTAGAAGATTGATGTGATTCAAAGCAACTCCTGATTTATTCAGCGCCCTGTCTGTCACCTCAACTATGGTCTCTAATTGCCTGCGAAAAGCAATCTCCGGTATGATACCTCCATATTTTTTATGCAGAGCCAAACTGGAATTTGTAACCAGAGACATCACTACCCTACCGTCTTTTACTACTGCGGCAGAAGTTTCGTCGCAAGATGTCTCTATCCCTAAAACGTACATTATCTGACTAACTCCGATAAATAGACAAATTGGTAACCTTCTTTTTCCAGTTTCGGCAATACTTCTTTTAAAACCTCTAAGGTAACCTTATGGTCATGGCCGATGCCTATTGCCTGGCCGTAAATTTTAGCCTTGGATTTTAACTTAGAAATCTGATTCTTGATGTAAGAGGCATTTTCTTGATTATCCAGGAATATATCCCTGCGCGCAAACCTTAACTTTATCTTGCGCGCCAAGTTATGACAAACCGAATGGGAAGAAACAAAACTATCTAAGAAATATAGCTTTTTCTTTTTTAATTCCTTAAAGACAACGGTCATCGTTGCGGAATTTTCTGTAGCGGCCGAGCCCATATGATTAGATACCCCCGAGGCATAAAGGACATTTGTTAAATCCGAATTAATAACATTTCTTATGGTATCCTGATCCATGGAAACCATAATAGTGTTTTTTTCCAGATTAATTTTTTCATGCGGTTCCATCGGTAAATGCAGGATTATCTCAAATCCCCGCTTATGCAGTTCCTCGCAGACTGTCCGGGAATAATCCAGATTTGGCAAAACCGACATAGTTAACGGCTGCTTAATCTCCTCAGCTATCTTAAGATTATGCAAATTATACCCCCAGTCATCCAAGACAATAGCGATTTTAGGCTTAGGCAGGATAACCGCGCCAGGTGGCCTCTTAAAAGGCCTGCGCGACAAATATAAAATAAATAAACCCTCGATGACTACGAGTAAAGATAGAACGATTATCGTTACTATGTGTCTCCTATTTCTTGCCATCTATTTTTTCTCTTCGTAAATCCTGATTGCTTTTAAAGCATCTAAAGCACGTACCAACTGATTATCTGACTTATAGTCTTCTGACTCTTTATCCACTGGCAACTCAGGCAGCTTACCCTTCTTCTGATTTATCCGTTTGAATATTCCTTCGGCATTCTGCGACTCTGCCTCTTTTAAATCTGAGGGCGGGGTCTTAACTTCTGCAACCTCAATATCAGGAACAACGCCTTTACCATGGATCTCCTTGCCTAAGGGGCTAAAATATTTAGCCGTGGTGAGCCTGAGCGCTGAACCATCAGACATGGGAATAACTGTTTGTACGGAGCCTTTCCCGAACGACTTCATCCCTACGATGATCGCCCGCTTATAGTCCTTGAGACAGGCAGCGACAATTTCGCTTCCCGAAGCCGAACCTTCGTTAATCAGTACGATCATCGGTAAATCAAGCATGGGAGAATTTACTCGCGAAATAAAATCAATATCCTGGGAGCCCTTACGGCCCTTTATTGCTACAATAAGCTTTCCTTTTTCGATAAACTTCTCCGTAATCTTAACCGCGCTCTCAAGTAACCCTCCGGGATTATTACGCAGGTCCAATATCAAAGCCCTCATCTTTTCTTTATCCAGCCTTCCTAGCACCGCATCTAGATCCTGCGCAGTATTCTCCCTAAACTCTACCAGGCGGATATAGCCGATCCCATCCTCCAATATCCTGGCTTCTTTGATATCTTCTATTTTAATAATATCCCGGGCAATCTTAAAATCGATCAGCTTATTTTGGGACTCCCGCAAAACGGTAATCTTTACTACTTCCTGCGGTTTACCTCGCAGCTTTTTAACTGCATCCAGAAGCGTCATATCGCGGGTTAACTCATCATTAATCTTCACAATACGGTCACCTGCCTTAAGCCCTGCCTTCCAGGCAGGCGTACCATCTATTGGCGTAACTACCGTTAAGAGTCCATCTGCAATGGTAATCTCGATACCCAATCCTCCAAACCTACCCTCTGTATCGACCTTTAACTCATTATAGGTCTCAGGATCCATGAACTGGCTGTGCGGATCAAGCGCCGCGAGCATGCCTTTCAGCGCACCGTAAATTAAATCACGGGGCTTGGTCTGATCAACATATTCTGTCTGGATAATCGCCAAGGTATCAGAAAAAAGACTCACCTGACGGAACAAATCATCTCTTTGTTTCTTATCTGCCGCGGAGAAAACAGTAGAATAGACTGTAAAAATAACCAGTCCTAAAATTATAACCACAGTTAACCTCTTGCCGATCATCTAAGCCTCCGCTTTAATATCTCCTGGACCTTCTTAGGGTTGGCCTTGCCTTTGGTCTTCTTCATCACCTGGCCGATTAAAAACATCAAGGAATTACCTTTACCTGCCTGAAAATCTTCTACTGACTTAGTATTCTCTCTAATTACCGCTTCAATCTCTTTTTCTAACGCAGCTTCATCCGAAATCTGCGCTAGATTCTTCTTGCGGATAATAAATGATGCCGAGGCACCAGTCGCAGCCATCTCTTCTAAGACCGCCTTTCCGGTAAGATGAGAGATAACCTGTTCCCTTTCCACAAGCACAATTAATTCTGAAAGATGGGCAGGAGGAATATTTACTTGGGATATTTCTACTTTAGCGGCATTAGCTGTAGAGGTTACAGGGCCTATCAACCAATTAGCTACTGGTTTTTTATCGCCGCCTGGCCATGCCTTAAAACATTTTTCAGCGTAATCCGCATTGCTTTTATTAGCTACCAGGATCCTGGCATCATATTCTGAAAGGCCATACTCCTTCATAAAGCGCCGGGATTTCTCTTTCGGCAATTCCGCTATCTCTTTTTTTATCTTAGCTATTTCTTCCTGTTCGATCATAAATAAAGGCAGGTCGGGCTCCGGAAAATAACGGTAATCCTTTGCTTCTTCCTTGGTGCGCATGGAAATGGTTTTAAGTTCCTTGACATCCCAGAGCCGGGTTTGTTGCACGATTTTATCGCCGGATTCTACCAGCCCTATCTGCCGCTCTATCTCATAAGCCAGGGCATCCTTAACCCCTTTAAATGAATTCATATTCTTCAGCTCGGTTTTAACCCCTAACTCTTTATTCCCTTCTAACCTAATGGAAATATTAGCATCGCAGCGCAGTGAACCTTTCTCCATATCGCAATCCGATACATCCAGGTATTCAATGATATTTTTTAAGTCAGCCAGATATTCGTACGCTTCTTCGGGAGAGCTTATATCCGGCTCAGTAACTATCTCCAGTAAAGGGATCCCCGCGCGGTTAAAATCTATCAGGCTCCTATCATCCTGATGGATTAGTTTCCCGGCATCTTCTTCTAGATGTACGCGCTTAATACGGATACGTTTGGGCTCTTGCCCTAAATAAATATCTAAAAAACCATCCTTAGATATAGGCCGGTCGTATTGGGAAATCTGATAATTTTTCGGCAGGTCCGGGTAATAATAATGCTTACGGTCAAATTTGGTTGACCCCTGCACTGTGCAGTTTAGCGCCAACCCCACCTTAATCGCATACTTAAAAGCCAATTCATTTAATACCGGCAGCGACCCCGGAAACCCTAAGCAAACCGGGCAAACCTGAGAGTTAGGCAGCTGGCCGAATTCCGTAGAGCAACCGCAGAAAGCCTTGGTCTTAGTTTCTAAATGTACATGTGCTTCTAATCCGATAACTGCTTCGTATTTAGCCATATGTTTCAATAGGTAGGTACAGATAAAGGCGCCGGGAAGTTTAAGGTATCTCTATACCTTTACCTTTAACTAGGTTCTAATTTCGGTCTTACTTTATGCCAAGAAGTATTCTGCTCATACGCATAAGCTAAGCGCAGAAGATCACCCTCTGCGAAATGTTTGGATAAAATCTGTAAGCCAATAGGCAGCCCCTGCGCAGTGCAACCGCAAGGAATAGATATAGCGGGTATCCCTGCCAGGTTTGCCGAAATGGTAAAGATATCCGAAAGATACATCTTTAATGGATCCTCTATTTTCTCTCCGATCTTAAATGCCGCAGTAGGAGAAGTAGGAGTAACAATACAATCACAATCCTTAAAGACATTGACGAAGTCTTGGTAAATAAGATTTCTCACCCGCGTTGCCTTTAAATAATAGGCATCGTAATAACCGTGCGATAATGCAAATGTTCCTAGCAAAATCCTGCGCTTTGCCTCCTGGCCAAACCCTAGGTCCCGGGTTTTTTTATACATCGCGATAATATCTCTGGCCTTTTCTCTTAACCCGTATTGCACACCGTCAAATCTCGCTAAATTTGAGCTAGCTTCTGCTGTAGCGATAATATAATAAACCGGTACAGCATATTCTGTATGCGGCAGGGAAACTTCCCGGCATTTTGCGCCGAGCTTTTTCAAAACTTCTATTGCTTCAAGCACTGCCTTTTTTACTTTTAGGTCTATTCCCTCTATAAAATATTCCTTAGGTATACCTATACGCATGCCTTCTATATTTTTCTCCAAAGAAGTACTATAATCACAGCCTTCGGGATTCACTGAAGTAGAATCAAGATTATCACGACCAGCAATGATGCTCAATAATAGCGCGCAATCGCTGACATCCTTGGTAATCGGACCGATCTGATCCAGGCTTGAGGCAAAAGCAATCAAACCATAGCGCGAAACCAAGCCATAAGTAGGCTTTAATCCTACAACACCGCAAAAAGCTGCTGGCTGACGTATGGAGCCTCCGGTATCTGAACCCAAGGCCCAGATTGCCTGATCAGAAGATACCGCTGCTGCCGAACCTCCTGATGAGCCTCCGGGAACATACTCTGGGTTGCGCGGATTGTGAGTTGGGCCAAAACAAGAATTCTCCGTAGAAGAACCAAAAGCAAATTCATCCATATTCGTCTTATAAGGAAAAATAAATGCCCCGGCATCTTTAAGTTTTCTGATTACTGTGGCGTCATAGGGTGGACGAAAACCTACTAGGATTTTTGAGCAGCATTCGGTATTGAAACCTTCTGTACAGATATTATCTTTTATGGCAATAGGAATACCTTTTAAAGTAGTCTTTGAATAATCCGCCAACTGCTCAGGAAGATGCAAAGCTTGGCTGCGTACATAAGCCTTAATTTTAGAATCCTTGGACTGGATGCTCTTTTCTAGCGATTCCAGAATATCCCGCGCAGATATCTCTTTCTTGTTCAACTTCTCAATCAAATTAAGGCCGGTTAAAGTATTTAGGTCCATTTTGTATTCTATTCGATTATTTTCGGCACAACAAAAAATTTACCTTCTTTAATGGGGGAATTTTCTAATGCCTTATCGGTTGAAAGCGAATGCTTAGATTTATCAGCCCTTTTAACATTAGTATCCTGGGAAAGATTGGCTATGGGGGGGATTTCTAATGCCTCTATTTTCTTCAGGGTGTCGATAAAACCCAAGATCTGCTTTAATTGTGCTGAGAGTTTATCTAACTCTTTTGGCTGCAACTCAATACGCGCCAGGTGTGCCACATATTCTACGGTATCCTTGGTTATTGCCATAGCTGCTCCTTTAATATTTAACTTTTTTTTATCATAACATTCTTTGTTTAAAAAGTCAACCGGATTCCCCGGCCAAAAACGCACCTAAAGATCCTAAAACAATGCTCCATAATATTTTTTAGTGGACAAAATTCTTAAAACGTGTAAAATGTCCCTAACTTACCTAGGGACGGTTCTGAAGTCAAAGCGAAAGTGTCCCGGCGCAGGCGGGACAGTTTCCGAACGGCTTAAGAACCGTCCCTAATATAAATGATGAAAAATTTAAAAGACAAAAAAATAGAATATTACCTTGACCCTCAGTCAGGATTTACTATCGAAAATTATAACCTGGCTAAATCATTCGCTAATTTTTTCCCCGGGATCGCCGGAAAATATGGAATACCTTTATGGGTCTTCTATGTTAACCGCGGCCAAGGGATAATAAGTTTTGGCATTAAAGATAAAGATCATTCCATACTTGAATTTCTTCCCGCCAATAAAGCTTGGCAACTAGTCAGCTCGCAAGGCTTCCGTACTTTTATCAAAATATTTCAAGGGAAAAAATCGATTTTTTATGAACCGTTTCATAACGATTATCTTAGCCTTCAATTTAATTTAAAAAACAAGATGTGTATTAGCTCTTATGACTTAAGGTTACAGGAAGTTAACTTTACTTTAGGGCTAAAGACTAGCGTGCAATATTTTACTATCCCGGAAGATTCTTATGCCGGACTGGTCAGGATAGTCAAAATTCAGAATACCGGTAAGACTAAAAGGAGGATCCAGCTGATTGACGGGTTACCCCAGATCATCCCGTTTGGCACCAGTAATTTATTCCTAAAGAGGCTCAGCCGCACTATAGAAGCCTGGATGAAAGTAGAGAATCTCCAGAATAAAGTTCCTTTCTATAGGTTAGCGGTAGATCCTACAGACCGGCCAGAAGTTATCCGCATTAAAGAAGGGAATTTTTATCTGGGATTTCATTATGCAAAAAATCAGCCTGAGATTATTAAACCCATAGTAAACCCGCAATCCGTATTCGGCCCGGTAACGGATTTTTCCTATCCGCGAAATTTTTTACTTTCCGCTGAATTCAAAACGCCGGCAAATGAAGTAATCAGCAGTGCCACCCCCTCCGCTCTCCTGCATCTAGACCTAGAGTTATCGCCTAAAGAGGAAAAAACTTTTTATGTGCTTTCCGGATATATGCGCAGCATCGAAAAACTAAACTGCTTGTTGCCTAAAATAATCTCCCGGGGATATATAACGCAAAAAGAGAAAGAAAATCAAAAGATTATCCAGGATTTACAATCCCAGGTCGCCACACAAAGTAGCTCACCGGCCCTAGACCTTTATGCTCAGCAGACTTACCTAGATAATATTATGCGCGGCGGATACCCTATTGTTTTTAAGTCTAACTCTGGTAGCCCGGTATTTTACCTTTATTGCCGTAAACACGGAGATTTGGAAAGAGATTATAATAAATTCCAGCTCCAGGCTACTTATTTTTCTCAAGGCAATGGCAATTACCGCGATATGAACCAGAACCGCAGGTGTGACATCTGGTTTAACCCCCAGATCAAAGACGACAACCTGATTAATTTCTTCAGCCTTTTACAACCGGATGGATTTAATCCCTTAGTAGTTAAAGGTGTTTATTTCACTATTAAAGAAGGCTCGGACTTAAAAAACATCCTGGATATACTAATCGAGGAAAAAGATATACCCGTGCTTATGGGCTTTTTGGCCAAGCCATTCACCCCGGGGGACTTAATCCTTTTTATTGAGGAAAATAATATCTGTACCAAGGTTTCATATGACGAACTACTAGATCTGCTTTTACCTTCCTGCCTGAAAAACCAAGAGGCTGAACACGGGGAAGGTTTCTGGACCGACCACTGGACGTATAATCTCGATCTGCTCGAACAATATTTAGGGGTATACCCTGAAGATTTAAAAGAGATAGCTCTGGAAAAAAGAGCATTTACCTTCTATGACAATACGGAAATCGTTAGACCGCGCAAAGATAAATACCTGCTTAAGGAAGGACTGGTAAGGCAGTTCCACGCAGTTGCCCCTGACAACGCCAAGCGCGAAATGATCCGTAAACGTACAGACCAACCGCATCTGGTCAGAACAGAGTATGGCCAAGGGAAGATTTACCGGACTACGCTTTTCAATAAATTACTCTGCCTGCTCGCCAATAAATTCGCTTCACTTGACCCCTTTGGCATAGGAATAGAGATGGAAGCCGATAAACCTAACTGGTTTGACGCACTCAACGGCCTTCCCGGGCTATTGGGATCATCGCTTTGCGAAACCTTAGAATTAAAAAGATTATCTATACTTATAAATGAAATTATTAAAAAAACTAAGATAGATAAAATCTTTATTACAGAAGAAATTTATCGGTTATTGGTAGACCTGAATAACCTTACTCAAGAGTATTTCAAAGACGCTACGCCTGAGAATGATTATAAATTTTGGGATAAGAGCCACTTATTAAAGGAAGATTATTGCCATAAAACTAGGTTCGGATTTAGCGGCAATGAAGTCGAGATAGCCTCCTACGAATTACTACAGATTATAGAGAATACCTTAAATAAAATCGATCTGGGTATCGCTAAAGCCAGGACTAAAGAAGCTATTTACATTACCTACTTTATTAACGAGGTGACGGAATACGAAACTATTAAAGAGCATTTCGTGCGTCCGCTTAAATTTACGCAGAAAAGGCTGCCTTTATTTTTAGAGTCACAGATGCACGCTTTAAGACTTTCCGGGAACAGAGATACGGCCCTAGCTCAAAGTATTTATTCCGCTACCAAAAAAAGCGAACTTTACGATAAAAAACTCAAGATGTATAAAGTAACTGCTCCTTTGAATAGTATGCCGGAAGAAATCGGCCGCTGCCGGGTATTCGAGCCGGGATGGCTGGAAAACGAATCCATCTGGATGCATATGGAGTATAAATATTTACTCGAAACACTGAAAATGGGCCTCACTGAAGAATTTTACAGTGATTTCAAAAATGTGCTTGTTCCTTTCCAGGATCCGGCAAGGTACGGCCGCAGCATCCTGGAGAACTCTTCGTTTATTGTCAGCAGCGCATTCCCTGACAAAAATCTGCACGGAAACGGTTTTGTTGCCCGGCTTTCCGGTTCTACGGTAGAATTCCTCAACATTTGGCTACTGATGAATCTAGGAAAGCAACCTTTCTTTGTAAATGAGAAAAATGAACTAAACTTAAGATTCTCCCCTTTGCTTGCCGGATGGTTATTTAACCCCAAAACCCGAAGCTATGCTTTTAATTTCCTGGGAAAGATTTGGGTAGTTTATCGTAATCCGAAAAGGGAAAATACCTTCGGCAAGAATGGCGCCCGAGCCGTAAAAATTAATTTTAATGATAGAGAGGGAAACGCCGTCGAGATCCCCTCAGACACTATCCCTCATCCTTACGCAGAGCAGATAAGGTCACTCCAGATTAAACAAATCGACATTGATTTAGGATAAAGGATAACATATCCTCGCCAATTTGCATCTGTAGATACTTAAAAAAATTGGCAAGGATTTATTCGCACTTATAACTTAGCTTCACTATCGTTCGCTAAGTTATGTGCTGATTAAAATTTGCGGCGATAATAAGCGCGGATAATATGCTGGGTGTCAATGGTAAGCAGCTCCCACCGAACGGATCAAAAGTAATGTTACCGATGGCGCTGGTATTACCTTCACCGTATTGCAGGATGAACTCGTCATCTTTGGAAGGAAGATACCGGAATTCCCCAAAGAAATTATGGTGGCCAATTGGTTTAGTTATACCGTTGATTAACCGATCCAGGTCTTTCCAGCGCGAATAAGTATATTTCAATACTATTCCTGTCTTCTTGGTCGGCATATAAGTCATCTCTATACCGACATGGTTCATATTATCCGAATTCTGGGCAGCCATTTCAAATTCATTGCGCGTATAATCTAAGTATATATCCAAATTATCCGCAGGCGTAATAAGCAATCCGGTTTTAAAAATATTATAAAAATGGTACGGGGGCTGAGGAAAATACTGCTGGTCGTATAGGTATAGCTCTTGGCCGCGGTATTTTTTCCCGTATTCATAATAAGACCTGGCAAGCCGAGAACTGTTCAATACACTGCGTGGGAAATTACCGTAGGCCAAGGTATAATCATTAGTACGCTCCCAAATACCGTTTAGGCTTAACCAATCAAAGAAGGCGTATTCTAATCCCAGGGATCCGGTTTTTAAAGATGGGTCTAATCCGTCGTCAATAGGGTCACTGGACCAATCCTTCACAAACTCTCCGGTCTGGGTGTCATAAATAAAGGGGTCTATCCCCCCTTTTGTCTTTGGTAAACGCTGGTAAATACCTAGGGCCTTAAAGGTCAGCCTATCTCCAAATTGAGCTGTTAATTCATCGCGCACCACTGTTTCGATATTTTTACCATTGACATTATGCACATTGCGCAGATCAAAAAGGTTCTCGAACTTATTCTCGCAGATCGTCTCGATCCTGAAACCAATTACGTCTCTGCCAGTATCAATACCATCTCCAATCCTTATCGGCTGGATATCATCCCACTTAAGGCCGGGATACTTAAGCCCGGAATAATAATAATCAGCGGGTTTGCGAAAGTGTATATGCCTTCCCCAGAAGGTATCCTGGCGGGTGTTGCGAAAGGAAGAAAGGCCGGAATCAAACCCTTCATCAACATGCGCGGCATAAAACCGGCTTTTAACTAAGAAGGTCTCATTTTTCTTCAGCTTTATCTGGTCATAGCCATATTGTAAATCCATAATGCTCTCGCGGGGATACCTGGCTACCAAAGAAAAATAATAGGCGTTGCCCCGGGATTTAGTCCGATAATCAGCATTAGTCAGATCATATAACGTCCTGGACATTAATACCTCTGCCGAACCCTTGACCCCTTCCGTAATTTCATAACCTAGATCTACGCCGCCGACATAATTCTCATAATCTTTTTTATGCCCGTCATCCGTATTTAGGCCGATGCGCGAGGTAAAAGTTGAGCCTAAGAGCAAATTCTCTCCGAGGTACTGCCTAAAGCGCGCAGCTGCGCTGACATTATCTACTTCCTCATAATCTTGCCAAAGATTTTTAGGGGTAGCTATAGTAGTCGCTAAGGAAGTATCTTCACCCGGCGATAAATTAAAGGAAAATCCTCGTAAGCCGGTCAAATAAGCACCATTACTATCACGGGACAAATAATTCAGAGAGTTATCCAACCAACCTTGAGTAAAATCAACGGGTGTAGCACCGGAATTATAAATACCGTGCTCATACCTGCGTAACCAAAGGCTATCCTCCCACCAGACATGACGGTTAGTAATATTCAGCGGATCATCCGAGGTAAGCGCCTGATCCTGAAAAGCAATGGGAAAAATCCGGAAACTAACCGGATCCTGTATGTAATCCACCCACAATTCACGCACTGGTTGAAAATTCCGCTCTATCTTCATCCCCGAAAAACTAAATGTATCAACCGGAGTAAAGGCGCCGCTTACGCTAAACGGGTCAATCTTGCTGTTTCTTACTTTTAACTCCGGTAAGTTAAAAGTATTTCCTAACAGACTAGTGTAGACGGTTTCATTTACAGTATACCCCATATTCGACCAATATTTTAATTCAACCTCGGCAGTATCGCCAAAGGCGCTAGTCACCGTAGTCTTCGGAGCTTTGCCGGTAAAACTCCATGGATCAACTGTTATATTGGTATGAAAATTAAAACCTTCTTTTTTATCTGTATCCAGATCTAGGTCGAACCGATCAAAGACTCGCGGGTCATAGGTATTAAATCCGTTATTAAAGGCGTCATATGAAAGCATGCGCCAGTTCCTCTCATTTAAATCATAATTAGCCCGTTTCCAGATGGTATTGTTGGGAGTAAGGCCCAAACTCAACTGAGTCTCACCCTGCATTTTTAACAATGGGCCTTTTTCCTCTTTATCTGTATCAGGCTTAGCCTCAAGCCTCCTTTGGAATTCTTTTTTACTAAGATTCTCAAAGGCCCGACCCATTACTTCCTCGCGCGTAGGCCGCTCAAATTCATCCAGCTCAAAACTAGGCTGTTCCCTAATCATCGGTTCCCCTTGATTAAAGATTTTATTAACGTACTCCTTTGCAATTTTATTACCGGGATCAAGCAAAAGTACTTTCTTGAATTCCTGCAAAGAATCATCCAATCTCCCCCGTTGGTAAAAACTAAGACCCATTTGGCAAAGATACTCCACAGAGCCAATATCAGAATAGGCCAGTTCTAAGTTTGAGAGCCCTAAAATAAGAGAAATTAGGAGGATTATTGGAATAATTCTATTTAACATATTGGTTTATTTTATATAATCCCACTGGTTATGTCAAGCGAAATATTCGCAATAAGTCAAGAATTGCCCTTAACTACAACTATTTTATATATCTTGAGTTACAATAAAAAAATCCGGAATTTGCATTTCCGGATCGTATTTATTAAGATATTAATAACTTTTAAAAAGTATTTATTACATCAGAGATGAATCTTATTGTTTTACAATGGGTTACGACAATATCCTAATTAAACTAATTCAGCGTTTTTAAGTCATTAGTTACAATAGTAAGATTGATCTTGAGTGAATGCATAAAAAGAATCAAAAATAGCCTGCCGTTATTTACCGCATAAACGCTGCTTTTTATCCTACAAAAAAACTTTTCTCTCTGCGCTCTTGTATTACGCTCTTTTAATACGCATATACTTGGCAATGACTGCCTGAATTTATTGTCCTTTATTTCTTTAATAATACAGATAAAATGACGATGAATAGCCGTACGGACCCCTTCCCTGTCCGTTATCTCTGAGCTGGCGATAATCCTCCTTTTTTTATCTTCAGAAGTCAAATTTTTAAATAATAGGTCGCGCATTTTTTACCTTCTTAATAAAAAGCCGGGTTGCAACTTAGATAAGTCGCTTTCTTTATTTTTAGCAACCCGGCTATCCCCTTACCTTCCTTTGGCTGGTGGGGATCCTACGAGTTTTACGAAACCATTTTTTGCGGAGTTAATATTTAAGAAAATTTTTTATTCAAAGAGCTAATCAATTTTAACTTGTCTGGCTATGCGCTAATTTAACCACCCGCGACATTCCGATTAAATCATATTTAACCAAGGCAATACCTGCTGCGTATATATCCGGCTCGATCATCTCAGACCATACTACTTCCCCTTGCGTATACAGCGGCTCATGCCCGTCCGGAATCTCAAGCCAGATCTCTAAACGTGTATGCGGCTTTAATTCTTCATTTACAATTACCCCCATCCCGCAAGGACTGATATCTTTTGTTTTGCAGTGATGCTCAACATTAGAGAATATCTTTAATAATCTAAGCGGTAAACTTACTAAGAAGCGCTGGAATTTTCTTCGATCATGATACTCATTTTCCATACTAGCCCCTTTTTAATGGGACCTATCTATGCTATAACTCCAGAAGAACCATTGGCTTAACCTTCTATTTTGTCTAGGCAAAGTATAACACTCAAATTTATACAATTTCAAGGCTATATAAGCATTTTAAGAAAGCGCTTTCTTTATTAATCTAAAGCGGGTTAAGAGGTTTTTTAAAACAGTCGGGGCTCTTTTTTAGTGAGGAGTCTTTCGATATTAGGTTTGTGCCGCAGCAAAATAAATAATGCGATAATTACGCTCAAAACAAGCATAATTTTGGGTAATTTAAAAATAAAAGAGTAAATAGGCAGCGCCAGGCAAGCCGCGATAGAGGCCAGAGAAACTATCCTTGTGATTATGAATATGACCGTCCATGTCAAGATTACCAAACTCAAAACTATTTTTAGGCCAGCGATCTTAACGGCTAACCCTAACAATACCCCTAAGGTGGTGGCAATACCCTTGCCACCTTTAAACCCTAAAAAAATGTTCCAATTGTGCCCGGTGATACAGAACAACCCAAAGATAACTCGGATTTTTTGGCTTGAGATAAAGGCAATCTGAAGATTGATTAAATTCGCCACAAACACTACTACAAAGAAACCCTTTAGTATATCCAGCAATAATACAATTATCCCGGGAACTTTGCCTAAAACACGCAGGGCATTAGTAGCGCCGACATTACCTGAACCGCATTTACGTATATCCACGCCCTTAAGCCACCTACTGAATAAATAGGCCGTTGGTATGGAGCCGATAAGATAGCTAATGATTATTCCGGTGATTATCCAAACCATACAATGTCTTAAATCCTCTTTTGATATAATCTGTTCCCGATATCACTGTAAAGAATACCGCTATCCACCAGAAGATAAACGTATATTTCCACTGCAGCAGGATAAAGATCACGGTCAACATCTGAAAAGTTGTAGTCAGCTTCCCCCATCTGGTGGGCAAGATATTTATATCCTGCCTGACCATAAAAATCAATACGGTACCCAATAAAATTAATACATCCCTGGAAATAATAATTAAAACAACCCAAAAAGGTAGCCCTTCAGTAATAAAAAGGTAAATAAAAGCGCTGACCAAAAGTAATTTATCTGCCAGAGGATCCAGGACCAGGCCGGCTTGAGATTTTTGCTTTGACTTTCTGGCAATATAACCATCAACTGCGTCAGAAAGTACTGCCAGCATAAAAATAACCAAGGCTATAAACCTCAAACAGTTCCGCTCATTGGAATAATGCAGGGAAGCGATGAAGAATGGAATACTTAAGATCCTGAATATAGAAATTTTATTTGCGAAATTCACTTGATTATCCTAATCCGGCCAGGGGGCCAATAAATAATGATTGCCTTGCCTAAAATATTTTTGTCCGGTACAAATCCCCAATAGCGGCTATCCTGCGAAGAAGCGGAATTATCTCCCAAGACAAAATAGCTGCCTTTTGGCACGGTTATTTTCTGCGTATCATTAACGAATTCGCCGCGGTTATAATAATATACGCGGCTGAAAACCTGATCTAACAAAGGCTGGCTATTTATATAAACCGTGCCATCTTTAATCTCTACAGTCTCCCCAGCAAAAGCAACTAATCTCTTAATAAAATCCTTCTTGGGATTTTCCGGATAAATGAAAACGATCACGTCCCCTCTTTTCGGTTCGCGAAATTTCGGTAGCCTAAGATTGACCAAAGGAATCTTGGCGCCGTAAATAAACTTATTCACCATAATAATATCGCCTTCTAAAAGCGTAGGACGCATCGATCCAGTGGGAATCTTAAAGGCCTGTATAACAAAAGTACGGATAATCATCGCCAATACAAAAGCAATGATAATGGATTCTACCCAATCCCATAAAACCGATTTTCTTTTTATACCCAACCCCTGCTTTAACCTGCTCTCTTTCATATTTTTAATACCTCTAAAAATGCCTCCTGAGGGATCTCCACTTTACCGAATTGTTTTAATCTTTTCTTACCCTGTTTCTGGCTCTCCCATAGTTTACGCTTACGCGTGATATCCCCTCCGTAGCATTTAGCGGTAACATGCTTACCCATCGCCCTGACTTTCTCCGAAGCAAGTATCTGAGTACCGATTGCCGCCTGAATGCTTACTTCGAATAATTGACGGGGAATCAGTTCCTTTAATTTAAGTACTAAGGCGCGCGCCCGGGACAAAGCCTTCTCTTTATACATTAAAGAAGAGAATGCGTCACAAACAATACCGTTAATCAATATATCCAGTTTTACTAAATTCGTAGGAATATATTCTTTAAATTCATAATCTAACGAGCCGTAACCGCGGGTCAAAGATTTTATCCTATCGTAAAAATCAACGATAATCTCCGAAAGCGGGATATCGAACGTTAACTTAATCCTGTCCTCGCTTAAGTATTCGCTAGAACGGTAAACCCCCCGGCGCGATTTAGTAAAATCGCATACTGCCTCAATTGTATCCACGGGGATAATCATTAGTAAACTAGCAAAAGGCTCCTGGGCCTCCTGGATTTCCTGCGATGCAGGTAAGCTCGCAGGCGTATCAACTTCCTTAAGCTCCCCGTCGTTTGTCCTGACCCTATAAACAACATTGGGTACGGTTAAAATTAAATTCAAACCGTACTCTCTTTCCAGGCGCTCCTGAACAATCTCCATATGCAATAACCCGAGGAACCCACAGCGGAATCCGGAACCGAACGACTGCGAACTCTCCGGTTCAAAAACAAAAGAAGCGTCGGAAAGCTTCAGTTTATCCATCGAATCGCGTAAATCCGTGAAATCTCCCGGATTAACCGGATAGATACCGCAATAGACAAGTGGCTTTAACTTACGATAACCGGGGAAGACCTCCTGGCAGGGATTTTTCATATCCGTAATCGTATCGCCGATAATAATCTCCCGCGGATCGCGGATATTAGCAGTAAAATACCCTACTTCGCCGCAAGATAATAAATCTACCGGTAAATATTTCAGGTTCTCGAAAACACCCATCTCTTCAATTTTATAGGCCTTGCCGGAATGCATCATCTTTAATTGGGTACGCGGGTTAATCAAGCCATCAACAATCCTCACAAATACCACCACCCCCTTAAAGGCATCGAAACGGCAATCAAACACCAGCGCCTTTAACGGCTGTTCTATTTCTCCTGTAGGGCAAGGTATAAGTTCGATAATCTTTTCTAATATTTCCTCTACGCCCCTGCCTTCTTTGGCCGAAGCCAATATAATATCTTCTTTCTTAAAACCTAGAACAGCGGTAATCTGTCTTTCGACCCTGGCAACATCAGCTGAACTCAGATCAATCTTATTAATCACCGGAATAATCTCTAACTTATTATCTTTAGCTAAATAATAATTAGCTACTGTTTGAGCCTCTATCCCTTGGCCAGCATCCACTACTAAAACAGCCCCCTCGCAGGCTGCCAGGGATTTTGAAACTTCGTAAGTAAAATCTACATGCCCGGGAGTATCGATCAGATTAAATACGTAACTCAGACCGTCTTTTTTTGAACGGTATGACAATCTAACCATCGAGGCCTTAATAGTTATACCCCTTTCCTTCTCTAAGTCCATATCATCCAGGAGCTGATCGCCCTTATGCTTTTTATCTACTGCGCCGGTTATTTCCAGTATCCTATCGGCAAGGGTAGATTTACCGTGGTCAATGTGGGCAATTATACTAAAATTACGTATTAAAATTTTATCCATATTCCGTTTTGTTTTTCCCGTTTGGTTCGGTCCGTCCGTTTAGTTCGTTTAGCTCGTCAAAGTGAACGGGCTAAAGGAGTATAATGGACTTAACGAATATAAGCTAATACTTTATTTACTACCTCCTCAATGCTCATAGTAGTAGTATCGATATAAATAGCATCAGCTGCCTTTTTTAAGGGGGCTACTTCGCGGGTAGTATCAATCGTATCACGATTACGCAGGTCGTCGTTGATTTCCTCCTGGCTTACCTTTTGGCCGAATTGTATCAATTCTTTATAGCGACGGTTTACTCTCTCCGGGAATGCGGCGTCGATGTAAAATTTCTTATCTGCGTTGGGAAACACCACTGTTCCGATATCGCGACCATCTAAAACAACATCCCCACCCCGGCCTAACTTCCTCTGCAATCTAAGCATAACCTCGCGCACGCCATTGATTTTGGCTATATCAGAAACCAGCTTCGTTATGCGCGGCTGCCTGATCTTAAAACTTACATCTTCTCTGTCAAGCAAGACTTTTAGGGATCCGTCGGGATTATAGATTAAATCAATACTGCTAGTTTCCGCTAGTTTAATAATAGCCAAGGAGTCCTGCGGATCAACCTTGCCATCGATAATTTTCAGCGTGAGCGCCCGATACATTGCACCAGTGTCGATATAAAGAAAGCCCAATCTCTGGGCTAATATTTTGGCGACCGTGCTTTTTCCTGCGCCTGCTGGTCCATCAATAGCAATAATCATCCTAAAGCTTCTCTCTTCTTCTTAGCCTCTTCTAATAACCGGATTAATAACCTCCGGTCTCCTTTTTGTAATGTTTTTTTCAGATGCTGTAGTTCGCTCTGATATATTCCGATGCTCCGGATAATATTTCTTTTGTTACTTAAGAAGATGTCGCTCCATATCCGGCTATCGGAAGCTGTTATGCGGGTAGTATCTTTTAGGCTAGGCGGTGCTAATTTTAAACAAGACCTGGGGATACTATTCATCAAGGAAAAGGCTACAGCATGCGGCAGGTGGCTAAGTAAAGCTAGGATCCGATCATGCATATCTGCCGGCAGAACCACTATTTCTGCCCCTAATCTAAGCCATAGCTGCTTTATTCTGGCTATCGTTTGCGGATTAGTATTACCAGTAGGAGTTAAAATACAGATACTATTCTCAAAAATATCTGCGCCGGCAAAAGCAATACCTCGTTTTTCCGAACCAGCTAAAGGATGCGTACCGATATAGTTGCCAAAGATACTATCTAATTTAGAAACAACCTGTTCCTTGGTGCTAGCGACATCGGTAACAATACACCCCTTCTTAATAATTTTAGAAATTAAGGGGGAAAGCTTTAAAGTTACCGTAATCGGCGTAGCCAAAATCAGCAAATCCGCTTCTCTGAGCAGTTTAATATCCTGAGAACCTCTATCTATAGCCTTCCTTGCTTTAGCTGATAATAATGTCTTGCGGCTACGGCTAACCCCGATTATTGTCTGGCATAATTTATGTTTCTTTAATGCCAGAGCTATTGATCCACCGATTAAACCCACCCCGACAATACCAACTTTGTTAAATAGCTTCATTTTTAATCGCCTGACTCTGCATAATGTCTAGTCTCTTTCACTTAGCATTACACATTACACTTTACAC
>Ga0208566_1000143_pt1 | contig 52595 bp, 68 predicted proteins | sample PL_2010_150m_FD_184159 | JGI IMG/M metagenome (GOLD analysis project Ga0208566, IMG submission 184159) | Freshwater microbial communities from Powell Lake, British Columbia, Canada to study Microbial Dark Matter (Phase II) - PL_2010_150m... | ecosystem: Environmental > Aquatic > Freshwater >...
ATAGTATACAGCTTGTATGTTTTCTGGCTCTTTATTTAATACCTTATTCAAGCAGTCAAGCGCATCATCATATTTTTCAAGTCTACTTATTGCAATTCCTTTATTATATAATGCTGGAATATAGTTAGAATCACTTGCTAGTGCTCTGTCATAATATGTAACTGCTTTTTCAAATTGTTGTAATTCTGCATATTGATTTCCCAAATTATTTAGTGCCTCAACATGATCATATTTGTATTCTATTATTTTCTCAAAGCAAGATGTTGCATCCTTGTTTTTCTTAATCTCTAACAAAGATATTCCTTTGTTGTATAGTGCTTCAATGTTTTCTGGTTCGAGCTTTAAGGCCTTGTCAAAAAATGATATTGCATCCTTATGCTTTCCAATCTTGGCATAACTAATGCCTTCTAGAACCATTTTTTGGGCAGATGTTTTGTCTAAACTCATTTTACTATATTTGAAAGACTCTTGATGTGATGTTTAATGTTTTATTTTACTATAAAAGTAGGGAATTAGATAAATCCAAGATCTTTATCTATCAAGCAAGATGAAAATAAACTCAAAAGATTTTCGTGTCAAGCCCGGGAAAAAGATCAAACTTAAAAAATACCCCACAAATGTTTCCCCCGCATACAAGTCAAAAGAGCAGTATCATCAAATCCTTACAGAACATATCCATGAGATGAGTTCTCTACAAAGTCTTCTATATGCGTCTAATCGGTATTCTCTTTTGATAATCTTTCAAGGGATGGATGCCTCGGGAAAAGATGGTGCCATCAAGCATGTAATGTCTGGTGTCAATCCGCAAGGATGTCAAGTGTTTAGTTTTAAACATCCCAGTGTTGAAGAACTTGAACATGATTTTCTCTGGCGCACAACTCGCTGCCTGCCAGAACGTGGACGAATTGGTATCTTCAATCGTTCCTATTATGAGGAAGTACTAATTGTTCGGGTACACCCTGAGATACTGTCAAGTCAAAGACTTCCTGATGGGACAGTTGATAATGAAACCATTTGGCAAAATAGATATAATTCTATTATTGATTTAGAAAAACATCTCTATCGAAATGGAACTAGAATCATTAAATTTTTCCTTCATATTTCAAGGGATGAGCAACAAAAGCGTTTTCTCCAACGTATTGATGCACCGGAAAAGAACTGGAAATTTAGCCTTGCCGATATTGAAGAGAGAAAATTCTGGCATGATTATATGAATGCGTATGAGGATTGTCTTAGTGCAACAAGTACTTCTAATGCTCCTTGGTATGTTATTCCTGCCGATGACAAAGAGAATTCAAGGTTGATAATTTCACAGATTATCCTTGCCGCGCTTAATGATCTCAATATGGCTTATCCTAAAACTGGTGCAAAACGTCGACAAGAATTACAATCACTCAAAAAATTGTTGACAAAGAAATAATTCTGATAATTATCCCCTTAAATTATTTACAATTATTATTTTTGAAAATTATGTGGAATAGTTTCCCGATCTACAAATTCATTATCTAATTTCTGGTCTCTCATACTGTTTCAGGAAATGCCTTTTTGATATATCTTGAAAGGACTGGATATTGGATTATCAAAGAAGATAGAACTACTCCAAATGTGATGGTCTTTAGTATTTCTTTGAATTCACTCTCAGGAAGAGTTGCAACAAGTGCAACAGAAAGTGCTCCTCTCATTCCCCCTATCATGACTACATGCCTCCATGTTCCTATTGTTTTTTCTTTAGTAAATCGATTAGTTGCTGCAAGTATTGGATATGTAGATGCTGCTCTAGCTGCCAATACTATGATCACTGCAAGTGCAATTAGAGGTAAATTTTGTCCTATTCTGACAATATCCATACTCAATCCTAGATACAAAAATGCAACAGAGTTTGCAAAGAATGCAATCATCTCCCAAAAGTTAGATGTGTACGCTCTTACTTTTTCACTTATGATGTGGGGCTTTCTCATAATCACTCCAAACCATAACCCTGCAGCAGCTGCTGCAACAAGGCCTGAGAGACCAAGTGAATTTGCAATTACGACAGAACCAAAAAGTACTGCTACTGAGAGTGCAGTTTCAGAAAATGGCTCTTCTAACAATCGGTGTAAAAATTGTGAACCTGCAGCAAGTCCAACTCCAATTGCAATTCCACCGAAGAAAACGATAGCAAATTGTCCAATTGTTTCTAAAATGTTGACATTAATTGCAGCTGAAGTACTTGGTGAAAGTAATGATCCTTGAGCTACTGATATAGCTATGATTGAAGAAAATATGATTGCGCCGGTTGCATCATTAAAACTAGCTTCTGATTGCATCAGTGTAGCAAGTTGACTTGGAACTTTTACTCTCTTGAAAACTTCAATTACAATTGCTGCATCAGTTGGAGCAATTAATGCAGCAAAAGCAAATGCAACAATTGTTGGTAGTCCTGCAAGATATGATAGTAATAGTCCACCAACTATAGTTGCAACTCCAACTCCAACTGTAGATAACAATAATGATGATATTCTGACTGTCTTGAAGTGTTCACGATCTATTCTCATCATCGCTTCAAAAATTAGAGGAGGGATGACAAAGTACAATATCCATTTTGGATCTACCTTGAATCCTGAAATGTTTGGAATGCCATGACCTGTAAAATCTAGAACTGAAATTGAAATTCCAATGACCACAAGAATCATTGTGTATGGAATCTTTATTTTTGTTGCAATCAAGGTAGCAAGAAAGATTGTTACTAGAAAGACTGGAATTAAATACTCATTTGATAAAATGTGACCTAGACTTGATTCGGACATCTTTAGACTCTAGTATCTAAATTATAAAAATCGTTCCTAGATTATGATGATTTTTTGATTATTTTCTTCGATTTAGCTGTTGATCGTCATTCATTCTTAGGATTTTAAATCCATGAAAATTCCCCAAAAACCTGCAATGAGAAACAATATTGTTATGATTCCTACTCTCCGACGTGAGAGATTTTTCATTAGAGATTTTGATTTTATGATACAAACATTCAGAGTGTCTTACTGACATTCTGAAAATCAAAGAAATAATTAGTTATCTAAAATTCTTTTCTTACACTTTGGATAAACTTTGCATGGATTCTTATTCTCTCTAAGGTTTGAGCAAGTTTCATCTCAGTACCAGGAACATGATGTTTTGTGAAGAATTTCTTGATCTTTTTTTCTTTTTCCAAGTCTGCTTCGATTGAAACACTGCCAATTATTCTATTAAGAAGTGGATTTCCAACTCCAAATCTTGACACAATTCCCTTCCAATTTTGCTTTATCCATGGCCAGACAAGTTCTTTTCCTTGTGGATTTGTTACCATCCTTGCAATAGGCTGAAATAGATTTTGTGTTCTGACCTCTTTTGAGAGTGTAAATGAAAGTGTTTTTGATAGTAACTTTTTATCTTGAAAGTTTGCAAGCGAACTTAATAATCTGACCATTTCCTCCTGTGTTGGTGCTTTACGATACAAATCAAGTATTTTTTGATATGTAACAGCGTCACCACTCCATGCTATTGTGGAATAGATTGGACCGCGTAAATCTGGATTCAACTGTCCGGTTTTTAATAGATTGGAAAATCTTGATTTTGCTTCTGAAATTATTTTTTCATCTTCTAGTCTTCCAAGTGAACTAATTATTTGTCCACGAAGAAGTGCCGTTGTTGGTTTTTCTCCTCTAACTGTGTCCCATCCAAGCCTTGAAAATACCTTGTTAAAGAAATCTCGATTAAATTCTTTAATCTCTTGCCAAACTTCTTCTTTTGATAATATGGTATAGAAAAAGTTCAAACTGCCTATGATATCTGATAAAACAACATAATCATCTTCATCCTCATAATGTCTTACAAAGTCCAAATAATTCTTGAATGATATTTGGTTTGAAACACACAATGCAAATAGATCATGGTGAATGCTCCATCGATCGACATTTGATATTGCCTTTTCTTCAACTCTCTTTCCAAGTGATTCTAGAGCAGTTTCATCATATTTTACTCGATAAAACCCCTTTTGACCATCGTTTACCTTGAACCAATCTGCCTTGTAGGGGATTGTCACAGGTCCTTTCATTAGTTTGCTAACTACCTTATCACCAGTTCTAACAGAGAGTGGGATTATCCAATTCCCTTGTTTTGTCTTCTCGTTACCTTCTAAGAGAAATCTTCTCTGGGATAATCTTAATTTTGAATCTTTTACCTGTGCCTCAATTACTGGATATCCTATCTGTCTTACCCATGTGTTCATCATCTGTCTTACTGGTTGTCTTGATATTGAGCCCAATGAGTTCCAAAGATCTTCTGTTGTGGCGTTAGCATATTCATGTTTTTTGAGGTAACCATGCAATCCTTTTTGGAAATTATCCTCACCGATAAAATTTTCAAGCATCATTAATACACAACCACCCTTGTTGTAACTAATTTCATCAAATATCTGTCGAACATCTGCAGGACTTTTTACTGGGACATCAATTGGATGTGATGATTTTAAAGAATCAAGACTTAGTCCACCTGTCATTTCTGAAATGAGAAACTGATCCCAAAAGTCCCACTCTGGATATAATGCATCAACGGCCTTTGTTGCCATGAATGTAGCAAAACTCTCATTGAGCCATAGATCATTCCACCATTTCATTGTGACCAAATTGCCAAACCACTGATGTGCTATCTCATGTGCGATGACTTCTGCGATGTGTTGTTTTGTTTCAGTCGATGATGTCTTTGGATCATACAATAGTATTGTCTCTCTAAATGTAATTGCTCCCCAATTTTCCATTGCCCCTGATGCAAAGTCAGGTATTGCAATCATGTCAAGCTTGGGTAATGGATATTTAATTTTGAAATATTTCTCAAAATATGAAAGGAATTGTTTTGTAAATTCTAATGATAGTTTTCCTTGATGCTTCTTTCCATATGTTGTGATTACTCGTATCAATGTCTTACCAGACTTGCTTGAAATGTATTCGAATTCTCCTACTGCTAGATAGAGGAGATATGTAGACATTATTGGAGTGGTATCAAATCTGTATAGTGTCTTTAGCCCTGTCTTTTTCTTTGATATTACTGGCATGTTTGAAATTGCGGTATGGTTATTGTCAACTAGAAGAGAAACATCAAATGTTGCCTTGGCCTCTGGTTCATCCCAACAAGGAAATGCTCTTCGTGCGTCGGCTGCCTCAAATTGAGTAGTTGCAAGATGTTTTTCTTTTCCTTTATACTTGTACTTACTTCTATAGAATCCTACTAGCTTGTCATTTAGTTGTCCTATGAAATCTATTGAGATAATTGCGGTACCTGATATTTTTTGAGGTAATGTGATGGTTAATTGCTCTGTTTTTACATCAAGCTGCGTCTTTGACTTTATTTCTTTTCCATTCCAAGATATTTGACACTTTTTTATTTCAAGTTCTGCAGCATGTAAAACTATTTTATTTACTAATCTTGGTACTCGAATTGATATTTTTTCTGTTCCTCTGAACGTGAATTTCTTAAAGTCTGGCTCAAATTCTATATCATAGTGTATGGGGAAGATATCCTTCACAAGATTTTGGTTCTAATATACACGTAATATACTTTCTAATGTAGAACAGTAACTAACCAATGGATGAAATGAACACCAAAAAATACTATTGCAACTGATTTTACTGTTTTACCTGTTGTCATTGCGATAGTATACTTTACAATACTGTATCTTTTTGTTCCAGCTATGATTGATACAACGTCACCAATTATGGGAATCCATGGAGAGACGAAAATTATTGTAGACCAACCATACTTTGTCATTATGTTGATACTTTTTTGCTCATATTTTTTTTCTGGAGTTTTTCGAAGTCTACGTAATAATCTTCCATTATATCCAAGATAATATGCGATATAGCCACCCACTATGGAACTAAATGTCAATACCAAAAATATCTCCAGTGGTTTTGTTCCTCCTAGTAGCAAAGCAGAGACAGTTAACTCTGTAGGGATTGGAATAAAACTTGAAAACATTCCATTAAAAAATAACCCCAAGAGTCCATATTTTATAAATATGGTATCATGTAGTACAGAATTTATAAACTCGTTAAGCATTATCTAAAATCTCTTCTAGCTTGTTTTAAATGAATTGCCATATTTTACATCATGATCATATATTGCATTTCCAATTTTCTTGAGCAGTTTAGCTTTTGATTTTTGTGCTTTTTTATCATGACTATAGTCTTTTTTCTCTATCAAATCATGCAGTCTTTCCAGTTCTTCTCTTGATAGTGCATTGACTCCCTTTGTAAATACAATATCTAAAAGTTGGAGTCTTTCAAGATCGTCACTATTGTTTTCCACGATATTTGTCACTCTATCTTTAATATTTGTCTTACATGAAAATAGATTGTGCTTTACAAGGTATCTGTATCATTTCACAAGAATCATATCAAAATCATAGGCGATCATATTGAAGTTGGTATTATGGCAAAACCTGTAAAAGGAGAAGCTAATCTTGAAATAATAACAAAAATTGCAAAACATTTCGATATACCAAAATCTAATGTGCGAATTGCAGCTGGCGAAAAATCTAGAGACAAGATAGTAGAAGTAACACAACAATCTACCAAACCCTAAAAAATAAGAGTGGTTCAATGCCCCTTGTGAACAAATCTATCACCGTGTTACTTTTTAGCATGATGTTGTTTTCTATTATTCCAGCTGGATATTCTCAAATCAAATCTGGTGCTACGCTTGAAAATGGTATGTGGAACACAAAGGTTGGAAAACAAGTACAGATAACAACTGATGTTACTAACGGCCAAGATAGAGCTCAACCCTTTGCGTATATAGTTCAAATACAAAATCAAGATGGTATTGTGTATTCTTTATCTTGGATTACGGGAACACTTGATGCAGGACAATCACTTAGTCCATCTCAGTCATGGATGCCTACTACTCCTGGTACTTATACTGCACAGATCTTTGTATGGGCAAGTGTGGATAATCCTGATGCACTGTCCCCTCCACTTGCAATGAAGATCATAGTATCGTAAATTAGCATCAGTTATAATTTGGAAATTTTGAATCATATGTGTGGACAGATCTAGGAAGATCTCAACTTATCTTATAATTACAGTGGCATTTGGTTTTAGCATATACTTTTTTGTCTCACCATTTCTTGGTTCCCAAGCTCAAAGTCTGATACCTGGTTTAAATCAAAGTCCTGATGCTGTTCCAACGCTAACCAATGACGTAGATACATGTGTAACAAATCCAACTTCTGATTGTGACCAAGAAATGTTACAAATAATAAAATTCTGTAAAGACAATAAAGATCAACATATTCCAGTCTGTTCTGATGCTCGGGTAGCACAATATGTTGACCAGCACGGTCTTCAACGTCCTGCTATTAATACAGGGAGATAATTTTTTTTTATTTCTGAGCTTCTTGCATGAATCTTTCCATATTTTGCTTTACGAGAGGAATTATTTTCTTTGTAATTATTTGATGGAAATCATCTGCATCAGGTTCAAATGACAATAACAGTACGTGTGCAAGTCTTCTATTTTCATCTGCTATTGGTATGGTGGCTCTTATGATGTTTGTATAATGTGAACTTGCATAGGATATTTTTCCAAGGAGATATTCCCATCTTAGTCTAGTATATTGCCTTGTGGCTGCAGTTATTGCATACTGCGCTCTCTCTTCTGGTTTCATGATGGGGGTCAGACCAGCCCTTTCAGATGTTCCTTCAAGAGTTCCATCTCCATCTGCAATTCCTGCGAATCTTATCTTTTGGTCTAGTGCGACTACACTTTTACAGAAATCGTCAAAAAATGCCATTCACTAGAGGGATATCAGTTATGCTATATTTGCTTTCTGGGGAATTTCAGTTTATACCGTATCTTGTTTTATGGTTGACGGTCTTGCTTTTTGAAAGATGAAATTACAAAGTAGCATAAATCCAATCCATAACCCAAGCATTAGAACTGGTGTATAATGGCCTATACATTGGTAACAGACAAATTTGTTTACAAGAAATACTATTACTCCACCACCTAGAGCGCCTATTGCATAATCTAGCAACCTCCACCAGAAATATTTCATAGTCTTTTTCTTGATCTATCTGAAATATAAGATTGATTTTATCCGCTAGGAAAAGTGTTTTTTGATATTTTCTACTTCTATCTTTATCCACTCACAAAAGATCTTCCAAATGGTATCAGATGTGGAAGTATATTGAAAGAAAGTGAACATCACTGCAGTAGAATCATCCGGAAGAGGAATTATTCTCAGATATGCAGGCGTCATATTATTTTCTGTAGGTCCAGCATAGATATCAATCAGGCCTGCTTTTTCGTTTGTATCTAGTCGTATGAAAACTTCGCCAATTGGTGTTATTGCTTTGTATTTGCCATCTGCTAAAATTATTTTTTTGACAAACTTTGTACTCCATTTTGGAAGGTTTTCAATATTTGATAAAAACACAAATACTGTATCTTTTGGTACAGTCACCACACAAGTCTCTGTAACAGAGTTCAATGTTTTTTGTCACGATGTCGATTACTTAAATGGTGTTCTACGAATAACAAAAGAACAAACTCATAAATTAATCAGTTGTTTAATTGCAATATTATGTCATTAAAACCAAAGAGTATTGAAGAGTCAAAAGCAGAAATGACTGTGAGAATGTTTCCTTCGGATGCAAATCCTGCAGGTAATGTCTTTGGTGGAGAAATTCTAAAACAAATTGATTTGATAGCTGGACTTGTAGCTCAAAGACACTCTAAGAAAAATGCAGTGACTGCATCAATTGACAGAGTAAACTTTCTCAAACCTGTTATGGTTGGAAACGCACTAATACTTAATGCCAGACTGAACTATGTATCTCATTCATCAATGGAGATTGAAGTCAAAGTTGAAGCAGAAAACTTGATGACTGGAAATAGAATTCTCACAAATACCGCTTTTGTTACTTCTGTTGCATTAGATGACTTTGGAAAACCAACTACAGTTCCTCCGCTCTTGCTTGTCACTGAAGATGAAAAAAAGAGATTTGTAGAAGGTGAACAGAGAATGCTTCAGAGAAAAAGAGAAAGAAAGAAAGAGTGATGAAGTTTTTCTAGTTATTTAGATTATAATGACTAATTCGTTTTGAAATAAAATGAATATTTCTAGCGTTTCTCATGTTCTTCTATTGTGTACAATGCTGCACTTTTAGCCGCCATCTCTGCAATTTTCTTACTCTGCGAACTTCCTATTATTATCACATCATTTTCTTCAGGTTTCATTTTTTCTATGATTAATGAATGTATTTTCTGGTCATTTCTCATCAAGTCCTCCCCAGTACCTGGTAGTAGAAGCCTTTCATTTCTAAATACCAGTGTAGTTGCTCCTACAGCTCCTGCTTTTATTGAGGCGTCTCGCTGCTCAATTCCACTTCGTATGTTGTAGGCCATGTCTTTTAACAATACGGCATGATTGAATTTTCCTAAAGCAACAGAACACTTGGGAATGTCCATCTCTTTTGGAATTAAAATATGTAATTTTGTATAGATGGATTTTCCTTTGTTTGAAAGCCACATACCGGCATTGGAGTTTTCCACCAATCCTGACATCTTCATGTGCTTGACAATTGTCTTAACCGACCCTTCTCCGAGGCCAAGCTCCTGCATCATTAGCGATCTTCCTATTTTTTTATTTTCATCCATCATCTGCATTGTTTTAAATACATGAACTAGTTCAAAACTAAGCATTCTGCTTGGGGCATGTCTTTCTGCTACTTTGGAAATTAACCGTATTGCATGATTCAATTCCTTTTCTGATCCGATGTATCATTGATTAAATTTAAACCAATTTTGCTATGTTGGATAAACCATCCGACTGCTTAAATAATCGATGAATTTCTAAAATGTAGAAATGGTACAAACATCTCAAATAACAAAAATACAGACAGTGCCAATAATTGCAGTAGTGGCGTTGCTTGCATTATTTGGAATGGGTTACTTTATGGTTGGATTTGACCAAGGACAGCTGTTTAGTGTGGTACAAGGACATGCCGCATATGCACAGATGAATGGTGTAGGTTATCTACACGAGATGACTCATGATATGAGACACGCATCTGGTTTTCCATGCCACTAGTGCCCTAAAATGAAAACCCTTACTTTTCTTATCATAGTTATAGTATCTGGGTTTTTGGCAGGACTGGTTCACAGCTTTTTGAATATTGCACTTGTAGAACCATATCTTGATAATGCAATAGGAATTGAAAACCAACGTTTGTTTGCACAAGGACAAGCACAAGACAACCCTCAATTTTGGAAACAATTCTCTGATTATAGAATATGGCAAAAACAAGGATCTATAGTGGCAGGTGTCATATTGGGTACTGCTACTGGTGCACTCTTTGGATTGGTTTTTGCATATTCTAGAAATGCACTCCCAGGTCAAAATGATGTCCAAAAAGCGTTAGTACTTGCAGGTATACTGTGGGCTGTTTTGTACTTTATTCCATTTTTGAAATATCCTGCAAATCCTCCTACGGTAGGAGAACCTGACACTATAACTTTCAGGGCCATAACTTATGTTGCATTTGTTGCACTGTCTAGTTTGGGGGCATTTGGTTTCTCAAGAATTTACAAAAGACTAGAAAATAAAAAATTTCTAGCATTTCTTGGCTATGCCATATTTATGAGCATAGTGTTCTTTGTAATGCCTCAAAACCCAGATCCGATAAAAGTTCCATTGGAACTGGTGAATGGTTTTAGGATGATTTCTGCTGTAACTGTGACAATATCCTGGATAACAAATGCACTAATTCTTGGCTGGTTATGGAAAAAGTTTCAACCAGATTCCGTTGTAACAAGAACCTAATCATATGATTATTACTAATACCTCATATGATTTTTCAGATTAGATGCTTCTGAGTAGTTTATTCAAAATGAAAACACATGAACATATGAAGTACTTTCACGTATACATAATATTCAACTTGAAGGGGGACTCAGATCTTTAATCGTGGTCTGAACGACCTCTTTTAATTTACAGAACATTATATTGATGTGATTCTAAAAAACTGGAATTATTCTTCAGACTCGTTAAATTTCTCATCTTGCTCATCCCATTGCTAATTCTATCATGTTGTTCATAATCTATCTGAAACTATATTATTGAATGAATTTTGATTATAACCCAAGGCAGTCAAATGTACCTGGAGGTGGATTTTTTATCATATTCTGGAATTCCTGTGCAGGATATTTCTTTTCTACTGTATATGGGATGAATCCAAAGATTGGGGCATCTACTGAAGTTATTATTGTAGCTTTGGTAGGATCAAATGTAGCATTCCCTTTTCCAATCTTAGTTACGGCATCTTTGTTTATTGCAAATATGCCATCTAATGTAGCTGCTGATTTTGGTGATAATGTAATTCCAGAAATCGTGGCCTTTTCTATCTCATCAGAATTATAGAATGCGATTATTTCATACTTGGTAAATGTGGCTGGAAAATATGCTGGATTACACGCATCTGATTTTATAGCAAGCTGGGTTTCTGAAATTATTGTCTGCTGACCATGATGTGGACGAAATTGTAAATTGTTAACAGCGTATACGTCTAGTCCAATATATGCAACAAGTATAATCGCAACTACTATTCCAACTGACGCATATTTTCTAATAGGTGCTCTCTTTACGGCTTCTCTCTCAGATACTTCTGGATTAGGAATTTCTGAATTTGATTCAGGGATGATATTATCAAAAGTATTATCTGGTTTTATTGCATCGCTATTCGTGTTATCAGAATTTGAAACTGGATTAGGTGGGGATTGACTCTGTACAAGACTCTCGACATATTTATGATCATCCGAAGAAATAGATTCACCATTTTTAATTGCAATCAGGATATCTTGTAGTCTTCCAACGTCTCCTCGTTCAGATTTTATCATCTCTTCGACTGAACGGATTAAGTCTTCTGACATTCCTTGAGAAGGATTTGTTCATAATTTAAAGCAAGTGTGAACTAAAAATATTAGTAAATGGTGAATCCAGTCATGATAAAAATTTACTTTTTTATTCTATAATCTTGGAATGAGAAATTAGCTCTAGCTACTGCAAAATAACCCTAGTAATGTTTGCAAATTCCTAATTAATCAAATTCGACCTAATGTACCCAATTGCAAGATGAGATGTTTGATAAATGCAAATTAAATGTCTGTACTAGGGGACCTCTTGTAACGGACAATGATGCGGGTGAAATTCTCTGTTCAAGCTGCGGTCAAGTTCTGATAGAAAAAATAGATAGTGTTGGACCTGAGTCACGCTCATTTGATCTTGAACAATTTAACGATAAAAGTAGAACCGGAGCTAAATCAAGTCTTGCTATACACGACATGGGTCTTGCAACTACGATAGGAAGTCTAGACAAGGATGCCTCTGGTAATTCTCTATCTGGATATATGAAAAATACCTTTAACAGACTTCGAATCTGGGATAGTCGAAGCAAATCAAAAGGAAACGATTCCAATCTAAGACAAGCGTTTGTGTTACTTGATACAATGAAATCACAACTTTCGCTTCCAGATAATGTAATTGAAGAGACTGCATATATTTACAGAAAGGCAGCTGCCCTAAAACTAACTCGAGGGAGGGGAATTTCTTCAATACTTTATGCTGCATTATATGCCGCATGTAGAAAGACAGCTACTCCTAGGACTTTACGAGATATTGCAAAAGCTGGAAATATCAGAAAAGGTGATCTTGCCACCGCATACAGGACGATGGTACAAAGTCTAGATCTAAAATTAGAGCCATATGATCCTGTAGAATTTGTAACTAAGATCTGTAGTATGATTGATGTTAGCGAGACTACGAGAAGGAATGCTTTGAACCTATTGTTAAAGGCCGAAGATGTTGGTTTTTCGATAGGAAAAAATCCCATGTCTTTAGTTGCTGCGGCAGTTTACCTAGCAACATGTACAACTGGTGAAAAAAAAACACAAGTAGCTATTGCCAAGGTCTGTGGCGTGAGTAATGTTTCTGTAAGAAACATAACTAAATTATTCAAAGTAAAATTGGGTCTTTTGATTGAAGAATAGTCTGTTTTTATTCTAATATCTTATTTTTATTTCCTGAGCAATTTCTAGAAATTTTTGCATCTCATGATAGAATTGAATTCCTTTCTCTGTAATGACAAAAGAACGACTTTTCTTATCTATTTTAGATTCCATCAGCCCAAAATCTATCAACTTTTGACATTTTTCCATTGCGGTATAGTGTGACAGGTTTGCCCTTCTTGCAATTGAAGATATTATTGCACCCTGCATACCACAATCCATTGTTACCTGTAATACCTCTGAGATTATTCCTAACTCGGATCGGTATTGTTGTTTCATACTAACTGCCATTTTGTTTTTCTCCTCTCACTGTTTTCATATTTAGTATGTAGAACAAGGTCTATATATTCATTAGCTTCCTAATAATTAGGAAACGAATGAAAAAGTTTGATTATGAAAATAGTATAGGCTTTCTAGTTTATTCTGCATCCAAAATATTTCAAAAGGCATTTGATCTCGAATTACGTAACAAAATTGGGATTACAATAACCCAGTCAAAAGTCATATTTGCACTGTACCTACATTCTGGTCTTACTCAGAGAGAACTTGCCGATAAAATAGGAGTTGAAAGTCCCACACTTGTCCCAGTTATTGACAAAATGGAAGAGGAAGGTTATGTACAAAGAAAATTTGATCCTCAAGATAGGAGAATAAAAAGAGTCTATACTACATCAAAAACCGATTTACTATGGGATTCTATAATGGAATGTGCAATACAGATTAGAAAAGTTTCAACAAAAGAGGTTTCAGACCAAGAAATGAAATCTACACTTGAAGTTGTAAAAAAGATAACTAAAAACCTGACCACATATCTTGGAGATCCTGAAGAAGTCGATCTTCAAAAGACTAAGTAAATTTTTCATAATTACGCAGTATTGTTTTAATCCTGCAATGCATATTGATAAAAAGATCTCAATTCTTGAAAGGCTCTTATTTGTGAACCCATGAGTAATAATATGAAATATAAGATTCTTGAAATTATTCACTGGGCTGTTGTAATATTTCTAATTTCATCGGCTTTGATTTTTGTACTAGAAGTGTCTCCTCTATTGAATCCCGATGACATTATAATAAAAGATAATCATATACTGTTTTGTAATAATGGGGAATGCGTAAAACTTGGAGAGAAGATCTATTGGACATTCGTTGAAATCTTCATAGTGGAGATAGTAGTTGGGGCATTGGCACTTGTTGCAATTAGAGAGGAAATTTCTATTGAAAAAAGGGCCAAAGATCACAAACTATGATCAACCCCTATTTACTGGATAATCTATCCATAATACGATGACAATAATCAAATCAATTGGGCGAGTTTTTGTATTAATTGTTAGTGGAATTGCCATAGTAGTAGTTGGAGGATTTATGATGGGTGCAGTAGCCAAATTATACCTTCCAGGACGTAAAAAAGATAGACAGGAACCACCTGAAAAATTTTATGAACGTAAAAAAACAGATTAATATAAAACTAATAAGTTTTTAAATATTGAACGTGTCACAAACCAATTCAATAAATTCACAAATTTCCAAGTTGCAGTCTATAAAATATTTCACCCCTACAAGATCTATTTCAGAAGCTAACTCCACCTTATCAAAGGTAGAAGAGATTATTGAAAAATATGCTAAGGTATTAATGACTTGGAAGAAAGAAAACGATACAATTCAGCATGCATCAGACTCACTTTGGGATCTGGCAAGAGTTGAGGCAATGAAATCTAACTGTACTAACACTTGGGATTCTGCATGGAATTATGCATGGAAGGAAGCAAGTCAATCTGCCAGAACTAATTATGGTTGGTATGGTAGCGAATTTCTCTCTGGTGAGACTGTAAGAGATGTGGCAAGGGATGCGGCAAAATACGCATCAAGATATGTAGCATTTGAATCAGTCAAGGAAAAACTCGGTGGAACTAATCCATTTGAATATATTATTGAATTGTACTCAATGGGGATTCGACCTACATACTTTAGAAAAATAGATGAACAAGAAAAATTTGTTGTAGACTTTCCACTAAAAGTAGATGGTAAAAATGTAATTGGATGCTATTTGCATGGTGATAAGGAGATTTCATTTACACACCAATGGATTGATTATTGTACAAATCTTAAGCCGACAAATAATCCTGAATCCAAAAGATCTTTTGTATAAAAGATTCGCATCTCTTAAGTATCATTTGTTTTATAAAATAATCATGTGTGAAATGATTGACGAAATCGAAATTGAACATCTCAGAACGGTACTAGCCAGAGCAAGAAAAGAGATGCAAGAACCAGTAAAAGAAGAGCCACTGACTGCGATTGCCTAATAATTCCACTCGTTAGAAATGCCATTCCAGAGGGAACGATAAGGCTTGACATCTTCAGAAATCTCTTCTCTAACTCTATGTTCTATTGAAAAATACATGTTTTCAAGTGCATCCACCCCACTATCAGCAAATAACTCTTGGCCTATCTCCTTGATTCTATTTTCTTTGTTGGAATAATCTGAAGCATTAGAGTTTTGAATGCAATATGTTATGAGATCGTATAATTCCTCTTCAAGATATGCATCCAACTCGATCTCGAAATTACATTTATGGTATAAAAGTTCTCAATTATTTTGCATAATTGAGATTTTTACACTTTTTGTTCCTTATCAGATCGAGGATGTACATATCATGTGTACCAAAGATTCCAAAGGTATAACAAGACATACCTTCCATGTATACACATAGCCCAAAATTCTATTCAATTAAAAATATTGGAAGCGTATACTCGCGATGTAGGTAGAGGTGTAACACGTATTGATTATGAATCAATGGATGCTCTAGGTGCATCAACTGGTGATATTTTAGAAATTACTGGAAAACGAAGATCTGTTGCAAGATGTCTTCCATTGTATCCTTCTGATGAGGGAAAAGGAATTATCAGGGTTGATGGTCTTGGCAGAAACAATACGGGTATTGGAATTGGAGACACTGTAACTGTACGAAAAATAAAGACTGTTCCTGCTGAAAAAGTCATAGTTGCACCGCTTGATTCTATACCTCCAATTGATGAAAGATATCTTACTGATTCTCTAGAAAACATTCCACTTGTAAAAGGTGATAATATAATGGTGCCATACTTTGGTGGTAGACTGACATTTCAGGTAATTGGAATTACTCCTGCCACTGATGCAGTACTTGTAACACCAAAGACAGAATTTCACATTGCCGAAAAAGGGGAGAGTCTACGTGGAGTACCGCAAGTGTCTTACGAAGATATTGGAGGAATGTCTGACGAAATAAGAAAAGTAAGGGAGATGATTGAACTTCCAATGCGACATCCGGAAATATTTGAAAAACTAGGAGTTGAAGCTCCAAAAGGTGTCTTACTATATGGAGTACCGGGAACTGGCAAGACCCTGTTAGCAAAAGCAGTTGCAAATGAGACTAATGCGCATTTTATCAGCATATCAGGTCCTGAGATAATGAGCAAGTTTTATGGTGAAAGTGAGGCAAGACTTCGTGAGATATTCAAGGAGGCAAAAGAAAAAGCACCATCAATTGTTTTCATAGATGAAATTGATTCTATTGCACCAAAAAGAGAAGAGGTAACAGGAGAAGTTGAGCGAAGAGTTGTATCACAAATGTTGTCTCTCATGGATGGTCTTGAAGGAAGAGGTAAAGTAATTGTTATTGCTGCAACAAATAGACCAAATGCACTAGACCCAGCTCTGAGAAGACCTGGAAGATTTGATAGAGAAATTGAGATCAAAGTGCCGGATAAAAAAGGAAGACTAGAGATTTTGTTGATTCATACACGAAATATGCCGCTAACTGAAGATGTAAACTTGGAAAAAATTTCGGGCTCAAGTCATGGATATGTTGGAGCTGATTTAGAATATTTGTGCAAAGAAGCTGCAATGAAATGCCTGCGACGATTGTTACCAGAAATTAATTTATCTGATGATAAAATTCCTCCAGAAACCCTAGATAAATTAATTGTAAATGCTGACGATTATCAGCTTGCATTCAGGGATGTAACTCCTGCAGGAATGCGTGAGGTCTATATCGAAACTCCCGATGTACAGTGGAGCCAAATTGGTGGTCTTGAGAATGTAAAACGAGAACTTCAAGAAGCCGTAGAATGGCCAATGAAATATCCTAATCTTTACTCTCAGCTTGGTTATAGAATGCCACGCGGTATTTTACTACATGGACCAAGTGGAACTGGAAAGACCTTGTTAGCAAAAGCAGTAGCAACAGAAAGTGAGGCAAATTTCATCTCAGTAAAAGGTCCAGAATTACTATCAAAATGGATAGGTGAATCAGAGCGTGGAATTCGAGAAATATTTAGAAGAGCTAGACAGTCTTCACCATGTATAATATTCTTTGATGAGGTTGATTCTATTGCACCGATTAGAGGAATGGGCGAGAGTGCAACAACAGAAAAAGTTGTCAGCCAATTACTAACCGAAATGGATGGAATCACTTCTTTGAATGGTGTAGTGGTAATAGCTGCAACAAATAGAGCTGACATGATTGATCCCGCACTAATCAGACCAGGTAGATTTGACAAAATAATTGTAGTTCCAATTCCAGACAAGGAAGGCAGACTCAAAATATTGGAGATTAGTTCACGTGATATTCCAATTGAAAAAGAGATGGGAACCCCAACTGGATTAAACCCGGATTATGTTGATTTGGCAAAGATTGCAGAGATGACTGATGGTATGAGCGGAGCAGATGTTGCAGCAATTGCAAATACCGCTGCTTCTATTGTGTTACATAACTTTGTTGAAAAATATCCTGATCCAAAAGAGGCCGAAAAACAAGTTGAACAGGCAAAGGTAAAGATGAAAGACTTTGAGGAAGCCGTAAAGAAGGTTAAGATTCAAAAAGATCTTAAAGTCGGGCAAAAGGTAGCTATATCTCACTTTAGATAATTTTTTTTAAGAATTATAATTTCTCAACGTTTGTTGTACCTAAAGATGTCACCTTGCAATTTATGGTTCCATCATTATTTCTCACATTGTTCTTAGAATGTACTGGATATAGATTTGTTATATCCTCTGAACCCAAATCTCGATTTATTTTGTCTATATGCCATCCAAATGGAGAGTTGGCGTTTTCATATTCTGTTCTCTCAATCCATGCACCACAATTGTCTTTTCTGAAATTATTTGGAATGTTATATTCATCAATCTGACCTTTTTGCCATACCTTTAGGATCACATCTTCCGCATAGGTCATCTTGTTAATTTTATGGATTGCTGACAAAAATTTTAGAATAATCTTTCAAGCCAATTCGGACCTTGTTTTTTTATCTGGAACTTGAATGTCCAAGAGTTCTCGTAATCCCTTGTACCTGTTTCGTATAGTTACTTCTGTTACGCCTGCTGCAATTGCAATTACCTTTTGAGTTGTACTGTCTCCATGTATTGCACATGACAAATACAATGCAGCTGCTGCAAGTCCCATCGGGTCTTTTCCTGCTGAGATCTCTTTTTCATTTGCTTGTTCTAAAATCTTGAGTGCCTCTCGTTTTACTTTCTCGCTAAGACCTGATTCACTTGCAATTCTTGACATGCATTTTATTGGATCCAGTACTGGCATGGTCATGTCAAGCTCTTGTAATAATAATCTGTAACATCTTGAAACGTCTTTCTTTTTTACATTGATTCTTCTTGCAACCTCGTTTAATGTTCTAGGTGTACCAGTTTCTCTACATGATAAGTATAATGCTGCTGCAATTAATCCTGGAATTGATCTACCTTTTGCTAATCCTTTCTCTAATGCCTTTCTGTAAATGTATGCAGTCTTTTCAACTACTGCATCTGATAAAGCAAGTTTATCCTTTAGTCTGCTAAGCTCACTGAATGCCTGTCTACAATTTCTTTCAGTTGCTTCATGTACTTGGCTTCTACTGTCCCATGTTCTAAGACGGGTGATTGTATTTTTCATTGATGCTGATAACGGCTTTCCAGTTGAATCCTTGTTTGCTTGTCCAATTACTGTTGCAAGTCCCATATCGTGCATTGCAAGAGATGTTGGAACCCCAGTTCTGGCTCTGTCTTCAAACTGTTCTTTTGAAAATGATTGTCGCTCTGGACCCAAGTCGTTTACAATCTCGTTTACTACAAATCCACATCCGCCGCAAAATCGTTCACCCGTAGTACCGTCTGTTAACATCTTGGCCTTGCCACATCTGCCACACCGTGCGTCCATTTCAGCGCCTTGTACTACCATAAATAACACACCTGTCAAGCTGCTATCCAATAATAACCCAACTATTTTCCCATAATTCTTTGAAATCTTACTATTTGTCTTGAAAGTTTGAATTACAACTAGGCATAAAGAAATTCTGATGGGACTAGCCATGTCTCTTGGTAGTCTAAATTCTTGTCTACTAGGAGTATCCCAAGTCTGTATTTTTTTGCCATATCTATGATAAAATCTGAAAGCATGCTTTTTTCTAAAATTGAAGGTAATTCCAAAATGTCTGTAGCCAAGAGCACTCGAGTACTTGGCATCTCTTTTTTTACACTAAAAATATCTTTTTGAATTTCTAGTATTGATTGTCTAGTAATTTCAGGTTGAATGAGAACAACTATTGCTCTTTTTTCTTTTCTTGCCACTAGATCAAACCTATACTGAGGATCAAAATCCAAGTAGGACGTATCATATTTTACATGCCATTGCATGTCCCTCAAATAATCTGCTACTACGTCCTGTATCATGCCAAGTTCAAGTAAATCTCTGGTTAGTTCAACTCTTTTGTGTGCTCTTAGTAATGATTTAAAATATTTGTCAATTACTTGTTTGGAATACTTTGACATTTTTTCCTTCATGAAAATTGAATTGAGAAGAGTCTTGTTCTCTGAATATTTACTAAATGGATCTGGTTCTCTATCTTCCAACAATATCTCGCAGAGTATCTAGTAAATAATCGCTCGCAGACAGATCTACTTCTGTTTTAGATAAAAAGATGGAATAAGGCAAGTCTGAGAGATAAGGTATTAATCATAAAAGATCATATGATTAGTGTGGATTTTATACAAAAGAGTGAACCTACAGTTTCAAAACCTCTTTTAATTGCAGCAATGCAAGACATGGGCGATGTCGGAAGTATTGTAATTGATTTTATCAACTCAAATCTAAATACATCAATATTTCGTGAAGTTCAACCATCGTATCCCGCATATGTGATTGACCATGGGGGATACATTGACGTTCCAGAAGACAAATGGGACTATAGATCTGCAAAAGATATTATTGTATTTGGGGGAGGTTCCGGCCAACCGTCATCTACTGAAGAGCTTAACGTATTATGTCACGATGTGATAAATGTAGCAAAAAAATATTCTACAAGATTTATCTACACATTTGGTGGTTTTCATACTCAGAAACCAATCGATGGCGAACCTAAAACATTTATCACTACTACATCTAAAGATCTTACAGACCAGGTACGAAAACTTGGAATTCTAACTACACCTGAGGCTTCTATTATTACGGGATTTAATGGATTGATACTTGGATTTGCAAAGATGAATGGAATACAAGGAATTGGTTTGTATGCAGAATTAAATGAACCCAAGATTCCACAGTATCGTTCTGCAAAGAGTATACTCAAGACACTTGAAAAACTAACATATAGAAAGTTTGGTGATACATCTGATCTAGATTCTATGGCTAAAGATGTAGAGTCACGTAGTCGTGGAAAACGCTTTGATCCTGATCAAAGCTACTCTGCCTGATTTAATAAAATAAAAGAAATTTTTCCAATTGACTGTATTTTAAAGATGAATTGGTCTGAATCTTGTAACTGTCACTATTGTCATAATGGCTATTGCTAATACTATAGCAGCTATTGGTCCAAATTCTGGCACTACAGTAGTTCCAACAATAGATATTTTCTCTGTAAGTGGATTGATTGGTATTGATATTGCTGTATCTCCAGATTCATCTGTTGTGGTGTAATTCGTAATTATCTGACCATCTTCAAAAACTCCAATAAATGGACCGCTAATTAGTCCAGTCGGTAGTTTTAGAATCAAGGTGCTATTCGTATCAGTCTTTCCTACCAATACGAAATCTATAGACTTGTCTTTTGTGCTAACTGATGAACTTACTATGTTCTTTACTGATGAGTATTGTACATCGTATGTTGTCATTCCATCACCTACCTCTTTTCCAACGCCTGAAATGGTCTTGTAATCCTCAGCAAAGGAGGAACCTACCATTGGAGCAAGTAAAATTACAATTGCAGCAACGATTGCTATCTTGAGCATGTATGGAATTTCTTTATTTGATTAGTTAATGAGCTTGGCTAATTATTTTAACGAAACTGCGAATCTCTTTGAAGCTTCTAGCAGGCTCTTTATGTCAGACTCTGAATGTACATAGGATATTGCCCCCAATTTTCCTGGTAGGAAGAATATCTTCTCTTTTGCAATCAATTCGAAATGATATTTTTTTAGGATCTCTGTATTACATTTTGATGCTTCCACTGCATTTGTAACCTGTGTTACACCATTTGCCAAAAAATGTGGCATAAACAATGATCCCATTCCTGTAATCACTGCTTTATCATGGAATATATCTGATAATCCTTTTCTTGTCTCTTCCCCTAATCTTCCAATTTTTTTATAAACTGGAGCAGAGTTTTTTCTTAAAAATTTTAACATTGCTTTTCCCGACGTCATGGTCATTGGATTGGCAGAAAATGTTCCTCCGCCAATATATGATCTATCTATTCTTTTATTTGAGTTGGTATCGGTAATTTTCATCACTTCTTCTTTTCCACAAATCACTCCAATTGGAAATCCCCCCCCGACAATTTTTCCTAATGTTACAATATCTGGATCAAGATCCATTGTTTTGTAAAGACATCCAAATCTGAATCTAAATCCTGTAACAATCTCATCTAAAATAAAAAGTGAATTATTACTATGGACAAATTCTTGAATTCCTTTTAGGTATTCTTTTGTTGCTGGAATGCAACCTGCGCCACCAAGTAATGGTTCTATTATTACGCCAGCAAGATTACTTTTTACAGATTCTAAAATTGAAATTGATTTTTCTAAATTGTTATACGGAATGGAAACTATGTTATCCTCATCTGTTAGTCCTGCACTCTCTGACTGATCAAATGGATAGTTAACTGATTTTAGTAAATCAGTCGTATATCCATGCCACCCACCCTCAATTTTTGCAATTATTTTTTTTCCAGTTTTTGCTCTTGCAATTCTTGTTGCATACATTGTAGCTTCAGTTCCAGTAGAAACATAACGAATCTTTTCAGCAACTGGAACTGCTTCTTGTATTAATTCAGAAAACTCTATCGTGTTTTCGTTTACGGTTCCATGCATCCAGCAATGCCGAATTTGTTTTTTGACCTTGTCTGCAACCTCTGGTGCTGCATGGCCCAAAATTAGGCTCCAATGCCCCATCCAATAATCTGTATATTTGTTATCATCAACATCTATCAGATACTTGCCTTTTGCAGACTTTGTAACAAACGGATATGGCTCAAAAAATCTTATGTTGTGACTAACACCGCTGATATGGAGTTCTTTTGATCTCTCAAATATCTTGGCAGATTTCTTGGTATTTTTTTTGTATGTATCTAAAGTGGAAGACAATTGGATTGTATTGCCAGTCTGTTTAATATTAGTGATCGGAAAAAAATTGTAAAAAAAGCAGGTTTTGGGCATGGTTTATATTATTTCTCTTTGATCCCCTTTTTGCATACGTAACAGCAAGGCGGCGCTTGTGATGATGTTTGGTAGTATACCAGTTTGTGATTCACAGGCCTCCAGTTACGCATACAACATGTGGGTTTGATCAAAAGATCTTATCCGAAGTTTGAAGAAAAGTGTGTGCAATCCACCAATTTCCAATAAATATTACGTCTTACTTCGACGCGTACTGAAATATGTACGAACAAAACGAATCCGGTTGATCCTGCCGGACCTGACTGCTATCGGATTGGTACTAAGCCATGCGAGTCATTGTAGCAATACAAGGCGGACGGCTCAGTAACACGTAGTCAACCTAACTCGTGGACGTGGATAACCTCGGGAAACTGAGAATAAACCACGATAGATCATAGTGCCTGGAATGGCTTATGGTCCAAACAGTTTACTGCCATGGGATGGGACTGCGGCCTATCAGCTTGTTGGTGAGGTAATGGCCCACCAAGGCGATTACAGGTACGGGCTCTGAGAGGAGTAGCCCGGAGATGGGTACTGAGACACGGACCCAGGCCCTATGGGGCGCAGCAGGCGAGAAACCTTAGCAATGTGCGAAAGCACGACTGGGTCAGTCCGAGTGATTCCTGATAAAGGAGTCTTTTGCCTGTCCTAAAAGCACAGGTGAATAAGGGGTGGGCAAGTCTGGTGTCAGCCGCCGCGGTAATACCAGCACCTCGAGTGGTCAGGACGTTTATTGGGCCTAAAGCATCCGTAGCCGGCTCTGCAAGTCTTCGGTTAAATCCACCTGCTCAACAGATGGGCCGCTGGAGATACTACAGAGCTAGGGAGTGGGAGAGGCAGACGGTATTCAGTGGGTAGGGGTAAAATCCTCTGATCCATTGAGGACCACCAGTGGCGAAGGCGGTCTGCCAGAACACGTTCGACGGTGAGGGATGAAAGCTGGGGGAGCAAACCGGATTAGATACCCGGGTAGTCCCAGCTGTAAACGATGCAAACTCGGTGATGCATTGGCTTATGGCCAATGCAGTGCCGCAGGGAAGCCGTTAAGTTTGCCGCCTGGGAAGTACGGACGCAAGTCTGAAACTTAAAGGAATTGGCGGGGGAGCACCACAAGGGGTGAAGCCTGCGGTTCAATTGGAGTCAACGCCAGGAATCTTACCCGGGGAGACAGCAGAATGAAGGTCAAGCTGAAGACTTTACCAGACAAGCTGAGAGGAGGTGCATGGCCGTCGCCAGCTCGTGCCGTGAGGTGTCCTGTTAAGTCAGGTAACGAGCGAGATCCCTGCCCTTAGTTGCTGCAGTTACTCTCAGGAGTAGCTGGGCTAACTAAGGGGACCGCCACTGCTGAAGTGGAGGAAGGAGGGGGCCACGGCAGGTCAGTATGCCCCGAAACCCTGGGGCTACACGCGGGCTGCAATGATAGAGACAACGGGTTCCGAACTCGAAAGAGGGAGGCAATCCTTAAACTCTATCTCAGTTATGATTGAGGGCTGCAACTCGCCCTCATGAATATGGAATCCCTAGTAACCGCGCGTCATAACCGCGCAGTGAATACGTCCCTGCTCCTTGCACACACCGCCCGTCGCTTCATTGAAGTTGGGTTTGTGCGAGGTGACGCCTAATTGACGTCATCGAACACGAGTTTAGCAACAAGGGAGAAGTCGTAACAAGGTGACCGTAGGGGAACCTGCGGTCGGATCACCTCCTTAAACATAATTGGGTTGTGTGGGTTGCCCACACTTTTCTTCAACAAAAAAGATGCAACTGGACAAGAAATTGTTCGGTGAAGGACGTAGCTGGTACCCGTAACCTGGGACTAGCGATGATCGTCGTGTATAGTCGTGTAATATTATGACTGAATATGCTGATGTGCCGACGCCAATAGAGGGATGGCTTGGCTTGAGAAGAGATGAAGGACGTGGCAAGCTGCGATAAGCTTAGGGTAGGTGCAGGCGACCTATGATCCTGAGATGTCCGAATAGGAATCCAATGCGTTAAGCATACTCAATTACAATGGTAGTTGAGATCGAACCGTGGGAAGTGAAGCATCTGAGTACCACGTGGAAAAGAAATCAACAGAGATTTCCCAAGTAGCGGCGAGCGAAAAGGAAAGAGCCCAAACTGAATCTGCCATGGTAACATGGTAGAGATGTGGTGTTGTTATGATATTACGATCCTCAAATCAGAGCTTAAGTGGCCTGGAAAGGCCTGGCGAAGAAGGTGAAACCCCCGTGAGCGAAGGAAGAGAGGATCTTATCATAACGCGAGTAGTTGTCCTTGGTAGTGGGCAATGAATATAGGTGAAAGTAGCATCTAAGGCTAAATATTTCTCAAGACCGATAGCGGAGTAGTACCGTGAGGGAAAGCTGAAAAGTACCCCGGAAGGGGGGTGAAAAGTGCCTGAAATCTATTGGTTACAGACGTGCATGGCATGAAAGGAGTTTTTGTCAGATTGGAGGTTCTAGCAATAGGGCTGAAGGTCTGGCGTTCATAGCTCCAGTGTCATGCGTTCCGTCTAGAAACACGGGCCAGGGAGCTTACTGTTATGGCGAGCCTAAATCTATAAAGATGGAGGCGAAGGGAAACCAAGTTCCCGCAGTGAATAACGAGGGGAAGCGTGTGAAAGTGCGTAGAGTCATAGCGGCAAGGCTAGAAACCAGACGATCTATCCCTGAACAAGACGAAGTTGGGCGAAAGCCTGATGGAGGTCTGAAGCAGTTCTAACGTGCAATTTGTTTGTCTGATTTGGGGATAGGGGTCAAAAACCAATCTAGTCTGGTGATCGCTAGTTCCTAACGAAGTGTATCGCAGTACAGCCTTTATGGAGACAGCGTGTCCTGTAGAGCACCGATAGGGCATGTCGGGAGAGAAATCTTTCGCTGCCCATTCAAACTCCGAAGGGATGCGCGTCGTAGAAGTAAAGAGACGGATTTACGTGGCGTAAGGCTCGTAATCAAGAGGGGGACAACCCAGACTGAAGTTAAGGTCCCCAAGTTTTTGCTAAGTGTCAAACTGAAGGGCGTATTTAAGCCAAGACAGCAGGGAGGTAAGCTCAGAAGCAGCTATCCTTTAAAAAGTGCGTAACAGCTTACCTGCCGAGCTTGGATGCCCCGAAAATGGACGGGGCTAAAGCAAAGCACCGATACTTCAGATTGTTATCTTATGATAACACATGGTAGTTAGGCGTAGGGATTGGGTCGAAGCAGGGCCGTGAGGTCCTGTGGACCGATTCCTATTGCAGATCCTGGCGGCAGTAACAGCATAGTGTAGTGAGAATCTACACCATCGCAAGCGTAAGGGTTTCCCGGCAATGCGTCGTCAGCCGGGAGTTAGTCGATCCTAAGATCAACCTCAACAGAGTTGATCGAACGGGAAACTTGTTAATATTCAAGTACCTTATAGGTGCGTTATAATCTAGCATACGCTTTCGGATAGGGCTTGCAGAACCATCGTTCTGTCTAAGCGTTCAAGAGTTGGGGAGTGTCGCAATGACGAGAACCAATTCGAGACGTTAATGGCTTGGCGTTAGCTGAGTTTGCTCGAGTCCAAGAGACCATGAAAAAATGTGTAGTGAGCGTCTTATAATGATCGTACCGAGATCCGACACAGGTGCGCTGGATGAGAAGTCTAAGATGTATCGGGTATACCGTAGGCGAGGGAACTCGGCAAAATAGTCCTGTACCTTTGGTATAAGGGATGCCTGCAGCGGTAATGTAGAATTGCCGTCGCAGGTCGCAGTGACAAGGGGGTCCCGACTGTTTAATAAAAACACAGGTGACTGCTAGTCCGAAAGGATGCGTATAGTCACTGAATCCTGGCCAGTGCAGGTACCTAAAACTTGGGTTCAACTGAGCTAAGGGCCTGTAAACGCCGGGAGTAACTCTGACTCTCTTAAGGTAGCCAAATGCCTTGTCGGGTAAGTTCCGACGTGCATGAATGGAACAACGAGGGCCCCGCTGTCCCCGCCTACAACCCGGTGAAGCCACATAAGCTGGACGAACAGTCCAGCATCTTCCATCGGGGAGAGAAGACCCCGTGGAGTTTTACTGCAGCTTGTGCTTGTGGTATGGTGGAATTTGCATAGAGTAACTGGTAGCCATGCTAACGCATTTTCGGGTGCGTTGGAAGCAAAAGTGTAACACCAGTCATTTTCCTTCGTACCTCTTACCTCATTAGTTTGAGGGACAGGTGCAGGTGGGCAGTTCGGCTGGGGCGGCACCCCTTCGAAAAGATATCGAAGGGGCCCAAAGTTCAGTTCAAACGGGTCAGAAATCCGTTGAAGAGGGCAAGGCCACAAACTGGACTGACTGGATCTCCAAACGCACGGGATTCAGAGAAGAAATTCGGGCCTAGCGATCCATGACGTCCCCACTATTGGGGGCTCGTGGTGACAGAAAAATTACCCCAGGGATAACAGGCTCGTCGCGGGCGAGAGCTCCTATCGACCCCGCGGTTTGGTACCTCGATGTCGGCTTTTCCCATCCTGGCCCTGCAGCAGGGGCCAAGGGTGAGGCTGCTCGCCTATTAAAGGGGAACATGAGCTGGGTTTAGACCGTCGTGAGACAGGTCGGACTCTGCCTGATGGAAGCGTGGATACTTGAGGGGAAGTTGCTCCGAGTACGAGAGGAACAGAGCAGCGTGGCCTCTGGTTTAACGGTTGTCTGATAAGGCAAGCCGTGCAGCTAAGCCATTTAGGCTAACTCCTGAAAGCATCTAAGGAGGAAACCTATCCCGAGAAAAGGTATCCGGTCGTAAGACGAAGGGTGGCAGCAGAAGACTGCTTTGATAGAACAGCAGTGTATGCCCCAAGGTTCGCCGAGGGGCGAGCTGGCTGTTACTAACAACCCAATACATCAGTCAGTCATAATACATAGAGACTATACACGACACAATCATACGTCATCTCTTTTTTCAATTTTTCATTCTAAAATTGTATTCAGTGTAAACTATAGAGCGATCATTTTTATCTAATGCAGTATGTAATATGTTAGAAAAATGAGCAGTATAGAACGCATACAGATTCACTGTGATTGTGGTATCTGTGGTCATCATACGGAAAAAGAATGCATAGAAAAGGAATGCAAATGTTGTCTTAACTTTCATGTACGATCTGGACCAAAATCCAGTTCCCATGAAAAACGACTAAATTAGAATAAACAGAATTTTTGTTTTCTATTTTTTTCTAGCGGATGCTATATTGTAAAATAATGATTATTGCGATCAAAGATTTTGTGGAAATTACTTAAACACTAGTATGACTATCTACTATATTGTGACACAAGGAAGAAAACACCACTGTTCCGAATGTCATCGTGATTTTGTATGTGATAGTCAACAATGTCTACTTGAAATTGTTTACCCATGCTGTAATTGTGATTACAATAATCAGCATATGGTATCAGAGTACGTTAATGATCCAATTCAAGATACAATACTCTGTAAATGTAAAGAAAGGAAATGAAAAAACTGCCTGCCAATAAAACTATTCATCTTGGCGGGTTTGATGGAATTCTTGTTGTAGATAAAGACAAAAAGAAAAAGAAATAAAATCATTATTGTTGAATTCCTGACTTATATGTGAGTCAAACTCTGCTTAAACATGTTAAAAGAAATCATCGCAAAAATAAAATCTTGCACTTGTAACAAGTCATCATCAAATGACATCAATGCATTAAAAGAATCTGAAGAATCAAAGAAACAATAGATTCTAACTCTTTTTTGTTTTACTGGTATAATACAATTAAATCAAATACGGGGAAATTCTATGTTCAGATATGGGTATTAGGACTGTATCTGAATATGTACAATTCTATCTGGGGCTGGACATGCAAAATAGTATTAGCCTTTCAAGTTTTGTATATAATGAAAAATTAGTAATGACAAACAAACTAGAAAATAGTTCATTAAAAAAAGAACAGATTATTCAAGGACTTAAAATTCTTGATGAAATCTTGACTGAGATACGAGCTGTTGGAGAACGTACAGTTATAGAAAAATATGCGAAATGAGTTGTGGCTAAAATTTGTTATAATTGGGCTTTCTACTGGCTGATTTATTGGGGAATCTTTAAGGTACGCAGGAAATCTACGACTGTATGAAGTGCGGAACCTCTTTCTTGATGGTAGAATGCTCTGAAAGGAAATAATGGTAAAATGACTGAAGTTTTTTACGAAAAATGTGTTGAAGGCCATTGGTATGATCCACGCATCAACAAAACAATTGATGTCTATACCATTACATATGAAATGTCCCAAAAGCCAAGTCGAGAGAAAATACTCACACTAGAACTCTTGTCAGATTTCAAAGGAGCTGGAGATTTTGATTATTTTGACGAAGAAAAAGTGGAATATGAAGAAGGCTTGCCAATATATCCTCAGATACAATTGGGGACTGCACACAGAAAGCAGATTAATGATGTATCATAAATCCGAAATAGATATTGCTAAATCTTTGATTAAATGTGTGATATATTGTGAACGAGAAAGAATTTGCAACTGAATCAGTTAAATTCTATTCAGAGCGACTCAAGAAATTAGATTTAATACTTGAAGATAAAAAACTCAACGAACACAAGAGAGTAGAATATCAAAGTGAAAAAGAATATTGTATAAAAAGAAAAAATTGGTACAAATTTACAAATTTGGAAAAATCAAATCCAAAATCTGCCTAAGATCTTTAATTGATAATTAATCTCTAGTAAACTTCAATTCAATCAATTCCATTAAATCGACAAGGCCAAAAATGCTCTCTATTGTCTCCTAGAATAATTATCAGTATCAACGGCAGAGATTATTCTGATTTTTTAGCCGAATGTGATTCACAGCATCTTACTCCTGAAGAAAAAATCCGAGAGATAATAACTTGTTATGTTATTCTGAGAAGAAATAGAAGAAAACTTCCACAAAAAATCTTGGATCCATTTCTAAATCCATTTGAAAGACATACGGGATCTTAACACTGGTTTTTCTGATATGCTATGTAATCACTTTACTTGGACTTTTTGTATTTTTTGGAGCTTAGAAGTGAGATGTTCCTTTTCTAATGAGAGTAATCGTACCTCATGTTTATCGCGTATTTCTTTTAAAGGGAAATGTGCTAGCATAAACTCGTTAAAACTTTCTAGCCCATTAACTTCTAGTTTTTTAAAAGCAGCTTCTAATACTTCAAGTGTATTATCAGTACCACAGTTACTACATTCCGTATTTCTTAAAATTGTAAATTTACAATCTCCGTTATAGCACTGTATCACATACTCATACTGCGCAAGAACTATAAAAATGACATGACCTACATCTCAAAACTGGGGCTTTTAACAAAGATGGATTTCTCTAAAATACTCAAATTAAAAAAAGATGTCTCTATGGTTATTTGAAAGTAATAAGCATAGAGTGAGCGATAATATTGTTTAGCCGATTAAGTTGGGCTAGAGTCTGTAATCGCTCGGGAGTAATCTCTGACACTTGTTTTTTGTGTATAACGTAATCAGTTTTAAAGATTAAATCCAAATTATTCTAGTGATTAATCAATTATAATTTAACACCTTTTGGAGGTATGGATAACTATGATTACTATAATGACTACAACAAATAGATATTGCTAAATCATCGTTTTATACAGACAAGAACATGAATAAGAAAGACGCCATCACTAAATCTATTGCGATCTACAAAGAGAGGATCAATCAGGCAGATGAAAAACTAAAAGAACAAAATCTAAGTGATAGACAACGAACTATGTTTGAATCTGAAAGAAAAATTGCCAGTGAAGAACTAACAAAAGTAGAAACTACAAAATAAATTAAAAATTTATTTTCTTATCTTTCTGAAATGCTAGTTATGAAAACTAGGTGTGAATTATTATGATTTATTGCAGATTGGTAATCTTCCGTGCTCAAATTGGAACGCAGTTAGTTGTTTTTCCTCTTCGGCCTCTGGGAATAATGTCTCATGATAACAAAATGAGACAGTGGATTTTATACAAGAATCATTTGAACTGAGTTGTTCCTTTAATCTTTCTTGTATGTTGTTACTTGCCCCAATGTATGTTGTCTCATGTTCTGAGCCTAGAAAATATACGCCTGATTTTATCGGAGATCTATCAATGTTTTCTTTGTTAAATGGCATCCAATCAGAATATGACATGATTTGATATTTCCCTGTCTGGCATTTAACAGATTAGGTCAGATGGTTTGCAACAATTAGTTGACGTAAAAACCATTTTCATTAAAGAGAATCATTAGTGCCCTTATTAGAGGCAAACACTAACTTTTCGTCATGAATATTTATGATAAAAAATCTGTACGTTGCTCCTAGTGTGATAGATTCGTAGGGGAAATTGATGCCGACGCAGTTGTAGTTTTACCAAAATGTGGTAGATGTGCAAATCCGATGCCCGAAGGTGATGACAAGGTACAATACACAGTAAGCAAGTTTAACCAAAATCCTAGGAGTCTAGTACCTGTAGATTCTACAGCTTGATTTTTTTAAAAAGTTTTGACTTTATTTGATTACATGATTGCTAAAATAATTTAAAACCTGTATTGTATGCAATAGTGATAATAACTGGAATAAAATAAGAGATCAAATGCCAATTTACTATTGTTTAGACTGTAAAAAAGTGATATTCAGCAAAGATCGTGATTATGGTCCTATCTGTCCACCATGCAAACAAAAAAGAAAACTAGAATCAAAATAATTTTTATTTCATTGAGAGCTGGTTAGTTACTCCAGTCCTTCTCCGACATAAACATCAGGGATGTGCAAACTCACACTACTCCACAGTATCAGTAGTGCAATGTTAGATTAAAAGCCTCGTATATTTTGCTGGAATCTTAGGTTAAGGCATTATTACACTTTGGACAAGTGGGAATTTCTGTACCAAATGATTGATTCTTTCTAGGTCTTGCTTGATATCCACACTTCATACATGATCCAGTTGTCTGCATAATGATTGCATTGATGGTCTTGCTTATGAGTTATATGGTATGTTATACACCTAGATGCGTTTTATCCATGATCACTTGTTTTGCATATTCTAAATACAGTATTTGTTTTTGATATGACATGGAATGTCCTAAATGTGGTTCTCCAATGGACAAATCTACAAAGGAGACAAAAACTATCTACACTTGTTTTTGCTGTAATACTAAAACCGAATCAGAGTGAAACTAGTTAAATCAAAGATTGTGTATTACCGTATGATGAAATTTGATGATTTTTGGAATTTATTGGTGGCAGAGCTTGCAACGCCTAAACAATTTGTAACCCAGACCAAGCCCTTTTCTGCCAAATATTCGGGAGGGCGAATAATGGTTTCCACCAGTGATACATTGTGGCCTATAGATAGATCAGCAATGAGACAGATTTGGACCAAGGCCATGTCTATGCATGAAAAGATGAGATTTGTTCACACAAATTATTCCCATGAGAACATTAGGACATCCTCGTATATTATTTCACTAATGAAGCACTTTGTTGTAGATGAAACTAAAATGGAATGATTCTGATAAATATAATAGAGTAGAGATCTATATCATCACATGGAAGAAAAAAAGAAGATGAAATCAAATACTAAAGAAGACTATAACAAGGCGTTGGCCTCAGACGATCCCACTATAATTACAGAGGAAGAAAAAGAACGATTGACAAGAGAAGCAATAAAGAAATTCAAATCATTATGATGAACATAGGCTGGGTAGTCACTGGCATGATCTTACTTGGAGCAATGACTGCATGTGCAGTTAGCTTGTATCTAAAAAGAAGAAGAGAACAAAACTTGTCATTAAACAAGTCTGATGATCTTAAGATCTAATCTTTAGAATGAATATCCCCGCCTAGATATTCCCCATTCTCGTCATAAACATAAAACACAGTTGCTACGCTTGGATGGGCTGCATCTTTTGAAGCGTTCTTAGTCATTTCTCTTGCTTTCTTGATTGCCTCTTCGCAATTATCAAGATCTTCTACTATCCAATGTCCCTCTCCTGGAATCTCAAACTTTTCTATTCCAATTATTCGAAATTTTCCTTTTGGAGGTTTAAGCTCAGGAAATTCTCTAAACACAGGATCTAATACAGTCTTATGTAATAAAAAGAAATTCGTAAACTTCCTGTATTGCAACAAGGAAAAGTAGTTGGGATTGTAACTGCCACAGATCTTGCAATGTTTCTTTCACCTACCGGAAAACCTGGTCTGACCGAATCCATACTTCATGCCATTACTAGAGAAAAGTCTAGAAAAAAATAACATTAAATTCAATCTAATCAATCAAATTGTGTGCGAAAAGGCATTTTTGGTATTTTATTATCTCTTTTTTTAGTTTTTTCAATTGCTCCATCATTTGCACAAACTACAAACTCTACATCACAAGATTTTACAACACTGCAACAACAAAAAAACCAAAACAATGGCCCGTTGTCATATGCTGTTTTTTATATCACGGAAAATGACAAATGTTCTGACGCTGAATACAAGAGCCTAAAGTTCTATCAGGTGATAGCACAAGAATACCTTGCCTTGTACCATGTACAATCTGACTTACAAGGTTCATTATGTATTCCTGAAAAGAGTTATCAACAATATTTTTCAGGATTATCGACATATACGCTACCAATAGTAATATCTGATAATACTGTAGGACAAAAACTAGTCAAGCAAGGATTCTATGGGATGTATGAAATGAGTGGAACAGGTACACAAGCAATCTATGTATGTTCTTGTGATACTCAAGTAGAGAGCTGGGCAGGTGCATGGGTTCTATCACATGAATTGTCTCACTTTGCACTACGATACTTTGGAGAGCCAGATACAATAGCAGTAAACTGGGTTCATTATATACAAGCACTAGTGAACCAGTGCCAAAATGGAGATTTTTCAAAGGTCTGTCCACAATATTCTGCGTCCGTATCTGCCCCTTCTGGAAATTTAATTCCTGTAATGGTGGTATATGGTCAAGGACCATCAAGTGACCTACCAAAAAATGCGCCTCAAAGTGAAGCCTTGATGACTACATCCAAAATAATTCCAGTCTCAAATCCTACATGCCAAAATAATCAGATCTGTGTTCTACCAGGTGATCATATCAAATACCAGATCACCACAGATACTAAAAACCAAACAGTACAATTTGATTTTGTAAATCCAACTGATAACAAAAACATTGCAGTCAAGACAACTGTAATACAAAATGGTACAACTGCAAGTGAATCTGATATACTTGATCTAACCAAATCGCTATTTACAAGACCAAGTGGACAAGTATCTAATTTTATGTACGTACTTCCAACTCCACTAAAATTAAACAGTGCATATCACAAAGAAATTATGCAATTCAATACATATCAAAGAAATGTTATGTCTGGACAAAATAATAATCAGTCAAATTCAATTCTAGTAGAAATAGACCAAGAGACTGGTATACTGGTACAATTGGCAATATTTAATGCTGTAAACACAAATGGCAAAGTCTCAATAAGTCAGACATCTTACAAATTGCTTGATGCCAATAAAATCCATTCTTCTGACGTTGTAATTAATTCTACGTCAGTTCCATTCTGGATAAAACAAAATGCAAAATTATGGTCAGACGGTTCAATATCTGATAACCAATTTCTCCAAGGGGTACAATACCTGATAAACCAAGGAATAGTGAAAACTCCCCCAAATAATTCTGGAACAAATTCTGTCTCTAAGATGCCGTCATGGGTAAAAAATAATGCCAAGTACTGGTCAGACGGTTCTATAACTGATGATGAGTTTGTACAATCAATCCAGTATTTGATTACAAATGGAATAATTCATGGCTAATTTTTGAACTATTTTTTTTACAAAATTGGAGTCATTTATAGATTCAAAATTTAGGCATGATATGACTATCTTTTTAAATTGCAGACAAAGCAATCACAACAATGCCCAATAAAATTACACTAAACATTGACAAGGCAATCTATACTGAGGGAGAATATGTGAAAATAAAATTGGATTATGAGTCACTTACTCCAAAAATTGCAATGCACCTAGTTGTTTTAGATCCATCTGAAAAAGAGATGTTCAGTGAAGATCAATTCATCAATTCACAAAAGGGTTCTTACTCAAACGTACTACGATTTGATACAAAACAATGGAAGATTTCAGGCAGATACAAGGTTGCCGCATGGGATCAAGAAGGAACAAGAAAAGAAGTTTTTTTCCAGTTCAAGGCAAAGACCCTCTAAATGTATTGTATCTACAAGGCTATGATTTTTGTATACTGATTTGATATTTGTAATCACTATAGTGATTGTTTCAAATGCTACTGCCTTTCTTATTCTGATAATGAATGATGGACATTCCTATTATTGTTGAAGTGGTTGTAAGTAAGAATCCAGCTGTCGGAAATACAGATAACAGTGACAACATCGAAGTTCTTCCCTCTAAGCACCTATTTGCAAGATTCAAAAATATTGATTTGAAAATTACTTTACCATTCCCTTGAGCTTCTCTGGAGATGCATTCATGATCTCATCTTTTGTGTATACTCTGTTCAATTTCTTTTTGAGTAATACGATGCTCATTCCTCTTGGTATTTCTTTTCTTGAACTCAAATAGCTAAGATACTGCTCTTTTTCTTCTTCTGTACAAAATACTGTTTCATAATTACTAGACACCCAGATTTGCTCGAATGATTCCTTGCTAATTATAATCATGCCATGCATACGCTTTAGAATCTATAAGGAATTGCGATATATTGTTCAGTAACAATGTTACTTTCATTATATGTAGATGTAATTGGACACTTTTTGGTAGGTACTAAACTAAGGCTGGTAAACCTGCCACTCTAATTGGGCTGATTTTGAGATTCTATTATATCCCGGATAGGTTGCCTCTTTGCGATGCAACTTCTCGATGACCTGATGAAAGCAAAGATAGTAGCTTTGATTCTAGATAAAAAAACTGAGTTGGCATTGGAGAAACTAAGTGAATTGTATAAAGTTGACACTCCTGAAATTGTGGTGGGTACAATCAAAAAGAAACGAAGGACCGTTTATGCAGTATATGTCGTACAAGAAAAAAAAATTTACGCACTAAACTCTGACATTTTCTATAACCCTTTTGTTATTTTACATGAATACTATCATCATATTAGATCAAAGTTTGGAACTCATCGAGGTTCAGAAAAACATGCTAACCTGTATGCACAAGATTTTATAGACTCATACATGAAAGTCGTAGAAAAATTAAATCAGAACAAGACACAAATAAGAAACTGACGAGAAATCTTCTAGTATTTTTCTGATGAAAACCTTCGACAGTCTTATCTATTAGCATCATATAATTCAAGTATCATGGATCTTTTCAAAAAGAAATTCAAGTGTGAACAATGCACTATGAAATTAACATCATATGATGATTTGATAAAACATGTGCGACATGAACACCATCATGAAATTGTAAAGTGTGGTGAATGTGGGAAAGAGTTTATTCATGAAAAAGATAGACTACATCATTCAAGAGAAGAACACCAGAAAAAAATGGAAGGACGTATTCATAAAAGTGATCACAAACATGAGAATGAATCTACTTCCCCACAAGATGAAGTAGATGCACATATGAGAAAATTTAGCGATAATCTCTAAGTATTACTGTTGACGGATGATTCACCATGATGCACAAAATTGACAAACTAAAATTTTTGTATCTCTCAATCCTTGTTATACTGATTGGAATATCATATTCACTTGTTTCAATCATGGATGTTTATGCATCTTGTACTCTTGATGCAAACTGTGGTACAAGATATGTCGCTTCAAGCGATTCACCTTCCATAGTGCTATCCAGAGATGTTTTTTCCACTGGTTCCAAGGTTGATATTTTAATTCACGCACCTGATTTTAACTCAAATTCTTATGCAATAGATACAATAGGTGAGCAGGAAAGCAAGGTAATTATTTCTACTAGAGGCAGTAGTATCCCGTACAAACTCGTTGAGACCGGATTTGATACTGGAGATTTTGCAGGATATGTGATTCTATCTTCAACTACCTCAACATGTTCTCCAGTTTGTGGCCCGACGGATGGCTATTTGGCTGCAAGCGGTGACGATGCAATAACTGTCTCACTTGTTTATTCTGATGGCAGTACTGTATCATCCACCTCATCTGGTTCTACCGCAATGGAACATACCACAATACCTGAATTTCCATTTGTACAAATTGCATTAATTGTAGGTATGTTGTCGATTATCTTCTTCTCTAGGCTGAAAACAAATTCTCTAAAATAACTATTCTTTGTGTTTTGCTACTATCTGATATCCAACTTTGTGGATTATAGTCTCCAACATCATGCGCAAGTCACTTCCCCTTCTATAGTCTCGAGAATACGGACCTACTGTTGTTCTCTTACCTCGCGCAAGTTCGTATCCTTTAACGGCTGAATCTTTTCCAACTATTCCAACACAATTTCCGCCATATCCTCGAATTGCAGAAAAACATGGAATGTCACTTGGTCCATCTCCCAAGTATATCATGTGTTCAAAAGGAATCCTTCTATCTACACGCTTTACTGCATTATTTACAAGATATGGTTTTTTTCGCAAGTCAATTCCCGATATTCCCTTGTTGATTGCATACAGGAATTTAGTTTTTTCAGTAAATGTAACACTTGATTTTATTCCAGTAATTGTACCATGCATGTCTGTTGTAAACCTTCCAGCAAATATGTCATCAAAATATTTTGTAAGAACACTACCTTTGATTAGATCCTCAATTCCAGATGATATGATGTAACATTCTAGACTTATGCCTGCTTTAACAAAATCCTTATTTTGTTTTATCATTGATTTTAATTCTGGTATGAATTCTGGTACTCCTTTGTATGGTTCAACATGTTCTCCAAGTGAAGATAGTTTTTCATTAGTATCTTGTTCAATATGGCCAGACTTCATCAATTCTACAATCTCATTCATGTATGCTAAAGGCGGATCCCATCCTTGAGAGACCATTTTTGATATGTTTTCCCAAAATAATTTCTGAGATAATCCATTATAATCGAGCAAAAACCCTGTGGTATCTGGAGCAAGTGTCTCATCGCAGTCACAAATTATTGCTATGATATTTTGATTCAACTTGAGTATATTTTATAGAGACGGTTGATATCTTTATTCATTGCCTAATTTATCAATACATACAAGAGTCTAAAAAATGAAAAATGCACAGTGTAAAAGATGTCTAAACAAATTTCAAGAAAAAGAGATCTACACAATCCAACAATTTCAGTATAGGAAATCTCCTTCATATGATTGGACAAAAGAATTCTTTGATGGGTTAAAGATCGGTGAATGGGATTCTTTTTGTGAGGACTGTATGAAATATTATGCTGACATCTCAAATACTGCTTGGCTGAAATCTTGCAAGTAATTTTTTCCTAACTCTTCAAATTGTTATCCAAAAAGGAGAGTGTCTTGTTCCACGCATCGTTTGTTTCCTTGGGTGCATAATTTGCACCAGATGGATTTGCAAACGCATGACCTAAACTGGGATAAATATGAATTTCATTTTTTATTCCCATTGTATCAAGTGTGGATTTGAATTCTCTTACTTTGTCCACTGAAATTGATTGATCTTTTTCTCCATAAAATCCAAGAATAGGCCACTTGATTTCAGATAACTTGGTAACATTTGTTACTGGTTGCCCATAGTATATCACGGTGGCATCTACCTTATTGCCACTTAATGCATAGTTTAATGATTGACTCCCACCAAAGCACCACCCTATAGTTGCAATTTTGCTTACGTTATAGTTCTGCCTGAGAATGTTTGATGCAGAATTTATGTTTGACATTCCCTTTTCATTATCAAAGGAAAGCATTAGTTTTCTTGCCCCATCTGGAGTTGTTGCTACCTGTCCTGCATACAGATCAGCCGCTAACACCACATACCCGTGAGAAGCAAGCCCCCTTGCCATGCTCTTGATGTTGTCATTTAGACCCCACCACTCATGAATCAATATTGCTCCTGGAAAATTACCTTCTTGATTTGGTCTTGCAATGTACCCCGTAGTGTTTTCAAAGTAATTTACCGACTCTGTCTTAATCTCCAAAGATCCACCGTCAAACATGTCAGAGTTCTTTGTACCTTCTTTGGCATATTCTGGAAGTACATGAATTGCCCAACCTCTTTCAATTAGTACCATCATGCTACCTGGTGTAACACATGCAGGACTTCCGTCACTTTTTTTCATGATTAATTGTAAATTGCTTTGGCACACAATATTGTTTATTGGAGTATTCATCTTGAATTGTTGCAATGGGGACATGTGTGAATTTGGAGACATCGCATGGACATAATTTATCTGATGAAACGAAAACCATGATGACAGTAAAACAAGTGCAAACAATATGACAAATAATCTCTGACGCATATTTTTTGTAGAATAAAATAGAATTTAAAGTTGAAGTAAACGATCTTAATGTCTTAATGAAGTAATCAGTCCTTATTAGTGAGATTACTGATTATGATTATATGTATACAAGACTAGTTCTCTTATTTTTTTGCATAGGGTTGGCATGTGTGATTACTCTGTATGCAAACGCACTTTCGACAAATTCGTTACCAAATTTGAAAGAAAGTAAAGGACTTGTGGTAACTGTACGAACTAACTCATCTTTTGCAGCGGGATATGATAGTCATGCACAAATATCGTGTCATAAAGATGAAACTCTGACAGGTGGCGGATACAAGACTGGTTTCAAAGAGGGACTATCTGTTTATCAAAATGGACCTTCTAAAGATGGAACGTACTGGTTTGTTTCTGCTCGATATACGCCAGGTATATACAAAGGCCAAGCTCCTCCACTTGAAATCTATGGCATGTGTATGAAGTTTATGCCTTGATTTTTTATTTTTCTGATTGATACTCTCTCAACATCAATATTTTGTTCTAAACTCAATCCGCTGTGAGTTTATTCTACTATTTTGTTTAATTTCATGACATTAATGTCTATATTCTGGAGATCTCCATTATTTGCAGATGCAAGTCATGAGAAAAACCAAGTCTAAAGAAAAGAGGCTGGGCGACAGTATTGACTATAGAGAAATTTATGAAAGTTCCCCAGTTCTACAAAGAACAATGGATAGAGATGGTTTCATAATGTCATGTAATTCTGCATATGCAAAAAAACTGGGTTATACAAAAAAGCAGGTTATTGGAAAATCCATATTTGATCATACCGCACAAACCAGTATCAATGTATTAAAATCTGAATTAAAACAATGGAAAAAAACTCAGGAAATAACAAACAAAGAAATTTGGCTAAAAAGAAAAAACGGGAAAATATTTCCTACTCTGCTTAGCGGAACAAGTGTTTATGATGTAAAAGGTAAGCTAGTCGGAAGAACTGCCTCACTGATAGATCTTTCTGAGATTTATAATGTGAGGGACAAAATACAGGCAAAAGAAGAACTAGTATCAAAACAGCTAGATGATCTTAAGAAATTAAATCTGATTAAAGATGAATTTATGGCCATGATAACACATGAGCTAAAAACTCCGCTTGCACCGATCAAAGGCTATGCCGACATATTGCTTTCAGAAGCTCTAGGTCCTCTAAATCCCACTCAAAAGGAAAGACTAGAAATTATTCGCTCTAGCTCAAACTCGCTTTTGAAATTAATTGCTGATATCTTGGATTCACAAAAGATTGAGCTTGGACAGTTAGTATTGCACAAGGAAATACAGAGCCTGTCCCAAATAATCACAGAAGCAATAGATAGGATGAAGCCAAGTGCTGAGAAAAAGGAAATTGTAATTACCACTGATCTCATGTCTGCACTCTTTTGTTATTGTGATAAAATAAGAATACAACAGGTATTGACAAATTTAATTACAAATGCTTTAGACTTTATTCCAAAACAAATGGGAAACATACTGATAAAATCCTATAAAGAAGATGGCGTGGCAAAAATCATAGTAAAAGATAATGGCATTGGAATAGCCAAAAGTGATCTTGAGCAAATCTTTGTTAAATTCTACCAAGTAGATACCAAAGCAACACGAGAACACGGGGGAACTGGCCTTGGATTGTCAGTCTGTAAGGGAATAATTGAGAATCACGGCGGAAAGATCTGGGCAGAGTCTGAAGGAAAAGGAAAGGGTACAGCAGTTCACATCTTGCTTCCGATCGAGGATATTTCCAAGCCACTCAGGTCAGTTAGATAGTTTTTTGCATTTCCAGATTGGAATCGATCTTTGTTAAAATATTCCATTTTTGTAAAATATCTTGTATAAAATAACAGTCATACTTTTATCAAATACACGCATCATTTTTCTATATGAGTGAGACAAAAAAAGCTCTAGTAACAGTAGCAGTAGAAGGCACTTTGCTTAAAATGGGAGGAATTCCACTTTTAGATGAAGTAAATTCTAGACTCTACAAGAAATTCAACTCATCTGTTGCAGAATGTTACGAACATCCTGAATATCTAAAGGAGGTATTGCAAGAAGTTTTTGGTGAAGCTCATCACGAAATAACAAAAACAATTGTAAAAGAGTTGACTGCATTTAATTACGATGATAAAGTTATGCAGTTCATAGAAAAGGTAAATTATTGATGCGGTCTTACAAAAAGAATTGCGATTAAAAAAACCACTTGTTCTTTCATTGATTGCAGTCGCAGTATCTCTAATTGTTGCCAATTTGATGGGAAAAGAAACTGCAATATTGGTGGGAAATTTGGGATATACTCCAATTACAATATCGCTAACATCTCTTACTATAGTTATGGCAATCAAGTTTCGTGTAAAGAGTATTCATGGGATTGCTTGGATTATGTTTCTTGCATGTACTATATCATGGATGGTTGCAGAACATATGTGGAGTGTAGAAGAACTTGTATTGCACGTAAAACCATTTCCATCCAGTGCTGATATTTTCTATGTGTTAGGATACATATTTTTAATTTTATTTACCATCTACTACCTGAAAGTGGTAAAAAAAGCCATAACCAAAAAGATGATTCTAGTGTCAGTTGCTATTTCTATCGCACTATTACTTCCCTCACTTTACATGACTCTATATGAAAACTCTGATGTCATTGGAATTGCATTTTTACTTGCGTTTGCATATCCTGTATTGGATTCCATTGTTCTAGTGCCTGCTTTGATTGGAATAATGATGTTCTTCAAGGGTGAAGTGAACAAAATGTGGACATTTTTTAGCCTAGCAATTGTATCTCTTGCCGCAGGAGACACTGGATTTCTTTTAACAGAAATGAATGGAAGTTACTATACTGGGCATCCTGTGGAAATATTACTCATGTGGTCCTATGTTTTATTTTTATTTGGGGTGTATTCGCAATACATGATGTTTTCTAGCAAGAAAAATTTCTTTGAGGATAAAAAAGAACTCAGATAAATTCATAATGTAAAATTATAATTTACATCTATATGTAGAAACAGTCTAGTTGAAAAATTTTATTCTTTTTTTGTATTTGTGATGGATTTGGTTATTTGAGAAATTGTTTTATTAAATGTCTTCTCAATGGTGGAATGATTTTGTATTACTTGAAGTGAATTTTTGGAATTTTCAAATGGCTTGCAAATGTGGTTTCCACATATTTTGACATTTCCTGGATTTATGGAAGTGTGACGTATATTTGGCGGATGATCAGATAGTATCCATCCTTTGGTTGCAGATGCACTTGAGATCATAGGTGCAAGTATTATTATCGAAAAAATAAAAAATACCATGAATGACTTTATCATCTTCACAAGATGTTAAAATCACTCTTAATAATAAATTAGTATAAAGGATAAGCAATACTTAATAGAACTTGTGGGAAATAGGGTGTTATTTCATAATGTAGTGGCTTGTCATTTATGATATCTGAAGTGTGGAATTGTCTTGATATCTTGTTCTTAAAATAGGCCAATAAAATATTATTCCATATGACAAGTAACGATCACAATTCTTGGTATAGTATAGGTAATGAAAGAGCAAAAGAAGGAGATACAGAGGAGGCATTAATTGCATATGACAAGGCACTTGAGCTAGATCCAAATCATGTCAGTGCTTGGAATAACAAGGGCATTACCCTATCACGATTAAAGAGATTTGAAGAGGCCATTATGTGCTATGATAAGGCAATTGAGATTGAACCTCAATATGCTAATGCATGGTATAACAAAGCCAATGCTCTGAGAAACTTTGGGCAGTCTCTAGTTGACAAGGCAAATGATGACCGTACTAATGCTCCAAAAATAATTAACAAGTCAATTACACTATTTGATTCTGCAGAAAAATGCTATGATAAAGGAGAATCTCTCTCAGAAAAGAAACAATGAATCTTGAAAATATATGTACAGAAATATTAAAATCTGACGCAGAAATCCTCATGGTTGCGGTATCTTATAGGACAGACACTCATTATGAAGAAAAAGAGGGAACTACAAGTCTGCAAACAAAAGAAAATGTTGAAAAATCTCTTGCAGATGCCGCACTTAGATGGGTGACTAGAAGATCTCACAGAACGCTTGGTGAACCGCTTTATGCCATGGCAAAATATGAAAAAGCCAAACGAATTACGATTCCACTTGGCAGATATGGTATTATTTTATGTGCTATATTGCCAGACTCCGATGCTGAAAAAATAGCTTCAAAATTAATACAAATTGCAAAAAAATACTCTGAGTAGTTTGTTCTCTTGTTGAAAATACTGGTTATTCATCTAGTGTCAGAATAGAAATATGATGTGTTATCCCCCGTAACCTGAATTTCCAACAAAGCTTGCACTAGCTGGAGTTCGATATTCTTTTGTTATCTCGATTCCTTCATTTGTGGTTACTTTTACGACCTTTAATTCGCTCCCAACTGGCGGGGAGAGTGAAACCTTTTCTCCTGGATTTAATTTGGGAATTATATCTGGTTTTGCAGTTCCACCATAGTTTACAACAATATTAGTCAAGGTGTCAGTGCCGATATTTTTTATTGCCACATGTGTCTCTGTTCCCATCTCGTCTGAAATCATAATTGGATCAACTGAAATATTGTATTTCTCTGATGTGCTAGTTATGGGTAGAAAATTTGTTACAAGGTATATGATTATGGCTAAAAAGCCTCCTGCTACGACTAGTGCAAGAAGGGGTTTTTTCAACTAGTATAGTTTAATTTCTAAATATTTCAATGATGCTGTTTTGAAATCTATTTATCATTGGGCATGGAAACTGAAAACAAACTTCTGTAACTCACTAGTTATAATTGAAAATTAATTGTTATTTTCTAAATTTATAAAATATTCCTATTAGCACAAATGGTATTATTCCAAGCAAGTATGCAAAAGTATTGTTTCTTAACACTGAAGACATTGCCAACTCTATTCCTAAAAATAGAGTAACCATTGCAGGCACTAGGCCATATAGTGTAAATCTGTGACTTCTTTTTTTGAATTTTTCAAAATCAATGTATGGGTATTCCAAATGGTGATAAATTACTGGCATGATAAAAAGTGAGATTGACACAGTAATTGATGATATGGCAATTAAAAGAATTATTTTATTTTCAGGTGTAAAATTGGAAGAAGAACTAACTGATATAGTTAACAAAAACCCAAACAAAAAACCTGCAAATGTTGTTAACAGTGCACTTTCTCTAATTATAGTTCCGTAATCCTTGGTAATCTCATCACTAGGTTTCTTTTCATTATCGTCTGACAAATGTTTTACAATGAGTTTTGATGTCATGGCACAAATGAGGGTTTCTCTATACTATAATTTTCAATCCAAACTCGGTTTACGCGTTTTTTGAAATCTTTGTTTGTGGTGCAAGTACTGAAAGACTATCATACTGTGTCCATCCCGTGGATATGGCCCACTTTGTTAGGTGAACCAAGTTTCCCTTGGCAACTTCTGGATATAGTTTTTGCAAATCCTTTCGCTCTTTCCATATTGACTGTAAGACACTGTTCAAGTATGCTGGAACTTTTCCAGGTGGAATTAAAGGTGAAAGACGCTTATCTTGATTCCATCCGGTAGATGTAGCCCACTTTGTCATATAGATCATGTTGCCTCGAGCAACTTCTGGATATAGTTTTTGCAAATCCTTTCGCTCTTTCCATATTGCGTGCATAGTACTATTTGATATGGGAAATGATTTTGAAATTAAACTTGTTTTAGATGATGTCTTGGATACTGCATCTGAGCTTTTTTCTACTACTATTATGCCATTTAGCCATGGATGTAATTTACAAAAATAATTATATTTCCCTGGTGCCGGAGACATTTTAATTTCATTTCCTGGTGCAAGGTATGTGTTTTTAAAAAGATTGTCGAGAGATAAGGTTCCATCTGCATTTATCTTTCCGCTGAAAATTGTGTGTGTAGTGATATCATTATTTTTCCAAGAAACTATTGTTCCTTGTTGTACGTCTACGACTGAAGGATCAAAATCTATTTTACTTGATTCTGAGAATGCTCCATATGGAATATTGACGTACGTAACTTCTTTTGTAATGTTGGAGATTGTTATTTTAAGCGAAAGAGGTTTCTCTTTTAAATCACCTTGATATTTTGCATCTAGTATGTATTTGCCATCTGAATATGTTGTTGGAATATCAAAAGTACCACTAAAAATACCAAATCTGTTTAATAAACTATTGAAATTCGCTACTATGTTTTTGGAAGGGTCAATAATTTGAATATTTATTCTACTAGCTTCATTGTAATGGTCTAGTGCCTTTCCTGTGAAATTGATTGTCTGACCTTGTTTATACGAAGATTTGTCTATGCTAATAATCATGGCATCACTAGAGTTTTTAATATTATTTGACTTGAAGTATCCTGTAAATTCGTTAGATGTCTGACTTCCATGAATCACTAGTACTAGAATTATGGGAAGTACTAGGTAGACGATCTTCTTCCTTATGATCACATCTGTGATTTATGGGATTGAATGAAATACATATCTTGACACTAGTAGTCAAACGGCGTCAGAACTAGTCTATCTCATTGTAGTAAAAATGACCAAGATGTGCTTGAGATGATAGTTTTAGTGGATATTATACACTGTTTTGATTCACTGACAATGATTTTCTTTTATGATATGCCACATGTTGAATAACTCCTAATCCAATAATTGCCGTAAAGGCTATTAGAATTGATTTTCCCGTAATCAGTTTTGTAACATATCCAACTTGTGGTACTATGTATGCTAGCTTGCCGATGTATTCTTGTTTTGTTATTGGATAGTCCAATCCGACTATGGACTCTGAGCTTTTGTCTCCCTTTGTCTTGATACTAGATGGCTCTTTGGAAAGTATCTCTACGACTCTATGAGCTAGTACTTCTTGATGCGTTCCTGGATTATAGAAAACTATGACATCGCCAACTTTTATGTTTTCAATTGGAATGTTAGAGTCTATTACTACTACGTCATAGATTCTTAGGTTTTGTTCATTTGCATCTGTTTTTACAGTGTATGCAGAATATTGCATACCTGGAACAAAATTTAGCACCACGAATATTATGATTGGAATCAAAAATAATACTAGACCAAAAGTAAAGCACTTTTTTGCTTTGTTATAATCTGTTTTTTTCAATACAAAATAAGAGATTGTACCTCCTATAATGTTGAAAAAAAGCGGCAAATAGTACCACAAGGGGCTTGTCTTGATATATATTTTTTTTCCAAGATCTTTTTGAGACGACTTTGTAACACTTTTTGTCTCTTCGATTAGTCTTGGAACAGACTCATTTTTGATATTTTGAGAAATCTGTGCCTCAAGATATCTCTGATCAGATGAATAGATCTTTTTTCCAGCCTTGATAGATGTCATGATATGATCAAGCCTTTGAAAATCTCCTATACTTGAATCCATTAGGTGTTGAATTGCTTCTAATAGACTCTCAGACAATATTTATCAAAAATTTATCAGTTTTTATGAGTATATTGCTATTCATCAATCGATTTTGATTCTATAATTAACAATGGGGATTCAAAATAATGTATAATAAATGGTCACAAATCAGTTGACACGTGTCTGTAGATATATCACTGCCTAATTTTATGGAATGTAAGGTTATTCTACCCAACGCCTGCTGGGTTGAAGCTCAAAATGATCAAAAAGATTCTGTTATTTTAGTATCAGTGCCATGTGATGACACATCATCAATTATCCTAATAGATTCTAGTGGAAAAAGAAGCGAGTTGTGTTTTATGATTGGGTCTGTTGTAAAAATTGAGAATAATAAATTGTTCTATAACAAAAACAGACTAGAAGACTGTGATTCTGAAGAATAAAATTTAACTCAAACTGTAACTTTTACGCGAGATCTAGTTATGATAAGATATGTGAGAAAAATGATAAATGCCACATTTACAAATAATGTAAACGGATTGATTAGAGACTCTTGTAGTGTTCCATATGGCAAAGGATTAGTCCAGAATGTATCTGGGGATTGGTAAATTTTTTGCCAATAGGACATTGACGTAACAGCATGAGCAAATAGAAAATGTATCACAAAAGCAATTTTTATTTTTCTATTCTGTATATTTTTTATGAAACTACCAAATCCATATGATGCAATAAAAATAATGGAGAGCAAAAACGGTAAAAGATATCTCTCTAATGAAAAATCTCTTGCAATCATGAGTGTTAGAATGAAAGTGCTCACAAACCACGAAAGGATCAAAATCTCTGATTTGCAGTCTTTTGATTTTCTTATCTTCTGAATCAAATATGTAAATCCTATGAGGAAAAAGATGGTAATTGGAATGCTAGAATTGGTAGGTGGATTATTCCATCCTAAGTTAAAAGTTGAATTTGGATATGCTCCTGGAATTTGATGCTCTATGGGACTTGGAAATAATGTATAGTGAAAAAGTGATAGTATTCGTGTAGGCTGTACTCCTTGGATGGTGGGATATGCTATGAACCACACATCTCTGTTATAGTTGTCCATATCTGACTTTATTGTTTTAATCTGGCCAAGTGGATCTTTGTAAAATCCAGGCTGTGTTAGCAAAAATGAAAAAACTGATAGCGCAAAAAATACAGAAATAATTAATATTGATTTTAAAATTTTTTTTGTATTGCCATCGGTTTTAGTTGAACCAAAAAAGTAATTTAGAGTTATAATTGTGGCAAACAGTGGAAGAAATTCTATTGATAATATCTTTGAAGTTAATGCGCATCCAAATGAAATTGTACTAAAAATAAAATATTTTATTTTTAGATGGCCAGATTTGAAAGAATAAAGCAAAAGTAACAGCGCAAACATGCTAAAGAAAACGTAATGCACTTCAGTCATTATTGTCCTGCTATACCATACCCAAAGATTGTAAAACAGAAAAAGAAGAGAGAACACTATTCCGATATATCTGTTAAAGAGAATTTTTCCGACCAGAAAAGCAACAACTATGGTTAACGCGCCAAATACTGGTGAAAGTAAGCGTCCAGCTGCCATTTGTTTTACTGTAGGTGCATCATGAAAATTGTAACAAGTAAACCAATAACAAGACCAATCGTAGAAATTCCCCGTGTCCTGATCTGTAACACTTAGGGGAAATCCAATCAAAACCATGCGCAGTGGGCTATATGTTGCTCCATGTGCAGGTATGTGGTACAAAGAATTACAGTTATCAATTGATGTCAAGCATGAATTTACAAGATCGCCGTTGTTTATCTGATAAATGTAATTTCCTGCCCATCCAAGATAATTAATTTCGTCACCATGTCTTGGCTGCCCTTCTAAATTATATCCATAAATCAATAGGGCGCCCAAGAATAAGGCTAGCGGTATAATGTAATCTGACTTTGTAGAAACAATCTGTGTAAAATTCATTAATTATTCCTCATGTCTTTTGATTATTTTTTGTATTAGATTGATATCTCTATCTGTTGATGGTAAAAGCATGGATCTTGACAAGAGAGACAGTTTTTTTCGATTTTTTTAATTGGAATACATAAATTACTTATATAAAAAATTATGATCTAAATGAAGTGTTAGATACTCCATGGCCTCTTTTCTGCATATAATAAAAAGTATGTTTGACCTATGAGGTAAGTTTTACTATATTGATAGACAAGTGGTTCGATCTCCCATAGTATCGTTCCTAATGAAATTTCTTCACTTCTGAATTGGTCTACTAAATTAAGAAATGTTCTTTTTTGTTTCTGATCCAAGTCGTTTGAAACATGTCCGAAAATATGCATTAAAACATTGATATGTTGTTTAATTGTAGGTGGAGAAGACAAAGCATGCCTTAGGTTGATTTCATAATCTGTAATCAATTCATTAAGCGACTTTTTTTGGTGGTTTGCAACAATGTTTCCCAACATTAGCAATTTTTCTTGACTATGAACCATCAATAAAAATTTGTTATTGGTATGAAAAATTACTAACTTATTTTTTGTAATCTCATTTTTTAAATTCTCAAATCTGCCTAATACATAATTTACTATCTCAGCCTCCTTCAATGCTGGTTTTTCTATATTTTTTGAATCCAAAATTACCTTGAATTATTTTCGTGTACAATCATTAAAAAGCTAGATATGGAAAAAATGGATTTAGCACTAGGAATATGGCCTAAAGAATTTTAATTTTCATTAAAAAATTCTATTAAAATTTATCAAATAATTGCTAGATTTTTGAGTTTTGCATGTAATGATCAATCCCATAATTTGGAATTCATAAACTTGTTTATATGACAAATTAGGCATAGCACAAAAAGATGATGTCCGAAAATTTAGAAAATAGGGCAGGCTCTCATAGAGTTACACTTCGACTGCCAAATTCTGTTTCATCTGTATTAAAAAAAGAAGCAGAAAAAAGAGATCTTCCGTTGAATGCACTTATTACAAAAATTCTTTTCAAAAATGTCTCTTTTGATATGCAAATTAATGCATTACCAGCAGTAACCATGTCTGATTTTCTTTTTTCAAGAATGATTGATAAGATACCTGATTCAGATCTGGAGGAGATTGCTAAGGAAGGGCCCGACGCAATAAAAAAGCTTTTTGCCATTCAGGGTATTGAATACAAATTAGATGAGATAATTGAGAACCATTTTGTTGTGATGAGTAAATACTGTGGGTGGTTTAGTTTTGGCAACACTATTAAAAATGATAAATATCGATTAATTTTTGAGACCCAGTTGGGCTCTAAATGGATGCAGTTTATCATACTGTATATAATAAATATTTTAGAATCACTTCGTATTCATATAGAATCCAAAACTGTACATGATAATGTTGTAATTTTTAGTTTTAGCAAAAAAAATAATCTCTAATAATAATTTTTTATATCTTATGACTGTGATATTTTATTTCCCCTAGTCACTTTTGGTACTTTAGTTTCAATTTGATCTGATGTAACTGGATGTGTTTCAAATTTTGTAATTGGTAATTTTACTGTAAATGTTGTACCTTTGCCAACTTCTGTCTTGACTTCTATTATTCCTCCATGCTGTTCAACAATATTTTTACATGATGGTAATCCAAGTCCAGTTCCTTCTTGTTTTGTTGTAAATAACGGATCAAATATTTTAGGTAGGACGTCATCAGGAATTCCTTTACCGGTATCTTCGATTTCAATTTTAACAAAATTATCTTCTTCAATTAATCTCACGTTGATAACTCCGGGACCTTTGATTGACTGTTTAGCATTGAGCAAAAGGTTCTCAAAAACAACTTCTATTGCATTAAAATCACACATTGCCATTATGTCATTTTTTGGCAGATTTACCTTGATTTCATCCGTAAAATCTAATTCTCCAACTGTAGCAAGTAGTATTTTTTTAAGAGATGTCGCCTCTAATCGAAGAGATTTTGTATTGACAAAATCCATGACGTTATCAATTTGATGGGTCATTCTAAAGACTGAACGGTCAATTCTGTCAAAACTGGATGCCACTTCCGGTTTTGTCTCATATTTGTGTCGTATGATTTCCAACGAATTTCGTATTACACTCAAGGGATTTCTAAGATCATGAGCCAATCTTGCAGCCAACTCGCCTATGGCATAAACCCTTTCAGTTTTAATTAGCTTGTTTTGCTGGTCCTTTATTTTAAAAGCCATACTTTCTACTTCCCGTCCTAGAATTTTCAGCTCATTGTATCCTTTTGATTGACTTTTTATATCAAAATTTCCTTCCTTGATTTTTTTAGTCTGTTCATGAATATCGATAATTGGATTTATGACGTTTCTCCTAAATGCAATAAATGTCAGAAAGATGATAACTCCAAAAATTGCAGCGCTAAATGCTGTAATTATAAATATCATCCAATTGGTATTATCGATATACACATTAATCAAATCCATTGCAAGGTAGACCTCAACTACCCCGTATACCTGACCTGAATTTGTTTTTAGTGGAATGTATATCTCCATCAATTCTCCATTTCCTTGTTCTGCAACATTATCTGAATCTCCAACATAAGAAATTCCTGAAACCTGTTGACCGCTTAATGCCGCATTTAGTTTGTTATTATTGTAAAATGATTTTCCTACTATTCCAGTGTCATCTGAATATACTACTATATGATCAGTACTCCACATCTTTACCGTAACTATTTCTGGAGAATCAATCGCATTTTCAAAATTAGTAAATAATTGCTGATTGGAAGAAATATTCTTTGAATTAAAATTATTTTCGTTTAGAGCATAAGACGTTGCATGATTTTTTACAGTGTTGCTGTAAGCAAAAGTTGCTCGCTGAAGTACCGTCTCTTTAAAATACTCTGAAATTGAATATGCCAAAAAAACTGATACAGTTAAAACTATGAAAAATCCTAATATCAACCACATTGCAACACCATTTTTAATTTTCATTTGTCATCTACTTTGATGTTTCGCCAATTCTATGCCTATTTTTTATATAATTAACAGAAGCTTGTTTAGAACGCGCACATCCATAAAGAAATGTAAGTTATTTGTTATATTCATCAGGAGAGATGGAAAAAAATTAAACTAGTTTTTTATGATTCGATGATACATAGTACTGTTAAATTTTGTATTTAGACGTAGAAGTTAGGAAGGAGACAATGCCAAAAAACGGGATTTGTCACTTCGTTTTATAGTCAAACTGTGTTACTAGTATCCATGATGAAGTATGCACGATTAGGCATGTTGTTTTTAGTAATGTTAATCACTACATTAGTTAGTCTTGGTCAAATTTTTCCATATGCTGAAGCATTAGTACCACCACAGCAAATTCAGCAACAGCTGGTAGTATCACAGAATGATCATCATAACACATCTCCATTATCTTATAATTCGCGTCAACTACTTCATCAGCAGCAATTATTGCAACAAAAGATAGAATTGCAAAACCAATTACATCAAATGCAACAGCAATTACCGCAATTTCTGATACAGCAGGTACAACAACAGTCCCAACAACAGTCCCAACAACAGTCCCAACAACAGTCCCAACACCAAGAACAACAGCAGCAACAGCAGCAACAGCAGCAACAGCAGCAACAGCAGCAGCAGCAGCAACAGCAAGAACAACAGCAGCAACAGCAAGAACAACAACAGCAGCAGCAACAGCAGCAACAGCAGCAACAGCAGCAACAGCAGCAACAGCAAGAACAACAGCAGCAACAGCAAGAACAACAGCAGCAACAGCAACAACAACAACAGCAGCAGCAACAGCAGCAACAGCAGCAACAGCAGCAACAGCAGCAACAGCAAGAACAACAGCAGCAACAGCAAGAACAACAACAGCAGCAGCAACAACAGCAGCAGCAACAGCAAGAACAACAACAGCAGCAGCAACAACAGCAGCAGCAACAACAGCAGCAGCAACAACAACAGCAGCAGCAACAACAACAGCAGCAGCAACAACAACAGCAGCAGCAACAACAACAGCAG
>Ga0208566_1000144_pt1 | contig 52237 bp, 43 predicted proteins | sample PL_2010_150m_FD_184159 | JGI IMG/M metagenome (GOLD analysis project Ga0208566, IMG submission 184159) | Freshwater microbial communities from Powell Lake, British Columbia, Canada to study Microbial Dark Matter (Phase II) - PL_2010_150m... | ecosystem: Environmental > Aquatic > Freshwater >...
GAAGAAGGCTGCCGCCAAGAAACCAGCTGCGAAGAAGGCTGCACCGAAGAAGGCTGCTGCCAGAAAACCAGCTGCGAAGAAGGCTGCACCGAAGAAGGCTGCCGCCAAGAAACCAGCTGCGAAGAAGGCTGCACCGAAGAAGGCTGCCGCCAAGAAACCAGCTGCGAAGAAGGCTGCAGCCAAAAAACCGGCAGCCAAGAAGCCAGCGGCAAAAAAGCCGGCAGCCAAAAAACCGGCAGCCAAGAAGCCAGCTGCGAAGAAGCCAGCCGCCAAGAAACCGGCCCCGGCAAAGAAGCCCGCCGCTGCCAAGCCGGCTGCCCCTGCCGCACCCAAAGCTGCTGCACCTTCGACTGCGGCCACGCCGGGCTTGAAGTCGTCGCTGAATCCGGCTGCGGCCTGGCCTTTCCCGACGGGTTCGCGGCCTTCTTGAGCCGCTTGTTGGGCGGATGCGAGGCGACGCCCGTATTTACGGGTTAGATTTCCTCCTCGCATCCCCCCAATTTTACGGCTCGGCGGCGGCTTATCAGCCGCCGCTGTTTTTCATCCCGCTCGCGACTCAAATCCTGTGAGCCAAGGTCGGCCGAATTCAGCGGCGGCGGCCATGATCCGTCAACGTGGTCGGAGCATCAGTACCCTAGACCCACAATCGGGCACTAGTACCCTAGACCCACAATCGGGCACTAGCACTCCGGACCCAAAGACGGGCAGTGCGCAGCCTCCACTCCGGTGGTCCGGTACCTCAGACGCATGACTGACAACTAGTCCACCAGCGCCAGTTCGAACAATTCATGCCGCAGCGACATCTCGCGCGGAAGGCGGCTCTTCAATTTCTCGAACCAGTCCGCATGAAGCTTGAGTTCTTCCCGCCACATCGCGGTATCCACCGCCATCAGCGCATCGAATTGGGCACGGCTTAATCCTTCGAAGCCGGACCAGTCGATATCCTCAAATCTCGGCATCCAGCCGAGTACGGTTTCCCTGGCTGCCGCCTGGTTCCTGATCCGATTTACGATCCACTTCAGGACTCGCATGTTCTCACTGAAGCCAGGCCAGATGAAACTGCCCTTCGCATCCTGGCGAAACCAATTCACCGTGAATATGCGCGGCGCATGTTCGATCGTGTGGCCGATCCGCAGCCAGTGATTGAAGTAATCCCCCATGTGGTAGCCGCAGAACGGCAACATGGCGAATGGGTCGCGGCGCACCACGCCCATCTGCCCGGTGGCGGCCGCTGTCGTCTCGGATCCCAGGGTCGCCGCCATGTATACGCCGAAATTCCAATTGAAGGCTTCGTATACTAGCGGCACGGTCGTGGAGCGTCTGCCACCGAAGATAAACGCAGAGATCGGAACGCCTGCGGGGTTCTCCCAGTCCGGGTCTATCGACGGACATTGGCTGGATGGCGCTGTAAAGCGCGCGTTGGGATGGGCGGCCTTGCGACCGGTCCGCTTGCCGATATCCGGCGTCCAGTCCTGGCCGGTCCAGTCGGTCAGATGTGTCGGCACTTCCTGGGTCATGCCCTCCCACCACACATCGCCATCATCGGTGAGCGCCACGTTGGTAAAGATGACGTTCTCCTTCAATGTGGCCATGGCATTGAAGTTGGTCTTTACCGAAGTACCGGGGGCAACCCCGAAATAGCCGGCTTCGGGATTGATTGCATAGAGGCGCCCGTCCTTCCCCGGCTTGATCCAGGCAATGTCGTCGCCAACCGTGGTCACCTTCCAGCCGTCGAGCGCGTTCGGTGGGATCATCATGGCGAAGTTGGTCTTGCCGCAGGCCGACGGGAACGCCGCCGCGATGTAACTTTTCTCGCCATCCGGCGCCGCGACACCGAGGATCAGCATGTGCTCGGCCAGCCAGCCTTCATCGCGCGCCATGGTCGAGGCGATGCGCAGCGCAAAGCACTTCTTGCCCAGCAGGGCATTACCACCATAGCCGGAGCCGAACGACCAGATTTCCCGGGTTTCCGGAAAATGGACAATGTACTTGGTGTTGTTGCACGGCCAACGCTCGTCGGTCTGACCGGCTTCCAGAGGCGCACCGACGGAATGCAGGCAGGGCACGAAATCGCCGGACTCCCCGAGCAAATCCACAACGGCCCGGCCCATCCGCGTCATGATGCGCATGTTGATAACGACGTAGGGGCTGTCGGAAATCTCCACGCCAATGTGGGCAATCGGCGACCCCAGCGGCCCCATCGAAAACGGAATGACATACATCGTGCGGCCGCGCATGCACCCGGCGAACAAGCCGTTCAACGTCTCGCGCATTCTCGCCGGGTCTTCCCAATTGTTGTTGGGACCGGCGTCTTCCTTGTCGGCCGAGCAAATGAAAGTTCGATCCTCGACTCGCGCCACGTCCGACGGAGAGGAACAGGCGAGGTAGGAATTGGGGCGTTTGACCGCGTCGAGACGGATCATTTTGCCGGCGTCGACCAGTTCCGCGCAAAGGCGATCATATTCTTCCTGGGAGCCGTCACACCACACTATGCGGTCCGGTCGAGTTAACGCCGCAACCCCGCCAACCCAGGCTTTCAGCCGGGCATTGCGAACATAGTCGGGGGCAGTTGAGGAAAGGCTTGCCTGGTTCATGTCGGTGAAATCTCCTGAGTGTCGTCTTACGATTATGCCCGAGCGGGCCGGGAGCATCTCCGGTATCCGGCCGCCGTCGCCATTGTTGAACCGCCCGTTCAGAATAACAATCGCGGCCCGGTCAGACACCTGGTCAGGCGATCTCCCGGTCGCGGCGCTCAGCGCAGCGCCTGCCTACCCATCAAGGGGCGACGTACTCTTTCTCAAGCAACTTGGCCTGGGCCGCCGCCAACCGGGCGATCGGGACGCGCGGGCCGGAACACGAGACATAGGTCAAACCGATCTGATGGCAGAAGTGGATCGATCCGGGATGTCCGCCATGCTCGCCGCAAATCCCGATCTTGAGGTCGGGACGGGTTTGGCGGCCGAGATTCACCGCCAATTTCATCAACTCGCCCACGCCCTTGATGTCGAGCACTTCGAACGGATTGTCGAGCAGGATACCGGTTTCGATATAGTGCGGCAGGAACTTGTTTTCCGCGTCCTCGCGGCTGAATGACAGCGTCGCCTGGGTCAGGTCGTTGGTGCCGAACGAGAAGAATTCGGCGGTTTCCGCCAGTCGCGCCGCACGCACGCAGGCACGCACCACTTCGATCATGCTGCCGAACTTGAAGTTGAGCTTGATCTTGAACTTGGCCTCGACTTCGTCGCGGATCTTCTCGACGTAACTGAAGATGCGCTTGAGTTCTTCCACCGTCGCCAGTTGCGGCACCATGATTTCAGGCAACACCGCAATCCCGGCAATGGCGCATTCCGCGGCGGCTTCCAGGATGGCGCGGATTTGCATCGAATAGATGTCCGGGTAAGAAATCCCCAGGCGCACGCCGCGGTGACCCAGCATCGGGTTTACCTCGGACAGCGCCCGCACTTTCTTCAGCACCACTTCCTTCTTGTGGATCACATCCTCTTCCATGTGCGTGCCCTTGAATTCCGCGAGTCCGCCCATGAGCTTGGTCAGGCCACTGGAGTATTGCAGGTAGAGCTTCGGGTTCAGCAGCTTGAGGGTATCCGGCAATTCTTCCAGGCCGTTGATGGTTTCCTTCAGATGATGCAGGTGGGAAATTTCCACCTCCAGTTGTGCCGCGGTTGGAAGGAATTCATGCAGTGGCGGATCGAGCAGGCGCACGGTGACCGGCAGTCCCGCCATCGCCTTGAAAATCCCTTTGAAGTCGTCGCGCTGGATCGGGAACAACCGATCCAGCGCGGAGCGACGCGCGGCGGGAGTCTCGGCGAGTATCATTTCCTGGACGATGGGCAGGCGATCCGTGGCGTTGAACATGCGTTCGGTCCGGCACAGGCCGATGCCGGTCGCGCCGAATTCGCGTGCGCGTGCCGCGTCCTTGGGCGTGTCCGCATTGGCATAGACTTTCAGGTGGGCCACCTCATCGGCCCAGGCCAATACCGTGGCCATATCCTGGGAAAAAGCCGGCTCCACCGTCGGGACCGTACCCGCATAAACGTTGCCGGTACTGCCATCGATGGTAATCACATCTCCTTCGTGCAGCGTCGCGGTACCGATCATCGCCCGCCGCGCAATTACATCCACATGGATCTGTTCGCATCCGGACACACAGGGTTTGCCCATGCCACGCGCCACCACCGCGGCGTGCGAGGTCTTGCCGCCGCGCGAGGTGAGGATGCCCTGAGCCTTGAAGAAGCCGTGAATGTCCTCGGGCTTGGTTTCCTCACGCACCAGAATCACTTTCTCTCCCGCGCTCCCCCGCGCTTCCGCGGTATCCGCGTCAAACACGATCAGACCGGAGGCCGCACCGGGCGAGGCGGCCAGTCCCGAAGCCAGCGGCGTTCCATGGAAATCCGGCGCCAACTGAGGCACCAGCAACTGCTCCAGCACCGCCGGCTGGATACGCAACAGCGCCTGCTCCTTGGTGATCATCCCGGCGTGAAACATCTCCACCGAACTGCGCACCATGCCGTGGGCGTTCATTTTTCCGTTGCGAGTTTGCAGACAATACAGCACGCCGCGTTCGATGGTGAATTCGAAATCCTGCACTTCGCGGTAATGTTTTTCGAGGCGATCGTGCAGTTCCAGCAGCTGCCGGTAGATCTCCGGCATTTCAGTCGCCATATCCGCGATCGGTTTGGGCGTGCGGGTCCCTGCCACCACGTCCTCGCCCTGCGCGTTAGTGAGATACTCGCCGTAGATCACGTTCTCGCCAGTGCCGGGATTGCGCGTAAATCCCACGCCGGTGCCGGAATCATTGCCCATATTGCCGAACACCATGGTGCATACATTGACTGCCGTGCCGCTGGCCATGTCCTTGGTGATCCTGAACTCACGCCGGTAGTCCACCGCGCGCTTGCCCATCCAGGAACGGAAAACGGCGCCGGTGGCGATTTCCAGTTGCTCATGGACGTCTTGCGGAAAGGGCTGGCCGGTATGCTTCCGAACAACCTCGAGAAACTCGGCTGCCAGCTTTTTCAGGTCGGCGGCGGATAAATCGACGTCCAGCTTGACGCCGACAGCGGCCTTCAGTGCGTTCATCTTGTCGTCGAAAATCTCGTCAGCGATTCCCAGTGCGACCTTGCCGAACAACTGGATAAAACGCCGATAGGCATCATAGGCAAATCGCTCGTTCCTGGTCTGCCTGATCAGACCACTCAAGGATTTTTCGTTCAGCCCCAGGTTGAGGATGGTATCCATCATTCCCGGCATCGATATGGCGGAACCGGAACGCACCGAAACCAGCAAGGGGTTGTCCGCGCCACCGAACAGCTTGCCGGTTTTCTTCTCAAGCGCCTGCATGTGAGCCTTGATTTCGACCAACAATTCCGGAGGCAAAGCGTTGTGTTCCAGAAAGGCATTGCAGGCCTCGGTCGTCACGGTGAAGCCGGGCGGAACATTCAATCCGATTTGAGTCATCTCGCACAGATTTGCGCCCTTGCCGCCCAGCAGCAGCTTGTTCTTGCCATCGCCTTCTTCAAACGAAAAGACGAGTTTCTTGCCTTTCATGACGGTTCCCTTCTATCCACAACGGTTATTGAATCCAAGATTCATGAATATTTCAAACATCGTAAAGGTGCATCGGGACGACCCTGCTGCGTATATCGATTATTGTAATAGCGTTTCCGCATCCCCATCGAATTCTCGCGAGGAGCGATTTCCACGCGTCGTCAATACAGGCCGGCAGGGCATCGGAAGATGGTGTGCGCTTTCGCCACTCGGGGAATATCCAGACGGCAAAGCGCAAGGAGCGGCGCCAAGTATTGGCGCAAAGCGTGAGAAAACAGAGGAGCCGCTATACAATAGCTCAAAGCCGCCTGATCCGCATTGGCGTCGCAGACGAATTAACATACCCACCGGGGAGGAAATCATGGATGAACGAATCCGCGCCGCTGCACTTGAATACCATCGACTGCCAAAACCAGGAAAGATATCGGTTACTCCGACCAAGTCCGTCACCAACCAGCAGGATCTGTCGCTCGCATACTCGCCGGGCGTGGCGGCCGCCTGCGATGAGATCACCAAGGATCCGGCCAACGCCTTCCAATACACTTCGCGCGGCAATCTTGTCGCCGTGATCACCAACGGCACTGCGGTACTGGGCCTCGGCAACATCGGGCCGCTGGCCGGCAAGCCGGTGATGGAAGGCAAGGGTGTGCTGTTCAAGAAATTCGCCGGAATAGACGTCTTCGACATCGAGATCGCCGAGAACGACCCGGAGAAGTTGGTCGACATCATTGCCTCTCTCGAGCCGACGTTTGGCGGCATCAACCTGGAGGATATCAAAGCGCCCGAGTGTTTTTATGTTGAGCAGAAGTTGCGAGAGCGGCTCAAGATCCCGGTGTTTCACGATGACCAGCACGGGACCGCCATCATTACGGGCGCTGCGGTAATCAACGGATTGCGCGTAGTCGGCAAGAAGATCAGCGAAATCAAGCTGGTCTGTTCCGGAGCCGGTGCGGCCGCGATCGCCTGCCTGGATCTTCTGGTCAGTCTGGGATTGGACCCGAAGAATGTGTTCGTCACTGACAGCAAAGGAGTGATCTATGTGGGTCGCGACGCGAACCTCGACCCCTCCAAGGCAAGATATGCCCAGCAGACATCACAGCGGACCTTGGGCGATATCACTGCCGGAGCGGACGTATTTCTCGGCTTGTCTACCGCCGGCGTACTCAAGCCCGAGATGGTCAAGAGCATGGCGCCCAACCCGATCATACTGGCGATGGCCAATCCGAATCCGGAAATCCTGCCCGAAGAAGCCAAGGCCGTGCGCCCGGATGTCATCATCGGCACCGGCCGTTCAGACTATCCAAACCAGGTAAACAACGTCCTATGTTTCCCGTTTATTTTTCGCGGGGCGCTGGATGTGGGCGCCACTACCATCAACGAACCGATGAAGCTCGCGGCCGTGCACGCCATCGCAGACCTCGCGCATGCCGAGCAATCCGACATGATGATCGCGACGTTTCGTAATGAGGAAGTCAAGTTCGGCCCGGAGTACCTGATTCCAAGTCCTTTCGACCCTCGCCTGATCGTCAAAATTGCGCCGGCAGTGGCGGCGGCGGCGATGAAATCCGGCGTAGCCACACGGCCACTGGCCGATCTCGATGCCTACCGCCAGCAGTTGAACGATTTTGTGTACCACACCGGTTTGCTGATGCGCCCGGTATTTGTCGCTGCGAAAAAAACGCCGGCGCGCATCGTCTTTTGCGAAGGCGAGGATGATCGAGTTCTGCGCGCGGTGCAAACCGTGGTTGACGAAGGTTTGGCACGACCAATCCTGATCGGCCGTCCCGAGGTGATGGAAGCGCGCATCGCGAGATCCGGCCTGCGCATCCGCGCCGGAGAAAGTTTCGAGCAGATCAATCCCGATTCGGATCCGCGCTACAAGGAACTGTGGCAGGACTATTACGAATTGACGTGCCGCATGGGCATCAGCATCGAATATGCGAAACGCGAAATGCGCCGTCGCACCACCTTGATCGGCGCCATGCTGTTGCGCCACCATCACGCCGATGGCATGCTGTGCGGCACGTTCGGCAAGCATTCGCAGCACCTGCGCTACGTTGATATTGCCATCGGCAGAACCGCCGGCATCGACAATTACTATGCCATGAACATGCTGCTTTTGCCAAATCGCACGCTGTTCATCTGCGACACTCATGTCAATTACGACCCGTCGGCCGAACAGATTGCCGAAATGACACTGCTCGCCGCCGAGGAAGTCCGACGTTTCGGCCTGATGCCCAAGGTGGCACTGCTTTCGCACTCCAGCTTCGGTGCCGAGGACACACCGACCGCCGTCAAGATGCGCCGCGCCCTGGTGATCCTGCAAAAATGCGCGCCACAACTCGAAGTCGAGGGAGAAATGCACGGGGACGCGGCGCTGTCAGAGGAAATTCGCCGCCAGGTCTTCCCCAATTCCCATCTCACGGGTCAAGCCAATCTGCTCGTCATGCCGACTCTGGATGCCGCCAATATCGCGTTCAACCTGCTGAAAACGGCAGCCGGAGACGGTCTCACGGTCGGTCCGTTGCTCCTGGGCGCTGCCCGTCCGGTGCATATCCTGACACCGACGGCGACCGTCCGGCGGATTGTCAACGTGACTGCGCTGCTGTCTACCGAGGCGGCGCAGGACCAGGCAAAAAGCGGCCGCTGACCTGAGGGATGATTGATTCAAGTACCCCTGCGGCGGCCAAAATCGCGTCCAAGACGGCCTTGATCCTCACCGGCGGCGGGGCTCGCGCCGCCTACCAGGTTGGCGTACTGGCGGCCATACGTGAAATGTTGCCGGATCCGGCGCGGAATCCCTTCCCCATCCTTTGCGGTACCTCGGCAGGCGCGATCAACGCCGCATCTCTGGCAACCACGGCCGAGAACTTCGGTGCCGGTGTGCTCCAGCTGCTGGAGATCTGGCGCAGCTTCCATGCCCGCGACGTTTATCGTGCCGACGCTTTGGGCATGGGCGCTACCGGCGCGCGCTGGCTGGGCGCCCTGCTGGGTGGCTGGCTGGTAAAGCGCGGGCCGCGGTCATTGCTGGACAACGCGCCGTTGCGCCAGTTGCTGGCCAGCCACCTCGATTTCAAGCGCATAGAAACCGCAATTGCCAATCAGGCACTGCATTCCGTCAGCCTGACCTGTTCCGGTTACAACTCCGGCCAGAGCGTGAGTTTTTTCCAGGGCCGCAGCGATTTGGAGCCCTGGCAGCGTTCGCAGCGCTTTGGGGCTCGCGTCCGCCTCGGCCTGGATCACCTGATGGCGTCAAGCGCGATTCCGTTCATCTTCCCGGCGGTGAAGATAAATCGGGAATATTTCGGCGACGGATCCATGCGACAGGTTGCGCCGATCTCACCGGCCATCCATCTGGGCGCGGACAAAATTCTGGTGGTTGGCGCCGGACGCATGTCCACGCCCGAAAGTTTCAGGGAGGCGAGCGAAAGTTATCCATCCCTGGCACAGATCGCCGGCCATGCGCTCTCCAGCATCTTCCTCGACAGCCTGTCGGTCGACCTCGAGCGCACGCAGCGCATCAACCATACGCTGGGCATGATTCCCGACGAAGTACGACGGCAGAACGACGTTTCATTGCGGCCGATCAACGTGCTGGTCATTGCACCTTCCGAGCGTCTCGACCATATCGCCGCCCAGCATGCTCGCTGCCTGCCCTGGCCGGTCAGAGCCCTGCTCGGCAACATCGGCGCGATGAACAAGCATGGCGGGGCGCTCACCAGTTATTTGCTCTTCGAACCTCCGTACACCCGGGCTTTGATCGACCTCGGATATCGCGACACCCAGGTCCGCAAGGATGAAGTCCGAGATTTTCTTCAAGTATCAGATCAATAAACGATAGCAACTGGTTAATTATCCTGATCGAATGTCGTTATAGTTATTGCCGATAGGATCATCCGCTGCTACACTGTGTCCATCATTGCGTACCGAAACGTGCCGAGAGTGCCTAATCGTACCTGGAGGCACGGGAGAGCGATCAAGCTATGAAGAACACCACGCTGGTATTATTCGCATTGTTCGGCTTGAGCCTGGCCGCCGGGCCAAGCCTGGCGAATCCGGAACAGAAGAAGAAGATCGTCGCGGTCAAGAAGCACAAGCAATTAGCCAAGAAGCGCGGTAGCAGAGCCGCCATCCAGGACAACTCAACGCTGGTTGTTCGGTCCGCCTCGGCCTTGGTGTTGGATCAATCCACCGGCACGGTCTTATACGAAAAGAATGCCGGTGCGGTACTGCCGATCGCCTCCATAACCAAGCTGATGACGGCCATGGTGACGCTGGACAGCGTGCCGAGCCTCACCGAGATGCTGACGATAGGCGAAGAAGACGTGGATACCCTTAAGGGGACCCGCTCGCGCCTCAAGGTCGGCACGAATCTGAACCGCGAGGAAATGCTGCGGTTGGCCTTGATGTCTTCCGAAAACCGCGCCGCATCTTCGCTGGCGACCAATTACCCCGGAGGACGCCAGGCTTTCGTCGCGGCGATGAACCGCAAGGCGCAGGAACTGGGTCTCCAGGACACACAATTCTCGGATCCGACCGGACTCACCGCGGCCAATGTTTCGAGTGCGCGCGATCTGGTCAAGATGGTGGGGTTCGCGCATCAATATCCGTTAATCCGCGAGTTCACCACCGCCACCGAGTACGACGTCACCATCGCCGGCCGGACTCACGCATTCCACAACACCAATAGCCTGGTCAAGAGCGCTACCTGGGATATCGGCCTGTCCAAGACGGGCTATATCAGTGAGGCCGGCAAGTGCCTGGTAATGCAGGCCTGGTTGAAAGACAAACCAATCATAATCGTGCTGCTCGATTCCCTGGGAAGAATGACGCGTATCGGGGATGCCAACCGCATCAAACGCTGGGTCGAAACGGCAACGCTGCGACGGCATTCGACCTGAAGCAAAGTCGGAAGCGTGACGTCGATTTCCGCCGCGCGGAAATATGCAAGTTACTTCCCCGCCTTGACGTAACCGATCGCAGCGGAAATTTCGCCGGCCGCCTGGCGCATGACGGTCGCCCAGTCGGGGTTGTGCCTGTCGGCTGGCGCTGAGATCGACAGACCCGCCACCAGTTCGCCCGAATCGTCGCGGATGGGCGCGGCAATGCAACGCAACCCCTGCTCGATTTCCTCATTGTCGAAAGCAACGCCATGCCTCCTCACGCGTTCGAGTTCCCGCTCCAGCGTCGCCAGAGTGGTCAAGGACGCGGGGGTAAAGCCGGGAAGACCGGTGCGCTTGGCGTACTCGCGGACTTTCTGGACTCCATCTTCCACCAGAAACAGTTTGCCTACCGCCGTGACATGCAACGGCGCGCGCGCGCCGACCAGGTGCACCACGCGCACGGAAGAGCGCCCGCTCGAAGTACGCTCCACGTAGACGATTTCGTCGCCCTGACGGACCCCGAGATTCACGCTTTCGCCAATCTCACGGTGCAGCCGTTGCATTATTGGCATCGCCGAATCCCGGATATTGATGCGTGATTTCACCAGGTTGCCGAGTTCCAGCAAGCGGATGCCGAGTTGATAGGTTCCTGGTTCGACGCGCTCAACGAAGCCATTGATGGTCATGGCGCCAAGTATGCGATGAGCAGTCGAGGGATGCAGGCCGGTTTCCAGTGCCAACTGCTTGAGGCTGACAGGCTCATGGAAGTACGAGAGCACGTCTAGCAGCTTCATCATGCGCTCGATGACCTGGACCGGATTTTTGGTTTCCGGTGGTGGCGGTTGGGACAAGGGATTGCTTTCGTTATTGCGAAGTTCGGAAGACTATATCACATTGTGAAAACGAATCAGGCCCCGTCAGCTGACGCGCCTCGCCACCCAGGCACCCCCTGTTGCCGCACCGCCGACGACCCAGAACACCGTGCTTGTCCCCAGCAAGACTCCAGCCGATCCGAGTATCAGTGGCATGACCACGCTGGAGGCATTGATGACCATCAGTCGCAAGGCGATTGCCTCGCCAACGCGATCTGGTGGCACTAACTGGTGCAGATTGCTCATGATCATCGGTTGAACCGAACCTAACGCCAGTCCCAGAACGATTGAGCAGGCCGCCATGCTCAGCGCGTCAGTCATCATCGGGAAGAGCGCGAACATCAGGGCGGTGGTGATCAGCGCGGCGATCAGAACCTGGCGTTCGCGCAGATGCTTGCCCAGCCACGGCATGAGTACACGAACGGCCGCTGTTGCCGAAGCGAAGGCGCCAAGTATCGTTCCGATGGCCGACGCGCTGAACCCGTGCTGATAGCCAATCACCGGCACCATGAAAGTGTAGACGTCCCAACTGCTGGACAGTAACCAATTCACGAACAGCAGGCGAGCCAAATGCGGCCGGCGAAACAAATGCCAGGCGGGAACAATCACGCCGTCAGCCGCTGCGACCGGTGCTTCCCGCTCCTCCAAGCCGCCTGCCGCCAGCCACGCAAGCAAGGGCAGGAGCGCCAGTGCGGCAAAGGCCATGCGAAATCCGGCCGCGTCGATGACTACCCCGGCAAGCATGGGTCCGACGACATTGGACACCGATGGGCCGATCGCCAGCCAGCTGAACAACCGCCTTCGATCGGCGCCATCACGCGCAATATGCCCGATATGGCGTTGCAAGGCGATGATCGTCAGCCCGCTTGCGGCGCCGGTTAACAACGCGCCCAACGCCAGCGTATAGGTTGCCGGATGCAGCGCTGCGAGGGCCGCGCCAGCACAGGCGAGCAGCGCACTGATGCCGATGGGGCGGATCAAACCGTGGCGATCGACGTAACGCCCTGCCGGCAGGGCAATGAACACTTGCGATACGGCGAACAGGGCCAGCAACAAACCCGCAATCATGGCGCTGTCGTAGGTACGCAGTGCCCACAGCGGCGCCGCCATGCGCAAACCCGTCAAACACCCGTGGACGCAGACTTGCACCGCGACCAGACGCGGCATTTGAGCATTCACGGTAATCCTAGCCGGAGGCGTTTTCGATCAATTCAACGGCGACGTCGGTGTGCGATGGCGATCGCACATCCTTGCGCTGCTTAGGCATCGATGCGACGAAAGTGGCCCTCATCAATCGGGGAATACCAGCGCATCCGGCCTGAGCGACTACTTGCTGTCATACACATATGCACCCGTCCAGTCCGCCGAGGGCGGCGTCTTCAGGAATTCGGCGCATCGATCCAACATCATGCGTGATGGAATGTCCTTGGCTCCTGACTGACGATAGGTTTCCTCAAACAACACCGCCGCCTCACGCCATTCCCTCGCCAGGTAATGATCAACGCCACTATTGAAGGACTCAACGAAGCGCACCTTCGAGGCGTCGACGGTCGCGCGCCGGCCGATCAGTTCGTAGATAAGCACGCCCTTTTCCTTTCCCTTGACAGCCACCACGTCCAGCTTCCGGGCGACGAAATCCTTGCCCGCGGCGGCGTAAGTGTCCGCGCTAATGATGATATCGGTACCGTAATACTTGTTCAGGGCCTCAAGCCGGCTGGCGAGATTCACGCTGTCGCCGATGACCGTGTAATTCATGCGCTCGTCGTACCCCATGTTGCCGACGATGGCCTCCCCCGTATGAACGCCGATTCGGGTAAGAAACGGTGGTTTGCCTTGGCGCGTCCATTCGACAGCCAGTTCATCCAGAAATGCGCGGCATTCCAGGGCGGCCGTGCATGCCTGAGAAGCATGATCGTCATGCGGATTGGGCGCACCCCAAAATGCCATGATGGCGTCACCGATATACTTGTCCAGAGTACCACCGGACCGCTGGATGATTCTGCTCATTCCATCAAAGTAGGCGCCCAGGTTCTCAACCAGTTGCTCTGGTTCAAGCTTCTCGGAGATTGAGGTGAATCCGGCAATATCGCTGAAGAAAAGGGTGACCGAACGTTTTTCCCCCTCGATCACGGCCTCCTTCTTCATCTGCATCAGCTGCAGCACCAGTTCGGACGGCACATACTTCTTGAAGGAGCGGAGCCCCTTCTTCATGTTCTCGACCGAATCGAGGATGTTCACCATTTCATTGATCCGAGTCCGAATGGCTGAACCCGAATCAAGCTCCAGACGGCTGATCCGGCTGACGTCCTCAGCAAGCAAAATAAGTGGTTTGGTCACCAGGCGCGACGCATAAACACCCACTGCCACGGCCAGAACCACGAAGCCGAAAGCCAACAGGAGTATGACTGTACCGATACGGTAGATTTCCGCCATGACCTCGGTTTCAGGAATGATCACGCCTATGGTCAGCGGAAGGTCGGTTTCTGCGGAGAGCTTTTCGAAGAACGCTATGAACGGCTCGTCATGGGAGTCCTTGAAGTAAATGCTCTGCCCGTACATTGTATCGGCCGCCCGGTCCTGCAAGGTGGTCAGCGCGGCTCCAATACCTCGGTCTGGTACTTCTCGGGCCTCATAGAGGCGAAAACTCGAATGCCCATCCCGCCTGGTTTCCTTTACCAGCTTGGTGATTTCGTCAACGCTCTTCAGCGGTTGAGCGACCAGCTGGTAACGGTCGTTGAAGACAAACACCTTGCCCGTCTTGCCCACCCGGATCTTGTCCAGCATCAGCGACAGCGAAAGCAGATTGAAATCGGCTGCGGACACCGCCCGCAGACCACCGTCCCTGGCATACAGAGGCATCACATTCGAGACGGTGAACTCGCGGCTGGTTCCGGAAATGTACATCTCGCTCCAGGCGATATCCTTTCGTTCCACCGCTGTTTTCCACCACGGTCGGGTGCGGGGATCGTATCCGGTTTGAAGGTCTTGTACTTTGCTCGCATCCAGAGCGTTGTAAGTCGGGTTCGCATGGACGATTGTCGTGACGACGTTGCTGTCGGTCCGCTTGACGGTTCGTCGAGTAATGCTGCCGTCCGGCATCGCACGGGCCTGGAACTTGTCCCCTGAAGGGAGCGCCAGGTCGATGGAAGAAAAATTCCGGTTTAGACGGGCGTTCTCGACCAGGAAATCGCTGACCTGGGCAACGTTGGTAAGGTCGATGGTGCCGTTCGAGACCATCGCACGCAGCAGGTGATTGTACTTACGGGCTGCACCCAACTCTCGGGAGGTGCGTTCCATCACTGCACGCGAAACCTCCGTCATCATGTTGTCGGTTAACAACAGGATGGACAGGCGGCTCCCATAGAAGGCGAGCGCCATGAACGAGATTGCGACGAGGACGATCAGGATCGAGACGATCGACGCGTAAGAGAAAGTTATTGACACCGTCTTTCTGAACAGGTCAATGCCGACAGTATTTCTGAGTAACGTCTTGAGATTCATCTTGCCCATGCCATCAAGTCCACGCCGCAACCGGCCACCATCTTACATTTCCCGGCCTGGCGGGTACACTCCTTTTCAACCGGCCTTGAACCCTGGCAGCGCTATATTTCCGCGGGGGATGGGACTCCAGGCCGTCCAAGGATGATCGAGGCAAGGCATGCGCCTGGTCATTTCGCCACGGCGATGGAATGGCACGTGCTAATCGGCGAGCTGGCTCATCTCGTTGGGTCGACCGAGGACTAATCTCAAGCGCTCGATTCCCCGCCAAAGCGGCGTTCGGCGAATCTCAAGTGGTTGTCGTGATCGAGATAATCGGCGATCTCGTTCGCCGGGCGTTCGGGAGGCACGAGTAGCCCATCTGCCGCCAGGCGTTTGAACATCTGGACGATGGGAAGTGTCTCGGCAGCGCTGGCGCGGACCGCGGCCTGCATGGCGGTATCCACGACCCCCGGCTCATAGGACAGGATCGTGGCGTTCGGACGGGGGCCATCCGGGCGATCCGGCGAGTCGAGCTCGCATGCGAATACCAGTCCTGCCATTCTCAGCGCCGCCTTGGTGCTTCCGTAGATACTCAACCCCGGAAACGCCTTCAATGCCGCACCCGAGGAAACGTTGACGATTCGAATCGCCGCGTCCTGTGCCGCCCGCTCGACGACCCAGCCCATCAACCAGATCGGGGCCGCGACGTTCACGGCGTAGACCCTGAGCATTTCAACGGGATCGATCCGGCCCAATGGACCGAGCAGACCTGGATCCGCCGCGCTATTGACCACAGCCAGGCGAGCCACCGACGCGTCTGTCACTAGCGGGCTCACCGACCGCTCGACTCGAGCGGCGAGTTCCGCCATGTTTCCCAGATCAATTTGCAAGTGCGTGTAACAAGGGTCCCCGATGGCGGCCGCCCGTCGCGAGGCTCCGATAACACGCCAGCTCCTTCGCAGGAGTTCCCGCGCGACGGCCTCTCCGATTCCGGAACTTGTGCCGGTTACCAGTGCTACTCGCACCAAACGATCGGACACGCGGACCTCCTGCGGAGAACCCGACTGAAGTCCGTCTGTTGATCCCGGTATCAGGCGAATTCAGGATCTGGACAGCAGCCTACATCGCAAAGCAATAGAAGAGTCCATCACCACCGGTGGGGCGCACCTTCTCCTGACTGCAGCCGAGCGTCGGATGGGCCGAATTCCACGATACCGCCCATGAAGCATCGAGGGGGCCGGCGCGATCATGATGACCGGTCATCGCGGCACCCTCCGGCCCGCTCTTCGTCCAGTTGCCGCAGGTCATGTCCAAGAATGGAGCGCCCGGAAAGGCCGTTCCGTCCGGTCGCGATCCGGTCAGCATGTCGTGCTTGTTGGGCTTCTCGGTTCGGCCGTTGATTGCTTGACCCGTTTCGTCCAAAGCAGTTTGCTTCGTGAGCTTGCTGTTCGCAGAATGCAAGTCGTCGACGCTCCGCGCGATCACTTCGCCCTTGGCATTCTGCCAGGGGCCTGTTCCGATTCGGTCGCGCGCATTCACGAAGTCGGTATTCGCCAGCTTCGACGCCTGGGTGCTCAGGTAGGCACGCCAGGGGCGGACACCTGCCCCCGCTGCCTGCGCGAGCGACTGGCAGTGGCCATCGGCTCCTTCCAGGCCACCAAGGTCGCCACCCTTGCCGGGGCCGACACTCGTCACAAAGAAGGTCATTTCCCTGGGGCCCGCCGGAAGGCTTGCGCACCCCGCCACGCCAATTGCGACGGCGACAGTCAGCCCGGCGATTTTCCAAATGTATTGCATTACCGTCCCCTAATGAATTCGCTGAGTTCGGTGGCCGGATACAGCCGCCTGAAATGCCGATCGGATTGTCGAATGCTGTTCCTACCCAACGGCAAAATCAATCGCCACTATGCCACGATTCGCTGCCTTTCTCTTACTTGATTTCTTGCCGCCTGAGATGCCCGCTAGTGGCCGAGAGCACCGATTGGCGGCGGTCGGCTGCACTTCCGGCTGGTACGCCCGGCAGGGGGCAAGTCGCCGCTCAGGCTGCGCTCCTCCATTTGATGGAACATCCGCTGCTCGGCATTTGTTCGCGCGGCCCCTGCCCGGTCTTGGCGACGAGCAGCATCGCATTGAACAGTTCGCGCGGCGCACCGACGACTGCCACCATGCGCGATGCATCCAGTCGACCGCGGTACTGCAATTCCAGATCGGCATTGAAACCGAAAAAATCCGGGGTACACACCGCGCCGTAGGTCCTGGCGACCTGCTGGGTCTCGTCCCACACATAAGGGAAAGGATAGCTGTGCTGGCGTGCCACCAAGGTCATATTTTCGAGCGAATCCTCCGCATATTCGGTGGGATCGTTGGACATAATGGCGATGCTGTTGACGCCGTGCTGCAGAAGTTCGCGCGTGTCGCGCACGATGCGGTCGCGGATGGACTTGACGTAAGGACAATGATTGCAGATGAACATCACCAGCAGGCCGTTACTGCCTCGCGCCGTGGCGAGGTTGTAGCGCTTGTCGTCCACGCCCTGCAGGTCAAAGTCACTTGCTTTCCAGCCGAAATCGCACAACGAGGGTTGAAGGCTGACCATTTAATTTCCCTGAAGTATTGGCAAGCAAACGGACGCATGATCCTGAAAAGATAATATCAGCTTGAACGCTGAGCGGCGAAGATGGCCGTCCAAGCGCCAGAACATGGCGGCCTGGTCCATCTCCAGCGAAACTAACCGCGTCCCTCGGGCTGCGTTCGGCAGATCAGCCCGGTATCCCGGTCAGATTAATCGACCCAACCCGCAGCGATCCACGGGGCGGTAGAAGCGGGTCACCTATCGTTTCGTTGGCTTGTGCCGCAAGGCACTTCCAAGGGGTCGGGTCTGGACCTTGCTTGTTTTCCTGGGCGAGGGGCCCGTCGAGCTTGACTTTGCCTTCCGCAGCGGACCCGGCAGATTGAACAACGCATCTGCCCGTTTCCCTCGATTCTGGTCAGTAGCCATGTCAGTGCCTATAGGCTGAACTCCTGTACCTTGCCATTGGGGTAGCGCAAGAAGATGCTGTTCGCCCCCGGCCAGAGATTCAGATTGGTCTTGTCCGGCGGCGGATTGCCGAGTTTCAGACTCGGCCTCAGCTTCAGGTTGTTTCCAAGCAGCGCCAGGTTAACAGTGCCATCGGACTGGGTCGCGACCGTTGCGGTCTTGTCGAACTGGCGGGCCGCAATCAACAAAGCGCTGATATCGCCCGGGCCGGCATACATCGATTGCACGTCGCCATCGCGATCGCGAAAAGCGAGGCCGCTTGGCCCGCTGGAAAGAAAGGCCGGAGAACCCTTGACGCTGCTTGCGGCTACCTCGCTCGCCGGAATCACCACATAGTCGTCGGGACCGAGCGTGATGCGCAGGACGCCATCGATCTGAAGGCGCAACTTAGCGGCCGGGTCTATCCGCTTGAGCACTTCGTCCAAGTCGGCAAAATAGCCCAGGCTACCAGCCATGGTGAGCTTGATGCCCAACGCGGCGAGATTGAATGCGCCGCCCGCGATTGATGCGGCATTGGTCGCGGCAAACGTGTTAAGCCTTGACTGACCTCTCGAACTGGCGCTCCGCTTTGCGCTGATCGCCGAGGACCTGTCAACGAGCGCTCTGCCAAGTGGAACGAATCGATACGTGCTTCCTGCGTTGGAATAGGTTACCAGCCCCCGTGTTTCATCGAACGAAATGCTACCGGAGCCACCGTAACTAGAATCCAGCGAACTCTTGACGGCGGAAAGGAGAGAGTCTCCCTGCAATCGGCTAACGCTACCGGTGAGTTTCGGCACTCGGGTGTCCGGCGCCAGGAAATTCAGGGGCAAGGGGTCGCCGGCGATATTTTGATCGCCCTTCAGCGATCCAACTCGAATCTGGCGCAATTCGCCGGCCCGACTGAAGGAAGCAGTTTCGCCCGCATCAATCGTGTCGGTGGCGGGAAACAGGTTGGCTGGTTGAATCGCGCTTGCTGCACCCACTCTCTGAATACTGGCAGTGCCCTCCTTGATCCACGCCTCGTACACATCTTCTGACGTGGGCTTGATCTGCCTGGTCTTGCGCTGGTCCGACTGGATCGCCATCTTGGTGCTCGGAGTGCCACTTAACGCAGAGAAACTCCCGACCGATGGATTGGTGCTGGGGTCGTTGATCGGAAGCAGGGAACCCGCGGCATCAAAATTGACGTCGGTATTCCCTTGCACCAGGCGCAACAGCGCGCTTCTCTTGCCGTCCGGCTTGAAGTAGGCGACTGTCTCGAGCACGCTATCTTCGTTGGATCTGAATTTCAGATTCGCAGTTCCGGAGTTGTTGTCAATATCGGCGAGGATCCCATTCTTCAGCTTGAACAGAATGTTGTCGGGTGAAGTATCTTTTATGACTAGCGGGGCGACGGGATCGACATCGAGTTCGACTTCGCCATTGAGCAACCGCAGTTCGCCGCCAGGCGCATCGAACATGTCCTCCAGGCTGTCCAGGTCGGTTTCGGTGATATTGGTGACCTGAAACGTATATGTCTGATCGCCTACATTGACGCGTGCCGTGGCTGTCGCGCCATAGCGGTCGGGCGAAAGCAGACTCACCTTGATCCACGCACCATTTACGACTTCGCCCGGCTGCGACGTGTAATCGCCGTCATCTGTCGAGTATTCCCCACCGACAATCGAAATTGGCGACGGCGCGATCAGCTCGGTCAGCTCGAAGTATCCGGATTCGATCCAGGATCCTGGCAAAGCATCATTGACCGATTCGAACGCGACCAGGGGGTCATCGAATACATCCGGCGCATCGGTGAAGTCGTACTCATCGGCCGGAGCGGGGACACCGGGCGATGTCGTGTCTGCAAATCGATTGCCGGGCGATTGCACCGGGATCGTGGTCTGCCGCGTCCCATCGGCCGCAGCGGCAACTTGCGCAGACAACGCGAACAGCACGCAAGGGATTACTACCAACGAGATGGTTGAGGGAGAAGTCACCCTCTGATGTTAACCTTTTTTCTGGGAAATGGCGGGATCAAAGGCACTGAACAGGTACGGAGGCTGCGGACAGCGGCATCGGATACATGCGATTGGCGTTTCCTTTTACGCCGCCCGGCGGGATTCCGCCGGCCGTGGAACCATCGCCTGCCCTGGGTGCGACGTGAAAGGCAAGTAGCCTTGGGACTGCGCCTTTGAGGTGTAACGTAAATGCATCCGGCCTGGCACCCGAATCACCATATCGAATGCGAGGCAGCACAAGTGGACTCGCTCAAACGATTCTCCAGCAAGCCGCAAAATGCTTTCATGCGCGGCCGGTCAGATATCGGGCGTAGTGAAAAGTCCCACGGTGCAGTAAGCCACGTCGGCCGTTCCGCGCTATTACTAAATCCGTGTTCTGGATATCCTCTTGCGCAAATGTCCCTGAGGCGGCCCCAAGCGCCTTGGTTGCGTAGCGCAAGGAGATCGGGTAGCCTGCCGCTGTCGAAGTCGGCGCCAACTTCAGAAGATTGCGATGGACGCTCTTGCGAAATTCAAAATGATCATGCGTCGAGTCCACCGTTCAGCTGGATTGAACTTGCCGAAACGCAACATGGCAACAGCGTTGATTTTCTGGGCTGGACTTGCATTGACCCCGGCATTCGCCGACCCGGCGGTGGAATCTGAAACGAAAGCCGCTTCCGCCAGGACAGTTTACGGCGTTACCGGCAAAGGAGTTGCAGTTGCCATCTTTGATCGCGGTATCGATTGGTCGCATCCTGATTTTCTGAATGGCGATGGAACGACACGCATCGCCTATATCTTCGACTTGACGGACAACGCGGGTGCGACAGCACCAAACAACAAGTATGGCGTCGGGACGATATACACCAAGGCCCAGATCGACTCCGCCCTGAAGGGCGGAACTTCCTTGAGCACGCGAGACGCAGTGGGGCATGGCACCGCCACTGCCGGGAACTGCTGCGGGAACGGCAGGGCCAGTAATGGCAAATACGTCGGGATAGCTCCCGAAACGACCCTAATTGTTGTAAAGATTACTTCGGATGGCGCCCCCGCGCACGACGATCAAACGGCCGAAGCAGCGTTTTGGAACCCAGAGTTATTTCCTGACGCAGTCGATTTTTCCATCGAAAAGGCACGTGAATTGGGAATGCCGCTGGTGATGCTTGCCAATTTTGGAAGCGTCGGTGCCCAGGCTGATGGGACCGATTCCTTCGCGCAGAAGATTGATTCGGTTGTCGGCCCCGGTAAACCAGGTGTTGCGTTCATAACAGGTACTGGCGATGACGGCGGCCGCAACAATCATGCGAGTGGCACCGTCAGATCGGGGCAGGCAGCAGAAATCAAGATTCAAAAAGGACTCGCAGGTACGCTCACATTCCAGTTGTGGTACTCGGGGAATGACCGGTTCGATATCGCCATTTCGTCTCCCTCGAAGACCTATGGGCCGTATCTGGCTCCAGCCAACAGCGGCTTTGACCGGCAAACCACTTCGGAATTTACTTATGGACACAATGGCAGTGCCTACTACAGCAACTTCATGCGGGTTGTATATTTGCAGCTCACGGGACCGACAGGTAACTACTCCGTGAATCTGTCCGGCGCAACCTTGGATTCAGGCAGATTCGATGCCTACCTCAATCCCGCTTATTATTTTCTCAAGGACGCCAACCAATTCCTTACTTTCGCCACATCGGAGAAGACAATCTGGTCCGGAGCAACCGCCAGATACGCGATCGTTCCCAATTCATACGTCTTCAGGACATCGTGGACCGATCTGGATGGCTTTAGTCGTTCGGTGACCGGTGAAGGGAATATCGGCGAACTTTGGCAGGGCAGCAGCGTGGGTCCGACATGGGACGGGCGATACGGTGTAGACGTCAGTGCGCCGGGAGACCGCAACATAACGACGTATGGTCGTTCTTCCTACTGGGCCACCGTGCGCGGCAATCTGGTTGCCGACGGTGCAGGGTATTACGGGGTCGCCAGCGCCGTTAGTGCGGCAAATCCGATCGTGACGGGCATCGTTGCGTTGATGTTGCAAAAGAATCCCAAAGCGGATGCGGCCACTCTAAAGCTGGCGTTGCAGCAGACGGCTCGCGCAGACGTCAACACCGGAACAATTCCAAATACCCAATACGGTTACGGAAAAGTCGATGCGCTTGCGGCGGTGGCCGCAGTCGATCCGAACAAGTTTTCCGCAGCCTCGTCTGACTGCATATTCAATTGGGCTGAACGAAATTATGCGGATATTTTTCCGCCGCCAGGCAGTTCCTCGGCGACTTACCTGCCTTACTACTACCGATACTACTCGGGGAAAGGCAATTTCCTGGCGACATCCTCGGCAGACAATCATATTTGGGTGCTTGGACCGCTCTTTGGCGCGAGTCCTATTGATGTTGCGCCGATTTCAAGCCTTCTTGGTGTCGCCGGGTGTTCGCAGTGAAGCTCACACCTGCTTGTCCAGAACTTCCGGGCCGGCAGCCGGAGTTGCTTCCTTCAAGACCACGGCAGGAATGCTGCCTCTGAAATCGATTCGGCACGCGCCATTTGTCATTTCAGTCGCCAGCGATCATCCTTTTCCAGCACGGAATATGGGCCGTCGCCGTCAAGCCAGATTCTTGCGGCAGCATCTCCGCGAAGCCAGGCATCCCAGAATGCCGTGCTCAGGGCAAGAATGACCCGATGGTGGTTCGGATTCCGAATCTCGCGGTCGCCGGGCATGGCTCGATCGGTGAACGTTGAATGTTCGGCCCGATAGAGGACAAGTTCGTATTTTCCGCCTGCTGGCAGTGCGGGGAACACGGTCAGGCGGGATTTCACGTCGGCATCGCCGATGAACGCAATATCCCGGGTGCCCGTCATCAGCAACCAGGGTATTTTCACGTCGACAAATGCTTGCCTGAGGTCGGCTTCCAAGCGCGGGCTGCTGGGGCTCAATGCCATGGCCGCCTTGATGCGGGGATCGGCAAAGGATAGGTGCCCGTTCAGGTAACTCTGGCCACCGACCGCCTGGGTGGTCACCGCGCCGAAGGAATGACCTGCCATGCCAACATGCAAGAGGTCCAGTCGGCCTGCCAGGATATGCTTGTCGGCTACGTCCCAACGACCAAGTTGATCGAGAACGGCAGAAACGTCATCCACCCGCAAGGTAAAGTTCTCGAGGCTGGCTGCCTGCTTCATCGCCTCCATACGCTGATCCAGCGGTTTGCTTTGCCATACGGCGATGTCGCTACCGCGATGCTGGAGCAACACCGCGACATACCCTCGGGCCGCCCAGTGATTGCCAAGATAGGCGCTTCCGTCACGGGAACCGCCCAATCCGTGACTGAAGAGAATTACCGGAGCAGGAAGTCTTGCTGACGGGAGGTAGACGCGCAGGGGGATGTCCCGATGTCGCCTCGCGTCATCAACCATGAGGTCTGCAATCTCTGGAGTTGCTCCGGTGGGTTTCGCCAGCGGGTCATAGAATGGGCCGGCAGCGATAGCTCGTCCCCATATGAGCAGGCAGAAGGCGGTCGTCGCCCACTTGATATTGCCCCACGGTTTCTTCATGGCTCATTGTAATGGCTGTCCGGTGTGACGGCGTAAGGCCGACTTTCGCAATGCCGTTGGTCCTGGGCGGTCGAACCCCGCGAATATTGCTGTCCGGCATGTTAGGCTGACGATTCCTGGCTTGAAGCACGCGAGGACGCCCGCCGCCCTGAACTGCGGCAATACCTGCCCTCGATCAGGCCGCCGGCACTCGGACCTCAAAGGAAAATAGGTGGAAGCACCAGCACCGATGGCGGGACGTCTGACTCCGGTGGCACCCGATCAGCGAATCCAGGATCTGGATGTCGTCCGGGGCTTCGCCTTGCTCGGCATCATGCTGATGAACATTGAATTCTTCAATCGCACCACGCACGGCATTATGGAGGGCATGCCGGTCGGCTTGAGGGGGTTGGAGTGGGCCACCAGCTGGTTTATCGCGTATTTCGTCCAGGGCAAATTCTGGACCATTTTTTCCCTGCTTTTCGGCATGGGCTTTGCGGTGATGCTGGCCCGGGCCGAGCGCGCGGGGCGCGATTTCTTCTGGCCGTATCTGCGCCGCATCGGCGCGCTGGCGGTGTTCGGCGCGGCCCACTATATCTTTCTCTGGGACGGCGACATTCTTTTCAGCTACGCACTCGGCGCGGGTGCGCTGCTGATTCTCCTCTACGCCAAATGGAAGCACATCCTGATCGCGCTGGTGCCGCTGGCCGCAGTGGGATTCATCCCCGGTTTCAATTCGGTGTGGGGGATGGCAGCGACGCTGGTGTCCATGGGCGTCAATTCGCTCTACCTGCGGAGTGAGCACCGGGTCCGCATTCGCGGCGCCAGCCTGCCCTTGTTTTCGTTCATACAGCTGGTGATGGGCGGCGTGGGAGTGTTGGCAGCAGTGGTTCTCTGGTCCTTGCCGGATGGTCCGCAGGAACCGCGGGTTCCGGTCACCATCGTCAGCGTCGGGATGTTGGTGGTTGGGGCATTGGCAGCGAAGTTCCACGATCCGGTTGAGTTGCGCGAACTGCGCCTGGGTGCCGCCATCTACGTATTCGTCACCGTGATGATGACCATGGTGGGTACGATTCAATACCTCCGGCCGACTGTCCCGCCCGCTCCGACGGCTGCGGCCAATCCCCAGGCTCAGAAGGCGTCGGCAGAGCGGGCCGAGCGGTTGGCAAAGCGCCAGGAGGAGAAACACAGCGAAACCTTGATCCTCTCGCGGGGCAATTACCTTGATGCAGTCGAGTGGCGCGCCGGCAAATTTCCGGGCAAGGTCGCGCGTGACGCGGGATTTGCAGTCGTCCTCGTGGCGATGTTTCTGCTCGGCGCCTGGTTCGTTCGATCCGGCGTGATGGAGAATGCACGGGCACACCTGGCCCTGTTCGAGAAACTCGTCCTGTATGGAATTCCCATCGGGGTCGGCCTTGGCCTGCTGGGCAGTTTCATTGCCGTATCGAGCACGCCAGGCGACGATCACGACGGCTTCACGGCGGCGCGAGGCCTCGCCATGCTGGGCAATCTGCCGGCCTGTCTTGGTTACGTGGGCATGGTCGTTTTGATGCTGCACAGCAATTCAGTTTTCGCCAGGATTCGGGTGCTGGCACCGTTTGGACGTATGGCACTGACCAACTATCTGACCCAATCGGTCATCTGCTCCCTGTACTTCTACGGCTACGGCCTGGGTCATTGGGGCATGGCGCGAACCTGGCAGGTGGTTTTCGTGGCAGTCGTGTTGGCAGCGCAGATCGTCTTCAGCCACTGGTGGCTGGCGCGTTACCGTTTTGGCCCGATGGAATGGTTATGGCGCGGCTACACCTATCGGGAGACACCGGTCATGCGCCGATAGCCGGGCATCGCCAATACGCTACCGCTCACCGACCCGGCTCGCCTGTCTGCGCCGACTCGAACTGCAAGCGGTAGAGATGGGTATAGATTCCGTCCAGGGCCAGCAGTTCTTCGTGGCGCCCTTGCTCGACGATTCGGCCCTTGTCCAGCACCACGATCCGGTCGGCGTGCTCCACCGTGGACAGACGGTGTGCGATGACAAGGGTGGTGCGCCCCTGGATCAGTTGTTCGAGGGCAGCCTGGATCTGCCGCTCGGATTCCGAGTCGAGCGCCGAGGTGGCTTCGTCGAGTATCAGGATCGGCGCATTCTTGAGAAAAGCGCGGGCAATCGCGAGGCGCTGGCGCTGACCGCCGGAAAGCTTGACGCCATTTTCGCCGACCGTGGTCTGCAATCCCTGTGGCATGCGGCATATGAATTCCCAGGCATGGGCGGCGTGTGCCGCTGCGACGATGTCCGATTCACTGGCTCCGCTCGAGCTGCCGTAGGCGATGTTGGCCGACACGCTATCGTTGAACAACACCACGTCCTGGCTGACCAGGGCAATATTCGCACGCAGGCTCTCCAGCGTCAGGCTCTGCGTGTCATGGCCATCGATCAGAATCCGGCCACGTCCGGGCTGGTAGAAACGTGGCAGCAAGGAAACCAGCGTCGTCTTGCCGCAGCCGGAAGCCCCCACCAGCGCCACCGTCTGACCCGCCTGGACATGCAGCGATACGTCGTGCAAGGCGGCGTGATGCGCATCGGAATAGGAAAAATTCACTTCTTCGAAACGAATCTCGCCGCGCGCCCTCGCCAACCGCGTCGTTCCCAGGTCGTCTTCCGCGGGCTGGTCGAGCAGGCCGAAGATATTCTCGGCGGCTGTCAGACCGCGTTGCAGTGGCGCGTTGACTTCGGTCAGGCGCTTGACCGGTGACAACAGCATCAGCATGGCGGTGATGAAAGAGACAAATCCGCCGACCGTGATATGGCTGTCAGCGGATTGCAGCAGGGCGACGTAAATGATGATGGCCAGAGCTGTTGCCGAAGCCACCTGGGTCAACGGAACGGTCGCGGAAGCGGCCATCGACTCGCGCATCGCAGCGTGGCGGAACTCCTTGCTGACGTCCTCGAAGCGCTGCGCCTCATAGCGCTGTCCGCCGAACACCTTGACCACCCTGTGAGCGCCGATAGTCTCTTCGAGAATATGCGAGATCAGCCCCATGGCACTGTAGCCACGCCGGCTCGCGGCCCTCAGGCGCGTGCCGAAGAGCCGCACCACGGCGACGATGAGCGGACCGACCGCCAGTGCGATCAGCGTCAGTTTCCAATCCAGATACAACAAGAACGCCAGCAAGCCGAGGATGGTCAATGAGTCGCGCACCAACGCGGTCAGCACATTGGTCGCGGCGCTGGTGAAATCGTTGATGCCGTAGGTGACTTTGGCAATCAGGGCGCCCGAAGACTGGTCGTCGTAATAATGCGTGGGCAGGGTCAGCAACCGGTCGAACATCTGCCGCCGCAAATCCATGACGATGTGACTGGTGACCCAGGCCAGGGTATACGACGTCACGTAGGTGAGCAAACCGCGCACCATGAAAATCGCAATCAGGGCCAACGGGATCAGATACAGTTCGTTGCGGTACTTGGGGATGAACCCCTTGTCCAGCAACGGCCTCATCAGCGCGGGGAACAACGGTTCGGTCATCGCCGTCAGCGCCATGCCGAGCATGGCGAGCGCGAAGGCCGCCCGATAGGGTCGGACGTAGCCGAGCAGGCGCAGATAGATCTGGCGGTTGTTGATGCTGGAGGGGGATGACATCGGCAACGGCCCGCTCAGGATTCGGAAAAATGCCGTGCCAGCGCGACGGCATAGGGTGGCCGGAGGATGCCGCGGTCCGTGATGAAGCCGGAGATCAGTGTTTGCGGTGTGACGTCGAAGGCTGGGTTGCGCACTTTCGCCCCTTCCGGTGCGGTGCGCCGGGCGCCGCAGAACAACACCTCGTCCGCCTGGCGTTCCTCGATGACGATCGCGCTTCCGTCGGGTGTGTCGAGATCGACCGTCGAAGCAGGGCAGGCGACATACAACGGGATGTTGAAATGCCGCGCCAGGATGGCAACCCCGAGGGTGCCGATCTTGTTCGCGGTATCGCCGTTGGCCGCGACGCGATCGCAGCCAACGATGCAAAGGTCGATCAGCCCTTGCGCCATGACGGTAGCGGCCATGTTGTCGCAGATCAGCGTGACATCCAGTCCCGCCCGCTGAAGTTCCCAGGTGGTGAGTCGGGCGCCCTGCAGCAAGGGGCGGGTTTCATCCGCATAGACCCGCACGCCAATGCCACGCTCATGCGCCAGATACAGGGGCGCCGTGGCCGTGCCGAGTTCCGAGGTCGCCAGTGCCCCGGCGTTGCAATGGGTCAGGACTCCGGCACCTTCCCTGAGCAGGGTCAAGCCATATTCGCCGATGGCGCGACACAGCGCCCTGTCCTCTTCATGAATCCGCACGGCCTCGTCAACCAACAGTTCGTAAAGCTGCGAGGCGCCGTCGACCGGCCGGCGCGCGGCGACCCCCCGCATGCGCTGGAGCGCCCAGTTCAGATTGACCGCCGTCGGTCGCGCGGAATTCAGGTAGGCGGCATTTTCCTCCAGTTTCGCCATGAACTCACTCACCGGTCGATCACGGTGGAGTTTCATCCCCACCAGCAAACCATACGCAGCGGCAATGCCGATGGCCGGCGCGCCGCGCACTCGCAGCAACTTTATGGATTCCCAGACTTGCTGGATGGTCTCCTGCCGCTGCTCGACGATTTCCCCTGGCAGGCGAGTTTGGTCGAGCAGGAAGAGTTCCCCGTCGGTCCAGTGCAAGCTGCGGGTGGCGCTGTTCATGCTTCCCGAATCGGCGACCAGGCCAGGGGCTTCGGCGCCGAGTCTGTGAATTCCTCGGGATCGAAGGCGCGGTCGCCTTCCGGATCGGCTTGGCCGGTCGGTCGCAATCCGGCAAAATCATGCAGACGAGTGTCCGCCAGATGCGAAGGCACCACATTCTGCAGGCTGCGGAATAGCGTGTCGACGCGGCCGGGAAACCGCTTCTCCCACTCGCCCAGCATCAACTTGACCTGCTTGCGCTGAAGCTGTTCCTGGCTACCGCACAAATCGCAGGGAATGATCGGGAAGCGCCGCTCCTCGGCCCACGCGGCGAGATCCTTCTCCCGGCAATAGGCCAACGGACGAATCACGATGTGCCGGCCGTCATCGGTGACCAGCTTGGGCGGCATCGCCTTCAGTTTGCCGGCGAAGAACATGTTGAGGAACAAGGTTTCGAGGATGTCGTCGCGGTGGTGGCCAAGAGCAATCTTGGTGGCGCCCAGTTCGCCCGCCACGCGGTAGAGGATGCCGCGCCGCAGCCTTGAGCAGAGCGCGCAGGTGGTCTTGCCTTCCGGCACCACGCGCTTGACGATGGAGTAGGTATCCTGATGTTCGATATGAAACGGCACGCCGAGGTCGGCCAGGTAGTTCGGCAACACTTCGGCGGGGAAACCCGGCTGCTTCTGGTCGAGGTTGACTGCGATCAAATCGAAATTCAACGGAGCATGTTGGCGCAGATAGAGCAGGATATCCAGCATGCCGAAGGAATCCTTGCCGCCGGACAGGCAGACCATGATCCGGTCGCCCTCCTCGACCATGTTGAAGTCGACTATGGCCTGACCGGCATTGCGGCGCAGGCGCTTGGCCAGCTTGTTGGCTTCGCGCCAGGGCTTGTCCAGCTGTCGAGTGGTTCGAGTGGTTCGAGTGCTGAGCCTGGTTTCGATCGGAGCATTCATGATTTCATACGCTGCGACCGCCATCCACATTGATCACCTGCCCGGTCACATAGGGGGCATCGAACAACAGGAAACGCACCGTTTTTGCGATGTCGGAGGGCGCCCCTTCATGTTGCAGCAGGGTTTGGCGGATGATGGCGCGGCGTGCGGCAATGTCGAAATCCGCGGCTGCAGCGCCTTCGGGCCAGGTGATCGGTCCCGGCGCCACCGCGTTGACCCGCACCTCAGGCGCCATCTCCAGCGCCAGGGAGCGCGTCAGGCCGAGCAAACCGGCCTTGGCGGCGCAATACAGCGGATAGTTTTTCAACGGGAATTCGGCATGTATGTCGGTAATGTTGACGATGGCGCCGCGCGCCGCGCGCAGTTGCGCCGCCGCCGCCTGCGCCAGAAACAGCGGGCCCTTCAGGTTGCTGCCGATCAGATCCTGCCAGGCCGTTTCGTCGATGCTTCCGAGGGGCGTGGCATAGAATGAAGAGGCGTTGTTTACCAGCGCATCGAGCCGGCCGAACTTCTCTATGGCGAGCGCCACCAACGGCGGGATCTGCGCGACGTCGCAGAGATCGGCCCGGGCAAACGCGGCCGAACCTGGCCGGATCGCGTTGAGTTCGCCGGCGAGGACCTCGGCTGCATCCGCCGAGTTTCGGAAATGCAGCATCATGGTCGCCCCCGCGGCATGCAGGGTGCGCGAAATTTCGGCGCCGACTCGGCGGACTGCACCGGTGACCAGAATGACGGGGGAATCCGATGTCGTGCTCATGCCCGCAAGTATACTGCCTAGCCGCGCGTCAGCCGTTGCAACACGCGCGCGGCGGCGACCAGGCCGAAAGTCGCCGTCACGGTGACCACTGCCCCATAGCCTGCGCAATTCAACCCCTGGGGAGCGTCATCTTCGCCCGGCACCTGATCCAGGTCGCAGGCCGGTACGAAGCTGCCCGGTCGAACGATGGGTTCGACCGAGTAGACGCACTCCACGCCGAATTTCTTTCTGGGATCCCGGGTAAAGCCGTATTCCTTGCGCAAGCGCGCACGCAGCTTCGAGGCCAGCGCATCCTGTACGGTGAGCGCCAGGTCGGCCACCTGGATGCGGGTTGGATCGCTGCGCCCACCGGCGGCGCCGGTGGTAACGATATCGGTACCGGCCGCGCGGCAATGGGCGATCAAAGCCGCCTTGGCGCGGACGTCGTCGATGGCATCGAGCACCGCGTCGCAGTGCGGCAGAACCGCCGCAACGTTGTCCGCCGAGATGAACTCCTCGATGCAGGTCACCGCGCAGGCCGGATTGATGGCGTGGATGCGCAGGGCCATCGCCTGCACCTTGGCCTTGCCGAATTCGCCGTCTAGCGCGTGAATCTGTCGATTGGTGTTGGACTCGGCGACATGGTCGAGATCGATCAGCGTAATGCGGCCCACCGCCGTGCGGGCCAGGGCTTCCGCCGCCCATGAGCCGACGCCGCCGATGCCGACCACGCAGACATGCGCCGCGGCCAATCTTGCCAACGCCGTCGCGCCATGGAGGCGTGCAATGCCGCCGAAGCGCCGCTCGAAATCCATTTCCTGAACTGCCGTCATGCGACCCGCGCCCCCGCCTGTTCGAGCATTTTGTCGGCCAGCATCATGGCACAATGCACGTCAGATGACCAAGGAATCTCCTCGCGCCAGCCAGACCGTCCTGCCCGAACCTGGCGCCGACGCGCGGGCGGCGAGCGCCGCGCTAGGTGAATTGATCGCGGCCGAAATCGCCGCTGCCGGCGGCTGGATTCCGTTCACCCGCTATATGGAACTGGCCTTGTATGCGCCGGGACTGGGCTATTACAGCGGCGGTTCGCAGAAATTCGGGGAGGCCGGCGACTTCATCACCGCCCCGGAGCTCACTCCGTTGTTCGCGCAAACTCTCGCGGTGCAGGTGGCACAGGTGATGGCGAACTCGGCGCCGCAAGTCCTCGAGGTCGGCGCCGGCGCAGGCATCCTGGTAACGGAAATACTCCTGGAACTGGAGCGGACAGGCGGCTTGCCGGAACGCTACCTGATCCTCGAACTCTCAGGCGAGCTGCGCGCACGGCAACAGGAGGCAATTTCTCGCCGGGCGCCGCATCTGGCTCCCCGCGTCGCCTGGCTGGACGCCTTGCCAACGTCCTTCTCCGGCCTGGTCCTGGGCAACGAGGTGCTCGATGCCATGCCCGTCGCATTGGTCGAATGGCGCGAAGCTGGCGCCGCCGAAACCTTCCTCGAGCGCGGAGTAAGCCTCGACGAGCGCAACCGCTTCGCCTGGGCGACCCGGCCGGCGCGAGGCGAACTGCGTCAGGCTGCGCAGGGGTTGGCGCGCCAGGTCCCGATCGAGGCGCCCTATGTCTCGGAGATTGGTCTCGCCGCGCGCGCCTGGGTCGGAGAGTGGGGGCGCATTCTCGAACACGGCGCCCTGCTGTTGTTCGACTATGGATTTCCCCGCAGCGAGTATTACTTCCCGCAGCGCAACAGCGGCACCCTGATGTGCCACTACCGCCACCACGCCCATGACGATCCGCTGTGGTGGCCAGGCCTCAACGACATTACCGCGCACGTCGACTTCACCGCCACTGCCGAAGCCGCATTCGAAGCCGGACTCGACGTGCTCGGCTATACCAGCCAGGCCCAATTTCTCATCAACTGCGGGATCACCGAGATCCTCGGACGCCGGCCCGACCAGACGAGCAAATCCTTTCTGACTCAGTCGCGCAATGTCGGCAAGCTGATCTCGCCCCATGAAATGGGCGAGCTATTCAAGGTGATAGCTCTGGGTCGCGGACTGAAGTCTCCGCTGCTCGGCTTTTCTCGCGGGGACCGACTGCACAAGTTGTGAGTGTTAATGCCGAGGGCGCCCCAGACGCATCACCAACGGCGCCATGAGGCTGCCCAGCCCAAGGCTGCCGCAGGCGAAAAGCCAGGCCGTGGCGGTAAGATGGCCGCCGCCGACATCCAGCACCGTGCCGAAGAGCAGGGGGCCGAAGAATCCCGCACCGAAGCCGAACATCGAATAAACCGCCATCGCCGCACCGCGCCGGAGCGGATCGGCCGCGGCGATGAGGCCGGCCGTCAGTGCCGCCGAGTCGGCCATGACGGCGACGTTGTAAAGCAGCAGCACGACCAGCAGCAGTTGCCAAGGCCACAGGACCGCCAGGCCCGCGACCCAGGCAAGCACCCCGGAAAGCAGCATGACGCCGAGGATCAATCTGCGCCGGCCGATCCGACCGGCCAGTTCGTTGCCCAGAATGCTGGCCGGGATACCGACCAGGTTGATCAACGCCGCGGCACTGGCAGGAGCGAGCGGTGCGGAAGCGGCGCTCGCCCCACCCGCCGCGAAACCGAAGGCCAGCAGGGCGACGATCCACGCCCTCAGGCCGAACAACTCCCAGCAATGCACGGCATATCCGGCCACATAGCCGAGGATGGCCCGGTCCTTCAGCACACCCAGCATGTGCAGGAAACCCGGGCGATGGGATATCCCCGCGGGGGATGCATGCGGCCGCAACAAGGAAAGCACCAATGCACTGGCCAGCAGCGGCCCGAAAGCGGCCAGAACGAAGGCGTTGCGCCATCCCAGGGCTTCGGCGAAGGCGCCCGACAGGGCGTACGAAACGCTCGCGCCGACACCGAAAGTTGACGTATAGAAAGCCACATAACGCGCCTGGCGCGGCCCGCCGATGCGGTCGGTGAGCGCTTTCAGGCCGGGCATGTAGGTGCCGGCGAGCCCGGCCCCGGTGACCATCTGAAACACTCCCGCGCTCAGCGCACCGTCGGCCATCAAGGCGAAGCCGAGACAACCCGCGGCTGTCAGCAGGCAGGAAAAGAAGTAGACCCGGCGGGCATCGATACGATCGGTGAGCCCTGACAGCCAGGGCACCGCCAGCATATAGCCGCAGAAGAAGACGCCGCCGACCAGGCCCGCCTCTGTGCCGGTAAGGCGCCAGGTGTCCTGCAATTGCGGGAGCAGCGCCGGCCAGGTGGCGAATCCGGTCATGCTCAGCACTTCGGCCAGGCACAGCAGCGCGACGATCCTTCCCTGGCCGGGCCGTTCGCCGGAGTCGGACATGCCTGGGTTAGCGCGAACTACTGTTACGAAGCACCCGGTAAACCACGAGCGCAGCGAACAATTTGTAGCCCCCGCCCGGGCGGGGCTTTGGGGTGGCGGCGTTGTTGAACGATTTCATGGCTAGCGGGTGGTCTGACGACGACGCGAGTTATATGCACAGCCTTTCCAGGCAGGTGCGGATATTCGCCGGAATCGCGGTCGGCTTGTCGGTCTCCCGGGCGACGAAAACGTGCACAAAATGACCCGTGGCGGCCGGTTTGTCCTCGCCCAGGCGAAACAGGCCGATTTCGTAACGCACGGAGGAATTTCCGAGATGCCCGACGCGCAGGCCGGCATCGATGGTATCGGGGAAACTGAACGAACGGTGGAACCGGCAGTTGGTCTCGACCGCGTAACCGACCACGCTGCCATCGTGAATGTCGAGTCCGCCCGCGCGAATCAGGTATTCGTTGATGACGGTGTCGAAGTAGGAATAGTAGATCACGTTGTTCACGTGACCATACACGTCGTTGTCCATCCAGCGAGTGGGAATGGCGAGAAAGTGGCGGTAGTCGCTACGCCGCTCGGTGCGCGGTTCCTGGGGAGTGCTCATGATGCGCCATGAAGTCATTCGAGCGCAGCATGATAGCAGTTGGGCGTGGTCGGTGGCTTATTCCTGGTATGCGTAGATATTGCGCAGAAATGCATCGGCATCCATGCCCGCGACGGTACGGGATTTGGCGCTACAGTTGGCCTTCTGCAAACCAAGTTGCAGTTGCAGGGGCTGCGGCAGCCACTGTGCATTCAATACTTCCTCCGCGAAGGCGCCGAACTCATCCTCGATAGGCCTGCCAGTTACCATGTTCATGATCGTCACCATCTCACTGCCTCCCGTCAATTTTGGAGTGCGTAATAAGCATAACGGGCAAGTTGCGAAAAAGTTGAACCAAGGTGAACAAATATCTGGAAGTGTTGTATTCCCGCTACTGGCAGGGCGTGTTCTGAGCTGAGAACACGCCCTGGGATTCAGCGCATCTTTGCGATGCGGTATACGGCCAGGCTGCCGAGGAAGTTGTGCTCCTCGGTTACCAGTTTTCCCTGCTCGTCGAGAACCTGCCGCTCACGTACGAGGAATTGCATCTCCTGACAAAGCGCCTCGAAGTCCAGCATGGTGAAAAAGCGCACGTTGGGGGTGTCGTACCACTGATAGGGCAGGTCTTCGGATACCGGCATGCGACCACCCAGCACCGCCATGCGGTTCTTCCAATAGCCGAAATTGGGGAAGGAAACCACCGCTTCTCGCCCTACCCGCAGCATTGCGGCAAGGATTTCCTGGGTATGGCGGATGGTCTGCAAGGTGCGGGACAGCACCACGTGGTCAAAAGCCCCATCGACGAAGCCGGCCAGCCCCGCGTCCAGATTGCTCTGGATCACGTTGATGCCGTTGGCGATCGCCGCCAGGACGTTGGCGTCGTCGATATCGACGCCATAGCCGCGCACGCCGCGGGATTCGATCAGCAGTTTGAGCAGGGCGCCGTCGCCGCAGCCCAGGTCGAGGACGCGTTCCCCGGGCTGTACCCAGCCGGCGATGACTTCGAAGTCGGGTCGATTGAGCAAGGTCACAGGCTGACCCTCGCCAAATAGGCTTTCAGCACGGCGTGGTACTGCCGATCTTCCAGCAGGAAGGAGTCGTGTCCGAAGTTGCTGGCGATTTCGGCATAGCTCACGTCCTGGTCGTTCTTCAGCAGGGCATTGACGATCTCCCGCGAGCGCCCCGGGGCGAAACGCCAATCGGTGGTGAAGGAAACCACCAGGAATTTTGCCAGCGCCGGCTTCAGCGCCGCGGCGAGGTCGCCTTCGTGGCGATGTGCGGGATCGAAATAGTCAAGCGCCTTGGTCATCAATAGATAGGTATTGGCGTCGAAATAGCCGGCAAACTTGTCGCCCTGGGCACGCAAATAAGATTCGATTTCGAACTCGACGCCGTACCCGAAGCTGAAAGCGCCACTGTCGTTGCGCAGCACCCGGCCGAATTTCTCCCCCATCTGATCGTCGGAAAGATAGGTGATGTGGCCGAGCATGCGCGCCAACCGCAAGCCGCGCCTGGGAAACGTCGAGTGTTCATAAAAATGGCCGCCGTGAAAGTCCGGGTCGGTGATGATGGCCTGGCGCGCCACGTCGTTGAAGGCGATATTCTGCGCCGTGAGCTTGGGCGCCGCGGCGATGACCAGCGCATGGCGGATACGCTCCGGCAGGTCGATCGCCCATTGCAGCGCCTGCATGCCGCCCAGACTGCCGCCGATCACCACCGCCCAGCTGGCGATGCCCAGGTAATCGGCCAGTTGCGCCTGTGCCTGCACCCAGTCGTCGACCGTAACTACGGGAAAATCTGCGCCCCATGGCCTGCCGGTCGCAGGATTTTGCGAGGAGGGTCCGGTCGAACCGTGGCAGCCGCCAAGATTATTTACGCCGATGACGAAGAACTGCTCGGTATCTAGCGGCCGGCCGGGACCGATCAGGTTGTCCCACCAACCGAGGCTCTTGGGTTCGTCAACATACAGGCCGGCGACGTGGTGGTGGCCGGAAAGCGCGTGGCAAACCAGGATGGCATTGGACTTGGCAGCGTTGAGGGTGCCGTAGGTCTCGTAGGTCAGGTCGTAGCTGGGCAGCACGGCACCGCTTCGCAACTGGAGGGGCGCGTCAAAATGCGCGCGCTGTGGCGCGACGATGCCTACGCTATTGGCCGGATAAATCACCTTGCTCATATCTTCATTCGACAAAAAACCCGATCGGCTGACGCGGATCGGGCTCTTCCCCACCCTCGCTTTAGCCGTATTTGTTAAGCGCCCGCAAGCTGAGTCAAGTCGGCGCCGCTACAGCTTGGAAACTACCGCGTGACGCGGCAAATGTCAATTCAATTGCAGTGCCGCAAACCGTGGCGGCGGCTTGCATAATGTCGTCCGACAAACTAGATTGGTCGAGAATGAAGACTTCCAGGGTTTCACCGAAGCAAGCCTACGATATCCTAGTGGTCGGAGGCGGCATCAACGGCGCCGGCATCGCCCGGGATGCAGCCGGACGCGGGCTTTCAGTGCTGCTCTGCGAGAAGGACGACATTGGATCGCATACTTCTTCGGCCAGCACCAAGCTGATTCACGGCGGCCTGCGTTACCTCGAACATTACGAGTTCAGCCTGGTGCGCAAGGCGCTGCAGGAACGGGAAGTGCTGATACGCGCCGCCCCGCATATCATCTGGCCGCTGCGTTTCGTCATGCCGCATGACGCGCACTTGCGCCCGGCGTGGATGATCCGCATCGGCTTGTTCCTCTATGACCATCTGGCCCGGCGTGAATTGCTGCCCGGCTCCAATGGCGTCGATCTCAAGGTCCATCCGGCCGGTGCACCGCTGGATGCGCACTTTCGGCGCGGCTTCGAGTATTCCGATGGCTGGGTGCAGGATGCCCGGCTGGTCGTGCTGAATGCCCGGGACGCGCAGCTGCGCGGTGCAACGGTGCGACTCCATACGCGCTGCGTAGCCGCGCGTCGCGAGGCCGATCACTGGCAGGTGCAACTTGCCGGGGCCGATGGTGAAATGTTCGAAGTCAAAACCCGTACCCTGGTAAATGCCGCCGGACCCTGGGTCGGCCTGTTTCTGGCGCAGGCCGTGCGACTGGGGGCGGAAAAATCCGTGCGCCTGGTGAAAGGCAGTCATATCGTGGTGCCACGTCTGTTCGACCACGATTACGCCTACATTTTCCAGAACCCCGACAAGCGCATCATTTTCGCAATACCGTTCGAGGACGACTTCACCCTGATCGGCACTACCGACATGGAATTCCATGGCGATCCGGACCAGGTCAGCATCGTAGACGACGAAATTGCCTACCTCTGCGAGATGACCAACCGCTACTTCAAGCGCCACATCACCGCGGCCGCCGTGGTCTGGAGCTATTCCGGGGTGCGACCGCTGCTCGACGACGAGACCGGCGATCCGGCGGAGGTCACGCGCGATTACTCGCTCGAACTGGACGCCGACGGCCCCCCTCTGCTATCCGTGTTCGGAGGGAAACTGACGACTTTCCGCCGTCTCGCCGAAGAAGCGGTCGATCGTCTCCAGTCGCTGCTCGAACAGCGCGTCACGCATTGGACGGCCGATGCGGTTTTGCCAGGCGGTGACCTGCCTGGTGGCAGCCTGGCCGATTACCAGGCCCGGCTGACCGCCAACCATCCCTGGCTGCCTTCGGCGCTCGCCCGACGCTGGGCCCGCACCTATGGCACTTGCAGCGCCGAGATCATCGGTGAGTCGACCGGACTTGGCGACCTTGGTGAGGAAGTCTTGCCGGGATTGCATGCGCGCGAAATCGACTACCTGGTGCGCAGGGAATGGGCAAACAGCAGCGATGACATTCTCTGGCGGCGTACCAAACTCGGCCTGCGTGTCGGCAAGGCTGACGTCACCCGGCTCGAACGCTGGCTTGCGGTCCACCGAGAAGAGTAGAGAGGAGCAAAGTCGTGGCCTACATTCTCGCCCTCGACCAGGGCACCACCAGCTCGCGCGCCATGGTCTTCGACCAGGACAGCACGGTCCGAGGCATGGCGCAACGCGAGTTCCGCCAGATATTTCCGCAATCCGGCTGGGTAGAGCACGACCCGGAAGATATCTGGCAAAGTCAGCTCGACACGGCGCGCGAGGCGCTGGCCAGGGCGGGCATAGCCGCAAAGGATCTGGCCGCGCTGGGCATCACCAACCAGCGCGAAACGACACTGGTGTGGGAACGCGCCAGCGGCAGGCCGGTGTATAACGCCATCGTCTGGCAGGATCGGCGGGGGGCGGCTCTGTGCGCCAAACTCAAGGCGGATGGCCATGAAGACCTTTTCCGGCAGCGCACCGGGCTCATGCTCGATCCGTATTTTTCCGCCAGCAAACTGGTCTGGATACTCGAGCATGTTCCTGGCGTGAGGGCACGGGCGGATGCCGGCGAGCTGGCTTTCGGGACCGTCGACAGCTGGCTGGTCTGGCAACTGACCGCCGGGCGTGCGCATCTCACCGATGTCAGCAACGCCTCACGGACCCTGCTTTTCGATATCCATCGCAACGCCTGGGACGACCAGTTGCTGGCGCTGCTGCGCATCCCGAAGGCACTCCTTCCGCAGGTGAAACCCTCCGCGTCGCGGTTCGGCGAGACCGACGCGAAAATCCTCGGTGTCCCGGTCATGATCGGCGGCATCGCCGGCGACCAGCAGGCCGCGCTATTCGGCCAGGCCTGCCACCACCCCGGCATGGCCAAGAACACATACGGCACCGGTTGCTTCATGCTGCTCGCCACCGGAACCGAAGCCAAACTTTCCACTCATGGTCTCCTCACCACGGCTGCTGCGCAACCCGATGCGACACCCCGCTATGCCCTGGAAGGTAGCGTCTTCATCGGCGGCGCCGTGGTTCAATGGCTGCGCGACGGCCTCGGCCTGATCAAGAATTCTTCGGAAGTCACGGCGCTGGCCGAGTCCGTACCGGACAGCGGTGGCGTGGTGTTCGTGCCGGCGTTTACCGGCCTCGGGGCACCCTACTGGGATCCCCATGCGCGCGGCGGCTTGTTTGGCCTGAACCGCGCAACCAGCGGCGCCCACATTGCCCGGGCGGCGCTGGAATCGATCGCCTTTCAGAGCGCCGAACTGCTCGCCGCGATGCAGGCCGATGCAGCCGGGGGGGTAAGGGAACTGCGAGTCGATGGTGGCGCGGCAGCCAATGACATGTTGCTGCAATTCCAGGCAGACCTGCTCGGCATCAATGTTGTCCGCCCCAAAACCTTCGAGACGACGGCCCTCGGCGCTGCGCACCTGGCCGGCCTCAGCGCCGGCGTCTGGTCCGGCGTGGAATCCCTGGAAGCAGCCTGGCAACTCGATCGCATCTTCGAGCCGCGCATGTCGCGCGACGAAGCGGAGGGACGCATGCTGCGCTGGCGCGATGCGGTGAGCCGGGTTGGCGGCTGGGAGAAATAGCGTCCTGGTTTTATCTTTCCGTTTGTCATTCAATTCGAGGGAACTACGACATGAAGCGATTTGCTATGCTGATATTGGCGGTTATTGCATTCGGCCGCACGGCGGCGATGGCCGCCGAGATCAAAGTCCTCAGCGCCGGCGCGGTCGAACCCGGATTGCACGCGTTCGCAGAACTTGCCAAGCGTGAGACCGGCCATGAACTCAAGATCCAATTCAATACCGGTCCGCAAATCGCCAAGCGGCTCGCCGCCGGGGAAATTTATGACATATTGATCGCGCCGCCCGCCGTAATCGCCCAAGCCATCACGGAGAACAAGGTCATCCCGGACACCCGCGTGCCGGTCGGACGCGTGGGCGCGGGCATCGTCATGCGGGCCGGCGCAAGCATGCCCGACGTCGCCAGCGTCGATGCTCTGAAGCGGGCGCTGCTGAGCGCCGATTCCCTGGTGTACAACACCGCGTCGACTGGTCTCTATTTGGACAAGCTGTTCGAGAAACTGAGCATCGCCGAAGCTATCAAAGCGAAGACCACGCGCTACCCCAACGGCGAGGGCGTGATGGAACACCTGATCCAGGGCAAGGGCAACGAGATCGGCTTTGGCGCGATCACCGAAATCCGGATGTACGCATCGAAGGGTCTGAAGCTGGTCGGTCCGCTACCGCTCGAGGTGCAAAACTACACCCGCTATGAGGCCGCCGTGATGACCGGGACGGCTGTCTCCGCCGCGGCAAGAACCATTTTGTTGCAACTCGCCACGCCCGAGGCGAGGCAGGCGATCGCGGCGGCGGGCGTCGAGTAGGGTGGCTGCTGCGCGATTCGGAATACGGGTGCGGAATATCGAGGATAAGGGCGGCTCAGGCGTCCAATGATTTCAGATGCTCGCGCACCTGCAGCGCATCTTCGAAACGCAGCAACCGCGCCACCTTTGAACGCAGGCGCGAAAGGTCGCTGCGCAGGACCTGCTGCTTGACCTCCAGGAGTTGGGAGGGGTGCATGGAAAACTCGCGCAACCCCATGCCCAGCAGCAGCCGCGTCAGGTTCGCATCTCCGGCCATCTCGCCGCACACCGCCACCGGTATGCCGGCGCGTTCGCCGCGCTCGATGGTCAGCGCGATCAGGCCCAGCACCGCCGGATGCAGGGGCTCGTAGAGATACGCCACGGCCTCATCGGTGCGGTCGATTGCGAGGGTGTACTGGATCAGGTCGTTGGTGCCGATCGAGAGAAACTGGAGGCGCTTCAGAAACGGTCCCAGCGCCAGCGCCGCCGCGGGTATCTCGATCATCCCGCCGATTTCCAGTCCTTCATCGAATTTTATCCGGCTTTCGCGCAACTGCTCCTTGACCTGGTCGATCATCGCCAGTGACTGCTGGATCTCGTGGGCATGCGCGAGCATCGGAATCAGCAGGCGAATCTTTCCGTAATGCGACGCCCTCAGGATCGCTCGCAACTGGGCCATGAAGACCTGCGGCTCGGCCAGGCAATAACGGATCGCGCGCAACCCCAGCGCCGGGTTCGGCTCCATCCGCTCCGCACCGCGCATCGCCCGCACCTGCTTGTCTGCACCCAGATCGAGCGTGCGTATGGTCACCGGCTTGCCGGGCAGCGCCTTTACCACCGAGTAGTAGGCCTCGAACTGTTCGTCCTCGCCGGGCAGTTCGTCGCGATTCATGAAAAGAAACTCGGTGCGGAACAGGCCGATGCCGGCGGCGCCGACTTCCTTGACCTTGTCGATATCCTGCGGCAGCTCGATGTTGGCGACCAGCGAGATCTCGACGTCGTCGAGCGTGATGACACGTGCCGACTTGAGGCGCTTGAGCTTGTTGCGTTCGAGTTCCAGCTCGCTCTGGCGCAGCCGGTATTCCTCCAGGATGCGCGCGTCCGGTTCGACTATCAGCACGCCGCGGGTGCCGTCTATGATCAGCAGATCGTCGTCACGCAACAACGGCCGTGCGTGGTGCAGGCCGACCACCGCGGGTATGGCCAGGCTGCGTGCGACGATGGCGGTGTGCGACGTGGCGCCGCCGAGATCGGTGACGAAACCACCGATCTTCAGCTGCTTGAACTGGATGGTATCGGCCGGCGAGAGGTCGTGGGCGACGATGATCAGGTCGCCTTCGGCAACGTCCTTGCGGCGCGCGATCTTGCGCGACTTGCCGAGAAGCACCTTGAGAATGCGCTCGACGACTTGAACGATATCCTGTTTGCGCTCGCGCAGATAGGCATCCTCCATCTCGTCGAACTGGACGACCAATTGCTCCATCTGCTGCACCAATGCCCACTCGGCATTGCAGCGCCTGGCCCGGATCAGCTCACGCGGCGCTTCGACCAGCAGCGGATCGGCGAGAAACATGGATTGCAGATCGACGAAGGCGGAAAGCTCGGCGGCCGCCCCGGGTGAAGCTTCGGCCTCAGCCTTTAGCTGAACGAGCTCGATCGCAACGGTTGACAATGCGGCATCGAATCGCGCCAGTTCGGCCTCGACTTCGCGCTCGCGAACCTGGTACTGCGCCACCTCCAGCGTGGTGTGCGACACCAGGTGGGCATGGCCGATCGCGATCCCCGGCGAAACCGCCAAACCATGCAGGGTGAATGTCATCGGCGCTAGGCACTTTCGCCGAACTTGTCGGCGATCAGCGCCAAGAGTGCCTGCAACGCCTCATCGGCGCGCTCGCCATCGGTCTCGATAAGCACTTTCGAGCCCTTGCCTGCAGCCAGCATCATCACGCCCATGATACTTTTGGCATTGATGCGGCGCTTGTTTCGTTCCATCCACACCTCGCACGGAAAACTTCCGGCAAGCTGGGTGAGCTTGGCCGAGGCCCGCGCATGCAAGCCCAGCAGATTGACGATTTCAGTTTCGACTGAGGGCATATCGGTCAGTGTTTGAGGATGTTCAGGACGCCGTCGCGACCGCCACTGACGGCCTTGGTGAGGAGAATCTTCATGCCCTTTTCGCGATAAGTCAGGGCGCGCAGAAGCATCGGCAGATTGACGCCGGAAACGCCTTCGACGCGTCCCGGATCAAGCAGCTTGAGTGCGATGTTGGCCGGAGTCGCACCATAGATGTCGGTGAGAATCAGCACGCCGTCACCGTTATCCACCAGCTTCAGCATCTTCTGCGCCAGCGGCAGGGCGTCCCGCGGGTCGTCCTGTGCCGCGACACCGAGTTGGACGATCTGCTTCGGGCGATGGTTGAGCACATGGCAGGCACACTGGATCAGTGACTCGCCAAGACTGCTGTGGGTAATCAAAAACAATCCGATCATGGCATCTCGGGCAGCTTTTATGGATGGCCTATTCTAACCTTGTCCGGAAGCTGTCGAGAACACGCCCTAGATTGCCACTTCCCGCTCCAGGGCATCGATGAACATGGCCGCCACATTGCAGCCACTCTGCTGCGTGATTTCGACGAAGCAAGTGGGGCTGGTGATGTTTATTTCGGTCAGGCAGTCGCCAATCACGTCAAGCCCGACCAGCAGCAGTCCGCGCGCCGCGAGGATCGGGCCGAGCGTCGCGGCGATTTCACGGTCACGGTCGGACAGCGGCTGAGCCACGCCGGTACCACCAGCGGCCAGGTTGCCCCGGGTTTCGCCCGGTTTTGGAATGCGCGCCAGGCAATACGGGACGACTTCGCCGGCAATCACCAGGATGCGCTTGTCGCCCTGGGCAATTTGAGGCAGATAGCGCTGCGCCATGATGGTACGCGAGCCATTGTCGGTAAGCGTCTCGACGATGACGTGGCGATTCGGATCGTCTCGCCGAACGCGGAAGATCGAGCTGCCACCCATTCCGTCGAGTGGTTTGAGGATCACGTCGCCCAGTTCATCGATGAAGGCCTCGAGATCGACCGGCTCCCGCGCCACCAGCGTCGTCGCGGTGAACTGCGGAAATTCGGTAATGGCGATTTTCTCGTTGTGGTCGCGCAATGCCCGGGGACGGTTGAAAATTCGCGCCCCGTCGGCCTCGGCTCGTTCCAGCAACCAGGTGGCGGCGACATATTCGGAATCGAAAGGCGGGTCCTGGCGCATCAACACGGCATCGAACGCGGCAAGCGGCTGATGCCCGCGTTCCAGTTCGACCCACCATCGGCCGTGGTCGAGGCGTCCCGGGTCGTCGGCGCGGAATTCCAGGCGCGTCGCCATAGCGCCCACCGAGCCGTCGCGCCAGGTCAGCGCTGCGCGCATGATCACATGCGCCTCGTGGCCGCGGCGCCGCGCTTCGCTCATCATGGCGACGCTGGTATCCTTGTAGGCTTTCAGCGATTCAAGCGGATCAACAATAAAGGCGAATCTCATGGCCTGGCCCCGATACCCCGTCCCACCGGCGGTCTTGCCCAACGGCGCAGCCCGGACGCGGCGTTCATACCGTTTCCGGTAGTGTGCGTTCCAGCTCCAGCGCAGCTGCCAGCATGGCCAGCCGGCCCACCACGCCATACGCATAGAATCGGTTGGGGGGTGCATCCGGCGAGATGCTGCGATCGGGCAGGCAGCAGCCGATATCGAAAGACAGCGGTTTGAAACTCATGCCGGGCGCATTCAGGTTTTCGTTGCGGCCGCGGCTGGTGTTGACTCGATAGAAACCGCCGACCACGTAACGGTCGATCATGTATACCACGGGCTCGGCAACGCCCTCATCCACCGTTTCGAAACTGTGTATGCCTTCCTGGATGATGACTTCGGTAACCTGCATGCCCTCCTTGCCCACCGCCATCTTGTTGCGCTGTTTGCGATTCAGGGTTTTCACTTCGCTGGCGTCCTTTACCGTCATGATGCCCATGCCATAGGTCCCCGCATCGGCCTTGACGATCACGAAGGGATCGTCCTTGACGCCATACTCCTTGTACTTGGCGCGCATCCGGAACAGCAGCGTATCGACGTTGGAGGCCAGGCATTCTTCACCGGTGCGCTCGTGAAAATTTATGGCCCCGCACACTTCGAAATCCGGATTGATCAGCCACGGATCGATCCCGAGCGCCGCCGCAAACACGATGGCAACCTCGTTGAAAGCGGCAAAGTGATGCGACTTGCGCCGACTGTGCCAGCCCGCATGGATGGGCGGGATCAGGACCTGTTCGTGAATGTCGCGCAGGATCGCCGGCACGCCGGCTGAAAGGTCGTTGTTCAGCAGGATCGCGCAGGGATCGAAATTCTCCAGGCCGACGCGCCTGCCAGCCGGTCCCAGACGCTTGATCGGCTCGAGGGTCAACTGCTGCCCGTCGGGCAGATCGAGAGTCGTCGGGGCGGTAATCTCCGGCAACAGCGAACCGACGCGAACATTCAGTCCGGCGTGGTGCAGGATGTTTGCCAGGCACGCGACGTTTTGCAGGTAGAACAGGTTGCGCGTGTGGTTCTCCGGCACCAACAGCAGATTTTTTGCTTCCGGACAGATTTTCTCGATTCCCGTCATCGCCGCCTGCACACACAGCGGCAGGAAAGCCGGATTGAGATTGTTGAAGCCCCCCGGAAACAGGTTGGTATCGACCGGCGCCAGCTTGAATCCGGAATTGCGCAGGTCCACCGAGGTGTAGAACGGCGGCGTATGCTCCAGCCATTGCGAGCGCAGCCATTGCTCGATCTTCGTATCCTCGTTGAGGAAACTGCGTTCGAGCTCGAGTAGCGGCCCGGTGAGGGCGGTCGTCAGATGAGGAACCATGGTCTAGGGCGTGTTCTCAATTAATCGGCGTGATGCGTTGTTGCCAAATGCGGATGGCCGCGCGAAGCGAGTCGAAGTCAATGGCCATCCCCCTTGATGAGACGAGTAACAAAGTGGACGCCGCATTTGGCAACAACCCGGAGGGAATGAGGCATATGGCCCCCATTGCGGCGTTGCTCGCTCCTCATTGGGAGCAACCCAACCGCGTCGCTCGTGCCTTGCACTGGGTGCCATCTGCCTCGTTCGCACATGTCGATTAGTTGAGAACACGCCCTAGGGTCGTAGTGTGATCAAATTCATCTTACTACATCACTCCGCAGGCTCCCAATCGGTCTATCGCATGACCGGAATTTCCTTCAGTCTTTCGCGTATCCGGCAAAGGCCTCGGGCAGCAGCGTTTGTTCCAGGCTGCGCTGGGAGAACAGGAAACGCCCATCACAAACGAAACCGAGCTCGGCCCAGTCGACATCGTTGAGCAGCACCGAGAGTTGGTTGAGATCGGCTTCAGCACTTCTGGGGAAAAGGGCCAGCACCGCGCCGTCGTAATTTCTGCATTCGTTCAGGAAGAACGGACGAGGATTGCGTGTCTTGCCATTTACGTAGATGCGCGGCGCTTCGGAAACGTGGTGGCGACGCCCCCATTTCCACCAGTTGCGCTCGTCGAAGCGAGCCACGCGCCGCGCCAGCAGGCGTTCCTTGAACGGCTCCAGGTAGGCCGGCGGTTCCGGAGTGTCGAAGATCATGCGCCGCAACTCGCCAGTCTGCGCGGTGCGCGAGCAGACGAAATCGACATTGCCCAATTCGGCATGGGCGAAAATCGCGTCGGCGCCGGATACCGCGCCGACCTTGACGCGGAAGACGCTGGACAATGGGACGCTGTATATGCCGTGCGTGAAAGTCAGTTGACCGCCCACCAGCCGCATGTGTCGCCCGTCCGCCAACCGGCGTTGCCGGTTGTCCTTCTCGAAGCGCCAGATGATGCAGTTCGGCAGGGCTTCGGAAAATATTTTCGCGTCGCCCAGTTTGATCATGTCGGTGAAGCTGCCGTGGTCGTGCAGCCAGGTATTCAGTCGCGCCGCACCGGTGGCTTTGAGAAAATCTCGCGGCGTGATGAAGATCAGTTCGCCCCCCGGCTTGAGGTGCCGCACGCTTTTCTCGATGAAGTGGTAGTAAAGGTTGGCGTGACCGTCCAGCAACCGCGAAGAAAGCAGCAGCGCGGTCTCCGGCAGGATGTCGCGCGCCTTGACATAAGGCGGATTGCCGATGACGGTGTCGAATTTTTCCTCTTCCGCGTAGGCGAAAAAGTCCATGTTGAAAGTTCCGGCAGGACAATGGCGCGGATCAAGTTCGATGGCGACGCAGTGATGCAGGCGCGACGCGAACGCCCCGTCGCCACTGGCCGGGTCAAGCCTGCGACCGTGGTTGCGGATCAGGCCGAGCATGCGCTCGACGACGGCCGGGGGGGTGAATACCTGGCCGAGTTGCGCGACGTTTCTCATCGGTGCGGCTGCATCTGGGTCTATCGTCTCACGCCGTTTGTCGGTTTGCTGCGGCGGCCTGCATGCACTCTGGCGGATATTCCCTCGGCGCCTCGCCCGGGCGGAAGGGTTCAAGCAGATCCAACGCCGTCTGCCAATGATAATCGATGTTGCCGGTCGTGGTTCTTAGGCACCGGAATCGCCGTTCGCAGCCGTCGGTCCGTCCATATTGATGTTTCGAGGCGGGTCGTCGAATTGCTGTCATTGCATTGGGCCTTCTTGCCACTGTGCCGGCGAAGCCATGCAAACTGGCGGCTATTCCTCGCGCCACCCGCCCGCTCAGTGTCAATTGATTGACATCCCGCAGCGTCGTCTTACAATCCCGATAACAACGGCAATTCCCGACCTTGCGCAGGCGGGCTTGGACAGGTGGACGACGAGGAGATATCAATGACGGCCAGTAACAAACCGCTTGAACTAGAACTCGTCGCATGCGAAGTATGCATGAAGGAAGTGCCCATCAGCGCGGCCGCGACTTCCGAAGCTTCAGACTACGTCGCTCACTTTTGCGGCATGGAGTGTCATGAGAAATGGAAATCCCAACGCGAAATATCCGCTGTCAAAATCGGAACTGCCGATTCGTGAGCGAGTCCGGAATCCGTTGTGTGCCGGCGAGCACCAAAAGCGACGCCGACCAGTAGTTCCGGGCATTGACCGCCCGTCCACATAGAAAGTTCCGGCCATGGCGATCGGTTGGCTCACGATATTGAAAAGCGTGCCCTGGGTGGATGTCGTGAGCAACGCGCCCAAGGTAGCCGACGGCGCGAAGAAGCTGTGGAAAGCCATCGCCAAGCAGCCTCCCGCGGCGGACGCAGCGACCGCCGTTGAGCAACCGGCCCTGTCGCCTGACGCTCAGTCGGTCGCCGAGTTCCAGAGGCGACTCACCGCGGCGGAGGCCGCCGCCGCCGATCTGCACGCTCAAATGCTCGCGTCCTCGGAGCTGATCAAGACCCTTGCCGAGCAGAATACCCAACTCATCAGGCACATGGAGCATTATCGGATTCGGACACTATGGTTGACAGCGGCCACCATTATTATCGGAATCGTCGCCGTATCCAGCCTGGTCGCGACGTGGGCCCGCTAAGGTCGGCTAACAACACTCATTCGAAGCCCATTCACTCATCGGAGCGATCAATGGATAAAACGATTCTTGCAATCGTCAGCTTGCTCGGCATGGCTGCCGCCGCCCTGGCACAGGAACCCGTCTTTCAGACCAAGTCCCTGACGCCTGAGACCGCACTTGTGGCGGCGCGAGCGGCCCTGGAATCATGTCGCCGGCAGGACTATCAGGTAGCCGTCGTGGTGGTCGATCGAGCGGGGCTTATCCAGGTGGCGCTCCGCGATCGATTTGCGGGAGCCCATACGATTGAAGTCGCAACAAACAAAGCCTGGACGGCAGCCAGTTTCCGTACGTCGTCGGCCGCGCTCGCCGTCGAAACGCAGCCAGGAAAACCCATGAGCGGCCTGCGCAACCTTCCGAGGTTTCTCGCCGCCGGGGGCGGCCTGAGCATCGAAGGCGGCGGCGCCCTGTTCGGCGCTATCGGTGTTTCAGGTGCGCCCGGCGGCGATTCCGACGAAGCTTGCGCGCAAGCGGGAATCAAGGCCATCACGGAGGCGATCGAGTTCTGACGCTACCGGTCTGGCCATTCATCGCGTTCCTGCGCATTCCGATGAATCGTCGCAGCGAATCGATCCGGAGCTGGACGGGCTAAGTATGTCGAGCGTGCAACCCTAGGGCGTGTCCTCAATTAATCGACGTGTGCGAACGATCAATTGAGAACACGCCCTAGAACAGTTCTGCCTGCATCCCGGTTGCACTCGCGACGTCTGGGGATTGAAATCGCCGCCGCGCGGGTTTGACGGCCGGTGGCACCCTGCGTGCCTCGGCCAGGTTCATCAGGTCGGACGCAAACTCTTCGCGCCCCGCATCGCTGTAGTCGCCCCATTTGATGTAAAGATGCCTAAGCGCCATGCGCAGCATTTCACCCTGCAATTTATTCATCGCCGCATCGACGTCGCGGAACAACGACTTCTCATCGAAACAATAAGCCTCGGGAAGGTAAAGTCGGGTTGCGGTGGAATATGCGTCGCGGGGAACTGGCATTTCAGGTTCGGTTCGGTTGCAATGTTGGGCGGCATCTTTGACGCCGTAAAGCATACTCTTTTTGCTCGTCTCGATGGTTGGGAATTGAGGCAAGATTTCCCCGGACCTCGTTTAATCGATTTCCGTCACAGGCGACGCCGGCCGCCTGCTGTTTCGGCTCTGGCCAGCAATCTCAGCGCATACCCGGCAGCATGTTCTGCATGCCGCGCATCAGTTTGTGCATGCCTCCCTTGGAGAATTGCTTCATCATCTTCTGGGTTTGCTCAAACTGCTTCAGCAGTCGATTGACTTCCTGGACAGACACCCCGGCGCCTGTCGCGACGCGGCGTTTTCGGCTGGCCTTGAGAAGCTCCGGCCTGACTCTCTCCAGCGCCGTCATCGAACTGATGATGGCCTCGATATGCCGAATGTTCTTGTCGTCCACCGAACTGCCGGCTTGCTGCGCGGCCTGCGCGAACTGCGCCGGTAGTTTCTCCAGCAGCGACGCCATCCCACCCATCTTGCGCATCTGGCCGATCTGCTCCCTGAAGTCGTTCAGATCAAAGCCCTTGCCGGACTTCATCTTCTGCGCGAAAGCCTGCGCTTTGTCCTGATCGACGTTGCGTTGCGCGTCCTCGACCATGCCGACTATGTCGCCCATGCCGAGAATTCGCGAAGCCATGCGCTCCGGATGAAACTCCTCGATTCCGGATAGCTTTTCGCCGGTGCCGGCGAACTTGAGCGGCTTTCCGGTGACCTGGCGTACGGACAGTGCTGCGCCACCGCGCGCGTCGCCGTCAAGTTTGGTCAACACGATGCCGGTCAGCGGCAGCGCGTCATTGAAGGCCTTGGCGGTATTCACCGCGTCCTGGCCGAGCATGGCATCCACCACGAAGAGCGACTCGATCGGATTGAGCAGCGCGTGGAGCTCCTTGATCTCCGCCATCATCATGGCATCGACGCCGAGCCGGCCGGCGGTATCGACGAACAATACATCGTGATAATGCTTGCGGGCAAAGTCGAGGGCGGCGGCGGCGATGTCGGCGGGTTTCTGGCCCGGTTCCGACGGAAAGAAATCGATGCCAGCCTGTGCCGAGACGGTCTTCAACTGCTCGATGGCTGCTGGACGGTAGACGTCGCAGGAGACCGTCAGCACTTTCTTCTTGTGCCGGTCCTTGAGCCATTTGCCGAGCTTGGCAGTGGTAGTGGTCTTGCCCGCGCCCTGCAGGCCGGACATCAGGATCACGGCCGGTGGCCGGGTTGCCAGATTCAGGCCGACACTGGCGCCGCCCATCAGTTCGGTCAACTCCCGATGCACCACGCCGACCAGCGCCTGGCCTGGCGTGAGTGAGCCTATGACCGCCTGGCCTACCGACTTCTCCTTGATGCGGGCGACGAAATCCCGCACCACCGGCAAGGCGACATCGGCTTCCAGCAGCGCCATGCGCACTTCGCGCAGCATGTCGGCAATGTTTTCTTCGGAAAGGCGCGCCTGGCCCCTGAGCGTCTTGACGACGCGGGCGAGGCGTTGCGTGAGATTGTCGAGCATGGCAGTAAGTGAATGGTAAACTGCGGGAATGCCTGCGATTCTACTGCATCTCCTTGCCGCCACGCTGTACGCCGCCCTGGCGGTACATTTCTGGCGCACCCGCTGGCGTGGCGCATTGCTGGCCCAGCCGGTCACCGGGTTATTGCCCTGGGAGCGCTGGTTACTGCTGGCTGCCTTGGCACTCCACGGGATCACGGTCGGCCAGGAGATCTTCAACGATGGCGCAATGCGCTTCGGTTTTTCCGTGGCGCTATCCCTGATGATCTGGCTGGCGATCACGCTGTACTGGATCGAGAGCTTCTATGCACGCATGGATGGGCTGCAAATGCTCGGCCTGCCGCTGGCCACCGTTGGTGTATTACTGCCGGCGATATTTCCCAGCCAGCACCTGTTGGTCAACGCCGACTCGGCGGCGTTTCGCGCCCACTTCCTGATGGCGATGCTGGCCTACAGCCTGTTTACCCTGGCCGCGTTGCATGCGCTGCTGATGGCCCTCGCCGAGAAACGTTTGCATCAGGGCCGGCTTTCGCCTCTGTTGGCAGGTTTGCCGCCATTGTTGACCATGGAAGCGTTGCTATTCCGGCTGATTCACATTGCATTCCTGCTGCTGACGCTGACGCTGATTTCGGGCATTTTCTTTTCCGAGACATTGTTCGGCAAGGCGCTGGCATTCAATCATAAGACGGTGTTCGCGATTCTCTCCTGGCTGATCTTCGCCGCGCTATTGATCGGCCGCCACCTGCGCGGCTGGCGTGGCCGTCTGGCGCTGCGCTGGACGCTTTCCGGCTTCGCCGCGCTGTTGCTGGCTTACGTTGGCAGCCGCTTCGTCCTGGAAGTGATCCTCGGCCGGGTCGCCTGATGGGCGAGATTCCGCTTACGCTGCAATTTGCGGCGCTGGCCCTGCTGTTGATCCTGTCCGGCTTCTTCGCCATGGCGGAGACCACCATGATGGCCGCCAATCGCCATCGGTTGCGCCTTCTGGCGAAGCAAGGCCACCGGGGCGCCAGGCTGTCTCTCGTGCTGCTGGCCAAAATCGACCGGCTGATCAGTGTCATCCTGCTCGGCAACACCCTAATCAATGCTGCCGCCGCGATGCTCACGGGCCACATCGCCCTGGCCCTGTTCGGCCAGGAGAAATGGGCGCTCGAGGCCGGCACGGTGTTCGTCACTTTCTGCCTGCTGGTATTCTCGGAAATCACCCCCAAGGTGGTCGGCGCCACCTACCCGGACTGGCTGGCACCGCGTCTCAGCTATATCCTGGCGCCGCTGCAACGCGTCGCCTATCCGGTCATATGGTTCGTCAACCTGTTCGTCGTGGCCCTGCTGAAACTGCTCCACCTGCAGCCTAAACCGGGGCACGAAGCGCAGCGCATGTCGCCCGAGGAACTGCGCGGGATGGTACTCGAGGCGGGCCACTTCATTCCCCGTCAACACCAGACCATGCTGCTCAATCTGTTCGACCTTGAGCACATTTGCGTCGAGGACATCATGACGCCCCGCGGTGAGATCGAGGCGCTGGACATCGGGGCTCCCATGGAGAAGATTAGAGAGCAACTGGCCACCAGCTTTCACCGGCGCCTGGCCGTTTATGAAAATGATCCTGGCAACATCATCGGCATTCTGCTCCAGCGCCGGCTGCTGGCCAGCGTTCTCGATGATGAATTGAGTACCGACATCTTGCGCGAGCACCTCGCCGAACCCTATTTCATCCCGGCCGCAACCACGGTCTACGCCCAACTGCAGTTCTTCCAGGAGAACCGCCAGCGCATCGGACTGGTGGTCGACGAATATGGGGAGATCGAGGGACTGGTCACGCTCGAAGACATCATCGAGGAGATCATCGGAAAATTTACAACCAGCATGCCGACTGGCGGTTCCGGCTTGTCCTGGCAAATCGAGGCAGGTCGGGAAAGCATCCTGTTAGACGGCGGCCACAACCTGCGCGAGTTGAATCGCGCCCTTCAACTTAATTTTCCGCTGGCGGGCCCGAAGACCCTGAATGGGTTGATCCTGGAACACTTGCAGGATATTCCGGAATCCGGCCTGAGCGTAAAGATCGCGGGGGTGGCGATGGAGATCGTTCAGTCCCAGGATCGCCGCATCCGCATGGTGCGAATCTTCCGGCCCAATCAAGCTTTACAAACGTTCGGGGGCGAGGCATGATCGATGCACGCAACTGATCTTGAATATCCAGCCGAACGGCCCGCTGCCGGCGGAAACGCCCACCGCGATGCGCGCTTAAAAGGGGACAGGAGAAATGGCCAACGCCGCCAAGCCAAATAAAGCCAAGGAATTCAACTTCGCCTGGGAGGGCAAGGACAAGGTAGGAAAACTTGTCCGCGGTGAGATGCGCGCCGGCGGCGCTACGCTGGTGCAGGCGACGCTGCGTCGTCAGGGCATCCTGG
>Ga0208566_1000145_pt1 | contig 52186 bp, 41 predicted proteins | sample PL_2010_150m_FD_184159 | JGI IMG/M metagenome (GOLD analysis project Ga0208566, IMG submission 184159) | Freshwater microbial communities from Powell Lake, British Columbia, Canada to study Microbial Dark Matter (Phase II) - PL_2010_150m... | ecosystem: Environmental > Aquatic > Freshwater >...
TGATTGACCTTACGCATGGTCTTGGACTCGATAAGGTCGTAGAGTCTAAACTGCAGGTCGTCGGAGACAATGAGATTGTCGGTTTCCGGAGATCCCAGGGCTGGGCGAAGGATCAGGTCATCTATTTCGTGGCCCAGTTTTCAAAACCCTTCAAATCGTTTGGGATCGCGGTCGATGATGTCATCCGGCAGCAGCGACGGATCGCCTCCGGCAAGAATCTCAAAGGCTTCGTTCGATTCAAAACCCAAACGAATGAAACGGTTGTCTTGAAGGTTGGGCTCTCCTCAGTGAGCATCGGCGGGGCGCGGCGGAATTTGCGGACGGAAATGCCAGGTTGGGATTTTGACAGTGTGAAGGCGGTTGCCGGCAAGCTTTGGAATTCTGAACTCAACCGAATCTGGGTTGACGGCGGAACTGAAGGGCAGCGTCGCACATTCTACACGGCGTTGTACCACTCAATGCTCACACCGAACACCTTCAGTGATGCCGATGGTCAGTATCGCGGTATGGATGGGAAAGTCCGCTCCGCGAAGGGATTTGAAATGTACACGGTGTTCTCTCTGTGGGACACGTTTCGAGCCGAACACCCGTTGTTCACCATCATTGACCGAAAGCGGGCGCTCGACTTTGTCCGCTCCCTGCTGGCGAAGTACGAGGAGTCCGGCATCCTTCCCGTGTGGGAGTTGGCGGGAAATGAGACCTGGTGTATGATCGGCTATCATGCGGTCCCGGTGATACTCGATGCCTATGTAAAAGGAATCCGGTCGTTTGACGCCGAGAGAGCTCTCGTGGCGATGAGGCATAGTGCTCAACTTGACCACTTTGGTCTGAAATCGTACCGGGAAAACGGATACATTCCCTCTGAAGCCGAGTCTGAGTCGGTTTCGAAGACATTGGAATATGCTTATGACGACTGGTGCATAGCACAGCTTGCCTCAGCAATCGGGAAGAACCAAATGGCAGCGGATTTTGACGAGCGGGGACAATACTATCGAAATCTCTTCGACCCCTCCTCCGGATTCATGCGGGCGAAGGAAAACGCGCGCTGGGTTGAGCCATTCGACCCGAGATCTGTGACCTTCAACTACACGGAAGCGAACGCGTGGCAATACAGTTTCTTCGCTCCCCAGGATGTCGCCGGATTGATCGAGCTGTACGGAGGAAGAGAGAGCTTCGTAAGAAAGTTGGATCAACTATTCTCAGAAAAGGAAGAACTCTCGGGGCGGAATCAACTCGACATCAGCGGTATGATTGGGCAGTATGCCCAGGGAAATGAGCCGAGCCACCACGTTTCGTACCTATTCAACTATGCAGGTGCTCCGTGGCGGACGCAAGAGCTTGTTCGTCGCATCGTGGATTCACTCTATACTGCGGAGCCCGACGGCTTGTGCGGCAACGATGATTGCGGCCAGATGTCAGCATGGTATGTTTTCAGTGCGATGGGATTCTACCCGGTCACGCCGGGTCTGCCGTACTATTCCATCGGAAGCCCGTTGTTTGATCGCGTGACCATTCGGCTGGAGGACGGCAAGCAGTTTGTCATCCGGGCGGAATCGAACTCGGCCCGCAATAAGTTCATTCAATCGGCCCGCCTCAACAATATCAGCCTTGCCCGGACTTACATCTATCACGAAGATATCACACGAGGCGGTTCCATTGACTTCGTCATGGGACCAAAACCAAACGAACAGTGGGGCTCTGCCATCGATGATGTCCCGCCCGCCAATCCAACGACGAAGACTGTAACGCCGCCGGTTTTACAGGCGGTATCGACCGTTTTTTTTGACTCGCTTGAGATCAGCATGGCCTGCACAACACCGGAAGCGACCATCTACTACTCAATAGGAATGGGAAATACGGCTCCGACCTACCAGAAGTATACAGGTCCTGTCGTGCTGAGAGAGAGTTCTGCGATAGTGCTCTATGCGGAGAAGGATAGCCGTCAGAAAAGCAAAACCATCAGAGCCTTGTTCACCAAATTCACTCCCCCCGGGAAGATTAAACTTGGTTCATCCTACAGCACTCAGTATACCGGGGGTGGAAACGCAGCGTTGATCGATGGCAGGCAGGGAAATACCGACTTCCGTCTTGGCGCCTGGCAAGGGTATGAAGGAGACGACCTGGATGCCGTGATCGATCTTGGAAGCGTCAAGTCCGTCAGTCGTGTCTCCCTCGGTTGTCTGCAGGACAACAATTCCTGGATCTTCTTCCCGAAGAATGTCGAGTTCTCTTTTTCGTCTGACGGTCTGGCGTACGGCAACCCTTTCAATGTTGGGAACAATGTCAGTCCCAAAGACGAAGCAGTCCGGTTGAAGCAGTTCTTGATAGAAACCGGTTCTATCGAGGCACGGTATGTTCGAGTCCGTGCGAAGAACATCGGCGTCTGTCCTGATTGGCACAAGGGCGCCGGCAGCAAAGCATGGATTTTTGTAGATGAAATCACATTGTTCACAAGATAGTATCAGGAAGAAGGGCAATCGGTGTAACCGAGCTCACTCGACTATCGTCCAGATTGGAGACTCCTACACATGAAACGACGAACGTTCATCAAGACAGCATCTCTCGCAGGAGCTGCAACTATGATGAAGGGAAAAGCCCTCTCGAGGGACAGAGCCGAAGCAGTGTCCAACAGAAACTCAGCGCCTCGAGGACCTGTAATCGTGTCCACATGGGATTTCGGCCGCGAAGTACCGGAAACGGCATATCGAACGCTCCAACAAGGAGGGACCGTTGTTGATGCAGTGGAGCGGGCGGTAATGATCCCCGAGGCCGATCCAAAAGTGACGAGCGTGGGATACGGAGGCTATCCCGATCGTGACGGGAAAGTCACATTGGATGCATGCATCATGGATGGCGAGGGTAACTGCGGTTCGGTGGTGTTTCTGGAACATATCATCCATCCGGTTTCGGTTGCAAGGTTGGTGATGGAAAAAACGCAGCACGTCATACTCGCCGGAGAAGGGGCGCTGCAATTCGCTCTGGAAAATGGCTTCAAGAAAGAGAACCTCCTCACGAAGGAGGCCGAGGCCGCCTACAAAGACTGGCTGAAAACCAGCAGCTACAAGCCGCAGAAAGTCGACGCGAATAACCACGACACCATCGGTCTCCTGGCGATGGATGGAAAGGGAAACATGGCCGGTGCCTGCACGACGAGTGGGATGGCCTGGAAAATCCATGGACGGGTTGGGGATTCGCCCATCATTGGTGCAGGGTTGTATGTAGATAGTGACGTCGGCGGAGCGACCTCCACGGGATTGGGTGAGGCCGTGATCAAGGTCGCAGGGAGTTTCCTCATCGTTGAGTTGATGCGCAACGGTGAATCGCCGCAGGAAGCGTGCAAAATCGCTCTCGAGCGGATCGTCCACAAGCAACCAAAGTATGCAAAGGGGAATGATTTCCTCGCAGGATTCGTGGCGATGACCAAAGGGGGCGAAGTTGGGGCGATGAGCTACAGGAAAGGCCTGCAGTATTCGCTTCACAAGGACGGAGTTGTCAGTATCGTTGATGCGGAGTATATGGTAAAATGAAGTCCTCGAGTGCCCGCCACCTAAACTGAGAATTGCCATTGTAAGGTGACGGTCACCCTGCAGACTCGAGTGCCCGCCACCTAAGCTGGGAATTGCCATCGTAGGGTGGCGGTCACTTTCCTGAGCGTCTAGGTGACCGGCACCCACTGTAACAGAGACGGAAGGCGACGGTCACCCTTGCAGACTTGAGTGTCACTCTTGTGATCGGTGAATGATTGTGCACTGAAAATGATCCTAAATCCTAGTGTCCAAGAGAACGGAATATCGCGCGGCTGAAGGTGAGTATTTTCACGTGTACAATCGAGGGGTCAAGAAGAGCGATATTTTTGATACCAGGGAGAACTACTCGTTCTTTCTCACCAAGCTGAGCACAGTCGCGATTCCATCTCAATTGGAGGTCATATGCTTCTGCCTGATGCCAAATCACTTCCATCTCATTCTCAAACAGAATGCACGAGAGGGCATCTCAGGATTAATGAAGTCACTCTGCAATGGCTATGCAAAAGCTATCAACAATCAGCGCAGAAGTTCGGGTCATGTTCTTGAGTCAAAATACAAGATTAAGCTGATTGACTCAGAAGACTATCTGATTTGGCTCTCGAGATATGTGCATCGTAATCCCAAAGAAGCTGGACTTGTCGGCGAATGTCTTGATTGGGAATACAGCAGCTTCCGGGACTATGTGCAAAAGAAGAGGTATCCATTCCTATCCGCCGATGTTGTTCTCGCTCAGTTTCCATCGCCAGAGTGCTATCGGAGGTATGTTGAAAACGATGGTGAGGTGGCTCCGAGGGGCGCAGGAGAGTGTCTGATTGAAGAGTAGTTGCACTATTCAGGTCTTGCAATTGCTCGTTAAGTGATCGAGGCGGGTTAGGTGACCGGCACCCAACGTTGAGCGAAGAAATGTGACGGTCACCCCTGCAGACTTGAGTGCCCGCCACCCAAACTGAGAATTGCCATTGTAAGGTGACGGTCACCCATCTCAAGGAGCAATAATGATCCTCGAAGTATGTATCGACTCGGTTGAATCAGCTCTCGCTGCGCAAGAAGGTGGAGCGGCAAGGGTTGAGTTGTGCGCTGACCTTGAGCATGGCGGTACAACCCCGAGTGCAGGAATGATCAGATCCGTTCGCGAGCACATCTCCATCGCTCTCTATGCCATGATAAGGCCGCGACCGGGTGATTTCTGCTATTCTGAATACGAATGTGAAGTGATGAAGAGCGACGTTGAGAAAGCAAAGGCACTTGGAGTCGATGGTGTCGTCTTCGGCATTCTCACTTCTGAAGGTGAGATCGATATCGGCAGGACGAAGAGCCTCATCGATCTTGCGCGACCGTTGTCTGTGACATTCCACCGGGCATTCGACGAATGTCCAAATTTGCATCGAGCGCTCGATGATCTGAAAGGGCTTGGCGTTGAAAGGGTGCTCACATCGGGTGGGAAGGGAGAGTTAAGTGAGAACGGATACTTGCTGGCCGACCTGGTGCGCCGATCATATGGATCAGTGAGGATCATGGTCGGCGGTGGCATTAGTTTCGAGAATGTGTCGGAGATTGCGACGAAGTCGAAGGCGAACGAATTTCACTCACTGTCAGCTGTGACGAAGGATGTCCCGCCTTACGCTGCAACCTCGAATCGCTTCAGTTCCACACGCAAGGTTGTAGACGCGACGAAGGTTCGCGCCTTGGTGCAGCTTCTTCGAGATCTCTCCGCGGATTCCTAAAGATGAAGATCGCTGATCAGCGGTAAGTCCTCTTTGGAAAAGTGACAGATGGTTTGCACGCGCATGCTTGACTTTACGATACAGAAATTGTAAGCTAAACGCTGAATGTTAGCAATAACATCGGAGCGACACGGTTGTTCCCACCGCAGGCTCATGAATTGCTGTCGTGAAGTTGGCGGCACTGTCGCGCACAGATGACGCATCCTGGACTTAATAACAACGCCTGCTCAATGGGCCTTCGAGCCCCGGCAGAGTCTTCATCCCCATAACAAACTGCTCTTCAACACACGAGGACGGCACCGATGCAATCCATCCAACTCGCATTCTCCGATTGGCTCATCATCGCCATCTACTTCGGCTTTGTGCTTGGGATAGGATACTATCTCAAACGGTTCACGAAGAACGAAAACGACTTCTTCCTCGCCGGCCGGAAAAACAGCTCCTGGGTCGCAGGACTCGCCTTCCTCTCGGCAAACCTTGGCGCACTCGAACTGCTTGGCATGACGGGCAACACCTTCAAGTACGGCATGTATGTCGCCCACTTCTACTGGATCGGTGCAATACCGGCAATGCTCTTCCTCGGACTCTATATGATGCCGTTCTACTACAGTGCCCGCATCAAGTCTGTTCCGGGGTATCTGAAGCTCCGGTTCGATGAGAAGACCCGCGTACTGAACGGAATTGCATTTGCCGTCATGACGCTTCTCGTTTCCGGGATCAACCTCTACGCGATGGCACTGGTACTCCATACCTTCCTCGGGTGGGATTGGAATATCAGCATGTGGATCTCGGCGGCAACCGTTGCAGCATACGTAACGCTAAGCGGGCTCATGTCTGCGATTTTCACCGAGATCATTCAGTTCTTCCTCATATGGTTCGGGTTGTTCCTCGTGTCTATTTTCGGCATCATCGAGATTGGAAGCGTCAATGACATCTTCCGCCGGGTGAACGAACTCTACAGCACGGTTTCGTACACGACGCTCTGGTCCTCGAGTGCCGACCCATCGCTGAATGGCATGGTCATCACATGGGGCGGCATCGTACTCGGACTCGGGTTCGTCCTATCTTTTGGCTATTGGACCACGGACTTTCTTGTGGTGCAGCGTGCATTCTCTGCCAAAGATCTGCGGGCCGCCCGTATGACGCCGATCCTGGCCTCGTTCTTTAAGATGGCAGTCCCTTTCATTGTCATCCTCACCGGTCTTATCGCCATCGTGCTAGCGAATGACGCGAAAAGCGGATTCAGCCTTCTTCAGGACGGTGGTCAGGTAAATTATGACTCTGCCTTGCCGCTTCTCATTGCACGCTACTATCCACCTGGTCTTGTAGGCCTGGGTGTGACGGCTCTCCTCGCCGGGTTCATGGCGGGACAGGCGGGCAACATCAGCGCCTTCAACACGGTGTGGACGTACGATATCTATCACTCAGTGCTGAACAGAAAAGCATCGGACGCGCACTTGCTATGGATGGGTCGCGTGGCGACGATTGTTGGAATCCTGATCAGCGTCGGAACGGCCTATTGGGCGAAGAGCTTCCCGAGCATAATGGACTACATGCAGGCGATCTTTTCCTGGGTGAACGCGCCCCTGTTTGCCACGATGCTCCTCGGTATGTTTGTCCGGTGGATCACCCCGAACGGCGCATTCTGGGGTCTTCTCGCAGGTATGGGCTCCTCCTTCACGTTGTTCCTTGCCGTAAAATTCAACTGGTTTGATGTGAGGATGATTACACTTTCCAATGTCACAAGCGACATGGCCGCGAATTTCTGGAGGGCCTGGTGGGCATGGGTGATCTGCTTCGTCGTCACGATTGTCATCAGCATGTTCACGGAGCGCAAGCCTGAGAGTGAACTTGTTGGGCTCGTGAAGGGACTGACACCTGAGATTAGCTCGGCGGAAATACCATGGTATCGAAAGCCCGAATCGTATGCGATCGTTTCAGTGCTCGTGTTGATCGCTCTGAACATTTACTTCTGGTAGAATGGAGCATACAATGGAACAGGAAGCAAAACAGATGAAGCCGATTTGGTACTTTGTTGGCCTGATGCTGAGCGCGATGGGCGTGGTCGTCTTCATTGCCGGTATCATAAACTATTCAAGAGAAGGGATAGCGAAGACAGTCTTGTCGGAACTCCATCCCGAAATATGGTGGGGAGCGATCATGGTAGTCGCAGGCCTCATTTTCTTCCTGACAAATCGCAAGGCCAAGGTCGAATAGGCTGAGGACTTGACAGTGAAGGAACTGGCAAACAATCTCGAAACGGTGTTTCGTGAGAAGTTCGGTCTGCGCGAGGACCGAATAGTCGTCCGCTCGCCTGGCAGGGTCAACCTCATCGGGGAACATACGGACTACAATGAAGGATATGTCCTTCCAGCGTCGGTAGACAAAGCCATGATCCTCATCGTCGCGCCGCGCAAGGATGGCCAATTTCACTTCTATGCCGCCGATTTGAATGACCAGTACGCTGCCAATGCGGGGACGATCCGGAAGTCCGAAAAAGGATGGCCGAACTATCTGCTGGGGATCATAGATGAATTGACGAAGTCGGGCCATCAGGTGTCCGGGTGTGACGTGGTGTTCGGCGCTGACATCCCGATCGGGGCCGGCATGTCATCCTCGGCTGCTATAGAGTGCGGATTCGCGTTTGCATTGAACGAGCTTTTTGAACTTGGCCTCGGCAAACTTGACCTCGTGAAGCTTGGCCAGAAGGCGGAGAACAACTTCGTCGGTGTGCAATGTGGCATCATGGATCAATTTGTCAACATATTCGGACAGGATCAGAAAGTCCTCAAGATAGACTGCCGCACTCTCGAATTCGAATACTTCCCTTTTGAGCGCTCCGACCTGAAGATCGTCCTGTGCGAGACAGAATCGAAGCGATCCCTGGCCTCGTCGGAGTACAACGTCAGGCGGCAGCAATGTGAGGCAGGTGTCAAGACACTTCAGGAGCACCAGAAGGACATCAGGAGCCTTCGGGATGTGAGTCCGGACTTTCTGAGAGAATATCGGTCGGAAATGGACCCGGTGGTTTACCGGAGGTGCGAATACGTGGTGCAGGAAAACCGAAGGGTCGTAACCGCCTGCGAGGATCTGCACCGGAACGATTTCAGATCATTCGGCGAGAAAATGTATCAGTCGCACAGCGGCCTCAGCGCTGGATACCAGGTCAGCAGCCCGGATCTCGATTTTCTCGTCGAGGTTGCTGCGTCTGTCAGCGGAGTGCTGGGGGCCCGAATGATGGGAGCGGGATTCGGCGGATGTACAATCAACCTCGTCGAGCAAGCCCGGGTTGAAACATTCGTCGAGACGGTGCGGGATCGGTGCCTACAGCGCTCGGGCAAAGCCAACAACGTCTATGTGACCCGGATTCAGTCGGGAACAGGCCGGCTTTCACCGTCCCAGGTTTGACTCGTGTCAGGGTGCAGATGTTTCGAGAACGCCGGGTGGGCTCTCTGAATGCGCCATAATGATCCTCGCCGGGCCTATTCAACGCGCCCTCCCGATACTCTCGTCTCTCACAACACTCCTTTGACACCGCGCTGGCCAGGCAGAGAAGAACACCAGGAGTTGCCCTGACATGAAAAATACATCCAGCCTCTTTCTCGCTTTCCTTTGTTTCTGCTCGCTGCTTGACGCCCAATCGATCAAGACCCTTGATCTCACGATGGCGCGTGGGCTTGCTGTCGGCGGGTATCGATCGAGCAACGGCGACCAGGTCTTGTGTAAAGACACACTCCCTCTCTTCACATTCGAGTTGAATGATACCGTCCTGAGTTCCTATGGCTGCTCCTCGGTCCTTGAAAGAGATAGCGTCCGATGGACCCACAAATCCGGACTGGAGGGCTCACTCAAGGTCGTGGAGGGATTCAACCGCGGCTGGAAGGCGATTGCCACGTTCCGCAACATGTCGCATCAGAAACAGCAGGTGTCGAATGTGGTTCCGCTCGGTGTCGCTGCGGATCACGTATACATCATCTCGGCAGGGCCCGCTGATTTCGCCCATCGGCTTAGTCGGTCTCAACTCTTCAGGCCAGGACTTGGCCCGATTGGAGTTGTATTGCCCGATAACGCATGGGAATTGGGATTCTGCGATGTGAATGCTGCCTCCTCACGATCCCTGACGGGGATTGCACGCCGTACGGAATCTGGTAAGGCCGACGTGCGGAGATTCCGAACAATTCTCGAGCCCGGCGGGTTCATCCAGTATGAGTTCTACGTCGACGAACATCAAGGCGATTGGCGTGACGGAATGCGGATGATGTTCCAGAACCGCTGGCTCTACGATCTGGACAAGTTCGACAACACTCTCTTCGAGCGCAACGATCTCCGGTGGGCTCGCCATAGCTATCTTCTTCTCCTTCAGTTTGCGTGGGATCAGAATTACTACAACGCTCTCCAAGGCAAGTATGTCTTCGACAGCTTTGTCGTAGAGCAGGACAAAGTGCTTGGCGGCTACGATGCATACATGATCTGGCCGACCTGGCCTCGTCTCGGGCTCGATCAACGGAATCAATGGGACATGTATCGTGATCTGCCGGGAGGACTCAAAGAACTCCGGCGACAAGCGACGGTGATGCATCACCGTGGCGGCAAGTACTTCATCTCCTACAATCCGTGGGACGAAAGTACGCGACAAGAGGACCACAACAAAGGGATGGAGAAGCTGCTGCGTGAGATTGATGCTGATGGCGTTGTTCTCGACACGTGGGGAGAATCGAGCAAAGCGTTTCAGGCCGCTGCGGACCGGGTGAAGCCCGGGATCATTCTCTACAGCGAGGGCATGGCGGTGCCGAAGGATATGCCCGGCATCGTTGCCGGACGCGTGCACGACGCGATCTATCTGCCGCCCCCTCTGAATCTCAACAAGTTGATCAAGCCGGAGATGGCGATCTTCCGCGTGATTCAACTGGCTGAAGGAAGGATCCATCGGGAAACAGCCGTTTCCTTCTTCAACGGCTACGGCGTTGAGCTCAATATCATGAGGCCCGGCAGACCCGATTGGATGGATGAGGAGTTTGCCTACCTCGGACGAACGACCAAGATCTTGCGTGAAAACTCCTCGGCATTTCTCAGCAGCACCTGGGATCCGCTCCTGCCGACTACCGTCGATAGCGTCTGGGTGAACAAATGGCCAACCGCGTCGAAAACACTGTTTACGATCTATAGCCTTCGGCCGGAAGGATTCAACGGGCCGCTTTTCGAAGCGAGCGGTCCTCGTGATTCTCACTTTGTCAGCCTCTGGCATCATGAAGAGCTCAAGCTCGTTGCTTTCGCTGGCAAGTCGTACGTCCCGGCAACGGTTGATGGCTTCAGCCGGTCCTGGCTCGACACTCGCCGTGAAGGAAATATCGACTGTATTGCGTTGTTGCCGAACCTCCTGAACGTGAAGCTTGATCAGGACTCGCTTCGCTTCGAGGCGAAACAAGGGAAGAGAGTTGTCGTGTGGGCTGGAATGCCTTCCTACAGTTGCCGTTTCGCCGAATTCTCTGCCGGTATCCGCACGATCTCCCTGCGGGAACATCTTGGAGCACACGAAGAAAAGTTCGTCGTGCAGTTGTTCGATGACACGGAGCTTCTGGACGAGCGTGTGGTGAATGTCCCCCTCGCCACTCCGCGGTTGATTTCTTGCGTCGTGCGGACTCCTCTCGCCCCTCGAATTCCGGCCGGGATGGTTGAAATTCCGCCAGGAACATTCAAATTCAAGACGGCAAGAAGCTTCCTCAGTCCAAACGAAGCAATCCCATATCCGGGCTACTCTGATGGTCGCGCCGTGGCCGTCTCCCGGTTTTTCATGGATCAGTTTCCGGTGACGAATGAGCAATTCAAGATGTTCATGAAAGCTTCCCGCTACAAGGCGAAAGACACGACGAATTTCTTGAAGCACTGGGTTGCAGGCAGCCCGCCAAAGGGTCTCGAGAAGCATCCGGTTGTGTATGTAGGTTTGGATGACGCGAGAGCATTTGCGCGCTGGAGCGGGAAGCGTCTGCCGACTGAGATCGAATGGCAGTACGCTGCCCAGGGAGCTGATGGGCGAAAATACCCGTGGGGAAATGATTTCGATTCGACAAGATGCAACAACAGCCTGGGACGTTCAACGCCGGTTGATGAGTTTCCGTCGGGAAAGAGCCCGTTCGGCGTGATGGATCTTATCGGAAACGTCTGGCAGCTGACGAATGATGTGTATGACAACGCAAGCAATTTCTTTGGCATCATTCGCGGCGGCTCGTATTACAACCCGGGCTCCAGTGTATGGTATATCAGAGGAGGACCGCAGCCTGTGGACAATCCTCAAATACTCTTGATGGTTTCACCTGCGCTGGACCGAAACGCTACTGTTGGCTTCCGATGTGTGAAGGACGCAGCCGAAACGCATTGAACAACTTATGGAGGTCACGACTATGCAATCGCCTCTTTTAAAACTCCGGGCTCTGGGACTTTTTCTTCTTTGCCTCGTGGCCAGCGATGCCTTCGCTCAGTCGCTTGACAACATTCTCTCTCCGTCGCGGCTACCGTATCTCAAGAACAGCCGCCTCATCCAGATCTCGAGTTACGATCGGACCGGCGGCAATGCTGATTTCGTGCCGATACCCGTGGGTGGCACGGCGGTTCTGGCTGATATTCAAGGGCCGGGTGTCGTCGTCCAGTTTTGGGTTACCATCGGAGCGAAGGACAAGTATTTCCTCCGCCGGCTTCTGCTCAGAATGTACTGGGACGGAGAGGAGAACCCATCGGTCGAAGTGCCGATCGGGGATTTTTTCGGAACAGGATTTCAATACAAGCACTTCGTTACGCCATACATCGGTATGTCGAGCGGTGGATACTATTCATACTTCCCGATGCCATTTCAGAAATCGGCCCGGATTGAAGTGGTGAACCAGACGGGGGCCGAGGTCAATTCGTTCTATTACCATATCGACTACCAGAAGCTGAACAGTCCGCTCGAAAACGATGTGGCGTACTTCCATTCCCAGTGGCACCGCGATGTCAGGACGAAGGAGAAATCGAACTACGTCGTGCTGGATGCCCGGGGGGAAGGACACTTCGTCGGCCTGAACATGTCGATGCAGAGTTACGACGGGGGATTGGGATACCTTGAGGGGGATGAGATGGTCTACGTCGATGGAGAAGCACAGCCCTCGATGTATGGAACGGGGACAGAGGACTATTTCATCGGTGGATGGTACTTCAACCGCGGCGAATTTGCTGCTCCGTATCATGGTCTCATTTTGAAAGACGACTCACTCGGACGGATTGCTGCCTACCGTTTCCAGGTGAACGATGCGGTTCCCTTCAAGAAGTCCATACGCTTCACGATTGAGCATGGCCACGCCAATACAGAGGCAGCGGATTACAGCAGCACGGCATACTGGTATCAGAAAGAGCCGCACAAAAAGTTCGATCCTCCTCTCCCGGCCGGAATGCGGATTCCCCTCAGGGTTGTCGTCCCGAATCGTGCCATCGAGGCAGAATCGGTGGGGCCGGTCGATGCTAATATTCCTGCCACGACTGAGGATATGACGGCCTTCGGAGCTGACTGGAGCGATGGAAAACAGATCAGGATCTGGACCCGGAAGGAAGGAGAATCGTTCTCGTTCATCCTTTCTGGATTGGAACCGCGGTACGAAGTCTCTGTCTATTTCACGAAGGGGCCGACGTATGGCAATTTCACCATTTTCAATGGAACACAGAAGGTCGGGGAGTTGAAAGGATACAGTAGCGCTCCCGAACCGGGCGGAAGACTCCTCCTGCAAAACGTGAAACTCCAGGGCAATTCAATCCCTCTGAGGTTTGTCGTCATCGGAAAGGACCCGAAGTCGACAGGATTCGAAGCTGGTCTCGATGCGTTCGTCCTCGAACCGCGCCGGACGTACATTCCCGAGTGGTACCTCATCGGACCATTCCCGAACCCGCTCGATGCCAATTCGAACAGGCTCGGTCTCGATACGCCATACCCGCCTGAGAAAGAAGCTGATTTTACCAAATCGTATCCGGGAGCCGGAGGGAAGACTGTTCACTGGACGCTCGAGAAAACTCCTGCCAATGGAAACTTCGACCTGATGCGGTTTGAGCCGAATGAGCTCGTTGTCGCGTACGCACTGACGTATGTGTATTCTCCCACGGCGCAGGCGGTCCTTCTGTTCATCGGGACCGATGACGGCGGGAAGGTTTTGCTCAACGATACAGAAGTCTTCCGCAAGCTCACGATTCGGGGAGCAGGAGCTGATCAGGACACGGTCGTTTTGCACCTTTCACCGGGATGGAACAAGCTGGTAATGAAAATCGAGAACAACTATGGTGGGTTTGGATTCTTCGCTCGCGTACGGGACGATAGCGAGTCTTTGCAGTTTGATCCGCTGAAGAGAAAGTAGTAGTTACTATTCGTTCGCTGCAAAAACCACCAATGATACTACGGGAGATCTATGAACGCCTTTCTTACGAAGCTTCTTGCTGAAAAACCCCTTATTACCGATGGCGCCTGGGGAACCCAGATACAAAACCTTGGTCTGCAGGCGGGAGCGTGTCCGGACGAATGGAATCTCGAAAATTCTGAATCCATAGAGAAAGTCGCACGCTCATACGTGGAAGCAGGCAGCCGGATTATCCTCACCAATACGTTCGGAGCGAGCCGTATAATGCTCGATCGCCACGGGCTGGCGGACAAGGCGGCAGCTATCAACAGGGCCGGAGCGGAGATCTCCTGCAGGGCCGCAAAGGACAAAGCTTTCGTGTTCGGATCGATCGGACCGAGCGGGAAACTGCTCTTTACAGGGGAAATCGGTGAAACAGAGTTGAGCGAGGCGTTTGAAGAACAGGCGATGGCGCTCGCGGAGGGAGGCGTGCATGGGATCGTCATCGAGACGATGAGCGAATTGGACGAAGCAAAGCTCGCCCTGAGAGCTGCGCGCAAAACCGGGCTGCCTGTTGTGGTTTCTATGGTGTATGATTCGGGTCAGGAATTCGACCGGACGATGATGGGAACCACGCCCGAGGAGGCGGCGCAGCAACTGAAGAACGAGGGAGCTGATGTCATTGGTGCAAATTGCGGGATGGGAATAGAGTTCATACTGCCGGTCTGCAAGCGATTGCGGGCGGCGACAGATCTCCCTGTTTGGATAAAGCCGAACGCCGGATTGCCGGAATATGTCAACGGCAAGATCATGTACAATATTACCCCCGCACAATTCGCGGCATACGCGTCGAAAGTCCGCGACGCGGGGGCGAATTTCATCGGGGGGTGCTGCGGTACAAGTCCCGACTTCATTCGTGAACTGAAGATTTCCCTCGGCAAGAAGGGACAATAGCGGTCAACCCTTTCACGCAAGCTTTTCTTCAGAGAAGCAAGTGTCGCGTCATGCATGTTTTTTCAATAAGTCGTGCGTCAGTTCATGTCAACAACAAAGGCTCGGCCATACGTACCCACCGTCCCCTCTCGTGCGAAAGCACGTGGGTTGTGAGAGGGGAGCAGAGGGGTGTGTGCTCTTTTCGTGAAAGCTTGATTTGATGTCTGCTTGGGTTTCTGCGTCGTGCCGTGGACTTATTCAAAATTCTTCCGAGACACAACACTAACGACATTCTATGAACAAACCTACCGTTCATCTGATCTGCAACGCGCATCTGGATCCCGTCTGGCAGTGGAGATGGGAGGAGGGATGTGCTGAGGCGATGGCGACGTTCGGGAACGCGGTCGACCTCTTGAGTGAACACAAGAACCTCGTTTTCAATCACAACGAAGCGGTTCTCTATCAGTGGGTACACCACTACGATCCGAAACTCTTCAAACAGATACAGAAGCTCGCGAAGGCCGGGCGGTGGTGTATCAGCGGAGGCTGGTATTTGCAGCCGGATGTCAATATCCCGGGAACCGAGTCTCTGATTCGCCAGATTCTTGTCGGACGAAAATTTTTTCGGGAGCACTTCGGTGCCGAGCCGGAAGTGGCGTACAACTTTGATTCGTTCGGACATGGCGGGGGACTGCCTCAGATTCTCCGGATGGCTGGGTACAAGATGTACATCCACATGCGTCCGGAGGAAAAGGATCTGAAACTCCCCTCTGATCTGTACCGCTGGCAGGGAGTGGATGGATCGCAGATTCTCGCCTACCGCATCTCCATCGGGTACTACCACTCGGAACACGACAACATTGAAGAGAAACTGCGGGAAGGAACAGAGGCCGCATTGAAACTGAATCGCGATGTCCCTGTTTTTTGGGGGATCGGGAATCATGGCGGCGGCGCAACGCGGGACGCACTTTCGATGATCGATTCCTTCATGCGAAAAGAACGAAGGGTGAAGATCGTTCACAGCACGACGGAGAAGCTGTACGGCGCGCTCAAGAAGTACGCGAAGGCTGCACCTGTCGTTGAAGGCGATCTCCAGCGTGTCTTCACAGGGTGCTATACGTCGCTTTCACGCTTGAAAAGGCGCGCACAACGCAGTCTGGCGGAAGTTGTTCAAGCCGAAACTCTGAGCGCGTGGGCCTGGTGGCTGTCGAAAGGCCGCTATCCGGCCGCCGATCTCGACCAGGTGTGGCGCGATCACTTGTTCAACGACTTCCACGACATCCTGCCTGGCTCAAGCGTCGAGCCGGCTGAACTTGACGCATTGGATCAGTATGGCAAAGTCTCTGAGACTGTGCGCCGCCTGCGGCTATCGGCAATCAGCTCATTCAATGCGGGTAAACCGCGAAGACTTTACATACCTGTCCCAGTTTGGAATACAAACCCCTCTTGTGCCTCCGTCCCCGTCGAACTTGAGTGCATGATCGACCTTCGGCCGAAGTGGACAGGCGAATGGCATCTTCGTCTACACTCGCTTGACGGTGCAGAGATCTCTTGCCAGGAGGAACAACCTGAATCCCTGATGCCGTTCAACTGGCGGAAAAAGATCGTGTTCATGGGAGATTTGCCGCAGGTCGGAGTTTCGCGCTATGAACTCCGAATACACGAAGGAACAAAGCAACAAGCGACAGCTCCTGCCCTTCTCAGCCATACCATCGATCGTCAACGGGGACTCATCACAAGTCTTGATGCAGGGGGAGGCCGGGAATGCCTCGCTGGCGCGTTGCTTCAACCTCTCGTGGTAGAGGATGACGGCGACTCCTGGGGTGCGGACCGGTGGAACTATCGCGCTGTGGTCGGTTCGTTTCAATCCAGGCCAGAACAGCACGTCGTCATTGAGTCTGGGCCGATTCGGACGGTGACGCAATCCGATTTCTTCTACCATCATAGCAGAATTGTCCTCAACACCATTTCTTACGCCTTCTGGCCGGTTGTTGAATACCGACTCAGAATTACGTGGGCTGAACCAAGGAAGCGATTGAAGCTTTCGATCCCGACGGTATTCAGGAACGACGCCATCTTCTGTGAAGTCCCCGGAGGATCGATCCATCGCCCTGCCGATGGGGAAGAGCATGTCCACGGTCGATGGTGCATGCTCGAAGGAGACATCAATGGGCGAAGGACAGGATTTGCCGTCATCAACAGCGGGCAGCATGGATTCGATTTCAAGGATGGTGAAATCCGGCTCTCGGTGCTGCGCAGCGCTGCCTTCTGCCATGACCAGGGCTTCAAGATCGCAGAACCTCCCGCAAGGAAATACATGGATCAGGGGATTCATGACATACGGCTTCTCGTACTGGCGGGCGACGCAGACGTAGTGCGCTCGTCTCTTTCGGGTCTCGCAGATTGGCTGAGCGCTCCGCCGATCATCTATTCGCATCTTCCAATTGGCGATCAGGTTGGACAAAGCAGTGAATTCATGACGCTGCAGCCCCGGACTATCCGCTTGCTGGCGACAAAACGGTCGGAGGATAGCAAGTCCCTTATTCTCCGGTTGCAGGAAACGACAGGTGTGCGTACGAAGGCGAAGGTCGCCACTGTGCGATTGAAATCCGGGTTCGTTCTTTCATTCAAACCATTTGAGATCAAAACAATCCGACTCGAGAAATCCGGGAGCTGGCGGGAAGTCGCATTGATAGGGGAAGAATAGGGCTTTCATGAGACCAGATATCGAACAACTGATGCTGACCTTGCGACGAGGGAAGGGACGATTTGTGCCCATGATCGAATTGGGCGTCCACCCCAAAATTAAGGAGCGGTTCCTGGGAAGGGAGATAAAGACTCTCCAGGACGATATCGACTTCTGGCATAAAGCGGGCTACGACTACGTGAAGCTCCAGCCGGTTGCAGACTTCAATCCGGCGAAAATCGGGGCTGAAGAGCACCAGACCTATAATGAAGACGGCACGCTCAATCGTAAATGGGCTTCGGAAAGCAAAGGGGTCATCGCCAGCTTCGAAGACCTGGAGCGATACAAATTCCCCTCGACGAGTGATTTTGACTACTGGAAGTTCGAACAGGTGCGATCGCTTCTTCCCGAAGGGATGGGAGTCATCGGTCAGTACGGTGACATCTTCACCATGACATGGGAGATGATGGGATTCGAAACATTCTCGCTCGCACTCTACGAAGATCCCGACCTTGTCAAAGCTCTGAATGACAAGATCGGTGAGCTCGTGGTGAGTATGTTCGAGTACTTCGCTCAATCGGATGCTGTCGATGTCATCTGGTACAGTGACGACATCGCGTTTACGCAGGGCCTCCTGGTCTCTCCGGCAACGTTGCAAGCCTATTTTTTCCCCTGGCTCAGGCGAATCGGCGAACTCGCACGAAAAGCAAACAAGCCCTTGATCTACCACACAGATGGGGTCCTTTGGGATGTTTTCGAGGACATCATCGCCTGCGGTGTCGACGCAATCCATCCCATTGAACCGAAATCGATGGATATCGCCGAGGTGAAGCGGCGGTACGGGGACAAGTTGTGCATCTTGGGAAATGTCGATGTCGACGTCCTCGCGCGGGGATCGAAAGAAGATATCCGGAGAATTGTCGAGCGGAATATTCAGAATGTGGGCTTCAATGGGGGATATTGTGTCGGCTCGGGAAACAGCATCCCGGAATACGTTTTCTTTGAAAACTATATGGCATTGCTCGAGGCTTCGCGGGAGTTTGGCGACGAGTCCAGATAACGGCGCCACACTGCAAGATCGACTTCCTGGGGCCAGGCAATGTTCCTTTCGTAGTGAAGGAGGTGGGAAGAAAATGAAAACCTCATTCAGGTGTCTGCACGTTATCTTCTTGAGCTGCGTTCTGTTCCTGTGCGGTGCGTTCTATGCTAGCGCACAATCGCAGGACACCAGGCCAAAGTATCTCGACGCGAGTGCCCCGATCGAGGAGCGGATCGACGATCTCCTCTCAAAGATGACGACGGCGGAAAAGGTCGCTCAACTGCAATGCACGCTGAGGAAAATCGAATGGGGCAAGAATCTCACTGTCAATGGTCTCGGCGGCATTGGTCCGTTGCTCCGCTCATTCGCCGCCCAGGAGGCTGCAGCCAAGGCGAACGAAATACAGAAGCTCGCGGTCGAGAAGACCCGGCTCGGAATTCCCATCATCATCCACGACGAAGCTCTCCACGGGCTTATCGGCAACGGCGCGACAAGCTTCCCGCAGGCGATTGGGTTAGCAGCGAGCTGGGATACAGATCTCATATCAAGGGTTGCCACGGTGATTGCAAAAGAAACACGCAGCCGCGGAATCAGACAGGTCCTTTCGCCTGTCATCAACATTGCACGTGACGTCCGATGGGGCCGGGTGGAAGAGACATACGGTGAAGACCCGTACCTGCAGTCGCGCCTCGCAGTCGCGTTCTGCAAAAGCATCGAGACTGAGGGGGTTCTGACCACGCCGAAGCATTTCATCGCGAACGTTGGCGATGGAGGTCGGGACAGCTATCCGATCCATTTCTCTGAGCGGGAACTGCGTGAAGTCTACTTCCCGCCATTCAAGGCGGCGATCCAGGAAGGGAACGCATGGTCCGTCATGTCTTCGTACAATGCCGTTGACGGCCTTCCCGCGTCTGCAAGCAAGTGGTTGCTGTCAGATGTGCTTCGAAAGGAATGGGGCTTCAAAGGATTTGTCGTGTCGGACTACGGTTCAGTGTCGGGTATCATGGACAAACACCATGTTGCTGCGACTCCAAAGGAAGGTGCGATCAAAGCCGTGGAGGCCGGACTCGACATGGAATTGCCGGATATCTACTTCTACGGAGAGCCTCTCCTCCAAGCAGCGAATGACGGCTCCGTTCCAATGGTTGCCATCAATCAAGCGGTGCGGAATGTCCTGCGCGCGAAGTTTCGGCTTGGGCTTTTCGAGAATCCCTATGTTGACCCACGGGCTGCTGCAGCGACCAATGACACTCCCGGGAATCGCGCTCTTGCACGAGAAGCTGGCCGCAAGGCAATCGTCCTGCTGAGAAATGAGAACAACGCGCTTCCATTGAAAAAGGATATCACATCCATCGCTGTCATCGGTCCGGAAGCGGATGCCGTGAAACTCGGAGGGTATAGCGGTTTTGGGACGAAGACTGTCAGCCTCCTTGAAGGGATCAAAAACAAAGTCTCGTCAGGTGTCAAGGTCACGTACGAAAAAGGATGCGATGTGGGATTCGCGTCACTTCCCGCTATCCCAGCTGAGTTTCTGATTCCTCCCGATGCAAAGTCAGGCGAGCAGGGACTTCGCGGAGAGTATTTCAAGAACAAGAACATGCAGGGCACGCCTGACCTCGTTCGGATCGACAAGGGCATCAACTTCGAATGGGCGATGGGATCGCCGGATCCAGGCATCCCGCCTGACGAATTCTCGGCTCGGTGGACCGGCAAGCTGGTTCCGAAGCAATCCGGCACCTATATTCTTGGTTTCAGTTCGGACGATGGCGTCCGGCTCTTCGTCGACGGCAAACTGCTGATCGATAGCTGGTTTGACCGTGGCGCGACGCTGGATGTTGCTACGCTGAAGCTTGAAGCCGGGCGCCAGTACGACCTTCGCATTGAATACTACGAGAATGGCGGATGGGCGTATGCGAATCTTGTCTGGGACGTGAAACGCCCGCTTGATCCGAGGGTCCAGGCGGCTGCAGCGGCGGCAAAACAATCGGAAGTGGCGATTGTGGCGGTCGGAATTATCGAAGGCGAAGGGTACGACAGGGCAAGCCTCGACCTTCCGGGTGAACAGCAGCAGCTCATCGCAGCAGTCGCAGAGACTGGGACGCCGACGATCGTTGTGCTTGTCAACGGCAGTGCGGTGACGATGAAGAGTTGGGTGGACAAGGTGTCGGCGATCGTCGAGGCCTGGTATCCGGGTGAAGAGGGGGGTAACGCCGTTGCTGATGTCCTATTCGGTGATTACAATCCGGGCGGCAAGCTCCCGATCACTTTCCCTCAGGCCGTGGGACAGGTGCCGCTCTACTACAACCATAAGCCGACGGGACGTGGAGATGACTACACGGATATCAGCGGCAGGCCGCAATTCCCATTTGGTTTCGGATTGAGCTATTCGACCTTCGCGTATAAGAATTTGGAAATCTCGCCAGCGAAGATCGATCCAAAAGGTACGGTTCGGGTTTCTTTTGATGTCGAGAATACAAGCAATCAACGTGGGGAGGAGGTAGCGCAGCTGTATTTGCACGATCCCGTGGCATGTGTCACGCGTCCAGTGCAGGAACTCAGAGGTTTCAAGAGAATCGATCTCCGGCCGGGGGAAAAAAGAACAGTGACGTTTTCCCTGTCTCAGGAGGAACTGGGATTCCTGGATGGGTCAATGAAATTCCAGGTGGAGCCCGGATTGATAGAAGTCATGATCGGCAGTTCATCAGAAGACATCCGCGCAAGATCTGTCTTTGAGGTCGTGATTCGATAGGAATATCGAGGGGGGAACCGAATTGGTGCATCAAAACGAAGAGGTCTGTTGATGGAGCGGAACATGCGAAGGTGGAGAGACTCCGTCCTCCAATCCAGAAAAAGGCTCGCCATCCCGGTAATGACTCACCCGGGAATCGCCCTGAGAGGCAACACAGTTCTGGCGACCGTGACAAATCCCCGGCTGCATTTCGAGGCGGTGCGGGCAGTCGCACAGACATATCCAACCGGTGCTTCGACGATGATCATGGACCTTTCTGTCGAGGCCCAGGCTTTTGGAGCAGAGGTGCGCTTCGGCGACAACGAGGTTCCCTCCGTTGTGGGCCGGTGCGTTGACGATGCCGCGTCGATTGACCGGCTGGCAGTCCCGGGTCTCGATGAAGCGAGGGTTGGCCAGTGGCTCGAGGCTTCGAGACTTGCCGCACAAACCATTTCGGATAGGCCAGTCCTCGCCGGATGCATAGGCCCTTTCTCTCTGGCTGCCCGACTCTATGATGTCACGGAGGTCATGACTGCGATCCTCATCGAACCTGACAGTATTCTCATGCTTCTTGAGAAGTGTACACAGTTCTTGATCTCCTATGTTCAGGCGTTCAAAGGGGCAGGAGCAAATGGAATACTGATTGCTGAGCCGGTTGCCGGTGTTCTTTCATCGGACCTCTGCACAGAGTTTTCCTCCGTTTTCGTGAAAAGGATCGTCGACGCTGCGCAGGATGAAGGCTTCCTGGTTATTCTCCATAATTGCGGTGACACCGACACGCTTGTCTCATCGATGCACGGGACAGGCGCGGGCGGCCTGCATTTCGGAAACCGGTGTGATATCGTGAAGGCATTGGCACAGATTCCTCAGGATACGCTCGTCTTCGGAAATATTGATCCCGTCGGGGTTTTCAAGTCGGCCTCTTCTCTGACAGTGCGCTCAGAGACGCTCCAGTTGTTGCGGGCCGCGAAGAAGTACTCGAACTTCATCCTTTCGTCAGGTTGCGATGTCCCCCCGGATGTTCCGCTTGAGAACATTGACGCCTTTTTCCAGGCGTTGAGCGACTATAACGAAGGGAGGATCGACTGATGACACCCTGCTAGTAGTGTCATCATGGATTAGTTGTTTGCGACACGTCAGGTCCGGTTTCTCTTCCATCCTGCAGCAGAGAGGGCGCCGATATGAAACCTCGGAAACTCAAGCCAGTGAAAATCAATCGTCGTGATTTCTTCACGAAGACCGCACTTGGCGGATTGGGCCTTTCATTTCTTTCGTTCACTCCGCAGAACACGCAGCAGAAACGCCTGCAAGCAAAGCCCAAGTCGTTCACGATTCCGCAAGACTCCCTTCCTTCACCCTACGCCCTTAATCTAAGCCCTGCACAGTGGATCTGGTATCCTGCCGGGCGGACGCTCTGCAACACCGTGGTGCTGTTCCGGCGGGGATTCAAGCTCACTGCACCCGTTAAGAAAGCCTCCGGTTGGATCGTCGCGGATAGCCGCTATCGGTTGTTTGTCAACGGGAAGAGGGTGCAATGGGGACCTGCGCCTTCCGATCCACGCTGGGTTGAAGCTGATCCACTCGATCTGTCAGAATTCCTGACAGAAGGAGAGAACGTCATCGGCGTGGAAGTGCTCTACTTCGGCCTCGGGGACGGCACGTGGCCCCTCGGGAAACCAGGATTTCTTTTCAACCTTGAGGTTGAGGCGCGGGACGGAAACGTGCTGAAGATCGTATCCGATCTCTCCTGGCAGACGTTGCTGGCTCGGAGTTGGAAGCCCGGACAATACAAGCGGTGGTTCATTCGGGCTCTGCAGGAAGAATTCGATGCCCGCCTGTACCCCTATGGGTGGCTTCAACCGGAATTCAAACCAGGCAAGGAATGGTTACCGCCGATCAATCTCGGATGTCCGGCAGACAAGCCAAGCAGTTGTGCAGCGTATCCCGAGTACGCAACGGAGATTCGTGGATCCAAAGAAGTCTCTGAACTAAGACGCCGGAGTATCCCGATGTTGAAGGAGACTCTGGTTCCGGCGAAGCAACTGAGTGAGTCGCTCTGGATTCAATGGAACCGTTCCCCTCACGATTATTTTGACAACCTGACTCCCGATTGCTTCGAAGCAATCCGCAAGCCCAGTGCTGCGCAGGTTGACACGGGATCCTGGAAGGTGACTCTCGACGGGGAGCGCGCAGCAGCCCTGACCTTTGAACTCGAAGAGCAGGTTGTCGGATGGCCCTGTTTCACAATCGAAGCTTCTGAAGGAACTGTCGTCGAGCTGATGGTCCAGGAATCGCATGAAGTGGGCGGGCCAGCCCTCCTCAATACACAATTCTATGCCTGGACTCGATTCATCTGTCGAAAAGGGGTCAACGAATTCGAGACGTTCGACTTTGAGAGCTGCCGGTGGATACAGCTGCATATCCGCGGAGGAATCGGTGAAGTCGTCGTGCGAAATGTGGGGATGCGCCGGAGAGTCTATCCTTGGGCGAAGAACCCCGCGATTGCCTGTTCGGAGCCTGCTTTGCTGCGATTATTCGACGCGTCTATCAATACTCTGAACAATTGTGCGCAGGAGACCCTCGTCGATGGCATGGCGCGGGAACGCCAGCAGTATAGTGGTGACGGAGGGCATCAACTGCATGCCATCTACTCAGCATTTGGCGAGACACAGCAAACCGCGCGGTACATGACAACGTTCAGCCAGGGAATCACTCTCGACGGTTACTTTCTCGATTGCTGGCCGGCATACGATCGGCTTGCCCGGTTGATGGAGCGTCAGCTCCAGATGACGTTTTGGGGCCCGCTGCTTGATCACAGTGTCGGCTTCAATTTCGATTGCTGGTACCATTACCTGTATACGGGTGATCTCGAAGCGGTGAGAGAGCCGTACCCAAGGCTCCTTCGCTTTTTCAAGTATCTGCAATCCATAAAGGGAAGTGATGGACTGCTTCCCGCCGAAAACCTCGGTGTGCCTTCGCTGTACATCGATCACAACGCCTTCAAGCGTCAACGACACAAACAATGTTCGTTCAACCTCTACACTGCTGCCATGCTTGAAAACGCGCTGGCCCCTCTCTGTGATGCCTTTGGTGATCCACACTGGGCGGAAGCGGCAAGGCAGTTCGGGGCAGGCTTGCTGAAGCCAACGGTCGGGAAATTCTGGGACCGAAAACGGAACCTGTTCGTGGACAACCTGCCTTGGACGAAGGAGGAAAAGGAATCGCGGTGCTCCGATCGGACACTTGCGACGGCTGTCCTCTTCGACCAATGTCCGGGAGGATCGATGCAGCCTTCCGTCGATATGCTGGCAAACTGTCCACCCGAGATGGGATTCTCCTACCCGGCCAACGCGGGTTGGAGATTGTGGGCGCTCGCAAAGGGGGGACGTGGAGATGCGGTCGTCAATGACTTGCGCACACGATGGGCTCCAATGGATTCGGTCCGCTTGAACAACACGCTTCAGGAATTCTGGACAGTACAAGCGGATTCTGGATCGCAATGGAGCCATTGTGCCGTGGTTCCGCTCTATGTGCTCTACATGAACATAGCCGGCATCAAACCGCTGCTGCCTGGATATCGGAAGTACGAAATCGTCCCGCAGCTTGCGGACATCCGTTCGCTGGAGCTAACTGCCCATACGGTTAGGGGACCGATTCGAATGAAGTGGGATGGTGTTGTCGGAGAGAGGCAACTGCTGATCGAAACACCGCCGGAAGCGGAAGGGGAGATCGCACTCGACAAACGTGAGGAAGTTCTTCTGAAGCGTGTGAGGGGCACGGGGCCATTGAAACGAGCTCGCTATCAACTCCCCGCCGGCAAAAAGGTAATCCTGAATCTGAGGTATACATAGCCAGCACCTTTTCAAGGTCCTCCGGCGCTTACCGGACCTTGAAAAGGTGACATTGAACCACACCCCACCCGCCCCCATGTCCAAGTACCTCAACGGACATACCTACCACGTCTACAACCGTGGTGCACATCAACTCACCATTTTCCGCCGACCGCGACACTATCGCAAATGTATCGGGTTGCTGCTCAAGTACTCAATCCACTACCATGTCAGCTTGCTCGCCCACTGTCTCATGCCAAATCACTACCACTTGATAGTAAGGCAGGAAGCCGAGGGATCGATTTCCAGGTTTCTCCAGACCACATTCAATTCGTTTGTGCAATACTACAATGTCTCGGAATCTCACAGCGGAACTCTCTTCCAGGGGCCGGCAAAGTCTACCGTGGTTGATACCGATGAATATCTGCTTCAGGCGATCCGTTACGTCCATACTAATCCGGTGTCGGCGAAGCTTGTAAAGAGGGCTTCTGATTGGGAATTCTCAGACTGCTCAGCCTGGGTGAGTGACTCTGATGGGCTTTTCCCGGGGAAGAGTATTCGGGATGGGTGGTTCAAGGATGGCAAGGGCTACCGGGAATTCCTGGAAGCGTATGAGCCCGGTACGTTTTCAAGGGACATTGGCGCTATCCTTGACCTTTGAAAACGTGTCATGTTTCAAGGAAACATGTTTCTTCAATATGCGCATTTCCGCGCTTCGTCCGCGAACGCTTTCAGCAACTCGACATCCGCATCGAAGAAATGGTCCGAGGGACAGAGAATGTAGCCGCCGCCCCGACCAGCTTCGTCGAAGCACTTCCGAACGGCCTTCCGCGTTTCTTCGGGGGTGCAATCCTTGAAGTAATGAAACTGGTCGAATCCCCCGATCATGCACACCTTGTCACCGATCCGCTCCTTTGCCTCGGCAAGCATGGTGTCGCCTCCCATCGAAGATGGAGTAAAAGTCTCCATGGCATCGGGCTTCATGTCCGCAAGGCGCTCCAGGAACGGCATCATCCCTCCGCACGTGTGATACACAATTCGCTGACCGACCGAATGAGCAAGGTCGATGAGAGGGGCGTCATAGGGCGATACGAACTCATCGAGAATCTCCGGCGAAATCACCGTCGATGAGGCATCTCCGCCCCCCAGTTCCAGAACATCGTATCGCGCCCCCTCCAGCGACTGGATGTAGGTCCGTTTTCGATCGAGCATGATCTTCAAGAAGGAGTGAACCCACTCCGGATCCTCAAAGGTCGCCATGATTAGGTCTTCGATACCGAAGAGCACTGATGCATCCTGCCAGCACCCGGGTTGCCCATAGACATCGAACGAATTCACAAATCCCCGGAGCATTCCACGCTCGCCGTATGCAGCGGCCTGCCTGTTCACTTCCTCCACATCACACTTGGGCTTCGTCGCATACTCCGCGATGATGTCAATGTCGGACTTTTCTTTCACGAGCCGCTCGCTCACCCACGTCGTATAGTCGTTGCTTTGTAGGATTGTCGTGAGCGTCTTCTTGGGCGTGATGAACTTGTATCGAACCGTCTCATAGCGCGGATCTGAGACCGGCTCGTGCTCGATGCGCCAGTTGTCAGAAACAACTCGCTGGGCTTCAAGATAGCCGGGGACGTGGGTTGGATCGAAGTATTCGCCCGCCGACTTGTCCGGTTTGAACACGCTTAGCCATCGGATCGGATCCAGTCCGAGCAGATCGAAGAACTCATCATTCGAGATCCCGTGCATATACTTCTTCAGGAAGTATGGCATCACATGGTGCGTCGTAACCGGTAGCCGATCCGCCTTCTGGCGCGTCAGCGCCGCAATGAATCGTTGTTTCGATGTCAAGTTTTTTATAGTCCTACGTTTGTTGTGCTTCCCCGCCGTGCATCTTTTCAGCGCGAGGCGCACGTTCTAGTCGATTTCTGGTATTCTCTTGATATTTGGGTCCGTGAACACGTCAAGCTCATCTATGCTCGCGGAAGAGAACTCCGAGACGACGGCCCCCTGATCGCCCGCCTGGAACCAGTGAAGCGTATCGGGCTTTAGCGTATACTGTTCGCCAGGCCGAAGCACAATCTCACGCCATACCGATAGATGCTTCCGGTGTTTCTCCAGAACGACAGCGTTGGGGTTTGGTGTCGCTTCCCCCTCGACATAGAGATATACTTCACCCCATCGGCATCGAAATGTTTCCTGTTTCCCGCTATTCCGGTCATCGATCTTCGGATGACGATGCTGGGGACACATCTGCCGGGGGAAGAGGACCAATTCCTTCGCACAGTACTTGTCGTTGTTCTCGTACACGATTATTTCAAGGCCGACATTTCTTACATCATCCAGGCCAAAGTCCGCGACTTCTATCGACTTCCGTTCCAGGTCGGTGACGGTGATATTGGCCCTTCTCAGGAACTCTGCGGCCTCAGCTTTCAGACTCTCGACTTCTTCTCGTCTCATATCCTGCTGATCCTCCATCGAACAAACCAAAGATAGCCAATTTCCATTTTTGTCTCAACCGGCAACGGATGGTAAGCATGATCATCCGCTACGCAAGAGATGCTCGATCTCATCACGTCGAGGCGCTGAAGGTTGTGCGCCAAGCCTCGTAACGGAAATGGCTGCTGCGGCGCTCGCGAAACGGGCTGCGTCGTTCATGCTCGAGTGTTCGCCGAGTGAAACCGCGAGTGCTCCGCTGAAGACATCCCCAGCTGCTGTTGTATCGACCGGCGTTACCTTGAACGCAGGTATGGATTCATTCCTGCCGGCTTCGGCGAGGAATGCACCGCGGGCGCCGAGAGTGATGACGACCGCAGAAACGCCTCGGTCGAGGAGTGACGCGGCAGCATTAGCCATGCTGGCGTCGTCGGAAACATGGATTCCTGTCAGGATTTCAGTTTCGATTTCATTGGGAGTGATGACTGAGATCAGCTTATAGAGCTCCGGGTCAAGGTTTCGGGCAGGAGCCGGATTGAGGATTACGCGGACGCCAGCTCTTGATGCCGTCCGGATTGCAGCTTCCACTGTGGAGAGCGGTATCTCGAACTGCAGGAGGAGAATGTCTGCCGATGCGAGCGTATCGCTTGCTCGCTCGAGGTCGGATGGGGAGAACTCGTCGTTTGCTCCGGAAGCGACCCCGATGAAATTCTCACCGCGCTCGTCAACAAAAATCAGTGCGATGCCGGATGATGTGCCCGGAGAAACTCCAATGGCCTTTACATCAACGCCGTCGATCTTGAACCCCTCGATCGCTTGCCTGCCGAAGTGGTCGTCGCCGACTCTTGCTATGAACGTGACGTTCCCGCCTGCCCTCGCCGCGGCCACAGCCTGGTTAGCACCTTTGCCTCCGGACGCCATCGAGAATGTCCCTCCGATGATCGTTTCACCCGGTTGCGGCAGGCGCGGGAGCTTGACCACCAGATCAGTGTTCGAGCTGCCAACGACAACAATCTTCGGCCTCATGCTTTTTCCTTCGCGGGCTCAGGGTCGTCCCTTCTGCGATAACAATCCTTCAGTTCGCAGATCGAGCATTGGAAAGCGCCGCGCTTAACATCCGGGCCCAGTCCGATGATTCCGCTTAACGACTTGATCGGTACCATGAGCGAGCTTGCTGTGAGCGTGATGCCGCAGAATTGATGTGGGAGGAGGGAAAAGAGTTTCTGTTGTTCGGAGACGGCCCAGTCACAGTACCCCGGACTGTAGCGATTCGTGATCTTCCATCCGCGTGGCGTCACGTGGTCGACAACGCGCTGCTCAAGCCATACGGACGCACGCTCAACAACCTCAGAAGCGAGAGCGTCGACGAGGAATCCCTTCATCATGTCTCCTTCGGCCATCAGTTGAGCCGACCAGCGTTCCATCTGAGGTCCGACGGTCGAAACGAAGAGAGCAAGAGAGGTCGATCGCTTCAGTTGGCTGGCGATGATGGGACCCATTGAAAACGATATGCCATTGGCAGTGACAGAATCGGCTGCGACATCAATTGATCCGGACGGCAGGATTCGAAAGCCGCATCGGATTTCGACGTGCGACGGAAGCTGGGGAAGAAGTTCATCGACGAGCTCCCGAACCATGTCGGGGGTTTCACCGTTTCGATAGCCGAGATCTGCCACCACCAGATCCCGGTCTACACCAAGGGTATCGACAGAAGGGGAGAACGTTACAACATCGGGCGATGAGGACTCGGGCATTCCTAGTTCGTTGTGCACCGGCTGTTTAAGAACTCGACTGCCCCCTGCGGATCAGATGAGTAGCCGTCGGCACCAATCTTGAGAGCGAATTCCTCCGTGACGGGAGCTCCACCGATAATCACCTTGACGTTCGGGTGCTTTGCTTTGACGTGCTTGACAGTCGATTCCATGTTCACCATCGTCGTTGTCAGAAGCGCGCTCAGACCGACGACGCAACCCGGGTGCTCATCGACCGCCTTGAGGAATTTCTCCGGCGAGACGTCTGTTCCGAGGTCGACAACTTCCCAGCCTGCCCCCTCGATCACCATCGACACAAGCTTCTTGCCGATGTCGTGGAGGTCGCCGAGGACGGTGCCGATCACAATTGTGCCTTTGTGCTTCAGTGCATCTGACTGGAAGAACGGTTTCAAATGTGCCATCGCAGCAGCCATGGCTTTGGCCGCCATCAGGACGTCCGGGACAAAGATCTCTTTGTTCCTGAAGCGCTCACCGACACGCTGCATGCCGATGATGAGACCGTTGGAGAGAATCTCCTGCGGGGGAATTCCGGCGTCGAGGGCTTTCCTCGCGAATTCATCCGCTCCATCCTGACCCTTCAGATCTGGCGGGTAAGGGGATTTGATATCGACTTTTCCGCGCTCGACACAGCGCGTCAGGGATTCAAGGAGCTCATTCATCGTTCTTCTCTGAGATGTGGATAATGTCTGGTGGTCTGCCCCCGGCCTCACGGAATGCCGGAACCTGGCACGCCTCAATGATACACGATTGATTGAAGAAACTCAAGCTCTTGCTTAGGATTTTGGAGCCCAAAATAACCTGATTCACATATGAAACCCGCAAAGTCACAGGCCGGTTTCACAGTGCAACCGCAAGAAACTGGTCTCACGGCGAGTCTGCTCGGATCACGGAGTCTCCCGGCCGAAAAAGATATCCGGCTGATATTCGATAAAGAGTTTGACTATTCCTGCGGAACATGCTACTTTCCACGCACTGCGAACGCAATCAAGAAAAACCCCGGACATTGTTACTTCAAATTGAAGCCAGACCACGCCCATATCGTTGTGAATCCGACCTCCTCCGGAGGGAAAACCGCTCACCGGCAGGCGGGGATTGTTGATCAAATCACCCGGCTTCTGGGGGGCAAACCTTCGATACTGGTTACGACAAAACCTCTTGAGGCAACAGAGTCAACGCGATCTGCTATCGAGCGAGGGGCCGAACTCGTAATCGTCGTCGGGGGTGATGGTACGGTACACGAAGTTGTCAACGGCTTCATTGCCCATGGAGCGCTCATCAACCCTTCCTGCCAACTGGGTATTGTTGGCAGTGGCACGGCCCAGGACGTCCTTCGCAGTTTCAACCTGCCTCGACATACGGGCGAGCAAATTGAGGTCGCCTGCGGTGATGGAAAGCGAGTCGTGGATCTCGGCAGAGTGACTGTAGCCGATCCCAGTGGAAATGTTCACGAGCATTTCTTTCTGAATGAGTGCCAGCAAGGAATAGCTGCAGTTGTTGTCCAGCGATTCCAGGCACATCATAAGTGGCTTGGCGGTTTTCTGGGGTTTGGTCTCACGGCTGTGACCACAGCGGCGCGCCACCGTGAACAGGTGATGTCCATCGAAATCGATGGCAAACACGTGGCGACCGCTTCGTTCCTCGGTGTTGTCGTCTCCAATGGAGGCTACGCCGGCGGTGGGATGAACTTCGCCCCCCGCGCCGAGGTGGACGACGGCCTGCTTGACGTCGTTCTTATACACAAACAAAACATACCATCGCGCCTTATAAATTTCCCGCGGATTTACTTCGGAAGTCATATCAATCTGTCCTGGATCTCCTATTTTCGAGGGCGCCACGTCTCAGTGATTTCTGATGAGAAGGTGCCGGTCGAGGCAGATGGGGAGTTCCTGGGTTATCTTCCCTGCGTCATCGATGTCATGCCGCATTCCCTCCAATTGAAATCCCGCAGCTAACGCCGTTTCTGCACGATGGTAATTTGTACAATCTACAGAGCGTGTCGCCGACCCTCTCATTCGGGGGCCGGGCACTGGTTTGTAATCCTGTGTTGAATAATCATTTGTGACCGTATGTGGAGAGTGCGCTTGATCCGCCTATTGGCACTGTTTGTGCAACCATCCATCTGGGGAGAAGCGATATCCTGACCCATCTCGTCTCGAGGGTTGTCGCATTGACATAGAGGAAGGTCCCGACTGTGTGAACGATGAGGTTTGTGGGGGGTGATTACGCAGTCGGGACATCTTTTTTATCCCCATCCAATATCTGTCTTCCGCTTCAAAATCCTTCATCTTGCAGCCAACTCCCGGCATTCGTCTCTCCAAAGAGGGCTCCTCGAATTACCACAGAACTGTGGCCCCTCCAGGGGAGCAATCCCTTCCTGTGGGAATCAATGAGTTCAAAAACCTCGTATTCTCATACTGATGACGGGTCTGAATTTCCACACACGAGGGGTTGTATTCTGTGCGCTCTTCTATTATCTTGGATGGAAGAAGCTTCGAACCCCTGGCATCAAACCGATATATCTTCGAATGACGAAAGTACTTGTTATCGATGACGAGATGGCGATCCGTGAGGTCATCGCCGTCACGCTACGAAAATCCGGATATGATGTTTTCACAGCCACGAACGGAGCTGAAGGGCTCGAGCTTGCTCGCAAGCGATTGCCCGACTTGATTATTTGTGACGTTCGGATGGTGTTGGTCGATGGGTATGAAGTGCTGGCTGCGATTCGCAACAATCCGTCTACTGCATCAATTCCCTTCATCCTTGCGACCTCGATATCGAGTGTAGAGCGCATGAGGCAGGGAATGGAGCTGGGCGCTGACGATTTTCTGCCGAAGCCATTCACCCCCGGTCAACTGCTCGCGGCAGTCAAAGCCCGTCTGGAAAAACACGTTATTCTAATTCGACAGGCCGAGACCAAGCTCGCGCTTCTGCGCGAACATTTGAGCACAGCGCTGCCGCATGAACTCCGGACGCCTCTGAACGGCATCCTGGGATATGCAGACATTCTGAGAAAGCAGTTCACAGATCTCGAGCCGCGCGAAGTGGCCCAGATGGCGGAGCGCATCTATAAGAACGGTAAACGGCTCAATCGGTTGGTCGAGAACTTCCTGATCTATGCGCAGATCGAGATTGTCAAGATGGACTATCAGAAAATTGAGCAGTTGCGCAAGAACAGGGCAGGAAACACAGAGAAAATTGTTGACACAGCGGTTTGTCAGCGTGCGTATGAAGCGGAGAGAACGGGCGATTTGACCCTGCGCCTGAGTCAGGGAGGCGTCGCCATGTCAGCAGAGTACTTTTCGAAGGTGGTTGAGGAGCTCTTTGACAACGCGATTCGGTACTCCAGGAAAGGTTCGCCGCTCGAGGTTGAATCCGAAGTGAAGGGAGACGTATTTGTTCTTCGTATTCGCGATCAGGGGCGCGGGATGTCTGCAGAACAACTTCACAGCATTGGAGCGTACATGCAATTCGACCGCAAAGTCTACGAGCAGCAAGGATCCGGTCTCGGCCTTACGGTCGCAATGAGACTCACAGAAATCCACGGCGGATTTCTCAAGCTCGAAAGCGAATACGAGAAGGGGACAACTGCGACGGTCACGCTTCCCGTATCGCTTGATGAAGGACCTCCCCTGAAGGAGAATTAGCAGGGGAGCGAAAAACCTGGGAGATCCTTTCGGTCCATCAGAAATTGTCATCGGGCATATCAAACGGGGAAGGTTGAGTTTGCGTCTCTCGATCAGTCATCTAAATGGTCGAGGCGATCAGTTTCACGATCTGTATTTACGGAGTTGAAAAGGAACGAGCGTGGCGAACGAGGATCGGCCTTCGGACAGGAACAAGGACCCCGACCAACAGGGTCGCTCGAAAACTGTGCCTTCGCCAGCCTCTGTGAGGCGGATGCAGAACCGACCACAAATCCCGCTGCCGTTCGCGCCCGACGCTGGGCACCAAACTGTCAGTGAACACGAGCAACTGCAAGCAATTCTTGCGTCATTGCCGGTCATCCTGTTCGCGCTCGATCGGCAGGCGACCTTTATCTTGATGCAGGGAAGTGGGTTGGATTCCCTCGCACAACCACACCGCCAGCTGGTTGGCCGGTCCTTCTTCGAACTATATCCTGAGAGCCCCTACACCCGCGAGCGGTTTGCCCAAGCCCTGGAAGGACGGACTGTCAGATGGACAGACCGTCTCGGTGATCGTGTGTTCGAGACGAATCTCTCGCCACTTCGGCAGCGGGGAGAGGTTATCACTGGTGTTCTGGGAATTGGAATTGAAACGTCGGGGCGCGTGACCGTTGAGGGGGGTACGCAGGGAGGGATTACTGGGAGCTCTTCAGAAGTAGTAAGCGCAATCGCCAGCCAGTTCCTGGCTCACGCTAGCCATGAGCTACGTACACCGTTGAATTCCATCGTTGGATTTGCCGGCCTCATTTCGAAGAATCTGGATTCCCCTTCTGGTGAGCAGGATCGCTTCTATGTTAAGAGAATTCTTGGCAATGCTACGCATCTGTTGGGTGTTGTGAGCGAGATGCTGGATTCCTCTGTGCTCGCAACGGGAAAACTCAAGATCGTCGTTTCAGAAACTCACATTGGAGTTCTCGTTGAAGAGACAATCGCCGAGTTGCAGGGTCACGCGCATGCCAGTACTCTCAATCTGCAGGTCGAGATTCCGGGCGATATCCGTCTGATCCGAACGGACAGGCAGAAGCTCAAGCAGGTGTTGATCAACCTCCTGGCCAATGCTCTGAAGTTTACCGAACAGGGGTCCATAACAGTTCGTGTAAACGTTGATGATGATCGATGCCCTGTACGGATCGATGTGAGTGATACCGGAGTTGGGATTCCAGAGGACAGGCTTGAGACGATTTTTGAGGCTTTCGAGCGGGGCGGACAGGAAACGGGCGAGGATGTCGACGGGGTGGGGCTCGGTTTGACGATCTCGCGGTCACTCTGCGATCTGATGGGCTACAGAATACATGCCGAAAGCGAACTGGGCAAAGGCTCGACGTTTACCATCGAACTTTCACGCCCCCCCGTCTCCAGCCCTTCCTGAGCACTCCGTGAATTGACCATCAGACGGATCCATCAGCCCCGCGAGGGTCGTGATGGATCCGCAATGGATGGTCCGTTATTTCACAGCAAGAAGCTCTACTTCGAAGATCAATGTGGCATTGGGTCCGATATCCTGGCCGGCTCCATTCTCTCCGTATGCGAGATCCGAGGGGATGAACAGCTGCCATTTCGATCCAACTTTCATGAGCTGCAGCGCTTCAGTCCAGCCCGCAATGACCCGGTTCAGCGGGAATGACGCAGGTTCATTCCGCTTATATGAACTGTCGAATTCCTTGCCATCAAGCGTCGTGCCGCGGTAATGTGTCGTCACGGTGTCGGTCGATTTCGGCGACTTCCCAGTCCCTTCTTTCATGATCTTGTACTGCATTCCGCTGGGAAGAGCAATGATTCCCGGCTTCTTCTTGTTTTCGGCAAGGAAGACTTCACCTTCTTTTTTGTTCTTCTCGCCTGCTTTTTTCGAATTCTCTGTCATTTTTGCCATCATCTCCTTTTGGAAAGAACCCATACATTCCTGTATCTCGGTGTCCGTCAGTGCCGGTTTCGTGTCGTTCATGCCGTCTTTGATCCCGCGGAGCAGCAAATCGAGATTGAGCTCGATCGACTGGCGCTTCATGTTCTTGCCGAAGTCGAGGCCGATGCTGTAACTCACTTTTTCTTTTTGGGTTTTGAGTGGTTCTTTCCCCTGCGAGCAGAGAAGAGCCGGCACGAGGAGGAAAATACCGATAATCATCACGCGTGATTTCAACGAGGAGTCCTTTCTATAGGTATTGGGTGTGGGGAATTATTGAGTTCAAGTCTATGTTTCATGGTACGGCTTTTTCATCCAAACGGAAACAAGATATTGCCTGGCGGGTGTTCCCGCCGCAAGGACGATAGCGATAAGCGTAGAGTAGAAAGACGAATACTCGTCGCAGGAAGAGCCGTCGACAATATGTTGTCCGTTCGTTCGTCTGCATCTATGAATGGCAGCCATGATGGAAGTACAGACCATACTGATTGACCGCACTGATTCGCTGGAAAAGGCGGTGACTGCGGAGCGAGGACGTCTTTTCGATTTCATCCGGAGGAGGGTGCGGACTGCCGAGGATGCGGAAGATATCCTGCAAGATGTTCTGTACCAGTTTGTCGCGAGCTACAGTGTGACTGAACCGATTGAGAAGCTGACCGCGTGGCTCTTTCGCGTTGCGCGCAACAAGATCATCGACTGGTACAGGAAGAAGAAGCCGGATCCGATGCCTCGTGATGAGAAGAACCCGAATGAACCGATCAACCTCGAAGACATTCTCTTTGACAGTTCGTTGAACCCGGAACGTCTCTACGCCCGCTCCGTTGTATGGAGCGAACTCTCTGATGCTCTTGAAGACCTCCCGGAGGATCAGCGTGAAGTGTTCGTCATGCATGAACTCGAAGGGAAGAGCTTCAAGGAGATAGCGGCAGAGACGGGCGAGCCGGTCAATACATTGCTTTCGCGAAAACGCTACGCAGTTCTTGCCTTGCGTGTGCGACTGCAAGAGCTCTATGATGAATTCGAAACAACCACATAAGGAGTACCGTTATGAAACCATGGTGGATAATGAAAGTCGGAAAAATGCTCGTGCTTATTGTGACTGGGGCGCTGATCCTGGGACTAGCGGTCATGCTTTTATGGAACGCGTTGATTCCCGACCTTTTCAAAGGACCGCCGATCACGTTCTGGCAGGCGGTTGGGCTTTTGGCGCTCTCGCACATCCTGCTGAGGGGATGGGGACGATGGCGCTACGCGAACGGCTGGCGTCACGACCGCTGGCGCCGGAAGTTCGACGAAAAACTCGCGGCAATGGCTCCGGAGGAGCGGGAAAAATTCAGGGAGGAATGGCATCGCCGCTGCGGCCATGGCTGGGCTGAGCAGACTCAAAGACCAACAGAGTCAAAAGCGTAGCGCCAGAGACTCTGCACCGCAGATTGTCGTCCCATCCATGGAACGCACCGTTGAAGCCCCCGCCCCCCGGGGGCTTCGTTGTTTCCGGCCCGAGCCCTACGCGTTCATCTTGCAAATGAAATACATATCAGGTACCTTCGTTCGTAACTATCCTTCCAGAAGAGTTAGAAACTCACTCCACAAGGAGGTACCCCCCATGAATCGCACGATCCGTTTCCTCTGTTTACTTCTAGTTGGAGGCTTTATGGCACAAGAGCTCGACGCACAAGGGACATCGTACAACGGACTCCAGATGGGTTTGGGCAATCTCTCGCGACTTTCGAAAGCGAAGACACGTTCGATTTCGGCGGAGAACTTCACCGGAGAAAAGGGGAAAGCGGGAATGGCTACAACCGGCACCGGCGAAAAGTATGGGCGGGAGCTCGGGAAAGGATGGAAAATATCCCCTTCCATTAAGATCGAAAAGAAAAGCACATTCACACTTGCGGTGATCGATGGTCCGGGCGCAATTCAGCATATATGGATGACTCCTACGGGAACATGGCGATACTCGATCCTCCGCATCTATTGGGACGGTGAGAAAGAACCTTCCGTCGAAGTGCCCGTCGGCGATTTCTTCGGCAATGGCTGGGGGACCTACGCACACATCTCGTCCCTTCCGGTTGCGGTCAATCCCGGCAGCGCGTTCAATTGCTACTGGGAAATGCCGTTCCGAAAATCCTGCAAGATCACCATGGAGAACATCGGCGAGTCCGATATGACACTGTACTACCAGGTAGACTATACTCTCACGGATGTTCCGGCGGACTTTGCCTATTTCCACTCACAGTTTCGCAGGATCAATCCGCTTCCCTATAAGTCGGTCTATTCCATTCTCGATGGAGTGAAGGGGTGGGGACAGTTTGTCGGCACGTACCTCGCCTGGGGAGTGAACAATGGTGGATGGTGGGGGGAAGGGGAAATCAAGTTCTTTCTTGACGGAGATGGTGAATTCCCAACGATCTGCGGGACCGGAACAGAGGACTACTTCTGCGGTTCGTACAATTTTGAAAACCAGGTGACGCATCAGTATCAGGAATTTACCACGCCGTATAGCGGCCTCGCACAAGTCGTTCGGCCTGACGGCTTGTATAATTCGCAGCAACGGTTCGGTCTCTATCGCTGGCACATCATGGATCCGGTCCGGTTTGAGAAAGATCTCAAAATCACGATTCAGGCTCTCGGGTGGAGATCGGAAGGAAGGTATCTCCCGCTGCAGGATGACATTGCGTCGGTTGCCTTCTGGTATCAGACCGAACCCCATGCTCCATTCCCAAAATTGCCGGATCGGGACTACCTCGAAATACGATAGCAGGAATGATCTAGTTGGAGCGGACTTATGGAACTCGTGAAACTATTGCAGGAATCTTCCAGTGAAATCCTGGTCGCCGCAGAAGAAGCGGTTGAACGCGCTCATCTGAAGAATTATGAACATGCCGGAAAAGAACATACTCATCAGCGCCTGAAAGCGTTGTACGTCCTTACGTCGCGGGCTGTCAAAGAGCGCAACCTCGGTCCGATGATCTCGTACGCGGAAACGGTCGGACGGGAGCGGTTTGCCGCAGGATACGATCTCTCCGAAGTGCAGACCGCGTTCAACGTGCTCGAGGAGGCGATCTGGACGCGCATCGTGAAAGGCCTCCCTCCGTCCGAGTACGGGGAAGCGCTCGGCCTGGTTGCTACGGTGCTCGGCGCGGGGAAGGACGCTTTGGCGAGGACATACGTGAGTCTGGCCAGTAAATCGCGGGCCGGGTCGCTGAATCTTCAATCTCTTTTTTCCGGCACCGAAGGCGTTTGATCAGCGAGCAAGATCTTTTTTCGATCAGCAATGTTTGAGTAACAAAGCATGAATTATGTCGGTGAAGTGTGCGCGCTGCTGACGGCGTGTTGTTGGTCTGGCAGCGCGCTTGCGTTTTCTGCCGCCGCCCTTCGGGTCGGCTCGGTGAGGCTCAACGTCACCAGGCTGCTCTTCGCTGCCGTTCTTCTTCTCGCAGTCGTCCTTCTTGCCGGCATCGAGTTTCATCTCTCCACATCGCAGCTCCGGAACCTTGTCATCAGCGGAATCGTTGGACTTGTCATAGGGGACACATTCCTGTTCAAAGCATACGAGAGCATCGGTGCTCGAACCGGGATGCTGATCATGTCCGCAGCCCCGGCGATGAGCGCGTTGCTGGCGTACCTCTTGCTGGGGGAGGTTCTCGGTTCGATGGGATTCATCGGCATGGCCGTGACCTTGCTCGGCATCGCGCTCGTGGTCCTTGAACGTCGCCAAACTTCGTCAGGCCATCCTGAACCATACATCAGAGGAATCATCTACGCCTTCATCGCAGCAGCGGGTCAGGCCGGAGGTCTGGTGTTGGCAAAAATGGCCTTCAACGAAGGGCCCGTCAATGGCTTCGTCGCTACGCTGATTCGCATCGTGTCTGCTATCATTATCATCTTTCCGATCGCGAGGCTGGCCGGCGAATACAACGATGTGCTCGCTCTCTATTTGAGAGACCGGAAGGCGCTCTCGCTAACCTTGCTCGGGGCTTTCCTGGGTCCGTTTCTGGGGATCACACTGAGCCTGATCTCCGTGGCATATACAAGTGTGGGGATATCGGCGACGTTGATGGCGACTGTCCCGATTCTTATGCTCCCCATCGTGCGGTTCGTTTTGAAAGAGCAGGTCTCGTGGCGCGCGATCATCGGAGCGGTTGTTGCTGTTGCTGGAGTGGCTGTCCTCTTTCTCCGTTGAGTTCTTACGGCCCCAGCTTCCGTTTCTCGGGTACTCTCCACCGCTTCTCAGGATCATCTGTGAGTATCAGTCTGATCAGAGTCGTCTGTCCCCCCCCAACGAATCATGTTGGCAGGTGGGTCTTCGAATACCATGAACCTCCGTTGAAAGGGCTCCACATTTCATGAAGAAAAAGACGTTGTTCTATGCGGCGATCCTCGCCATCGCGATGGCAGTCACATGTCCTGATGCCGAAGCTCAAACCAATCCGGCCTTTCCCGAAGATCAGCTCAATCAGGCAGAGTATGCGGCGCACCTCCGCTTCCTCGCTTCCGACGAGATGAGGGGAAGAATGACCGGCACTCCCTGGCTCGAACTGGCCGCGCGGTATGTCGCGGAACAGTACCGGGCTGCCGGACTTGCTCCTGTCCAGGGTGCTGAGGGGTACCTGCAGAACATCCCTCTCGCCCGCCGGACACCGCCGGCAGCGGGGCAGATTGTGCTGGGCAGCGACACGCTTCGGCAGGGAAAGAGCATGATGATTCGCAACGGTGGAGCGCTCGATTGGAGCGGCGGACTTGTTTTCGTTGGCTACGGGATTGTGGATCCCGAGCGCACCATCGACGACTACAAGGGGCTTGATCTGAAAGGAAAGGTCGCGGTCGCGAAATTCGGTTCAGCCGGAGGAAGCGATTTCATGACATCGTTGACTTCTCTTTCTGAGAAAAAACGCCAGCTGGCCGCTGAACATGGGGCTGTCGCCCTTGTTGAGTTGTATCGTGGACCGCGGGAATGGCGCATCTTTCTCTCTTTCCTCGGCCGGGCAGGTCTCGATATTCAGTCAGGCAGCAGTGAGTTTGTGCATTTCCTTGTTGAAGACACTGTCGGTACGATTGCCGCCAAAGCAGAGCAGCAGAAGGTCACTGCCGGTTCCATCCAGACGCCCGGCATACATGTGGAGGTCACAAAGACTTCAAACGTGATTGGACTCGTCAAAGGTTCGGATCCAAAGCTTCGCGATGAATATGTGTTGTTGACAGCGCACTACGACCATATCGGCACAAGGGCTCCTCGGGGAGGGGCCTCGGCCGACACGATTTACAATGGCGCGCGTGATAACGCCATGGGAACTGTTGCCCTGATCGCGGCCGCGCGTTCGTTCACTGCACGTCCTCCGAAACGCTCTGTGATCATCGCTGCGCTGACGGGCGAGGAAGTCGGCGGATTCGGGAGCCGCTACCTGGCCGAACATTCCCCCGTGCCGATGGACCACATCGTCTTCGACCTGAACTCTGATGGCGCTGGATTCGATGATACGACCATCGTTACCGTCGTGGGACTCGAGCGAACCACCGCGCAGGATGCCATCATCAAAGGGGCGAAGAGGTACGGTTTGGGAGCGATCAAAGACCCTGTGCCGGAACAGAATCTCTTCAACAGGTCTGATAACACGAAGTTCGCTTCTCTTGGAGTGCCTGCGCCAACATTCAGCGCAGGGTTCCACGCGTTCGGAGACGAAATTAACAAGTATTACCACACGGCAGCAGACGAGGCGGGTGACGACTTCAATTTCTCCTACTTCGTGAAATTCTGTAAAGCGTACGTCCATTCGGCCCGCCTCATAGCAGACATGAAAGAAAAACCGTTCTGGACCCCCGGCGATACCTACGAAAAGGCAGGAAGAAAACTCTACCATATGAAAGAGAGCCCGGCGAGACAATGACCCGGTACTCTCTTCTTCTCTCGATCGTTACCTTCGCGTTCGCGGGTTCCCTCCAGGGACAGAATCGTTCCCTTCAGCCCGGCATCGATGTGATTCATTATGATTTCTCCATCGATCTCCCCGATAGCGGCCGGCTCATCGAGGGGCGAGCCCTCATCACCGTCCGTCGATCGCTGCCTGCCAATCATTTCGTGCTCGACCTCGTCGGCCTCCACGTCGACACTGTCTGGGTGAACCAACACCCGGTCGGCTTCGAACGAACGACCGCACTGTTGGATATTCCGCTCACCCCATCCAGCGACTCCTCACCGGACACATTCCTCGTCGCTGTCCGGTACGAGGGCGAAGTGAAGGACGGGCTCATCATCCATGCAGATGAGAAGGGACGATGGTATGCATTCGGCGATAATTGGCCGACGCGGGCCAGGTGCTGGCTTCCGACCGTCGACCAGCCCGGCGATAAAGCCACCGTGACGTGGAACATTACAGCGCCCAGAAATCGCAAGGTTGTCGCTAACGGAACATTGGTCGAAGAACGATCTCTTCCACCCAAATCCGGAGCCTCGAGCCGAACGCTTACCAGATGGACAACGACACGGCCGATTCCTCCGTATCTCACGGTGATAGCCGCGGGGCCGCTCGTAGAGTACGACCTGGGCCTGACTTCGCAAGGGCTGAGTGAGTTTCCGCCGGGCGTCAGACAGTCGGTCTACGTTGTCCCGGAGCTGGCAGACTATCCACCGGGGCCTTTCAAAAAAGCGGGAGAAATCGTTGAGTATTTCGCGCGGATGGTGGCGCCGTTTCCGTATGAGAAATTGGCTCACGTGCAGAGCTTCACAAGATATGGAGGGATGGAGAACGCAAGCGCAATCTTCTATTCGGACGATCTCTTTCAACGACGGGACGTGAGCACAGGAATCATTGCACATGAAACAGCTCATCAGTGGTTCGGCGATGCAGTGACGCCGCGCAGTTGGGGACACCTCTGGCTTTCGGAAGGATTTGCGTCCTATTTTGAACAGCTGTGGGTGCAAAAGAGCGAAGGGACGGACACATTCAGGAAGGGGATGATGAGACTGCGGAATGAGATCATCAACTCAAGAGTGACGTACAACCGTCCCGTCATCGATACACTGCAGACAGACCTCGTGCGGCTTCTGAATTCAAACAGCTACCAGAAGGGGGCCTGGACCCTGCATATGATGCGTTCGCTGCTTGGGGATAGCCTCTTCTTCGCAGGGATCAGAGCTTACTATGGACACTACCGTCATGGAACGGCGACGAGCGATGATCTCTGTGAATCCTTCGAGCAAGTTTCCAGCTCTAAGCTTCGATGGTTTTTCGATCAATGGCTCCGGCGACCCGGACTCCCCGAGCTGAATGTCGACTGGTTGTACGACGACGCGCTACATCAGGTTACCGTGAGCGTCTCCCAGAGGCAAACCACTCCCGCATACAGGTTCCCTTTGACGATTGAAGTGCATACCGGCGAAGGCAAGGTGCACATCGTGTCTATCGATGTTCCAGCCCTTGAGTCCACAAGGATCAAGCTCCCGCTTGACCTTGGCTCGAAACCAGTCAAACTGGTCTTTGATCCTCAGGTCGCTCTCCTCGCAACTATCAAGTCGAATTAGACCGTAGGGAATCAATCCGGTTCTGGCCATCTTGGGGAGTGGCAAAAGCTAACCTCTTCCTGTGTTAATTCGGCATTTTTGACTTTCCGAATCCTTCGGGGAATTCCCGCATCATACTTTCAGCGTGGTCAGAGCAAGACCAGATCGAAATTGAAATCAAAAAACAATCATAAACCTGTTCGGAGTGAACCATGGCAGAGAACCTCACAAAACAGACATTTGTCGAAAAAGTGTTCGACTTTGAAAACAACCCTGAATGGAAGTATGAAGGCGAACTTCCCTGCGTTATCGACTTTTGGGCGCCGTGGTGCGGTCCGTGTCGCGCCGTAGGTCCGGTCATCGACGAGCTGTCGAAGGAATATGCCGGCAAGGTGAATTTCTACAAGATTAACACGGACGAAGAGCAGGAACTTGCCGGGGCTTTCGGCATCCGGAGCATTCCATCGCTTCTGTTTGTCCCGAAAACCGGTCAGCCGAAAATGGCCGTCGGCGCTCTTCCGAAAGAATCAATGAAGGAAGCGATCGATAAAGAGCTGCTCGCCACTATGAACTGATTTCTCAGATGTGAGCTCAGCAAAACGCCCCGCTCGTCGGGGCGTTCTTGTTTCTGGCGTTCACCGTCACTTTGATTTTCCTTTCATCTCGCCAAGTTCCTTCTGTGTTCTCTCCACGAGATCTTCTTGCCGGATTCCAGCTCCAATCTTTGTCCCGGATTACCTGGCCTCAGATTGACCAGGTGCCAGGCTGCACCCGAACACCAATCACAGGATGATGCGCAATACATCCTTTGTCGGTCGCATATCGGACCTCCTTGCTTACTCTATTCACCAAGTTTTTTCCGTAGTCAGGTCTGCAAAGGAAGAATGACGTAAAACCAGCACCTTTTGGCGCACAATTGGGGTGATAATGTTCCAGTTGACGCTGATAGAAACAGTGTGTACTTTGTGGCCGAACTGCTCCCCACCCTCAAGGAAAACACAATGAAAAACCGAAAACTCCTGATGATCCCCGGACCCATCGAGTTTACACCCGATGTCCTGCGCGCGATGGGAATGCCGACAACAAGTCACGTGGCCGCAAACTTCATTGAGGTCTTCGGACAGGCTCTGGAGGATCTCCGGAAAGTGTTTCTGGCTCCCTCCGGTCAGCCCTTCGTCGTGCCCGGATCGGGCACGCTCGCCATGGACATGGCGGCTGCCAACCTTATTGAGAGAGGGGACCAGGCTCTCGTGGTGAACTCAGGCTACTTCAGCGATCGGTTCGCGAAAATTCTTGAGCGATACGGTGCCGTGGTCACACACGTGCATGGCCGGACAGTCGGAGACGCTCCGCCTTTGAGTGAGGTGGAAGCGGCGTTGCAGGCCATCAGGCCGAAGGTCATGACGATTACGCACGTTGACACATCAACCGCGGTTGCGACGAATGTGAGGGAGTTGTCCGCCCTTGGCCGCAAGCATGAAGCCCTCGTTATCGTCGATGGTGTGTGCGCAACAGCCGGAGAAGAGATGCGCCAGGACGAGTGGGGGATAGACCTCGCGTTGACGGCATCGCAGAAAGCGATCGGTGTCCCGCCCGGCCTGGCAATCGTGGTTGCCGGTCTTCGGGCGATGGAGGCCTTCCGCAAGCGCACAACTCCGGTCGGGAGCTTCTACGCCGACTGGACCGAATGGTTGCCGATCATGCAGTCGTACGAAGGACGAAAACCAAGCTACTTCGCTACACCTGCAGTAAACCTCGTCTGGGCGCTCAACGTTAGTTTGAAAGGAATTTTGTCGGAGGGGATGGACGCACGGTTTGCCAGACACCGAAGAATGAGCGGAGCGTTCAAGGCCGGTATCGGCGCTTTAGGATTGAAGCAACTTCCTGTCAGAACAGACCTTCTTGCAACGACACTGAGCGCCGTGTATTATCCTCAGGGAGTCGACAAAGGGATGTTGAAGTACATCGATGAGGCGGGAGTTATCGTTGCCGGTGGATTGCATCCTGCCGTACGGGATCAGTATTTCCGCGTCGGCCATATGGGCGCCGTAACGGGTGCAGATATCCTTGCGACGATTGGTGCGATCGAGAGCGGATTGAAGCGATCTGGTTATAAGTTCGAGGTGGGAACAGGTCTCGCCGCGGCCCAAGCGGCTCTCGAGGGGCTGTCCCAAATGTAGGTCGAGATGCCATCTCGACCAGCTCGAGTCTCGAGAATCATCGACAGAAGATCACTTCTCAAAGTACGTCAATTCATCGATAGTACTTTTGGGACAGCCCATCCCGTGGACCTAGTCGACATTCGACATTCGGCAATCGCGAATCAACATTCGACAGTGTCCCTCAATGTCCAGCAGCGTGCGCGGCCGAATCTCTCCGCATCATGATGATCTGATAGAAGGCTAATCCGACCAGCCACGGGAGTTCAGGCCATTTCAGGGCTGAGCGGTTCATTCTCACGTCGACGAAGTACTTCAAGAATCCCCGCCCCTTCATATGAACGAGTGATTCGCCGGCATCCGTACGCCATTCGAACGTGCCCTTCCAGAAGTTCGTCTGCAGCTCCAGCTTGCGTCCTTCTGAAAGCTCGACCGTCCCTCCGCCTTTCCAGGCCCGCGCAGTGTATGCCGCAATTTCTGCATTCGAGGCCACTAAACGTACGACGGTCTTAGAACTCATGAGCCCGACTCTTTCAATGGCATAGATTCCCTCCTCGCATTGAAACACCGCGGCAGAGCTGAGCATTTTCGGGAGCTTCATGGTTGCGACCAGGTCGTCCCCAAATCGCAGTTCATACTCCGACTTGAAGCCCGGGAGTTGCTGCCAGGTGATTCCGTGGTCAACGAGTGCACTGATTCTTCGCATAGGTATTTGCCTCAAATCGAATGAATCGAACTGCGTGATGGTTTATAGATAGCCAACGATCAGGCACCAGCCGAGCATCAAGATCCACGGGAGTTCACGCAGGTACTTGCCTTCACCCAGTATCTCGACCTCGGCTGATGGCCGGAAGAGCCCATGAAAGCGAAATCGGATCAGAGGCTCACCTGAAGGAGTCTGGAACTCGGCATTGCCTTTCCAGAAATCCGAATTCAGAATGAGCACACGCCCTTCCGACGTGCGCAGGATGCCGGCGTGATCTGACAGACTCATATCGAAGACAGCAACGTCTCGGAACGATTTGTCAGCTCGCACCACGATTTTGCGGGTCCCCCCATCGAGCGGCTCAAAAGCCCAGCATCCGTCTATTCCATCACCCTGACCAGTGGGACGGAAGAACCCCCCGATGGAAAGAGTGGCGACGCATCGGTCTGCGGATCGCAGCTCGTACTGATTTCCGAACACACTTGGCTTCACCCACCTCAGGTTGCCCGCTAAGAAAGCCGGCATTGCCCGGAGAACGGGTTTTGCAGCAAAGTCAGGAAGCTGACGGGGGTATGTCTGAATTCTCTCGGCTATCACTGGTCTCATCTTGTGGTTTCAGTCTTCCGGCCTTCCGTAGCGCATCGGCGAGAAGAAATTCCATCTGCGCGTTGACGCTGCGCAGATCGTGTGCGGCCCACTTCTCAAGAGCGGCATACAGGCCCTCGTCGAGCCGAAGCAGGAATTTCTTCTTCTCGCTCATTGATAGAGTGTTCCTGTGTTAATGACGGGCTGCGCCGCGGACTCTGAAACGAGCGCAACCAGGAGGTTGTTCACCATCGTTGCTTTCTTCTCTTCATCCAGCTCGACGATGTGTTGCTCGCTCAGCGTACGGAGTGCTTGATCGACCATCCCCACCGCGCCTTCGACGATCTTTTTGCGTGCTGCGATGACAGCCTGTGCCTGCTGGCGCCGGAGCATCGTCTGCGCGATTTCCGGAGAATACGCCAGATGACTGATGCGAGCGTCCCTAACCTCGACGCCTGCGATCTCAAGCCGGGTCTGGACCTGATGCTTCATGCGCTCAGAGATCTCCTGCGGTCTGCCACGTAACGAAGGTACTGCTTCATCCTCCGCGTCATACGGGTATTCCGAAGCCAGCGCCCGAATGGCCGTCTCGCTTTGAATCGCGACGAAGTTTTCGAAGTGCTCGACGTCAAAAAGCGCACGGGCAGAATCGATCACGTGCCAGACAACAACCGCTGCAATCTCGATGGGATTGCCATGGAGATCGTTCACCTTGATTTTTTCGCTGTTGAAATTCCTGATCCTGAGCGACACGTGCTTCTTGATCGCGAACGGATTCGCATACCAGAATCCCGAGTCACGAACGGTTCCGATGTACTTCCCGAACAAAACCAGCACGCGGGCTTCGTTGGGCTGAACAACAAAGAACCCTGCAGGAAGAATCATTGTGACAATGAAGAGCGGTATCTCTACCCACAGGACCCCCAGTTGACCATTCTCCGCAGTATAGTATACTAGATAAGCATTCACACCGAGGAGAACGAACTCGATGAGGAGCGCGATGTAGGCGTTGATCCGCTTCGCTGAGGTTTCGACGACAGTGTTCATTGTAAATCTCCTTTCTCAATTTGTGATAGCACAATGATATCACAGTGATATCACAAAGTCAAGTTAATTTTTCACTTTTTTTTGACCCGCCAGAATGGAGAAAATGACCTAGAATTGGACAAAATCGATGAATTCGGCGGGAGTGTGCCTCGGTAAACCCCCGAGGTCTGGCGTGCATCACCTTCGGACCTCGGGGGTTTTACATTGCCTCCACATGCCCTACTTTTTCTGCGTCTGATAATTCTCAAACTGTATCGCCTTCTTCGCCTTTCTTAGATCCACGCTGTCCCTGAGAAGATACTGAAAGCTCTCCAGCCGCGCCCGTTGATCACCAAGCATCGCTCCTCCAGCTCCTTTGGATAGCGCCGCCGGTGACAACATCACGACCGATTCAGCTGCCTTCAGTTCTTTTGCCGCATCATCCTTCCGACCTTCATCGAGTGCCTTCAAAGCCCTGTCAACGCTGCGCGTCGAGAGCGCAACATCGACCAGCGCCTGGATTTCGCTATCACGATTCTTGTCGATGTCAGCCAGTATCCTTGTGTAGTGGAGAGTGGCGGTAAACGAGGGCCACGACTCAAACCAACCATGGTTCCCCTCATACCGAAGCACTCCCTTGACCGCTTGTAATGTCCCTGAGCCCTCAGGGATCTCGAGCTCCACTGTAAGCTGTCGCTGTTCCCCGCAGTAGAGATCGCCGATGGGCACCGTAATCTGCTTCGTCTCACGCTGCTGTTCGCATCCGATCACATCACGCACGTGGACGCCATCAGCCAGCGTCAGCTCGATCGATGCGTTCTGCGCAACAATGCTCGAGACGCTCCTCAGCTCCTTCCCTAGAATCGAAGCCAGGCTGTTCGGACTCTCTATGAAATAGTAGTTGCCTCCTCCGCTCTGGGAAAGCCCCATCATGAGGTTTTCATTGTAGTCGAGCCCTACGCCCATCATGGTCACCGAAATCGACTTTGACCGGTATCCCTGGGCAATGCGCCTGAGCTCGTGAGGGCTTGTGATCCCACGGTTTGCAAGCCCGTCGGACAGGAGTATGACCCTGTTGAGAAATTCTCTGTCCCGATGCCGCTCGACCTGTTCCAACCCTGCCACCAGCCCTCCACCGAGATTCGTCGCCCCGCGGGGATAGACCTCATCCAGCAGATTCCGGAGATCCCGTTTGTCCCTGACCCGCTTTGACTCACGAACCACCTGAACGACGTCATCATAGATCACGAAAGAGAAGTAATCTCCTTCCTGTAGCTGATCGATCAGCGAACGGACTGCCTTCTTCGCATACTCGATTTTCCCTTCGTCAGCCATCGAGCCGCTCCGGTCGAGAACGACGGCCAGGTTCATCGGCTGGCGTTGATGACTCTCCGCGGCCGGTGTGGTAATGCATAGTTGCAGATACGCCGTCCCGCCGTTATGGGAAATGTATGGGCTGTTGAACCGTCCGCTCACCGTTGTTCCTTTGTCCGAGCTACGGGCGAACGAGAATCCCAGCACCGCAGCGAGGACGAGTGTGAAAGCAATTCGTGTTTTCATGGTTCTATCCTCCTTGTTCTATCTACAATTTCAATATTCATTATTCGGTGTTCGATATTCGATATTGTCATGAACATCCACTTTTTTCATTTCTCTCACTCCGCAGCCTGCTGCGACCAAACAACTTCATCATTCTACATTCCTTGTTCGATATGCGATATTGTCACGAACATCCACCCCCGTGCTCGTCGGGAACTCCGCTCCCGACGCCCCTTGTTAAGTGCCCGGCACCCAACAAGGCAAACCCCCAAGGCCTGTCTTGAATCACGATGGGACCTCGGGGGTTTTGCAGGTCACCACGTGTACCGGATCGTGTAGGACACCATCTTCTCCGCACCTTTCTCCAGCTTCACCGGGAACCTCAGAGTCGTCTGATCGACCTTCGTCCAGTCAGCATTGCTCTTTACGATCTCCCATTGGCTCCATCGCCATGGATGTTCATACACCTGCACCTCGACCTGCTCCTCCTTGTGGTTCCGCAGCTTGATCTCGATCGTCTCTTCGACAACATGTCCCGATGCGTAACTCTTGAAATCCTTCTGTGCCCGTTCGCCCACGATATCGAACGCGTTCCCCAAATAGAGCCGGACTTCTTCATCCTTCGGCGTATGATCGATGTTATCCTCACCGATGAACTGTTCCTTCCCCTCATCGTCACGCTTGTAGACCCGGACTTTTCCCTTCGGCAATGGAATCCCCAGTCCCGAGGCGAGTTCGTTCTTGAATGTCACGTACACTCCGACCTTCGTTTTCGACTGCTGGCCAAAACTTCCCTGCGAGCGGTATGAATAATTGCGGTACCAGGTTCGCCACTGGTCGGCGAGCCCGTCGTAGATGAAGACCTTGTGTGCGGTGACGCCGTTCGCCGAGGCAAGCTCGATCTGCTTCGTTTCGTTGTTGTTGAGATCTGTCCGCCGCTGCAGGGAGTACAGTTTGTATTCGAAGAGTTCGGTCTGCCGGAATTGCGGTGCGGAGGCATCCTGGATCATATCCCTCTTTGCACTGAGTCGTGCCTCGTACTCCATCGCCCCCTTCACGACGTTCACGTCGCCCGCAACCAGCTTCAGGCCTGCGTTCCTGAAGCTCGTCCCCGAGTTGTTCGTCAAGGTGACCCACCCGGTCACATCGATCCGGGAATCGTCGCTGTTCAGGAGGGCAACATAGTTGCATGTCCAATTCAGCTGCCCTGCGAGATAGCTGATCTCCGTTTTGTGTTGTCCTTCTCGATTGGAGTTCAGAAGCCACTCGAGCCGTGGGCGCAGGATCAGACCCTCGGACAAAGCCGGCAGAACCAATCGGCCCGCGGGGTTGATCTCTATCTTGCCATCAACCTCGGCAATCATCCCTCCCGTGGAGTAGTAGTTGGGAACTGCGGCGCCGTACTGAGGCTGAAAAGCGTAGCCCGTAGCAATGAGTTTTCCCCGAACTGTGTACTCTTGCTTGGTTTGTGGATTCACCCGAATAAACTCCACCTCCTTGCCTATATACCGTTCCAGGAGCTTGGCCTGATGCACCAGGTCGTACTGATAGTTTTGTTCGAGCACGCGTACGCCGGCCGGATCTGTGAGGCTGAGAAAGTGCAGCGACGTCCCGTCGATTGTCGCAGGAATGTCGGGCAGAATGACCCTGTTCATCCCCTTGATCAGCCTGATCGGTCGTTCTTCCCGGATGAGGGAAAGGTTCTGATTGTAAATCGTCAGATCGACAGATGTCCTGTCCCCGGCGGTTGTCTGCTGATTCCCCTGGGCGAACAGGAATGTGCTGAATCCCAGCATCAGCACGAACATCGCGACGACCCTTTTGGGCTGACTTCTGGAGATTCGGGCGAGGAGTGTTGCCACGCCTTCGTGCCTTGGTGTCTTTGTGGCGAAATACGGTTGTTTGTCCGAGCTTCTGTTCATAGTCGCCCCCTTCAGTGATTGTATTATGGTTGGCTTATGTGTACTTTTCATTGGTCTTCCGTTCACCTTCTGACTGTTCATGACATCAACTGCTGAAAGGTAAATGAAGTCGCCCCTCTTTTTTCTTACTACTGATGCCAGGATCCTGGATCTCATCCGGAAGGGGGACGAGGAGGCATTGGTTCCGTTGTATGAATCCAATCGAAGGCCAATCATGAACTATGCTCTGCGCAACAACGGCACAGCGGACGATGCCCAGGATCTTTTGCAGGAATCGCTCGTCGTTCTCTGGGAGCGCGTCAGAGCGGGGAAGTTTGAATACAAAGCCAGACTTAGCACATTCATTTACGCGACTGCCAAAAACATCTGGTCACAACGGCTTCGGAAGAAGGAGCGTGAAGTCGCCGGCGGCCTGGACCCGGAAGGAGACCAGGACTTCTCACCTTCCGTGCTTGAAACCTTAATCGAATCGGAAAGAGCGAGGTTGGTTCGGGAGGCTCTCGATCGCATCGGGGAACAATGCAGGAAGCTCCTCCTGCTCTTCTATTGGGAGGAATTGTCGATGGAGGAAATTGCCCAGAAACTTGGATTCGCAAATGCGGACACGGTGAAAGCGAAGAAGTATCAATGCAAGAAAGCACTCGAAAAAGTGCTAAGGACACTGCAAGAACATCATGAGTGATGACGAACGTGACTGACACGAGGAATATACATTGGACGGCAGATGAGGACCTGGTCGAGCGCTACGTGATGGGTCGATTGCCGTCGGCGGAAGTTGCAGAGCTGGCAAAGCATCTCAGCGATTGTGCAGAATGCCGCGAGGCTGTTGAAGCAGAACGGCAGATTGTCGATGGCATCCGTCTCGCAGGCAGAGATGCATTGAAGCGACGACTTGCGCAACGGGTGCACGACGGCCGCTCCTCCGGCGTGAACTGGTATCGGATCGCGGGCGTCGCTGCCGCAATCGTGTTTCTTGTGACGATCGGAATCTACAACAAGTGGTTCCTCGGAGGAGAAGCTCAGAAGTCTGATTATCGCGCTGAAAGAGACAGCACAGCTCCAACGATTGAATCGGAACCTCGTCAGCCTGTCCTTGCCAAGAAAGCACCTTCTGAGACGCAGCTCGCTGATGCCGCAAAATCCGCGACCGGTGGGAAACAGGATCCTAGACGCGTCAATGCGAAGGGAGAACTCAAGGAGGCTGCGCCGGGAGCGGACAAATTCGCTGAGCAGGAAGCGGACAGATCGAAGATGATCGCTCGCTCACAATCCGACAGGCGTGAGAACGTTGCTGAAAAAAAGGAACGGTACCCTGAAGTCTCTGCAGCTGCCGCAGGCGAAGAACTCTGGGTGCGAGGCGAAATGATTCCCGAGGAGCGACGGCCGCAAGAAGCGGGCAAAGCGTTTCTGAAAAGCGCTGATGGTGTACGCGACGAAGCACAGAAAAAGAAGGGGGAACCCGCTGCTCTTATGGCGCAGGCAGCGCGGACGCGAGTGCTCGGTGTCGGGAATCTGCCTCTTTCCATCACACAGCGTCGCATCTCTGATCTTCCCGCTTCTCAAAGAACGGGCAGGCAAAGTTCTTCCTCGGTACAAACCCTCATGCAAAAGAGCGCGGCCGGTTTGCGGTTGACGCTTTTCCTCGATTCAATCCACACAATCAGCGAACACGCTCCGCCAGTGATTCAGAAGATCCGGGAGGACTCGATTGTACTCGAAGTGGGAAAACAGCGGATTGGCTACAGGATCCCTTCAGGTTGGACTGATCAGGCTCCAGGAGAATCCAAGAAGCAGAAGTGAACCAGACCTACAAGTAGTGATCCAACGAATTATCAATCCGTTTTCCAATTCCAAACTCATCCTGTTCAGCGCGTGACCTGAGACACGTCCCCTGTTTCAGCCAATCCGGCGCTGAGAGCTACTCGCTCAGCGGTTGGTGCCAACCGAAGAGAAGAAAGTCAACAATATCAGCCATATTGTGTCGGCTAGAGCGGCTCAGCGCGAAATTCGAGAAATGCTTCGAAGTGATACGCGGCACAAGTCGGCTGTCCAGAGCTGGCTTCCATTGATTTCCCACGCACCTAGGCCTATATTTATTGTGACAGATTCTCGTTTGGCTGCGGGAACAAGTGATACAGATCGTTA
>Ga0208566_1000146_pt1 | contig 52083 bp, 51 predicted proteins | sample PL_2010_150m_FD_184159 | JGI IMG/M metagenome (GOLD analysis project Ga0208566, IMG submission 184159) | Freshwater microbial communities from Powell Lake, British Columbia, Canada to study Microbial Dark Matter (Phase II) - PL_2010_150m... | ecosystem: Environmental > Aquatic > Freshwater >...
TCCGAAGGACGATCTTCACAAGTCGACAACGTCGAATATGGATATCTCTTTATCATCTGTATTGCTTCAAAAATCAATTGATCATCCAACACTTGATCTCATACTCAGTTTTTCCGCAACCTGCTAGAACTTCACGTCCCCTCTCGTGAGGGGCATGCGGGGCGCGAGAGGGGAACGAGGGGTGTGTGCTTTTCTGTTTTGTTCGTATGACCTGAAAAACTGGCACGTAGTCTGTCCATTGCTATGGAAGCAAGAAGAAGGTTGTTTCAACCGCAGGACATGTTGAACGAATATCTGAGACAAGACACTAGGTCTCGTTCCCTGCATAATCCTCTTTGAACCGGCGGGGGAAGACAGCCTTGTGAATGGGGTGGGTAATGGTCAGAACCGGTGATGCGGTACGACGCACGACCTCTTCCACCGTGTTTCCGATTTGAACCCTTCTCATGCCGCGTGCTCCGTGTGTCCCGATAACGATAAGGTCGACCTGGTATTCTTCTGCCAGTCGAACGATCGTATTCTCCGGCTCGACGTCCCTTCCGACGATTTTCTCGATCTGGATCTTATCGGCCTCGTCGTGGTAAAATCTCGGGTCGGGGAATTTTTGCAGAAGCGCCTCGGGGTGCTGGACAGTAAGGTCTGTCACATGCAGGAGGATGATTCTCGCACCATAGGTGCGTGCAATCGAAACGGCATACGGGATGGCAAAATTGCTGTATTCCGAAAAATCTGTCGGGCAGAGGATTGCCTCGATCTTCTTGGTTGGCTTTTCCTGTCCCGGCTTCACCGTTATCACCGGTGTGCGGCAGAGCCGAACGACTCGCTCCACTGTTCTGCCGATCAGGTGCGGTGATGATCGTCCAAGTCCTTCAGTGGCGATGACAACGAGCGAGAAGCGGTTGACCTCAGCCACTTCAACGATTTCGTGATACGCTGTCCCGAAGCGTACGAGCAACGATGTTCGTTCAGGGACGAGTCCTTCCTGTGCCACGATCTCGGCGAACTTGCCTTGGGCGAAGCCCGACACAAGTTCGTGGTATTGGTCGACCGTATGTTCATCCTTCTCGAAAAAGCCCAGAGGGCTTTTCTCATGCTCGTCCACGTAGATGAGCGTCAGATGGTATGAGGCGTTCTTCGCAAGGAAGGAGGCAAATCGAATAGCTTCGATGGAAGCAGCGGAGAAATCTGTCGGACAGAGGATTCGTTCGAGCTTGTACATGCCGCCTCAGCAAGAGAAAGAGTTGATGGGACCGACCGCCACGACTGAAAGGGAGCCTGAATAGACGCCCCCGTTCTGTCATTTCTTGCACGAGGCAATATAAATGATATTCAGAGGTGTTACAACCGTCCTGACCTCGGAGTATGTGCGTTTGATGATTGGCTCGACATCGTTGATTCCCAGCGTTCCCCGCGGATGATTACTCCCGTCGGTGGCTTGATGCAGGCGCTGCATGACATCAAATCCAGTTTCGTTGAAATCGCCGAGAATCAGTGTCCCGGTGGGATGATGGATGCGGAGCAATTCTGACAAACACTTTCGGGGATGCAGCAGTTCATGGAGAGTATTGACGCAGACGATCGTGTCGATGGATGCGTCGTGGAACGGCAAGAACTCCATATCGAGAAGGGACATCTGAACCAGAGCAGCAAATTCGGGAGTGACACGCTGCCAGGCTTGGCTTTGCCTCTCGTCGCTTTCATCACCCGTCAGGACGCTATATTCCAAACGAGTCAGCACGGCGGTCATGCGACCGGAACCGGTGGCAAGCTCCAGCGTGCGGCTGCCGGATGGCAGCGATGCTTCCTGAATGAGGCGTACATATTCGTCGATGAGGCTGTAACCCCACGAGCGGAGCAACGTATCGGCGGCTGATGGAGGGATGCTGTCGCGCAGACGCTGTTGACTGTTGTCGCCGGGGATCATTCAGATTACTTCACCGTTTCCACCGGCGCGCTTGCTTTGACCGGCGACTCGATGCGGTAGGAATGTGTTATTGGTGCACTGGCTTTGAGAATCGCGCTGACGGAACAGTATTTTGTATTGGACAGCTCAATAGCGCGCTCAATATCCGCCGGATTGATCCCTTCACCGTAAAAGACATACTCGACATGAATCCCGGTAAAAATTCTTGGATGTTCCTCGCGTTCGACACCCTTCACCGTTACTTCAAATCCTTGCAGGGGAACACGTCTCTTCTTCAGAATTGGAACCACGTCGCTTGAAGTGCAGCCTGCGAGAGCCATCAGCAGCAGCTCCTTGGGGGTTGAACCCGCAAGGCTTCCGCCAAAAAGGGGTGAACCGTCCATGACAACCCAATGATTGGAATTTCCTTTTGCGACGAACGTTATTCCGTCAACTTGCTTGAGAACCACTTCTTTTGTCATTTGATATCTCCCTATACATGATGAGTTCATGTCACCCCGTTGCCAACAAAACTTCCTGTCCGGAGTGCTCTCATACAATGAGATGCACGATCTCTCTCAACGGTGCACTAGAAACGCGGCCGACAAGTCCTGCCACCAAGACACTGAGCAAAAGGCTCATGCGCCTCTGGCGCAGAAGACGCAAAGCACGACAAAAACTGAAGAAATTCAAATCTTTTCCTTCGTGGCTTGGTGCCTTTGTGGCAATTAATGGTTTTTCGTCTGTGTCTCTAGTAGCCACTTCCATCGGCCGGAAGGCTCACTTTCCCGCGGAATGAACGATACAGATAAATGAAATAACCCGTAGCAAGGAGAATACCGAAGGTCCACCATACCAAACCGACTGTCAGACCGTATTGCTGCGCAGCCACGTTGTGCGCAGTCAGACTGAACGCAGGATCTGTCGATGACGTCAGGAGATTCGGATACAGAGCGAACGCTGTGCCCCCGAGTGCTCCGATGATGAAGATGCCCGACGAAAGAAACGCCCGCGCATCTTGTGTCCGGCGATTGAAAAGCCAAATGCCGGCGAGGCCCAGTATCCCGAGAAGGGGAAAGAGAAATCCCCAGGGAGAGGTCGTGAAATTCGAGCTCATCTCCGGTCTAATCGAAAAGGTTGCCGCTGCACCCGCGAACGACGTGGTTGTCACTCCCCACCAGGCCTTTCTGACGATGGCGCGTGAGCGGGTCTGAACTGGTCCGTCGGTCTTCATGGCAATGTAGGAGGACCCGTGGACGGCCAGTGTGAAGAAGGCGACCAGTCCGAGGATCACCGTGTACCAATCGAGGACCCCGGCCTCGGGGACGACGGTGAACGTCGTCCATAAGGGCTCGAAGAAATAACCCTCCGCATTGAGAGGAACGCCTCGGACCACATTTCCAAGAGCGGCGCCCAGAAAGACGGCGAGCAATGCGCTGGAAATCGAGAACACCGCGTCCCAGAATTTGGTCCACATCGGGTGGTGCATCTGATGACGGAATTCGATCCCGAGTCCACGCATCATAAGCAGCCAGAGAACCATGATGAGAGGGAGATAGAAGCCGCTGAAGCTCGAAGCATACGCGAGCGGGAAAGCGAAGTACAACGTGCCGCCGGCGACGAGAATCCATACTTCATTTCCATCCCACACCGGGCCAATTGCATTGAGGATGAGGCGGCGTTCCTGCTCGGTTTTTCCCGCGAAGAGGTGAATGATCCCCGCGCCGAGATCGAAACCATCGAGGAGGACATACATCACCAGCGTGAATGAGACCAGAACAAACCACAGTGTTTCCATACGAAATTCTCTCTGCGTGAGATAATGGCCGGGATCAGTGAACGGTTTCTGCGTGCTCGGGGCCTTGATTGAGCTTCTTGATAACCAGCAGCAAGAACAGAACGCCGATGACGAAGTACATTCCCATGAATCCGAGAAGAGTGAAGAGTCCATTGCCGGCCGAAACGGTCGGTGATACGCCGTCTCCGGTTTTCAGCAATCCATACACGAGCCACGGCTGGCGCCCGAGTTCTGCTGTCATCCATCCGGCCGTATTTGCGATGTAGGGGAACGGAAACGCCAGCATGAGAATCCAGAGCATCCATCGCGACTGATAAAGACGCTTCCTCCAGAGCAAGAACGCCGAAAGGAGCATGATCGTGATGAAGATCGTGCCAAGCCCCACCATGATGTGATAGCTGTAATAAAGAAGCGGAATGTTCGTCGGCCATTGGTCTCGGGGAAATGCCTGCAGGCCTTTCACCTCGGCGGTCCAGCGAAAGTGTGTCATGAAGCTCAGGAGTTTAGGAACATAAAGTGGGTTATCGATCCGGAGCTTTTCCATATCGGGTTGCCCGATGAGCATGAGCTCCGCGCCTTCCTTGGTTTCAAACAAGCCCTCCATTCCGGCAAAGGTCACCGGCTGATGTTCGTAAACATTCTTTACTTGCCCGTCACCCGTCGGGAATGCCAGGAGGAGCGATGCGATCACTCCCGAGATGACTCCAATTCGAACGAAAATCTTCGCGTATTCCATCTCTCGCTGTGCGAGGAGGTAATACGCCCCAACGGCCGTCATCACAAATGCTGCGGTGACGACAGCGCCGATCATATTGTGCGTGTATTGCCACCCGATCCACGGATTGAGCAGGAGTCCCCAATAGTTGTTGACGTGGAGCGAGCTGTCGGCCGCAATGGCGTATGCAACAGGATGCTGCATCCAGGCATTCGTCGCAATGATGAAGTACCCCGAGATCCACGAGCCAAGGAACACCATCAGGGCGGCGATGAAGTGGCCTTTCGGTCCGAGACGCTTCTCGCCGAACAGGAAAAGACCGAGGAAACTCGACTCGAGGAAGAAGGCAAATACGCCTTCCATGGCCAGTGTCTGACCGATGACGCCGCCTGCGAAGGTTGAGAACTTTGCCCAGTTTGTGCCAAACTGAAACTCCATCGGTATGCCGGTCACGACGCCTACGGCGAAGTTGATTGCGAAGATTTTTGCCCAGAAACGGGCGCTCTGGTTGTACCGCTCGTTGTTCGTCCGAAGAGCGATTCCCTTCATGATGACGATCAGCAATCCCAGCCCCATCGTGAGTTGAGGGAAGAGATAGTGATACATGATCGTGAAGGCAAATTGGAGCCGATGAATGAGGAGGGCGTCTTCCAAGGTTCGATTCCTGATTCAGTGGATGGGTCATGAGAAAGATAGAGAAAAAATTCCACGTTCGCACAATAGCAGCTTGTTTCATTTGTGCGACGCTTGGTGGCGCGTCTCTTTACGCCGTTCAGGAGTGGAGTTTCAAGATCGCAAACAGCTTCTGGCGCAGTCGATGAGGGGTGTGGGGATCAGGATAACACTGGTAGAATAGAATGGTCTTCTTCAGGCTGTCGAGGTACGCCGTGCAGTTTGGACAATGCGACAGATGCTTCCTGACAATCCGAAGCGCGGCGGGGGGCAATTCCTTGTCGAGTTTTTCTTCAAGTTGTCTTGCCACGGAACGGCACGACGCAGTATGTTCGTAACGGTGAGGCATGGTTGTGGGTGCAGGAAGCGGGCAGCGGCTTTGCTGCCCGTTTCATTCGAATGACCGGATCAGGCATCCTTCTTCTTTGTCGAAAGCTTAAAAGGAAGGTACAAAGGGCAGAATCCCATTGCGCTCGTTGCAAGAAAGATGACTGCGAAAAGACCCAGAATGATGGCCACTGTGCCTGAAATGGAACCAGTGAAATAGAGTGCTGCGACAAGTAATGCAAACACAACCCGAACGATGCGATCAACACTTCCCATGTTTTGCTTCATAACGGTCTCCAAATTGAATGGTGGGGGAAATAGGGCTTGGTTTCTGTTTCGTATGATGCAGAGAATAGCGAAAAGATTCGCAGGGGGGGACCTTCTGGCCCAATGGAGCTTTGCTGAAAGGGAGGGTTTGTGAACCGAGCACGCAGAAAGCGTGCGGTGTTCAGCCCTTCAATTTGAGCACGGCGAAGAGCTGTTTTCTGGCTTTCAGCGGGGGTCGTTTCACGGGCACCGAGGAGTAAAGCCTGATTGTCTTCTTCAGACTGTCGAGGTACGCCGTGCAGTTTGGACACTTCGCCAGGTGGCGCTTGAGCTCACGACATTGGGCTGTCGAGAGCTTCGTGTCAAGCTCCTCACAGATGTGGTCCAAGACGTCGGAGCAGTGTGCAATCTTCTTTTTCATAGAGTCATGTAGGGGTTGAGCCGTTCGCGCAGGAACACGCGAGCCCGGCGTAAACGAGATTTGACGGCGGGGATGCTTAATTTCAGAATCTTCCCCGTCTCCTCGGCGGAGAGCCCTTCGATGTCGCGGAGAGCGAAGACTACACGGTAATCATAAGGAAGTTCGCCGATTGCCTCGTCCAGAATCGTGCGGAGCTCGGTGTCCATCACCGAATCAAGGGGTGTCTCCTTCCATGAAGGAATCGTCTGGACCGGTTGACCATCATCGTCCGTCGAAGGATGATCATGCACCGAAGTGGCTGAATCGATGGAGACGGACGCCAGGTCGAGCTTCCGGTGGCGTCGTTTCATCCGGCAATTGTTCGTCACGATCGTATAGAGCCAGGTCGTGAATTTCGACCTGCCGTCGAACTGGTGCAGCTTCCGGTAGACGTTCACGAATGTGTCTTGCCACGTTTCATTCGCCTTCTCGGAATCTCTGCAGACTTTATAGGCGAAGCTGTACACGAGTGACTCGTAGTGCTTCACGAGTTGCGTAAAAGCGCGTTCGTCGCCTTTTTGGGCCTTACGGATGAGTTCGTGTTCTGAAATGTGTGATGTCATGAACAGGAAGAGATGAGAAAAAGATGACAGTCTGTGGAATCAAAGCACGAAATCATAAATCCGATTTCCCAAGTAAACTCGAAGCAAAGAATCCAAAATCCGAAATGTTGAAGCGAGGTTATGTTTGATCTTCTGAAATTCGAGCTTCCTTCGGATTTCGTGCTTCGTGTTTCGAATTTTCTGCAAAGCAGTCCTATTTCAGCTCCTCGAACGTTCCCGTGCGCTTGTTCTTCTTCACGTCGTCCCAGCGGAAATACTTGCCGTTCATCGCGAGGTACACGCCGTGCGGAAGCGTCTGGACGAACGCGAGTGCGCTGCCGAGGTTGAAAAGGCCGTCGGAGCTTCCGAACTTGTAAGGAACCATCGCGCCCGTCAAAACAACCGTCTTGTTCTTGATCGCTGTTGCAAGGACTTTGGCCGTCACGTCCATCGTGTCAGTCCCGTGCGTGATCACGACCTTATCCTCTTTCGTCTTCAGGCAATGGTCCATGATGATCTGGCGGTCCTGGTCCGTCATCTCCAGGCTATCGACCATCATCAGCGTCCGGACGTCGACCTTGAGCTTGCACCTTCCCAGGTTCAACATCTCATTCAGGTGCGTATCCTTGAAAAAGAGTTTCCCGTCAAGTTCGTTGTACTCTTTGTCAAACGTCCCGCCCGTGACAAATATTCTGATGCCCACATTCCCTCGCCTAATGCCGCAATAGATTGGTCCATCTCCCTAAGTGCACTGCTGAAGCAAATTTAGCGATTTCGCACCACAATAGCCAAGGTGGACCGCATTCCGGTGATTGCGTCTTAGCAGCGTATTGACGATTTTTGTTGCAGCCTTGCTCTACGAGTGAACAAACTGAAGGAATCCGTTAAACCCGCAATGCACAAAGGATGTCTATAGCATAGTTCGAAACCACATCAGGAAGTTCAACCGGCTTCACCATGTTCACGGAAATGAATAATTCCGTGATCGATAAAAGGAGCACTCTATGAGAAAGAAAATATTAGCATTGATGGTCCTGACGCTACTTCTTGCAGTGACGGCTCTTTCTCAAACGCCGCCGAATCCAGGTGATCAGAAGTCGAAACAGGCGCTCAAGGAGTTGTTTCAACAAGCCCGTGATTGGGCGCAAACCAATATCGTACCCAAAATGAAAGATTGGAAGACGAAGCTGGACAATTCGATGTCGTCGGATGATCTTCAGGCGCTGAGCGCTCTCCGGGACCGGGCAGCGCAGATCAAGGGGGATGGAAAGAAGCTTGCCGCTGCCATGAAGAGGGCCTGGCAGAACGATAATCTCGCCAATGTCAAAAGGTACAGGGGAAAGATCAAGGAACTCGGTAAGCAACGGGATGGACTCCTTAAAGATCTGAAGCCGCTCGCTCTCAAGTACAAGGGGACTCTGGTGGAGATCGGCAAAGACGCAAAGCCGTACGGCAAGGAGTGGAAAAAGGGAATGAAGAAAGTCGTCGCGGATTGGTACGCGAATCACAAGAACGACCTCACCAGAGCACACAAGAAGGCCTTTGCCAAGGGAGTCGCGCGTTTGAAGATGCTTGCCGGCATTGACGGAACTCTGAAGGCGAAGATCGCCGCTGCTCGTCTTATGCTTTGGGACGGAAAGGATCTGCCTGAAGTCGGCCAGTTGATGGACGATGGGAGTCTCAATCCTGATGCAACGATGAACCAAACGCCGGAAGGGTACTCGCTGGAGTCGAATTATCCCAATCCATTCAATCCATCAACGAAGATTTCCTTTACGATCCCTGAGGCGGGCCACGTTTCGCTCGTCGTCTTCGATGCGCTCGGCAGGGAAGTGGCGACGCTTGTCGATTCAGAGCTCGGCGCCGGTACTCACACCGCGTCATTCGATGGGCAGAAACTTGCCTCCGGTGTATACATCTATAGGATCCGTGCCGGAGATGCTTCGAAAGGTTCGGCACAGAGCTTTGTCCAGGAGAAGAAGATGCAACTCGTGAAGTGAGGTCGGGCGATCAGTGATCAGTTTGCAGCCCCCGGAAGGGGGCTTTTTGTTGGTCGACTCGCATCGTTCTCGACCGCAACGATCACTAAGGAAATCGTGCGTTCCGGCACATCCTGACTTCTCGCTTCTCGATTCTGACTTCCGACTCCTGCGTTCTGACTCCAGATTTCAGCACTTCCCATTGACTCTCATTCTTCCCCGCATTACTTTTATAGCAAAGCAATGATCGCTCGGTGCGCTCAGAAATCAAATATGCTGTTCTTATCGCACTGCTTGTGTGCAGTCTGAACAAAGCGCTCCCACAATCTTGGTCCTTCGAAGGGCAGGCTTCTGGTTGGCTTGCCTCCAATCCTGAAAAATCTCCCCTGTCGCAAGCCGGTCTTCGCTATATCCCGCAATTCACGCTGGATGAGGAACTGGTTGAGGGATTGAACTCCGATCTTGAAGTAGCTCTGAATGCCTATGCGACGGCAAACCTCGCCAAAGGCCAGTCACCGCGATACGACGGCACAGTGAAAGCATACCGGGGTTGGTTCCGCGTCTCGTCGCGTACATTCGAGGCAAGGATCGGACTGCAGAAACTGAGCTTTGGTTCGGCCACGATGTTACGTCCACTCATGTGGTTTGACACAATCGATCCGCGCGATCCGCTGCAAATGACCGACGGAGTGTATGGGTTGCTTCTCCGATACTATTTTCTGAACAACGCCAATTTCTGGCTCTGGGTATTGTACGGCAATGATGAACGGAAAGGATGGGAGCTCACGCCGACGAAACAGAACAGCGTCGAGTTCGGCGGAAGAATCCAAACTCCGCTTTCGAGCGGTGAAGGGGCGATCAGCTACCATCATCGAGAAGCGGATTTGAGCCGTTTGACATCCCCCTCAGATACACTGACAGGGTCTTATGCGCAGGAGAACCGTATTGGCCTGGACGGAAAGTGGGATGTCGGTCCCGGAGTCTGGTTTGAGGCAGCGATCATTCATCTGAAGACCGACCTGGCAGCGATGAGGTATCAGCGTCAATGGACGGTGGGAGCCGACTACAGGTTCGATATTGGAAACGGGTTGTCTGTCCTGGCAGAACATATGCGCTTCGAGAATACAAGCCGCCTGTTTGCCCCGGCCGAGGGCATAGGATTCTCAGCGCTCTCCCTGACCTACTCGTTCGGTCTCGTCGATCGCCTCTCCGGCATTCTCTATTACGACTGGACGAATGCTCAATGGTACCGTATGGTCACGTGGCAGCGAACGTACGACGACTGGACGCTTTATCTCCAGGGATTCTGGAATCCTGAGATCATCCGCCTCTATCAGAACCAGGCGTCGAACAACCCATTCGCCGGAACCGGGATCCGATTCATGCTCGTGTTCAATCACTAAGAGATCGTATGAACGATTCAAATCTCATCGAAACGAGAAGCTTGGAGAGAACATACCCCCTAGGTTTGGGGTCATTGAGGGCGCTCGATCAAGTCACTCTTTCGGTAACGCGGGGCGAGTTCGTGGGACTGGTCGGACCGAGCGGTTCTGGAAAAACGACACTTCTGAACATCCTTGGCGCACTTGATATGCCGACAGGCGGCAGCGCGGAAGTGCTGGGACGGAAAATAGAATCGCTTTCGCAGAAGAACGCTGCCCAATTGCGCAATACGCATATCGGTTTCATCTTTCAGACATTCAACTTGTTGCCGGTCTACACGGTCTTCGAAAACGTAGAGTTCCCCCTGCTGCTTCAGGGAAGGGACTCGTCGGAGCGAAAAAAGCTGGTTCAGGAAGCTCTCGAATGGGTTGGCCTGGCTGACCGTGGCGGGTCCAAACCGGCAGAGCTTTCGGGAGGGCAAAGTCAGCGCGTAGCTATTGCCAGGGCTATTGTCAAGAAACCGGAGATTGTACTCGCAGATGAACCGACCGCCAACCTTGACGCGGCGAATTCCCATCATATCATGAAAACCATGGTGCAGTTGAATGAGGAACTGAAGACCACATTCATCTTCGCGACTCACGATGAGAAGGTGATCGGGTATCTCAAACGGAAGATCACGCTCCTCGATGGGCGGATCGAGAAAGATGAAATGCTCAAAAGCCTTTAAGATGTCTGAGGTGGACGATGATGATCGTGCGGCTTGCTTTTCGAAATATTCTCGGTGCCGGTATGCGAACCTGGCTTAATGTACTTGCGCTTTCGTTCGCATTCGTCACCATCATCTTCCTGCAGGGTCTCTATGATGGCGTGAACGACCAAGCGGAACAAGCCACCATCAGTGCATTCTATGGGGGCGGACAATACTGGCATGAACAGTATGATCCGTACGATCCGTTATCGATAGTCGATGCGCACGCTGGCGTTCCGGCAACTCTTCAGGCTCTTGTCAAAGAAGAGAGGGCGACGCCCATCCTCATACGGCAGGCAACCATCTATCCGGAAGGAAGATTCAGGAACATCCTTCTCAAGGGGATCGATCCCACCCAGACCATCTTGTCTATTCCTTCTTCGTTGCTGAATGAGAAAGCCGATGTCATTCCTGCTCTCATCGGTACCAGGATGGCGAAGAACACAGGATCGAAGAAGGGGGACCAAATCATGGTTCAATGGCGCGATGTCCATGGTGCATTCGATGCGAGGGATGTAACTATTGTCGAAGTGTTCAAGACCCTGGTTCAGGAAATCGACAATGACCAGATCTGGATACCCCTGGACACGCTCCGGCAGATCGCAGGGATGCCAGACGAGGCAACGATGGTCGTCTTGAAAAAAGATGCGGAACCGTTCCGAGAGGTGCAGGGATGGAATTTCAGGGACCTGAATTTTCTCCTGCAAGATCTTCACACGCTGGTGAGAACCAAACGCATCGGCGGCAGCATCATGTATCTCGTTCTCCTCTTCCTTGCCATGCTGGCGATATTCGATACACAGGTTCTCTCGGTATGGCACCGCAAAAAGGAAATGGGAACGCTTATGGCCCTCGGCATGACCCGCACACGCATCATCGGCTTGTTTACCCTGGAAGGTGCCCTCCATGGCGTCCTTGCCGCAATAGTCGGCGCAGTGTATGGCATTCCCTTGCTCACGTACATCGCTCGCGAGGGATGGGCACTCCCGCAAGCATCGGATAATTTTGGATACGCGCTGGGCGAAAGAATCTTCCCGACGTACTCAGTGGCATTGATTCTGGGAACAGCTCTCTTGGTTCTTGTCGTCACGACGTTCGTGAGTTTTCTGCCGACCAGAAGAATCGCCTCGCTGAAGCCGACAGACGCGCTACGGGGGAAAATGACATGATTGTGTTTCTTCTCAAAGGCCTGGTGCGGGATCGCTCCCGGTCGCTCTTCCCAATCGTGATCGTGGCTACTGGAGTCATGCTGACGGTATTTCTCCATGCCTATATTCACGGCGCTATCACGATCATGATCCAGTCTGCTGCCCACTACAGCACCGGGCACGTTCGCGTCATGACGAAAGCATATTCTGAGGAAGCAGACCAGGTGCCGAACGATTGCGCGCTGCTCGGCATCGACACCGTGATCGTAGAATTGAGGCGACGGTTCCCCGATCTCCGCTGGACACCGCGGATCAAGTTTGGTGGACTCCTCGATATCCCCGACGACCGGGGCGAAACGCGGGCCCAGGTTCCCGTTTTCGGATTTGCTGCAGATCTGTTGTCTCATGAAAGTCCCGAGTGGAAGGTGCTGAAAATTCACCAGGCCATCGTGCGAGGCCGTGTTCCCCAGAAGCGCGGTGAAATCGTCATTGCGGATGAGCTGGCGCAGACACTTAGTGTTTCACCCGGCCAGACCGCCACGTTGATCAGCTCGACGATGCATGGAAGCATGGCGGTGTCCAACTTTACAGTCGCGGGAACCGTCCGGTTCGGTGTTGCGGCGATGGATCGCGGAACGATGATCGCTGACCTTGCAGATATTCAGCAGGCATTGGACATGGAGACAGGTGCCGGAGAAATTCTGGGATTCTTCCCCGACGATGTCTATCATGATGATCGAGCAACCACAATGTCGGCAGAATTCAATGGCCGAAACAGTGAGCCAGCAAATGAGTTTTCTCTGGTGATGGGAACTCTCCGGACTGAGAGCGGTATGGCAGAATATCTTGATCTTGTCGGAATGTTCAGCGGCATTATCATCGGCATCTTTGTGATCGCAATGTCGATTGTCCTTTGGAATGCAGGACTGACCGGAAGTCTGCGCCGCTACGGCGAAATAGGCTTACGGCTCGCAATGGGAGAAGAGAAGGGGCATGTTTACCGCACGATGCTCGCGGAATCACTGATGATCGGTTGTTTTGGCTCTCTTCTTGGTACCGCGATCGGATTGGCGATGGCATACTATCTTCAGGTTGAAGGATTCGACTTCGGGTCGATAATGAAGAACAGCACCATGATGATCTCCGACGTCATCCGGGCGAAGATAACGCCGTTCACATTTGTGATCGGATTCCTCCCTGGTCTGATTGCGACCTTTCTCGGAACGGCCATTTCTGGCATCGGGATCTACAAACGACAAACCGCCCAGTTATTCAAGGAACTTGAGGCATGAGGCAACACCTTTTCTCTGTTCTCCTTATTCCGTTTTTCCTCCTGCTCGCGAGGCAAGTGCCCTCGGGAAATGAGATTTTGGAGAAAGTGGATCGGAACATGGTTTCGGCGACAAAGACCGTCGTGTCGAAAATGGTCATCCGCGGAAGACGCGAGAGCCGCACGATAGAAGCAAAGTCGTGGCAGCGCGGCACAAGCGAGACATTCACCGAATGTCTTGCTCCGGCCCGTGAGAAGGGAACGAAGATGCTGAAGTTGAAGGATATGCTCTGGACATATTCTCCATCAACCGACAGGACGATCCTGGTTTCCGGGCACATGCTGCGTCAGTCCGTGATGGGCTCGGATCTTTCGTATGAAGACATGATGGAAGAGCCGCGATTGCCGAAACTTTATTCGGCGACGATCACGACTGAAGAAACAATGATCGGTCGACCGTGTTGGGTCCTGGACTTAGTAGCTAAGAAAGAGGATATTGCCTACCATGGCAGGAAGATCTGGATCGACAAGACGCGTTATGTCGTTCTGAAGGAGAATCTCTACGCCAAGAGCGGCAAGCTCCTGAAGACGATGGAGGTGCGTGACGTGATGGAAGTCCAGAATCGGTGGGTGGCAAAGAATCTGTTGTTCAAAGACGTTCTCAAAGAGGGTGAAGGTACGGAATTCCAGATTGTCGCCCTTGAGTTTGATCCGGCTATCCCGGCATACATATTCTCGAAGGCGGCCTTGAAGAAATAAGCTGGGGCAGAATGGCAACCCACGTCGGGCGGGATGGACGCCTTCACGATCCCAGACTAGAACTGGTCTCAAAAATGCCGCCACGTTCACCAATGTCATTCCCGCATGTCGTAGGCGGGAATCCAGACCTTGCCCAGAATAGCCCGATCGACTCTACAGTTCCCGTCTGGATTCCCGATAGATACCTTCGGGAATGACAAGGGCGGTGGGAGTGACAATCATTTTTGAGATGTGTTCTAGCTTCCAGACAAGGAGGACAATATGACATCGAGGAGTTACCTGGCGGACTTCGATCACCCGCTTGTCGAGAAGAAGGCCGCCGAGCTGACGCTCGGAAAGAACACTTCTCTTGAAAAGCTGGATAGCCTCTTCAACTTCGTGCGTGACGAGATCAAATTCGGATTCACGCCGAGGTGGGATGAAGTGAAAGCTTCTCAGGTTATGGGCTACGGCCTCGGGTACTGCAATACCAAGGCAACCCTCTTCCAGGCGCTCTGCCGGGCTTCCGGCATACCGGCGCGCGTACACTTTGGCCTGATTGACATCAGGATTATGCGAGGGATACTTCCGTCGTTTGCTTTTCCCTTCTTGCCAAAAACGGGCGGACATTCCTGGATTGAGGTAGAAATCGGGGGGCAATGGAGACCAATCGACTCTTACATCAATGACTGTGCGCTCTATGAAAGGGCACTCGGGCGGCTGAAGGCAAGTGGAAGCCCAATCGGCTATTCCATTTCTTTCGTCGGTGGGAAATCGAGTTGTGAGTTCAATTTCGGCGAGAAGGGTTTTGTCCATATGGGTGCTGTTGTAGACGACCACGGCGTTTGGGAGGATCCGGCGGAGTACTTTGCGTCCGACAAGTACGCCCGCTTCAATGCGATCCAATCGGTGTTCTATCCTGTCCTTGCCGCATTGGCGAACCGCAATGTTGAACTGGTGCGCGCGAGCGCACCGTGATGTCGCTCAAATCCGTTGGTTAACCTTCGGCGCAGAATCGTCAGGCCGCTTCTTATCGTTGCTATGCAGATCATCGTGGCACAGTAACATTACTGATCCTTCGTCTGTTTATGAAAGGGAGACAATCATAATGACTCGGTTAAGGATTCTTCTCATACCGTCTATGCTGATCACGTTCGCCGGTTTGATGGCGCAGGAACCACGGCATTCATCGACGGGTTGGAAACTGGTATGGCAGGACGAATTCAATGGGGCTCGCGTCGATGCGGGTAAGTGGAATATTCTCCTCCGCGAACACAGCAAACATAACGAACTCCAGTACTACGTGCCTGACGAGGTGTACATTGAAAACGGTTCGCTGCGCCTGCGGAGCCGTGTGCGAACGTTCGGGTCTAAACAGTACACCAGCGGCCGGCTCGACACCAGGAGCAAATTCTCTCCGATCTACGGCCGGTTTGAAATTCGCGCAAAGCTGCCTGGCGGCAAAGGCCTTTGGCCTGCCCATTGGCTCTATCCCCAAAACCGGAATTGGGAAATGGAGTACATCATGGCTGAAGCAGTGGCGAATGGCAAGGAACGGTTGATACCTGAAGAGCGCCCCTGGTACAGCGAAATCGATATCATGGAATTTCTGGGTCACGAACCAAATATTCTCTACGGTACTCTCCATTATTACACGTTCGACGGCCAGAAGAAATCGACATCAGGGAAGTGGACCGGGGACGTAGATTATTCGAAGGATTTCCATACGTACGCGCTTGAATGGGAACCGGACTCGATCCGCTGGTATATCGACGGCCACCTCCTGCACGCCACTGTGCTCGGAATTCCTCATGCACCACACTACCTGATCCTGAACACGGCCGTGGGCGGCAGCTGGCCAGGTAATCCGGACTCGACAACGACGTTCCCTCAGTTCCACGACATCGACTACGTCCGCGTGTATCAGAAGAAGGGGTACTTCTAGGCAGCCGCGATTCTCTCTTGAAACGTCTTATCTCGGGACGCAGGAGAACTACCATAGTGCATCCGTCTGCATACTGCCTTCTGCTTTCTGTTTTCTGATATCTCCCGCTTCTCCTTCCATTTCCGTATATTCTTTCCGGCAGGACATGAACTAATTCGCTGTGCGAGAGGGGCTAAAGCCCTTTGGGGTTTGGATGTCTTTTAGTTCCCCGACCTGCCCGCCTTCGTCCTTCGGACTACGGCGGGTAAAAAGGTGGCGGCTATGCCATTCTTGGGTTTTCGATGTTGGGCACCAGACCAAACAGCATGGGAATGAAGACGATTCGTTCCGTATGCTCGCGACTCAAATACTTTCTACTCAAATACTCTCTACTCACATACTTCCTACTCATCCACTCCCATTCTCACTCTCGACCACATATCGCTCCAGTACGGCGGCCGGGTGCTGTTCGAAGACCTCTCTTGCATGATTGGCCCGCACGACCGTATCGGCCTCGTGGGCTCAAACGGTACCGGGAAAACGACGATTCTCAAGATCATCGCAGGACTTGTGCAGGCGGATTCGGGCATCATAAGCAAGGCGAGATTCGTCACCGTGGGATACCTGCAGCAGGAAGGGGTCGCAGTTTCGGGTCGCACACTCTATAAGGAAGCGGAATCGGCATTCGAAGATGTGCTCGAGGTCCAGCGCGAGCTGGACGAGGCACAGTCGAACCTAGAAAGTCTGAACCCGGAATCGGAAGAGTATGCCGAAACGCTCGAGATCTACGGGGAACTCCAGCATAAACTGGAAGACCTGGACGCTTTCCGCATGAAATCGAAAGTAGAACGGGTTCTGATGGGGCTGGGGTTTTTCGTCAGCGACCTTGAACGAATGACCGAGGAGTTCAGCGGAGGCTGGCAAATGCGCATCGAGCTGGCGAAGCTCCTTTTACGTGAACCCTCGATATTACTCCTCGACGAACCGACAAACCATCTCGATCTGGAAACGCTCCAGTGGCTCGAGGAATACCTCAGAAACTACAACGGTGCCGTCGTCCTGGTATCACACGACCGGGTGTTTCTCGACAGCCTTTGTTCCCGGACACTCGCCCTCAGCCTTGGGAAGATGGAGCAGTATGCCGGGAATTACTCTTACTATGAGCAGGAGTATGCCAAGCGCAGGGAGCTTAAGGTCCAGTCATTCAAGAACCAGCAGCAGCGCATCAAGGAGACGCAGGAGTTCATCGATCGCTTTCGCTACAAAGCGACAAAAGCCCGACAGGTTCAAAGCCGGATCAAGCAACTGGAAAAAACGGAGATCATAGAAATTGAACCTGAGGAGAGTGGAATCAGATTCGACTTTCCCCAGCCGCCTGCGAGCGGACGCATCGTGATGGAGCTGAAAGACCTCTCAAAGAGTTACGGCGCTGTCGAAGTGTTTGAGAATCTCGACTACAAGATCGAACGCGGCGACAGGATCGCCGTCGTTGGCGCAAATGGCGCAGGCAAATCGACGCTCTCCAGGATCCTCGCGAGTGCGGAAGCGTTCAATACGGGCCAGCGCATTGTCGGGCACAACGTCACGCTCTCCTACTTCGCACAGCATCAGGCGGAGGAATTGGATCCCTCCAAGGAAGTCCTCGATACGATCGAGGAAATTGCCGAAGGGGAGGTCAGGAAGAAACTGCGATCGCTGCTCGGGTCGTTCCTGTTCCACGATGACGACGTCTTCAAGAAGGTATCCGTTCTCTCCGGTGGAGAGAAAAGCCGTCTGGCGCTTGCAAAAATGTTGCTGAAGCCGGCGAACTTTCTCATCCTCGATGAGCCGACGAACCATCTCGATATGAAATCGAAGAAGGTCTTGCAAGAAGCGCTTTCGCGGTATGATGGATCGTTCCTGATCGTTTCGCATGATCGTGCCTTTCTCGAACCGATCGTCAATAAAGTCATTGAAGTAGGGAAGAGGACGGTCCGAACATACATCGGCAGCATCTCAGACTACATGACGAAGAAACGGGAAGAGAAGGAGTCGTCGTCTCGTTCCGTCAAGACCACGGTACAACAATCGACCGCCGCACCAGAGCAGAGCGACAAAGAGAGGAAACGGACCGAGGCGGAGAAGCGCCAGCAACTCTCCGTAAAGCTCCGTCCGCTCAAGCAGAAGGGCGAAGCCCTCGAGCGGGAAATCGGGAAGCTCGAATCGCGACACAAGGAAATTGAAGCCGCAATGCTCGATCCGGACTTCTACAAGAACGGCGCCGAAGCCAAGAAGATCGCAGCCGAGCGGAAAGAAGTGGAACAGCATCTTGCCCGGGCGTTTGATCAATGGGATACAATTCAGACAGAAATGGAAAAAGTGCGCACCGACAGTTGAACACATTCGATATCAGATTCTTCGCCCCACCCGACTGAAAGCTAGGCGGGACTCCCTCAGAATGACCTGCCTTCACTCTTCGCACTGACAATTCTCATTTGTGAGACGGCGATCCGCGCTGCGTCCAATCTCCATGCAGGTTTTGATTTTCTTTCATAGATTAGAGGCGTCTTTACACTTGATGCGCAACATTCGCGCAGAACGCTCATAAGTGTTGCCCATCGTTGCGCCACGCAGCCGTCCGATAAGTTAGGCGGTTACATCGGTGTCCTACCAATTCTGAGGAGTCCCATAGTCGTAATCAAGAAAGGAACACACCCCTGAAAGACTCTTTCAGATTTGTCGCGATCATAACCATGATGCTCACTGTGCTTTCCCTGGGGGAGACCCAGTGGCTTCATGTCGCTCCTGCCCAAGACTACCACGCGATCACAGTCGTCCCCAGCTCGGGAGCAGGCGCTCCCAGAGTGGTATTGGCACATTCTGCGACCCTCGGCCTAGATGAGTCAACTGATGACGGTCTACGTTGGTCTCGTGTTTCCCCAAGTCTAGCTCGAGGAGTAAACGGACTAGTTTTCACAGCCAATTCCCTTTTCGCCACCACTAACCAGGAAGGTGTGCTTCGCTCCTCAGACCGAGGCAGCACCTGGATCTCTTCTAGCAATGGTCTGCCCGTCCAAACGAATGAGAATCAGTCAACTGTTTGGTTGCGTCCACTCGCGGTCATCGGCTCAGACATCTTCGTCGGTGGCGTCAGGGGCGTATTCCGTTCGACAAACAATGGTGCCAGCTGGACTTCAGTTGGTACAGCAATTAAAAGCGATATATCTCGGGTACCGTATACGAGTGTTTATGGCGCACCTCCAATCATCGCGTTCGCCATCAGCGATGATTACCTCTTTGCAGCCGGTCCGGACGGCATCTATTGTTCCATGAATAGAGGCAGAAACTGGGCAGACATCACAGAGGGTTTGCCAGTTAGTCGACGCGGGAGAATCTCCGCAATTGTAGCGCATGGCAACAAAGTCTTTGCAGCATTCGAATCGGACGGGGTCTTCCTGTCGCAGGACGATGGCAGATCCTGGAAAAAAGTCACTAAAGGATTGACCAATATGCAAGTGATGTCGCTGGCCGTCGCCGGAAACATTGTCTTTGCCGGGACGACCAACGCCGGCGTATTCATGACCAACGACGATGGTGCAACCTGGACACCGGTGCGAACCAACTTTCCAAAAAATTGGTTTGTCTGTGGCCTACTTCCGGTGGGCGATTTCTTGATCGCGCAGCTTTACGGAAATGGGACATTATTCAGACGCTCGATTCCGGAGATACTCGATGAAGCGCGGAAAGGCGAGTAGTTTCAATCTAACCCTCCAATCTCAATGGCAATATGACCACAGAACTCGACCGCCTAAATCAGAGAGACGGCTGCGCAGCGCATAACATACAGCAAAACGGTGCTCGCTCCATTGCGTCCCGCCATGAGAAATGAATCTTCATACGTGGCGGCTCGCAACGGCCCCAATAGACATCATCGGGGCATGCGTTTTGCCTAAACTGCTTGCGGCAAATGATCTCGAAGAAGGGCCATCACAATGACGACGACTCGAATCGTCTTGGCTTTTGCCATCGTTGTCTTCACATCAGCGGCTGTCGCTCAAGAAGCCAAGCAACCACCGAAGGGTGGACGATACTACGTTTCTTCCAGAGACTCGGCGGGCACGCGCATCTATACTCGGTGGCCAGAAGGGGTCCGTCCGTTCAAGTTCAACAATACCCCCTTTGACACGATGAAGGTCAATCGAAACTGGTACAAGATCCAGAAGGGGCTTTCGGAGACAGAGGTAGAACTATTCCTTGGGCGTTGCCTCAGAATTCAAGCCGATCCGGAAAACGCACTCAGCTACTGGTGGTACGGTCGTCGGGCAGTGGTCTTCAATTCGGTTACGAAGAAAGTGTCCTATTGCGACAAGTAGGGTTCACATCAAGGTCAGCTAACGGCACCGCTCCCTGCCTAAGCGATACATGAATAAACGAGACGAGCTGAGCAGCACAATCATCCATTCAACAACTTCAACAAGTCGAGAACGTTATGTCAGCACCGCACCCACGCACCATTCCGCGCCTCTTTGAGGATAGTGTCCAGAAGTTCTCTCAAAAAATCATGATGTGGGAGAAGAAGGAAGAAGCCTACAAGGGGACGACGTATCGTGAGATTCAGGAATCCGTCCATCAATGTGCTGCAGGATTGATAAGCCTGGGTTTGGAAAAGGGAGACCGCCTCGGGCTCATCTCCGAAGGGCGAAACGACTGGGTCATTGCGGAGCTGGGGATCCTCTACGCCGGGGGGATCAACGTCCCGCTTTCGGTCAAGCTCGAGGAGCGCTCGGATCTGAAGTTTCGCCTCGCCCACTCGGGTTGCAGAATGGTCGTTGTCTCTGGCAACCAGGCTCACAAGGTAACGAAGATGAGGGTCGACCTGCCGGAACTGGAAACGATCATCCTCCTTGATCCACAGGGACAGCTTGCTGAAGATGAGATCGGTTTTCCCGAATTGCTCGCGCGTGGAAAAGAATACCTGAAGCGGCACCGATCGGATTTCGAAAGACGGTGGCAGTCGATTCAGGAGCATGACGCTGCGACGATCAGCTACACATCGGGGACGACAGCAGACCCGAAGGGAGTTACTCTGACGCACCGGAATTACACGGCGAATGTCAAACAATGCTCGGAACACCTGCCGCAGCCGGATTGGTACTGCTCGCTGATCATCATACCGTGGGATCACTCGTTTGGACACACCGGGGGTATCTACTTGCTGACGAGTATCGGGGCAAGTATGGCTTCCATACAGTCGGGGAAAACTGCGCTGGAGACGCTCAGAAACATCCCAACGAACATCAAAGAAATCAAGCCGACATTTCTGCTGAGTGTACCGGCCCTGGCGAAGAATTTCAAGAAGAATATTGAGAAAGGGATCAGCGAAAAGGGAACGTTGGTCTGGAATCTGTACCGGAAAGGACTTGAGATCGCGTACGCTCACTACGGTGATGGCTACAATGGCGGAAAGGATGTCGGCAAGCCGAAGCATCCGCTGTACACTCTCTGCGAAGCGCTCATCTTCAGGAAGATCCGTGCAAGCTTCGGCGGCCGGCTCGATTATTTCGTCGGTGGTGCGGCACACCTCGACATCGAGCTGCAGCGATTCTTTAACGCCATTGGCCTCCCCATGTATCAAGGCTATGGTTTGAGCGAGGCCGCCCCCGTGGTATCCTGCGATACTCCGACGAAGCACAAATTCGGCTCCTCCGGCACGGTGCTCCCGCGGGTAGACGTCAAAATCTGTGACGATCAGGGAAATGCTCTGCTTGTCGGACAAAAAGGGGAAATCGTTTTACGAGGCGAGAACATGATGGCGGGGTACTGGAACAATGAGCGCGCAACGCGTGAAACAATCCGCGATGGATGGTTATTCACGGGTGACATCGGTTACCTGGATGCGGATGGATTCCTCTTTGTCCTTGGCCGTGAAAAGAGCGTTCTCATCGGTCACGACGGCGAGAAGTACAGTCCGGAAGGAATCGAAGAGACCATCGTGGCTCACTCGCCGTTCATCGAACAGGTGATGCTCTACAACAACCAGTCAGCATATACCGTCGGTCTTATTGTCCCGAATAAGGACGCAGTGCTGGCCTATCTCAAGCACCACCATCTCTCGTGTCATGCCGACGAGGGGCAAACGGCGGCGTTGCGTCTTCTCCAATCGGAGATTGACCGGTATCGGGAGGGGAACAAGAGCGCGGGAATGTTCCCGGAGCGCTGGTTGCCTGCAGCGATAGCGGTTTTGGGCGAAGGATTCAACGAGCAAAATCGTTTGATGAATAGTACGATGAAGATTGTACGGGGACGCATCTCGGAGTTCTACAAGAACCGCATCGACTATGCACTCACCCCCGAAGGAAAAGACTTCTGCAATCATCAGAACAAAAACATTGTGAAGAGGTTTGAAGAGGGGAAGTAGGCGAGCGCGACGCAAAACGTAAGGCGGAAGAAGTAAGACGGAAGACGGAAGACGTGAGACGTGAGACGATGACACTCAACTTGACACTTTGAACCAATAACTCAAAACTCAACAACGTTAAACTCTAAACTCATTCCCTGCAATCGCTCTTTCTGGAGCCCGACAGAATCAGAGGTGATTGCCATGACATCCGGAAAACACGAAGAGTTCTCGATAAAAGATATCTCTCCTGAGCATGCTACCTGTGCATGCCCATGTACATCCCACCGAAATATGGTATCAACCATATCAGCCAGACGATCGTGCTGAACCGATGAAAGCCTGATCGGGTATTCTCGCTTCCCTTCAAGCTGACGTATGTAGCCCACAACGCGTGCGCGAACATGAGCAAGAGCGCAATCTGTCCGGTCAACGTGTGAGGGGCGGTCAGATCGAATGGCCCTTGGGCCAGACGATGCATCGTCCAGGTTCCCGAGACATCGAACAAGAAGCCGGTCCAAAACGCGGCAACGTGCCACGGTTTGAGGTAGCGTGCAAGTCGTTCGGACCAGACGCCAAGGGAATAGAACACGAGAGCGAGCGTGATGAGGATGGAGGCGACTGTCAATGGTACCGTCATTTGTCCATTTACCTTTGATTTGTCTGTGTTATCATATCAGTAACGGTCTTGAACGCGAATCCGCGCTTGTGCAGCCGGGCAATGATCTCGGGCAGCGCCTCGGCGGTGTGCCATCCTCTCTGGTTCATATGCATGACGATGATAGAACCGTTCATCGCCGTCGAGGTCACGTACCGGATGAGCTTTTCCTTTGTGAAACTGGGATCCGGGTCGCCGGAAGCAAGGTCGTACTGGATCGTCGTCAACCCCATCTCCGCAGCAATTCGGACGACCCGGTCGTCGTATTCGCCATACGGGGGGCGGAAGAGCGTTGGTTGTTTTCCTGTCAGCGAATCCATGACTTCCTGTGTCCGGCGAAGTTCCTGGCGGATACTGTCGTCGGAAATTAGCTTGAGATGCGGATGATGGAATGCATGGTTGGCGAGCTCGAATTGTGGAAGTGATGCGAGAAATCTCGTTGGTTCAGGTTGTTCTTCCATCCATCTCCCGCCCAGGAATAACGTTGCCGGCGTCTCAGTCTCGATCAGAATGTCCATGATTCGCTCGTCATAGCGGCTCGGTCCGGTTGCGGAGCACGCGTCAAATGTCAACGAGACCACCTTTCGATCGCGCGAACCATGGAAAATGACGACAGGACTGACGGGCCGGAGTTCTCTGGCCCGTTCCGCCAGGGCCGGGGGGAGTCCGTAAGAAAGACTGTCGACCTGGAGGGAGTCGGCGGTGGAGATCTTCACCTGCTGCTCCAGATTCACAAACGCGGAATGCTCCCTCTTCTCTGGCAACGTCAGCGTGAAAAACACCGATGCAGTGACGAGAGCGAGCAGCCAGCGCATCAAGCGTATGCCCATGACCATGATTCCGTGTGGATATGCAGAACTCTAACACCCGCTCAAGAATGGGGGATGACCGGGCAGGCTATTGGAGGATTACGTAACCAGGTTGATGAAAGCCGTGATGATCAGCGCGTTGGTAAAGTCGATGAAAAACGCCCCGACCATGGGGATAACGAGAAACGCGCGCGGCGCCGGACCAAAACGCTCGGTCAGGGCTTCCATGTTCGCGACGGCGTTTGGTGTCGCGCCGAGCCCGAACCCGCAATGCCCTCCGGCCATCACCGCTGCGTCATAATCCCGCCCCATGAAGCGAAAGACCACGAAGTAGGCATAGGCCGCCATCATTATGACCTGGACGAGGAGAATGACCAGCATGGGAATCGCGAGATCGAGCAATTCCCACAACTTGAGTGACATGAGTGCCATAGAGAGAAACAACGAGAGGGCGACGGTCCCGATATCATCGACGACGCGTTGTTCAATTTTCAATTTGAACCCCTGGGCCGTGTTGCAGATGACGGCGGCGGTGATCATCGCTCCAATGTAAGCAGGGAGCGTAAAGTACCGCCCGATCCAACCGCTCAGCAGCGATCCAATCCACATCGCTACGAGAATAATGGTGATGATCTTCAGCATCCGGAATGCTGTTGGGGCTTCACCCGGCGGCTCTATGTCGATTTCGTGGTCCAGTGTCTCGTACTCTGATGCGATCGCCTGGTCTTTTGAGTCAATCGCAGATGACTCGTGTTTTGGATTCCATCGCTTGATCAGTGCCGTCGCCACAGGTCCGCCAATGAGGCCGCCAGACACAAGGCCGAATGTCGCAGCGGCCATCGCGAGCGTGACCGCCCCGGAAAATGCGTACTGGTCTTCCATGAGCTTGCCAAAGGCAGCTCCGGTTCCATGTCCGCCCGTCATAGTAACTGAGCCTGCGATAAGTCCGAGAAAAGGATGAACCCCTAATACCTTTGTGAGGAGGACACCCACGCCATCCTGAATGATCGCGAGGACGGTGGCCAGCACCCAAAAGAGCAGCACTTGCGGCCCGCCGATTTTCAGGAGCTTCATGTTCGCGCCAAGCCCGATTGTTGTAAAAAAGGCGATCATGAGTGGCGCCTGGAGACTCGAGTCAAACTGGAAGATGACCCAGCCTGCAAGACGGAGTCCAAGAGCTCCCGCGGCAAAAAGAAACCCGCCAACGACCGCTGCCGGGATATTGTACCGGTCGAGGATCGCTACTCTGCGACGGATGGCATAGCCGGCAAACAACACGACCGCTGCCAATGCCAGCGTCTGTATCATATCGAGTTTGAAGACGATCGGGTCCATGTTTCTCACGATAGGTGGAGAGGAAGAGAAAAAAGATCCGGGAGTTTTGAACACGTGATTATACCAAATATTTTCGGGAAAACCACCACATTTGGAGAATTCTGCAGCGAGGGTTCTTCGATGCATGCGTTCGACAAAACGATCTATCGCGGCGCCAGGGTTTGAGTGCGGTGATTGGTGATGGGGGGAATTCCTGCGGACTCAGTCAGACGGGCATGAAACGTAAGCGGGTGAGCATGCGTTGCTCACCCGCTTTGACTCTCGACATGAAGAACCGGATGAAGAGGTCAGCGCCTTTCTGCGATCTGCGTCGGGGCACTCTCGGAAGGAATAAACGCAAACGTTCCTTCCGACACATAGAGGTTATAGTACCAGGCGCAATGGATCTGAACTTTCCTGTTGTCGTCAAATCTCACCGCTTGTTTCACGGCGTACACTCCGCGCTGGTCTCCAATTTTGCACAAGGCCCAAGACGCTGCAACCCGGCAGCGGACGTCTGTGCAAGACCGCAAGACCTTCATCAATGGGATGACTGCATCGCTGGCTTCCAGTTCTCCAAGCATATAGGCGGCACTTCGCCTCAGACCATCATTGGTGTTCTGGTCGTTCAGAGCCTGAAGCAAATTCTGTACTGCACGATCGTATTTGGCTTCCCCGATATCCTTTCGTATGTCACTTGCCGTCGCTGGCATGGCCAGAATGATTGCGAGTGCAATCACGCCGAACATCATTCCGCTTCTCTTCATGTCGTCCTCCGATACAATGGTTGTAAGTGGATTGCCCGAGTGTCATGGATCCAGGTACTTTCAGTTTCCTATACGCCGGGCGGTTGGGCGAGATGTGAAAATTCCTCGAAACGTATCAAAAATGGTGTGAGTGGTCTCTGGGATGGGATGAGAAGTCCTTTTTGAGGGGAACTATGGTTCGCCGGCCGTCGTCTTACAGTATGGGCGCTCGGGAAACGAAGAACAGCCCCGAATGGCCAAAGAATGTCGGAATCTTACGAAAGAGCGGAATAGGGATGAGCTCCCGCGTCGAAAAAGTGAAAATCGAACTCGTCTGTGCCCGTTGTTCAATGCGGATTCACTGGGCGTGGGTGATTCAATACAAGTCCTTTCGCTACACTCAGCTTGTGTACGTTTGCAGCCAGTGTGGCGGCGTTATCAAAGTAATGAATGCTGTGAAGGGCCCGGACACTGCGGAGGAGTCCCCGGAGGGAAGCCTCGACCCCGTTATCAAGAACCCGCCACCTAGTCGCACTCATCCTCCTCTTCTGCTGATGTAGATCCCTTCATCCATCTCTTCGCTGGATGTATCTTCCCCCGTAGGCTTCAGTATGCACCGGCAGAAATTGGAATCACGTGTTCCTATTGCGACGGGGGATGGCGGAAGGAAAACAAGGAAAGCGATTCAGGGGATGAGGGATGCCCGGGATTGTTGGCGCATCGTCAACAGAGCACGTAAAGATTTGCCAGACGGAGAGAAGGCGGGGAGATTCTGTCCACACGATGTTGAAAAACGGACCGCCCCCAAACGTTCTTTCGCTCGGGGGCGGCTGATCTTTATCTTTCAAACCAGAATTTCAACAACCCGCTAGTGGTTGGCTGTGGTCTTTTGCGGGAGGGGCTCCCTGCTGGAGGCGAGGACTTTCTCTGATTGCCGGATGTCCTGTTTCAGCGCGTAGCTCTCATCTGTCACCTTCGGAACACCGACCATCGTTTTGCTGGCATACGCCAGGGTCTCGAGTTCCTCGCGAACGGATCGGATAAACTTCTCCAAGTCCTCCTTCCCCGCGGGAGGGAGGAGCGGTCGCAGCGACCTTTCACTCTCGTCGGTCACAAAAGCCATCTTTGCAAGTGTCATCTGTACAATCTCGGCGAACGAAGACATCGAGTTTCTCAACAATTCAAGGAATGCGAGATACCGTTCTCGCTCGCGCAGGTTGATATCGGGCTGCTCTTTCTCTTTTCTGAACAGGTACCGTTCGTAGACGCTGCTCACAAGGATTGGGAAGTGGGTCCGGTCGAAATGATCCTTGCGGACGTAGTCGTACGCACCGAACTTCATGGCCTCGACGGCAATATTTTCCGATCCCGCGCCGGTCAACATGATGACGGGAGTTGTGGATTTCTGCTCGTGCAACCATTGCAGCACGTTGAGTCCTGTCATTCCCGGCATCTTATGGTCGAGGATGACGACATCGTAGCGGGTTCTCTTGAGAGCCTCGACAGCTTCGTCCCCTGATTCGCAGGGGTAGACTTCGAACCGGTTTGTCGCCTCCAGGACGGTTGTGAGGACTATAAGAAATGATTCTTCGTCTTCGGCGACGAGGACCCGGATTTTGTCATTCTCATTCATTTTGTACCCCTTGGATTCTCTTGCCTGAGGATATTGTCAAGTTGAACACCAAAAATCTACATGGAATATACTGAAGAATCCACAGTTTCGCAGGTGCCTGCTGTCACAAACTCTATCTCTTATGCCAGCAACAGATTAGCAGGGTCTATGCTAAGAAAAAGTTCTCCGTCCGGGAAACCCCGCTTCAATGATTCTGATGGAGCGAGAAACAGACTACTGTTCCCGTTTAGTTGTTTCTTGTGTCGTCGTGGATGGAATGTGCGCGGGTTTCTCGCCAAGGCGGGTTTTCTTCAGTCCTGCGATCCGATCAGACAGTTCTTTTGAGAGATTGACCATTGCAGAGCTCGCCGTGGAAAACGTTTCGCATTTGGTTCTGATTTCCTGAAACAGGTGTTCCAGGTATCGCTTGGACTCGGGGCTGACGCCTGCGATCAATGAACGTTCGCCATCCTGCGTCAACGAGGAAATCTTTTTTTGCGTCGTGTCGGTAATCCAGCCAATGGCGGCGAGGGACGTTTCCAGTGATTCAAGAGAAATAAGCTCTCTTGCGAGTTCGTCCGATCTGATTTCCCGTTGTTCCCTTTCTTTCTTGAAGAGGTACCGCTCGTGGACGCTGTGCACAAGGATGGGGAAATGGTCCCGGTCGAAATGGTCCTTCCGCATATAATCGTACGCCCCGAGCTTCATCGCTTCGACGGCGATGTTTTCCGAACCAGCGCCTGTCAACATGATGGAAGGCGTGTCGAGTTTCTGTTCGTGCATCCATTGAAGGACATTCAGACCAGTCATCCCAAGCATGCGGTGGTCGAGAATGACGACGTCGTACTTCGACCTCTTGAGTGCCTCCACCGCCTCATCCCCTGATTCGCAAGTATACACAATAAACCGATTCGTCAGTTCAAGGCCGGCGGTCAGCACCCTGAGGAAGGATTCTTCATCTTCAGCAATGAGAACATGCAATTTGTCATCTTCGCTCATAAGACTCCACCAGATGCACTCTTGACGTTGGCGAGCAATTGTAATCAGCTGACCCTACCGAAATCAACTCGATTCTGAACTCAGGCAGGGTATTGCAGGTCACATGGCATATCAAACGACAGAATCTGTTCAAATATGGGGAAAAAATTGGTGATTTGGAAATCGGGCGAACGGCGAACAAGACTTTCCGGCATGTGTTGACAATTGGTGCCTGTCACGAGTCCGCGCTTCGGCCGGTTTCTGGGTTTCTGGCGCAACCTGGCTTAGTTGTTTGCGTCTCATCCTTCTTAATCCGAATTTCGCCGTTGAGAAGTACATTCAAAATCAGAAGGAGCACCATCGAAAGAAGGCTTTTCTGGAGGAGTGCCAGGAAATCGCGCGGGAACATGGCCTGCAATTCTCGCCCGAAACCGTTGAAACGGTTTCGGGTTCTGCATCCAGCTCTTTCGCCCCCCACGCCTGAAGCCGTGGGCAAGCCTCTTGGGTTGGGACAGACGATTAGCCCTCCTTTCTTTTTTCCGAAACCTTCGTAGATTGATAGCGTTTATCACACAATCCAGATTTGCACTGGCACAATTACTCTAATTCCAGACCGCCATGACCAAGCACCGTTTGTTCTTCGTCATTCTCTCTCGAGCATCATTCGGAATCCTCACCATAACAACTCCGTTCCTGTTTCTCACCGGCTGTTCTTCTACAAGCACGCTTCGGCGCCCGGCGAAATCCATGTCTGAAGCGGAGCTGAAGGCACTCGCCGGGGGGATCCATGACCGAGCTCTCACCATGGATACGCACGACGACATATCCGGCAATTTTGGCTCGGACGGGGATGATGAGGCGAGCCCGGAGAACAAGCGACAGGTCACTCTTTACAAAATGAAAAAAGGTGGACTTGACGCCGAGTTCTTCGCCGTTTTCACGAGTGTCGGCGACCGATCGGTTACATCCTATGAGGCTGCCTACAAAACAGCGAACACATTGTTTGATGCAATTCACAGACTCCCCCAGCGGTATCCCGACTTGGTTGATATTGCCTACACTCCCGACGATGTCGTGCGCATCCACAAGGGTGGAAAACTGGTTGCCTGTATCGGCATGGAAAATGGCTACCCCGCTGCAACTGATCTGACGAGGATCAAGGAGTTCTATGACAAAGGAGCTCGGTACATCACGCTTACACACACAGCACACAACCAGATCTGCGACTCATCCACGCCGCGGGACGATCAACCGAAGGAAGAATACGGCGGGCTGAGTGAATTCGGAAAGCAGGTCGTGCGGGAAATGAACAGGCTCGGTATCATGGTGGATGTCTCACACGCCTCCAAGAAAGCAACGCTCGCGGCGCTGGCGCTTTCGAAGGCACCGATCATAGCATCGCATTCAGGTGCGAGCGCTGTCAACGAGCACCCACGGAATCTCGATGACGAAACGCTCCGTGCCATCAAGAAAAACGGCGGAGTGGTTCAGCTCGTGTCGCTGGCGGATTACATCAAGAAGCGTGTCGACACACCCGAGCGGCTGACGGCACTTGACATGGTACGGAAGGAGTTTGGCATCCCAGAGGGACGGGGCGAAGCAGCTCGAAAAGCAATGCAGGCGTTGAGCCAGGAGGCGCGAACGAAGTACCGGGAGAAGGTGAGGGAAGTCGATACAAGGTTTCCTCGCTCGCTGGTGACGGCGCAGGATATGGTCGATCATCTCGATCACATTGTCAGTGTGATCGGAGTTGATCACGTCGGCATCGGGACCGATTTCGACGGTGGAGGAGGCGTCACGGGATTCAACGATGCGAGTGAAGCGATGAACATTACGATGGAGCTTGTGAAGCGTGGTTACACCGAAGAAGAGATTGATAAGATCTGGGGTGAGAACCTCCTGCGTGTTTGGAGAGAGGTAGAGCGTGTGGCAAAGGAGATACAGGAGGGAAGTATATGAGTAAAGAGTATATGAGTACGAAGTATTTGAGTAGTTGAGTATTGGAGATCGAGGGAGCTCGGTGGTGGCAGATTGCAGATGACGGAAATCTGAATTAGCCCCGGACTCTAGAAGTGATCTCAAAAATGTTGTCCCTGCCCCTAATGTCATTCCCGCACGTCTTAAGCGGGAATCCAGACAGCGCTCTCTGAACTTCCGACAGAGACATTCCCGGAAAGAGAATTCGGCGCAAGTCGGGAGCGACAGGGGTTTTTGAGACGGGTCCTAGTCCCTGGGGAAGCAACGAGAAAAGAACCGATGGGAGCCATGATGAAGACAATTGGATTGGTAGGAGGGACGGGCTGGATTTCTACAATTGACTACTACCGGATCATTAATCTTGAGGTGAACAGTCGTCGAGGTGGTCAAAATACCGCGAAGATTGTTCTGTATTCAGTAAATTTTGGGGAGATCGACGCGTTGCACGCGAAAGGGGATTTCGATGGAGTGGGCGCATTGCTCACGGACTCGTCGAAAAAACTCGTCAGTATTGGAGCGGACTGCGTACTCCTTTGTGCCAACACGATGCATATGCATGCCGAACGGGTTCAGGAAGCAATCGCCGTTCCCTTGATTCACATTGTAGAGGCCACTGCGAAGCAGATACACATGAAGGCGATGAAAAAGATCGGGCTCCTGGGAACCAGGATGACGATGGAGCGGGAATTCTACAGGAAAAGACTCAACGACGCCAACATTGAGGTCCTTGTTCCGGAGAAAGAGGAGAGAGAGTTCATTCAGCGCACGATCAACGACGAGCTTGTAAAGAACCTCTTCCTGCCGAAGAGCAAAGAGGGATTTCTTGAGATCATCAGTAGGCTCAAGATCCAGGGGGCAGAAGGAGTTATCCTCGGCTGCACCGAAATTCCGCTTCTCGTCAAGCAAAGCGACACTGATCTCCCGGTCTTCGATACGACGCACATTCACTCTCTCGCTGCAGTTGATTTTGCGCTTTCCGCCTGAGCTCATTCCCAGCAGGCATCGGGAGCAGAGCTCCCGATGAGCGTCGGGCGTAGTTATCCTCGGCTGCACCGAAATTCCGCTTCTCGTCAAACAAAGCGACACTGATCTCCCGGTCTTCGATACGACGCACATTCACTCTCTCGCTGCAGTTGATTTCGCGCTTTCCGCCTGAGCTCATTCCCAGCAGGCATCGGGAGCAGAGCTCCCGATGAGCGTCGGGGGTACACCCACGTCCGAGCGTCACGCGGAGTTTGGGACAGCCCCCCGTGACTATTCCGATACTCGGTCTTGGATCAATGAGTGACAGTGAACAATGATGCAGTCGTGAATGACCAAGAACATACGCCTCCCACAACCGCGATGGTGATCGTACGGATCGTGGTCTTTACCCTTATCGTGGGCGTATTGCTCTTTGGCCTATCGGGTCGGACGGATTGGACGATGGCGTGGGTGTACCTCTGCGTGCTAACGATAAGCACCGGTGTCAACATGTATGTCGTTGTCCACGTGCATCCCGGTCTCGTCGCTGAGCGAACGAAGTTCACAAAGGCCGAAGGTATCAAGGCCTGGGACAAGGTGCTCTCACCGCTGATGGGGATTTTCGGTCCGACGCTCATTTGGGTTGTGACTGCCATGGATATGCGGGACGGATGGTCACCGACATACGTGGGTGTGGTTCAATACGGTTGCATGATGCTTGTCGTGGCGGGATCTGCGTTGACAACCTGGGGCATTGTGCACAACAAGTTCTTTTCGTCGGTTGTCCGTATCCAGAAGGATCGTGGGCATGTTCTTGTCAGTTCTGGACCCTACCGATTTATCCGGCATCCGGGGTACAGCGGGGCCATCTTCTATTACATTGCCATGCCTGTGGCACTTGGCTCTCTCTGGGGAGTTCTGCCTGCAGGCTTGACAGTGATCGCGACAGTTATCCGTACTGCACTGGAAGACAAGATGTTGCGGAATGAATTGGACGGGTACCTCGATTATGCCAAACGTGTTCGCTACAGGTTGTTACCAGGTTTGTGGTGAGAAGGAATTGCTATGAGAGCGCGGGTTTTTGTCTCAAGAGGAGATGACGGGGCGTCGATGGTAAGCCCAATAGCTCAGGCTTCAAAACATCAAACCACAGGTTCTCTGACGAGCTGAAAAGGTTGAAAAACTGATGAGCCGGTGAACGGTTTCTTCAACAGTTGATCTCGCTGTCTATGGTAATTCAAAGATACGGTGATCAGCGAGAAAAAAGAACTGGCAAAGCGACACTTGCCTGTGCAGCTTTTGTTGAGTTGACAATGGAACATTGAACTACTGTGAAAATGCGCCGTACCCGGAAATGGCAGGCTGGCTATATGAGGTGATCGAGGTTGCGGGATCCGTGCACTACGCGATGTACTTCAATCTCCTGGCCGCGGATGATGTAGAAGACGAGGTACGCTTCAACGATCAGGACCCGATAGCCATATTCTCGAAGTTTCGGATGCCTCGGTACTCGCCCGAGCGATGGATGTCGCTCAAGCAAACCAACTCGTTCGTCCAGCTTGTCTACAAACGACAATGCTCGGTTCGGGCTATCCTGAGCTATGAAATCGAAGATCGAGGCCAGATCGTCTTGCGCAATCGGGAGGTAGCGCAGTGTATGTTTAGCCGGCATTGGCCCTTCGGCGAAGTCTGGTCATCATTTGTCTGTGGGTGATCCCCTTTTTCCCCGCTGCTGACTGCGCTTGAGCGACTCCTAGCTTCTCGAAAAGGTCAACCTGCGCTTTCAGTCGCTCATAATGACTGATGCTCATAACAACCAAATCACCTTCGCCGTTGGTTGTCAGATAGACCGGCTCGTCCTGTGTATGACAGATCGAGGCAATTTCCCGAGTTCGGTTGCGCAAACTTGAAATCGACTTGATAATCGGCATCAATTCTCCTCCTGTTGACAGGTGCAAATTACTTCATAATTTTGATAAAATCAAGTATTGCCTTGTGAGTGTCAGGAGCGAACTCCTGACACCGGCAAGAGTGGTCGAAGGCGTCCTTCTGCCAGATATTTACAGGATGAAGGACGCCTTCTTGCTTTGTTGTGCGCTCTCTCTAACGGAGGTACTTCTGTGGGATGGGCGCGCCAGGTGACTCATCCTGCCATGCGATCGACGAAATCCACCATCGGTCATTCGTGAAGAAGAGCTGGAAGTTATTGATACCGCGAATCGGTCTTCCGTCAGCGGCAAGGTTCATCCTCTTCTCGTATGTGCTGAAGACCTGCGCTATGCTTCCGTAGTACTCTCCGGTCCGGCCGATTTCCTTTTCGGCAAAACTCTTCAGAGTCCCGCGTTGGATCCGGCCGCTGAAGAACGAGATGAAACCCTCCCTGTCCATCTGCATGACGCTGTCGCCTGCAATTCTCACGCAAGGGCTTGTCGCCGAAGCGAACAGATTTCGGAAGCGGGCCCAATCCGGCGTCTTCCCCTCAGGGAAGGAAAGAGACTTGTAAAATGTCTTGAAGAGGCTGTCGATTGAACGGAAATCGGATTGTGCTGTGGGATCTGTTTGAGCCGTTGCGGCATGCTGAGGTGCGGCAGCAATGGCCAGGACGAAGAGCAGCAAGATTGAAGTCGGTACCCGCGGTGCGAGATAAAGTCGAGTGTGCATATGTTTTCTGACCTCCATTGAAGTGTGGCTGAAGTGTTCGGAGTCTGCAATCGGAGTTCTCTGGTAAGGAGGATGCAACCGCATGTAATCATACGAACTCTCGAAGTCGAAAGCAATCGGACGATCCAGTGCAGCGTCGGCTCAGCAGGCATAAAACAGTTTGTGGTTTGCACTCTTCTTGTTATCTTGTCTGGTCAATTTTACAAACTCCAATGAAGACGGGAGCCGGCATGACCATCCAGAAAAATAAAGCAGTCACAATCAGATACACGCTAACGGATGAAGCCGGCGGCATCATCGAGAGCTCCGAAGGCCAGGAGCCAATGACGTACCTTCATGGTTCGGGCAACGTCATTCCGGGTCTCGAAGCATCGCTCGAAGGGAAATCAGCGGGGGAGTCCGTCAAGGTTACCCTTCCTCCGGAAGATGCCTACGGCGAATGGGACAAAGCTCAGGTACTCGACATCCCGAAAGGGCAATTCAGCGGTGTTGATGAAGTGAAGGCTGGAATGGAGTTCAGCGTACACAGCAGCGGGGGAGAACAGATCGTGGTCGTATCGAAGGTTGAGGGAGAGACTGTCACCATCGACGCAAATCATCCTCTGGCAGGCAAGACTTTGAACTTTGATGTCACGGTCGTTGACGTCCGCGATGCGACAAACGATGAAATCGATCACGGCCACGCACATGGGGCAGGTGGAGCGCATTGAGTGATTTCCCTGTCGAGGCTGTCCAAAAAGTACTATTGACCTTTGCGGCTGCCTCGGGAAATCTGAAATATCGACGATTCTCGAAACTCGACGTGGTCGAAATGGCATTTCGACCTACATTTTGGACAACCTCAACATCGATTTGGTGCGCTTACACATGTCACCGCTTTTTCTTGCTCCCGCCTCATGTTCTACAGAATCTTCTACGATCAATCCCGCCGATTCTCAAATCTGAAAACGAAAGCGTCCTTCATCTCGCTGGCAAAGAATCCTTCCAGAATTCAATTCAAGAACACCTCTCACTGCCGCCCCCTGTGTCATTCCCGAACGTTTCTATCGGGAATCCAGACGTGAACAGCAAAGGCGACTGGACAGTTCTGTGCGAGGTCTGGATTCCCCGCCAGAACGCATGGCGGGCTGGCCGCCTGAGGCGTACCTGCACGCCAAAGTGCGGCGTTTCGGGACGCAGGCGAGCGGGAATGACATCGGTGAGAAGGGGGGTATTTTTGTGACCACTTTTGATGACGTTTTCTCAAAAAGGTCTTACATTCTCCAAGCCAGTATATCTGTTCCGAAACCAAAGGAGGGTGCATGGCAACCGTCATGACGAACATGGAAGACATCGTAACGAAACCGCGAGAGATCATCTCTCGGAAGAAAGCCGAGCATGTCATTGAGAACCTGAGGAGAAGAAACATCAATGGGATCTACTGTCGCGGTACCAACGATGCAGTTGCCGAGATTTGCCGGATGATACCGGAAGGAGCCTCCGTTGCGCTCGGCGGATCTGTGACGATCATGCAGTCAGGGCTTCTGGACGCGCTCCGGGGAATGAACATCGAATTGCTCGACCGTTACCGTCCGGGCATCACGAACGATGAAGTTGAAGCTATCATGGCTCGCGGGATGACCGCGGACGTTCTGTTGATGAGCTGCAACGCGGTGACGTCGGACGGAAAGCTGGTCAACGAAGATGGTCGCGGCAATCGCGTTGCCGGACTCATCTTCGGCCCAAAGAAGGTCATTCTGATGGTCGGTGTGAACAAGATCGTGCGGACGGTGGAAGATGGTATCACGCGCATCAAGGATGTCGCTGCGCCCTTAAACTGCATCCGGCTTGGCCTTGACACTCCGTGTACACACACAGGCTTCTGCGATGACGACAGTTGCCATGCCCCGGCACGCGTCTGCAGTCAGATCACGATTATCGAATCGAACCGCGTGAAGGATCGGCTCACGGTTGTGTTTGTCGGAGAGGAGCTGGGGTACTGATCCAGAACCAGACCAAACTTCATCATTGGATATTCGATGTTCAGTGTTGGATAGTCACTGGAACAAAACTGTTCGTTCCCGGCAATATCGAATATCGAACACGAATGTCGAATGATAAAGTTCGTCGGTGAAAAACCACTTCTCCGTTCATTATTCGTGTTCATTATTGTCCGCCAGAGGCGGATGCGCCTCCGGCGCAGATATTCAAGTGGTACGTGTTTTCAACGCCGTCTGAATGCTCTTGACAAAGATTGCGATCAACTGGTGGCACTCGTTCAAGATTGGAGAGCAATCACATACATCGTCGAAGAAGCCCAATTCACTGGCGATCTTAAGCGCTACCGAGCTCTCTCGGAGTTCCTTCAGGACAATCTTCAACTTGTGAACGAAATCACGCTTTGACTCCGCGCTTTGTGCTTCACCGTAATTGAGAGCCGAAGAGGTACCGGATCGTATGAGTTGATCCGAGAGGATCCTTCCCGCTTTGGTGTCTGGAAACGCATCGGCGATCCGGACGATCTGTACGGCCAAGCGTATGAGGCGTTCCTCCAAATCGAATTTCTTTGGTCTTTGGCAGGATTGGTCCGATGCGGCTTTGGGCCACTCGGGAGGTGTTTGTCCTTCATTTTCTCTCATGGTCTACTCCCTCTTCTGTGTGAGATCGTTGAATGGAGCTATTGTATGAAATAGTCGAAGGATCGAAAAGGGAAAACGATGGGCAGAAATGAACGATGGAATGGCGCCGCTAATAATGAATATCAAACATGAACTCCGAATGATGAAAGTTTGGTGATGAAAAACCACTTCCAAATAGCACCATGGTGAGACAACAATGAAAAAGATCAACTATCTGCTTCTTCCGCTTTTGCTGTTCCTTCTCGTGTTCATTCCCAGCGGTTCGATTTACGAGAAGGAAAAGAACAACGGTCCTGACAATGATGCCTGCACAAGCGTCATTGTGGGGAAAGCCGCTTCTGTTGATGGTTCCACGATGACTTCGCATTCATGCGATTCCCGAACGGACAGAACGTGGATGAATGTTGTTCCGCATAAAAAGCACAAACCGGGTGCCATGGCGCCAATCTATATGGGGTCTAAAGAGACAAAAGGCCCGGAAGATCCGGACGCCATTTCTGTGGGACAAATTCCACAGGTGCCTGAGACGTACGCATACATCAATTCGGCTTATCCGGTCATGAACGAAAAACAGCTGGCAATCGGAGAGACCACATTCGGAGGCAAGTCGGAATTAAAGAGCGACGAGGGTACACTCGATTGCCCCGAGCTCTACCGGCTGGTTTTGGAACGAGCCAGCACAGCCAGGGATGCGATACGCATTATCGATCAGCTCACGACGGAATTTGGATATGATGATTATGGGGAGTGTTTCACCTTTGCCGACACAAGAGAAACGTGGCATTTTGAAATCCTGGGTCCGGGAGCCGGCAAAAGGGGGGCTGTCTGGGCGGCTGTGAGGATTCCCGATGAGCACGTTGGAGTTTCGGCAAACGCGAGCAGAATACGTCAAATAGATCTGAGTGACACCGCCAACTATATGGCATCAACAAATGTCTTTTCCCTGGCAAAAGAAAAGGGATGGTGGAAGCCCGAAAGCGGTCAGGCTTTCGAATTCTGTTACGCCTACGCAGATAGAAATGGGATGTACAGCAGAAGGAGAGAATGGCGCGTCCTGAGCAAGGCAGCCCCATCGCTCAAACTCGATCCGAATGCAGAAAACTATCCACTGTCCGTGAAGGCTGAAAGCAAGCTTTCGGTGAACAATGTTCTGGAGATATTCCGCGATTACTATCAGGGGACTGACTTCGACATGACAAACGGAGTGTACTCCAAAGACAAAGAGGGGAAGGCTGTGAAGAGTCCGGTCGCGAATCCTTTCATGAACAATGAATACAAGGAATTGTTCAAGGTGAAGAGCGAGAGGACCATCGCATGTGCAAGAGCAACCTATGTCCACGTAACGCAATCAAGAAGCTGGTTGCCGGATGCAGTTGGCGGTGTTGTCTGGCTCGGTTATGACAATCCTGCGACCGCTCCGCATACTCCTTTCTATTGCGGCATCGAAAGCATGCCGAAAAGCTACACGGTCGACGGACGTCAGAAATTCAGAAGAGATTGTGCCTGGTGGGCTTTCAGATACATCGGCCAACTGTGTTATCTGCGCTACCAGGACATGGTGAAAGATGTCGAAGAAGTGTGGAAGGACGTTGAAGGCAAGGCCTTTGCAGGTCAGACAGAGTTTGAAAAAAAGATCGTTGAGATTTACAGGACCGATCCCGTGAGAGCAAAACGCATGCTGACAGAATACAGCCACGGGCTTGCGAATGATGCCGTTGCCCGCTACTGGCAGCTTGGCGACGACCTGTGGACGAAGTATACGTACAAGTTTTAGCGACGCAGCAAGAACTCCCATCTCACGCAAAGACATCAAGCCCCGCTTCGTCGTGACCATGCCGGTGAGGACGTGACTGTTCGTTCCGGGCAATATCTGCGCCTTAGCCGCATCCACTTTCAATGGACAATATCGAATATCCAATTCTGAATGATGAAGTGGGCGTTCTTTCATACCGTTCGACATCACTCCTGAACCAACAAATCGGATTCCCTTATCACATTTAGGAATCCTACTGCATTGCCTCGCCCCGTTGGCCGAAATAGCAGCTATTTGGCTGTTGCACGAATCGGCATACAATTTGTGCCTTTCCTGAGGATTCTTAACTCCGAGAGGACATCAGATATGGCCCAAGTAGCGGAACAGACAAAGAAAGCAAAAGGGAGTGTCGTCATAGCTGCCGAGCGGTGCAAAGGCTGCGGATTCTGCGTGGAATTTTGCCCACCTGAAGTGCTCGAACTCTCGACCGAATACAACTCCAAAGGCTATCACACCCCGGTTCTGGCGAAGCGGGATCTTTGTACCGGATGCGACATCTGCGGTATGGTATGTCCGGACTTCGCAATCTATGGATACATCATCAAGAAAAAGACCAAGGAGGCATAATCGTGCACGCAGATCCTATTGGAGTTCTTACAGGAGCTCATTTCATTGATGGCGACCACGCGTGCAGCGAGGGGGCGATCGCGGCGGGATGCCGGTTTGTAGCCGGGTATCCAATTACGCCATCCACTGAAGTAGTTGAACGCATTGCAGAGCGGTTCCCGTTCGTCGGCGGTGTGTTCATTCAGATGGAAGACGAAATCGCTTCTTCGATCGCGATCCAGGGAGCCGTCTGGGGAGGAAAGAAGGCGATGACGGTAACCTCCGGACCAGGGTTCTCTCTGATGATGGAGCACATCGGCCTTGCAGCGATGACCGAAACGCCATGCGTGTTTGTCGATGTGCAGCGAGCCGGCCCGTCCACGGGATTGCCGACGATGCCCGCACAAGGGGATATGATGCAAGCGCGTTGGGGCTCGCATGGGGATTATCAGATCATAGCAATTGTTCCGAACTCGCCCCAAGAGTGCTTCGACCTCACCATTCACGCCTTCAATCTCTCGGAACGCTACCGTGTCCCGGTCATGATGATGATGGATGAATGTGTCGGTCATATGATAGAGCGGGTCGTCATCCCTTCGGCGGACAAGATCGAAGTGCACAATCGGAAGGTGTATGATGGTCCGAAAGAAAGCTACCGCGCGTTCGAAACGGGAAGAGATCTTGTTCCATCGATGGTCAAGGCCGGTGACGGGTACCGCATTCACGTGACTGGTCTCACGCACGATGAAAAGGGATATCCTGACATGTCTGTCAGTGCGCAGGGGAAACTGGTGCAGCGGCTGATGGACAAGATCCGGATCCACACAGACGATATCGTCATGTATAAAGAGGAGGACGTCGAAGGGGCTGATGTCGTTGTTGTGTCGTTCGGCATAACTTCCCGGACGGCGATCCCGGCGATCGAGCAAGCAAAGGCCAAGGGGCTGAAAGTCGGCCACCTGCGACTGGTCGTTGTGTGGCCGTTCCCGGAAAAGCGCATCAGGGAGCTGGCGGGAAAGGTGAAGTCGATCGTCGTACCCGAACTGAATATGGGTCAGATTGTGTATGAAGTTGAGCGATGCGCGGCGGGAAAGTGTAACGTAGTTTCCGTGCCGCACGCGGGTGGAACGGTCCATCAGCCGAAGGATATTTTTGCAGCGATCGAGAAATCATTGCGAGGAACGTGACCATGCCAGAAGAACTGTACGACATTGAGACAACAATTCCTTCGAACCCGATTGAAGAATTCCTGCGCATGGATCGGATGCCGCATATCTGGTGTCCGGGTTGCGGCATCGGGACGACTGTAAACTGCTTCGTCCGCGCTCTTCAAACAAGCGGACTGGATCTCGACAAGGTCGCGGTCGTTTCCGGCATTGGCTGCACGGGGCGTGTGGCAGGATACATGAACCTCGATTCGTTCCACACGACACACGGACGAGCGATTCCATTCGCAACCGGTCTGAAACTGGCAAACCCGGAACTCAAAGTCGTAGTCTATAGCGGCGACGGGGATCTTACGGCAATCGGCGGCAACCATTTCATTCACGCTGCCCGACGCAACATGGACCTCACGGTGATCCTGATCAACAACATGATTTATGGTATGACCGGCGGACAGGCCGCTCCCACAACGCCTGTCGGAGCGACTGCTTCCACAACACCTCACGGGAACTTTGAGGAAACGTTCAATCTGCCATTCCTCGCCGAGTCGTGCGGGGCAGTGTACGTTGCACGCTGGACGGCCCATCACGTGCGGCATTTGACCAAATCCATCAAAGAAGCGCTTGCCAAGAAAGGATTTTCGTTTGTTGAGATCCTCGCCCCTTGCCCGACGCTCTACAGCCGCCGCAACAAGCTCGGTGACGGGCTGGATCAAATGGAGTTCTACCGGGATAACAGCGAGATCAAGAACGGCGCTGACACAAAGACCGTCACACTGGATTTCCAGGGGAAGATCACTGTCGGTAAGTTTGTTGACAAGGAACGGCCAACATACATTGAGGCAATGAATCAGCATTACCAAAAGAAGTACGGCGAACGTTATGTGCCTTCAGACGAAATGAGGAAGCATTTCCATGCCTAGGAATGAAATCAAAATCGGCGGTTTCGGAGGTCAGGGGGTCATCCTCAGCGGATACATTCTCGGGAGAGCTGCTTCGATTTACGACAGCAAGTATGCAACGATGATCCAGGCCTTCGGTCCGGAGGCCCGGGGAAGCGCCTGCAGTGCGCAGCTCATTATCTCTGACGAACCAATCACATACCCCTACATCGTTGCACCCAACGTGATGGTGCTGATGTCGCAGGAAGCGTATTCAAAGTTCTCTCCCGAGCTCGCGCCCGGCGGGATTCTTCTCACGGAAGAAGATCTGGTTGCGACGCACAATCTCCGCGCGGATGTCAGACATTTCTCCATCCCGGCGACACGGATCGCAGAGGAGTTGGGAAAAAGACTGGTTCTCAATATCGTGATGCTCGGTTTTGCGACAGCCCTGACAAACCTTGTTGGACGCGATGCAGCGCGGAACGCTGTCAAGGTCTCCGTGCCCAAGGGGACGGAGGAACTGAACTTCGCCGCGTTCGAGAAGGGATATGAGTACGGATTGCAGCTCCGCGAAAAAGCGCCGGAGAAGACTTTCGCATAGAGAGTGGATGGTGTTACAACAGGAAACGCCAGGGGTCCAAAGGAGGATTCCTGGCGTTTTCATTTGCTTGGATCTGTCAACCACACAACTTCGTCATTCATTAGAATATCCAATATCGAACATCGAACCGCAGAATGACAAAGTATGTTGGTTAAGCCATCGTATGGAAGACCGACTGCACGTCGTCGTCATCTTCCAGCTTGTCAACCAGATCCTGGACTTCTTTGGCTTCGGTTTCGGAGAGTTCCTTGGTTGTCGTTGGTATGTATTGAAGTTCCGTGTTGATCGCCTCAATCCCTTTCTCCTCCAGAGCTTTGTGCATTTTGCCGAAGTCCTGGAATGATGTGTAGATGTACGCTTCCAGATCCTGGTGTTCCAGTTCTTCCAGCCCGTGGTCGATCATCTCCAGTTCAAACTCATCCAGGTTCGGAATTTTCTCTGCTTCGACTCTGAAGACTCCTTTCCGTTCGAACATGAACGCGATCGAGCCCGTTGAAGCCAGCGATCCGTTGTTGCGTGAAAAGATCATCCTGATGTTTGCCACTGAGCGCGTCGGATTATCAGTTGCACATTCCACCATCATGGCGATCCCGTGCGGCCCGTAGCCTTCATACAGAACTTCCTGATAGCCCGCGGTGTCCTTCGATGATGCGCGGTTGATAGCCGATTCGATGCGCTCCTTCGGCATGTTGACGCTCTTCGCGTTCTGAATGGCCAGACGCAGCCGCGGGTTCATTTTCGGATCGGTCACGCCCGCCTTCACGGCGATTTCGATTTCTCGCCCAATCCGATTAAACGCCTTGGACATGCGGGCGAATCGCTTGAACATCTTCGCCTTGCGTGTCTCGAATATTCGTCCCATAGGTCCTGGAGAGGTTCGGTGAGTGTTAACTGCTAACAATAATCGGTGCCTAAGATACGAGTATGGAACTTGAAAAGGAAGAACACGTCGGGCAGGATTTCCTTCTTTGGTAATTTGGCCGGGGGTCGCTTGCTTTCAGGCCATTCTTTGAATATCATTGGCTGGTCGAAGTTGGTGTAGAAGTCGGACTTCTACAATTGTGCGCCATGAGAAGTCGGAATTCTTACAGGAACTGGTCCCACCTCAAGAAGGAAACAACAATGGATGACAAACGCTTGGAATGGCACGAGTATTTCATGAAGATTGCCGAACAGGTGTCTACTCGCAGCACCTGTGATCGAAAGAACATAGGCGCAGTTATCGTACGGGACAAGACCATCCTCTCGACGGGGTACAACGGCAGCCTGAGGGGTGCGTCTCATTGCGATGAAGCCGGCCACGATATGGATAACGGGCATTGCATCAGGACCGTTCACGCCGAGGCCAACGCCGTTGCCCAGGCGGCCAAGAACGGCGTCGCGCTCGACAACTCCGAAATCTATGTTACCGCCTCACCCTGCCTTGCATGTTTCAAGCTCGTCGCCAACTGCGGAATCGGAGTTGTGTACTACAAAGAGTTTTATCGTGATGACAGAATTACGAAGTACGCACATGAGGCGGGCATTACACTCATCTACATGGGCAAGGGGGACCTCGAACTGATCTGAGTTCCGCCTCCTCAACGGAAAACCCTAGTGTTCGTCGAGGGTTTTCTTCCAGAATCCTGCGCAGGCTGTTCGAGCCACTTTCTCCCATCCGGATGCCGCTAATCCCTTGATCCGTCCTTGTTGTTGTCTTTGAACACACGGATGCTGGCTTTCAGGTTTTCGTCGATGACTCCTTCACTCTGCGACACTGTCGGATCAACGAGCGAACCGTTCTGTGCCCGAAACCAATTGGCAGACGAAATCAATAAGGTTGCATTCACAGACGTTGCGCTCTCCGATATCACCAGTTCGGGGTTCAAGTCTATCTTTTGTTTGGCGTCCACCTTCGACCGATACGTAAATGCCAACCCCGAAGCCGAATTATCTTTGTACAGAGTTCCTTCGATGATGATACTGTACCGCTCCCCTGCAAGAAAATCGGTGAATTGTGCCTGCTCGGCGGCCGGAAGCGAAGAGACATGTGATTGCTCAGTTCGCTTCACATCAAACTCCACGCGGCGATATATGCCAAACTTCATCGGCACGACGGTTATCGTCTGCGGGGCTTCACTCAGATTCAGCGTATGAACGAACGGATCCAGCTTGAATGTCGCGCTGTCCCCGCCGGCAGTCTTGAACTTGATGTCTCTGAGAACGAATCGGGCTCTGGTGATGCGAATTGAATCCACCGCAGAGATCTTCGCGACGGATGTTATCGTCCCTTCCGAAACCTTGAGAAGAGCCGCCGCTGACGTTGTGTACTTCGCGGTCATTGAAATCTGCCCTTCGGTCGGACCCGGCTCGGTGCTTTTGTCGCAACCCGAGAATTGAATTGCCACGGCCGATAGAATCGCCGTCGCAATGAACCGAATCGTCTTGGTTTTCATGCCTTCCCCTCCTGTAAATGAAATAGTCCGACAGCAATGTCGCTCATTCACATGTACCCTTCTGTGTGCTTCGTCACACACCGACCCTGGAAAAGCATGGGAGACCTCTCGAAGCTCAGGCAGGTGCCCGGCGCACAAGACCGGGAAGGTGACCGGCACTCCTGTGAGAATCTCGAGAAGTGACGGTCACCCCACCAGCAATGAATTGCTCGGCTATTTGTAATCGAACGCCTTGTTCGGGAATTTCGGCGCCGGCGGCACCTCGACGGGATTCTTCTTAATCTGCTCCAGCAAGTATTTGATCGCTGCATCAAGCTGTGCGTCTTTGCCTTCAAACGTCGCCTTGGGCAAGTTGTCGACGACCATGTCGGGATCGACACCGTGTCCTTCAATCAGCCATTCGCCTTCGGGACCATAGACTCCGGTTTCTGCCGCAGTTGCCATTCCTCTGTCCTGCAGCCACGGTCTCGCTGACAGCCAGATTTCTCCTCCCCAGGTGCGTGTGCCAATGACCTTTCCGAGTCCGAGTCTGCGAAATCCTTCCGCGAATGCCTCACCATCCGATGCCGTGAATTCGTTGCAGAGGACGACGAGATGGCCCCTGAACGCGTACTGCATGTTCCAGGTCGACATGCTGGTCCGCTGCTTCCAATAGAACCATGCTTTGCGGAGAAGCTTCTCCAGGATCCAAGAGTCGATGTTGCCCCCGCGATTGTGGCGAACATCGATGATCAATCCCTTCCGGTCGAAGACGGGGTAGAAGTTCTTCACCCACTCGGTGTAGTTGCCTCCTCCCATCGCACGAAGATGCACGTACCCGATGTCATTCTTGCCCGCTTCCTCGACGCGCAGGCGCCTGGTGTGCTCCCATTCGCTGTAACGCAAATTCGATTCATCACCCTGGGAGATCGGCTTCACAACAGCGTCGTAGTCTCTGCCGGATCCGGAAGATTTCAGTCTGAGCAACACCTGCTGGTTCGTCAGATTCCTCAGAAGCAGGTATGGGGATTCAACCGACAGTGTCGAGATTCCGTTGATCGATTTGATGATATCTCCCTCGCTGATCGTGAGCCCTGGTTTCGAAAGTGGCGAAGAGACCTCGAGGTAGTCAGGGTCAGAGCGATAGATGTGCTGAATCCGGTACCCTCCATTGGTCTCATCCCGGACAAGGACCGCGCCGAGTGATGCGGGGCTGATCTGGTCGAGCCCAAGCCGCCTGTCACCTCCAGACACAAAAATGTGCAGGGCCGCAAGTTCGCCCACCAGATCTGTGATGAGGTCGTTGAGCTCATCACGATCGGTCACCCGGTCGACGAGCGGCAGGTGCCTGTCGAGCAGGCCCTTGTAGTCGATGCCATGAAGGTTCGGGTCGTAGAAGTAATCGCGTTCGAGTCTCCATGTCTCCAGCAACATCTGGCGCCATTCTTCGCGCGGGCTGATCGTCAGCGTCCAACTGTCAAGATTCACCTTGCTCTTGGGGAGATCCGACGGAGGCGATGTCGAAGCATCGATCACATAGATGTCGCCTGATTTCTGAACCATCAACTTCTTGCCATCGCGGGAGAGGTCGTACCCATCCACATCATCGAGCAGAGTCTTTGATGCGATATCCTTGTTCTTGATTTCCAATGCGACGAGCTTCGTCTTGGAACCCAGGGACACCTCGGACTCGGTCCAGAACAGGGTCTTGTCGTTGATGGAGAGCTCGCGGTATTTACTTGCCGGCAATGGGACCTCGAAGACTCTGTCCTGTATCCCGTCGAGGTCGATGATGACATCGTTGATTTTCTCCTTCTTCTGATCGTCTGCTTCCTTCTTCTTATCCTTCTCTTTTTCTTTGTCTTTCTCTTTTTCTTTCTCTTCGGCCTGCGCAGCGACGAGTTCGTCCGTCGGGAGGAACGGGGATCGCCCGTCTTTCCTCAGGGAAATGCAGTAGATTTTTCTGGTCTTATCGAAGAACGGCTCGGGCTGGCGGGCTCCCCACGGACTGGCAACGAGCGACTGGAAGACACGATCGGAGAGGAAATAGATCCACTTTCCATCGGTGCTCCATACAGGATTGTAGCTCTCGACACGATCACGCGTCACGGCGACTGTCTTCCCGTCCAAAACGTTGTAGAGCATGATCTGCGAAAAGGTGTTCGCTGCGGTTTGAACGAACGTCAGCCACTTGCTATCGGATGACCAGCTATAACCGCTGAATCCGTCGAACTCGGACGACGCGATCTGGGCCATCTTCTTCGTTTCGAGATTGAACAGCCAGAGCTTCTGATTCTTGTCGTCAAACACGATCCACTTCCCGTTGGGTGATATTACTGGATCGAAGCGGAAGACCTTTCCGTCATTTGTGAGCTGCTCGGGGTCTCCGACGCCATTCGCTGGCACCTTCCAGAATTCGAGCTCGCCCGTTTCATCAGAAAGAACAAGAATGGACTTGCCGTCGGGCATGAATTGGGCGCTGCGATAGCGAACCTTGCTCCTGGTCGACACACGCACCAATCTTCCTTGTTGCGCCGGTGCCACAAACACTTGCCCACGCGCAGTCAACACGACACGGTCCCCATTCGCCGAGACGTTTGTTGCCGTCAGGTAGTCCGCAGGCTTCTTCACCCACTTCTCGCGTTCCTGGTCAAAATCGGACGAGAGAGTGATAGAGACCAACCGATCGGTGTTGCCCGCGATGTCGAAGACATGGATGTCGGCACCGATCTGATAAGCAATCTTCCCGCTGCGAAGCGAAGGAGACTTGGCATCCCATCCCTTGTGAAACGTGTGCTGCTTCAGATCCTTTCCATCCTCGTTCATCGACCAGAGGTTCATCGTGCCGTCGCGATCGCTCGCGAAGTACACTCGTTTGTTCCACACCATCGGCGTCTTGCTTGTGCCCGGAAAATTGGAAGTCAGCGGAATCGCCTCGGGCTTGCCAAGCTCGTACTTCCAGACGTTCTGAGCGGTCCCGCCTTTGTAGCGTTTCGTATGACTTCCCTGGAACGGAAGCCGTGTGAAGAACAGCGTAGAGCCTTTCTCATCGAACGACCCGTCGCTTGCCTGGCTGAGCGGCAGCAATTCTGTCACTCCCGATCTGAGATTGATTGTAAGCAACTGTCGATTAGGCAGTGTCGAATAGTGCGTGCTCTGATAGATGATCCTGCCGTCCGGTGTCCATCCAACGACGATTGCAGTTTCACCGTCGAAGGTTCTCCGGGTGGGGAATCCTCCTTCGACGGGCATCGTATAGACCTCCGTCGGGCCCTCGTATTGAGCCGAGAAGGCGACGAGCTTTCCGTCGGGTGAAATTGCCGCGTTCGATTCCGTACCCAGATGAGATGTCAGACGCTGAGCCATACCGCCGCCCAGATCGACCTTCCAAAGATCGCCTTCAGCAGTGAAGATGATCTTGTCGGACGTGAGGGCTGGGAAGCGGTAGTACCCCCGCGGTGAATCCGCGAAGAGCAATACAGGGAGCACAAGGATAAGCAGGAAGATCGCAGAGCGTTTCATGAGGGGACCCTGTCTGTAATAATGAATGGGTGAACCAAGTGCCGATTCTAGAAAGTGATCTTGTATCTTTCGAGTAAGCTAGCTGTCTATACAAGTCTTTCAACGCGGAGACGCAGAGCCCGCAGAGCAACGCAGAGTTCTTGATATTTCTCTGCGGTTCTCCGCGATCTCCGCGCCTCTGCGATGAAAAACACAATATTTCTTTTTGGCGATGGCACTGGTATGCTTGGCCAGAAGATGTGTCTTGTTGACGAAGCACATCGACATTACGAAAAAAAGGAGGCGGACGCAAGGAATACGCGAATCTTTGATGGGACGAAGCGGCACGAGTATCGTGGCTTGGAAGAAACTGAAAAAGCACACACTTATTTCATGAGGAGCATCTTGATCGACTTCAACTGGCTGCTTGTTCGAATTTGCGCAATGTAGACTCCGGAAGACAAGTTCTTCGCATCCCATGAAATGAGTCGTGTGCCGGCGGGGAGTTCATCATCCAGAAGCGTCCCAATCTCCCGACCGAGCAGATCAAACACCTTCAGGCTCACGTGTTGGCGCTCGGGCATTTGGATGGAGATGGTCGTCGATGAGTTAAAAGGATTCGGAAAGTTGCCAAGATCGAAATCGGTCGGAACCGACGTGAGCGTTATGCCCTGGATACCGGTAACAATCCGCTGTTTCAGCGCCATGATGCGGTTGTACGACTCGTCGATTCTGGCTGCCGCGATTGTGCCATCCAGTACTTTCCGCTCCAGAAAATCGACAACATGCCTGGCAAGGGAGAAACCGCTGCTGTCCTGATTCTTGTTGTAGAGGAGAATATCGACGCCTGCCTGCACTGCCAATGCGATCGCTTCATCGAATCCATAGTAATTGACAATAGCTTGCATGCTCATTTCATCGCTGACGACGACACCCTGGTACCCGAGGCTTTGGCGCAAGATCCCTGTCACAGTTTTCCTGGAAAGGGTTGCGGGATAAACGCTGTCGAGGTTTGCATTGAACACATGGGCCGTCATGATCAGGTCGACGACACCTGCACTGAGCAGCTGGCGATAAGGGGTGAGCTCGCTATCGGCCCAGGTCTTTGTGATATCGACGAGTCCAAGATGAGAGTCGGTTTTCGCGCTCCCATGCCCCGGGAAATGCTTTAAGGTTGTGAGAAGCTTCTTCTTGTGGAATTCATCGATGAACCATCCCGCGTGCGATGCGACAGTGGCCGGGTTCGAGGAGAAGCTACGGCCAAGTGCTCCGATCGCTGGGCTTGTCGGGTTGACGTTGACGTCCACTACGGGCGCAAAATCTACATTGATGCCTGTTTGCTGAAACCATCCTGCCATCATGGAGGCGGTTGATCGCGTGTATACTTCCGAGTTGGTCACTGTGCCCATCTGATAAGCAGAAGGGGTGTTTGCGAAGCCGTTTGAACTGCTCAAACGAGCAACCTGGCCTCCTTCCTCGTCGGTCGCGATCAGCAGGGGAATGGAAGATCGCCGCTGGAGTTCGCTCGTCAGGTGAGTGATTTGTTGCGGTCGCCTGAGGTTGTTGCTCCACGTGAAAAAGATTGTCCCGCCGACGAACCCGTTCGCGAGATCGGATTTCATCGTATCGAGGCTGGCAGAGGATTTCTCCAGCGAATCGCCGACGAAGGTTACCATGACCATCTGACCGATTTTGCGCCGGAGAGGGACCTGGGCGTCGCTCACCAAGGGGCTGAGACAGAGAAGAGAAATTAGGGCGAGAAAGGCCGATAGGAGGTCCGGTCGGGTGCTTCTACGTGCGATCATCTGTGGGGGGCGTCTTCGTTCATCATCAGCGTTCTTCCGTCTTGGGGTAATCAAGGAAGGAAGAATTGCTTTGAAGTGCAATGAAGAAGGTGAGTGAACTCTTCTCAAATAGTAGAACGTGTCTTGTTCGAGAGACTCGACCGATCTTCTTGAGGCTGTCCAAAAAGTGTCTTTGTCATTTCGACCGCCCGCCTGCATGACTGCATCAGCAGTCTGGCAAGTTGCATGTGCGGCGGGCAGGCAGGGAGAAATCTTTCTCTTTATTCGGATTTCTCAGTCGCTTCCTGCCCGACTACGTCGGTCAGGCGGGCGCTCCTTCGAAATGACAAATATGGCTTAGAGGATAGCCTCAACACAGGTTTTGGCAGCCTCACAACCCATGCGAGAGTAGCACTCTCAGACCTTGTGTCAGGCCTCGATCTTTTCGAGCAGGACATGTGTCTAAGAGATTGCAGCACGAAATGGTCGTCGACAAGCAAATCAGGTTCCCTGGAGTGAAACTCCGGCATGGTCCCTCTTCGACAGTGTAACTGTCGAAGAACACAGGCGGGCTGTCGAAGAACTGTTCTTTTTCCCACTAGTCCTCCAGAAAGTACTCAACCGTCGTAACGACGCGGAGAGTCTTTTTCAACTGTGCCCCCTTTGATCGATTCTACCAAGTCTCAGAATTGCCTCTCTCCATTGGGAATCGGTGGCCCACTCATAGCACGCTTTGGCTGTAATCCATCACCTGTCCCGTGGCACGATATATGAGTGTATACTCATATACTCTATCCGAAGGAACGTCCATGAAGACATCAGCAGACTTGAAGGCGGAAATCCTCGTCGCGCTCGCCCACCCGAACCGAATCCGGATTCTTGAACTGCTCCGGAAAGATGTAATGTGCAATTGCGAGCTGGCGCCCGCGCTGGAGCTTGAGCAATCGAATCTCTCCCGGCATCTGAAGATCCTTGTCCAGGCAGGAATCCTGAACTCATGGAAAGACGGACTGCGGGTGAACTTCAAGGTTTCGGATGAGCGCATCTTCAAGATCCTGGACGTTGCAGCGGCAATCGCACGACGGGAAACGGAGAAGAAAGCGGAAGCGTTGGAAGCATAGACAAAGATTCATCAGGAGAAAGGCCAATGATGATTATCAAAGTGCTCGGACCCGGCTGCATGAACTGCAAGACGCTCCACCGCCGCACAGAGGAAGCATTGAGTGAACTCCATCTCGAGGCAACAATCGAAAAAGTGGAGGCATATCAGGACATCGCGGCATATGGCATAATGAAGACGCCGGGGCTGGTGATCGACGAGAAGGTGGTTGTGGCCGGTTTTGTGCCGCCTGTGGAAAAGCTGAAAGAAATTCTCCTCGCTCATCGGAGCCCGCAATGAAGCTTGTTGAAAGACATCCGCTCGGCTCAGTTGCAGTACTCCTTCCTCTCTGGATCGCGCTGTATGCCGTTCTGCAACAAGCCGCAGATGCTTTCGTGCTTGTGACAGGACTGACGCAGGGTGAACGGCTGACCGAAGCTGTCCGTTTTTTCGTGTACGAAGTCCCAAAAGTATTGCTCTTGCTTACGCTGGTTGTGTTCGTCGTCGGAATCGTGCGCTCGTATTTCTCGCCAGAGCGAACACGTGCGATCCTTGGCGGTAAGTCTTTGTTCGCAGGCAACGTGCTTGCAAGCCTGCTGGGGATCGTTACGCCGTTCTGTTCCTGTTCTGCTGTCCCGCTCTTTATAGGATTCGTCGAGGCCGGTATTCCGCTGGGGGTCACCTTTTCATTTCTTATTGCTGCTCCAATGATCAATGAGATAGCTGTTGTTCTGCTGTTGGGATTGTTTGGATGGCAAACTGCCTTGCTGTATGTCAGCACAGGTCTGGTCATCGCCATTACAGCCGGGTTTGTGATTGGCAGACTCAAAGTCGAAGGGCTTGTGGAGGACTGGGTCTATCAGATCCACTCAAACAATCCGGGGATGGAGGAAGCCGCGCCTGTCTTCCGTGATCGGATTCAATCGGGATACTCCGCTGTGAGCGACATCGTGGGAAAGGTATGGCCCTACCTGCTTGTTGGTATTGGAGTTGGTGCCGGTATCCATGGGTACGTACCGGAAAACTTCATGGCAGGCTTGATGGGGAAGGCCGCGTGGTGGTCTGTCCCCGTGGCAGTGCTGATCGGTGTGCCTCTGTATTCGAATGCGGCAGGAATCATTCCGATTGTGCAGGCTTTGTTGGCCAAGGGTGCCTCGCTGGGAACAGCGCTCGCATTCATGATGTCGGTGATAGGCCTTTCGCTGCCGGAGATGATCATCCTGCGCAAAGTCCTGAAGCTCCCGCTGATTTTCATTTTTGTCGGCGTCGTTGCGTTCGGCATAATCATCGTTGGTTATTTGTTCAACCTCATCTACTAGTGCCATACCCAGAAAAAGACATTGTGTTTTGGTTTTTATGGTTCTCAACGCGGAGACGCGGAGATCGCGGAGCACCGCAGAGTCTATTGTTTTTTCCTCTGCGATTCTCTGCGTCCTCAGCGCCTCTGCGTTGAAAAATACAATATAAATTATTGGAATTGGCACTAGAGAGCCGGTCGATAAGTGCCGCCACCCCGCCTGCCACCCTGGTTCCACGAGGCGTCTATGGAAAAGAATGTCAATAGAAAAATAGTTACCCGTTACAAAAGGTGGCGGCTTTTGTTTCTTGACATTCCGTCTCGCTTCCCAGACAACGGCGCAGGTGCAGAGATAGTTGTTCTTTGAACGTTCGAGATCTTGTTTTGCGCGC